>ERZ1370068.7676-contig-6580_pt1 | contig 43969 bp, 72 predicted proteins | sample MGYA00561227_ERZ1370068 | MGnify/ENA primary metagenome ERZ1370068 (study PRJEB38410, sample SAMEA6850437) | metagenome | study: Metagenomic assessment of the ecological functions of the soil: analysis of the soil microbiota associated with the...
CAAGCATATTGCTTCATCGGCAAATAAATTTCGGCGCTCACGCGACCTCGCTTGACCTCGATGTTGTGGGCCTCCTTCTCGACTTGCGCGAGATCGTGTCCCATCTGCATGCCGAGCCACACTTCCGGGCTTGACCCGAACGCTTTGGAAAGGCGCACCGCCATCTCGGCCGAGATGCCGCCCTTGCCGTTTACCAAATTGTTCTAGTGCTTGGCGCGTCACGCCGAGGCGCTTTGCCGTTTCGGTTACCGTGAACCCCAATGATTCGATACACTCTGGCGGACAATGCGTCCGGGATGGGGCGGGTTCTTCATGCGCATGACTTAATCTCCTTCTCAGTGATAATCGAGCAAATCCAGCACGTCGTGCACTTCGCCGGCTTCGAACGAAAATGATCCGCATGTTTGCTCAATTCGCGCAACAGCTGCCGCAGAAACCTTCTGACATACGGGGAAATACGATTTCATTCCAAGGCGGTCGCGAACTAGTTTTCTGGCCTTCTATTTCATACGTCCGCCCACAGACCGGCTGCCATCGACGCTTTTTGTTTAATCTCAACAGCACGTCGTTCAACTTCCGGCTGCCGGTCTAATATTCAGGGTCGAATATTCAGGGTCGCGTCTTGTTTGATGTTCGGGGTATCGGACCCAAATCGTCCCCGGAACTACGACGTCCAAAGTCTTGGCCTAGAGCCGTAAAGTCCGCGGCATTGAAAGTTAAAACCGTCGATGCCTTACCCTGTTCAGCGCATGCGCCTATTACAGCGTCATAGGTGCGACCACCCGCCACGTTGTTTTTTGGAGCACGCACGCAACAAAGTTTCGTACGATTTCGCGGTCAACGCGATTACTGTTGCCAGCTTTAAGAAATTATTTTCCGAGCAGAGTCAAAGCCGTTTGCGGAGACAGATCGATGCGGCGGAGGCAGGCGAGTAAGCACCGCATACGCCTCAACCAATGCTGGCAGCCGCAACAATCATCTTGGCCCGACCGGCTAGCCTCCTCTCGATTTCATTGCAGCGGCCTCATGATGTTCCATGCCACGAGCATACGGCCGCAATCATGCAGCTTGTATCTGGAAGAAACGCGAGCGGCATCTTAAGTGGAAGCGCCGGAGCGTTCTTTGCGCAACGTTTTACGGGTCCGCTCGACCTGTATCCGCTGAAAGACGCGGAGCATCTTTAGCGAGAACAGCCACAAGCAATCGACCCTTCCGTTCGAGCTTGACTGCTAAAGGGGCGCGGAGTAATGGCGATGGCACCTTTTCCCAACGGACCTCGAGCGGCATTCCTGGCTTTATCCCGGATTCACGGCGAATATCTTGGGAATCACCAATCGTCCGGCGTGATCAATGGGTTGTTGGCCGCGGCATACAAATTACCATTTACTCTCGACCATCTGCCAAGGCCCGTCCGCAGGTCGGATTGCAATCAACTTATCTCACTGGTCCCCCACGGAATACAGTCGCCGGGGATTTGCCGAGAGGATTTTTTCGATCAGGGAGTCGCTCAGATCCCCCCTGTTTCTTTAATCCTTGCGCGAGTTGATCCTGACGGAACGTGCATCTCCATGGGGGGGAACACCGGTGGCGGTGACGATAAAATCGTCGCCGAGTTTGTCGATCACATGAGGCAGTCTGGTCGTCGAGGGCGCAGAAGACAAACACGCGCTCGGCGAGCCAACGGTCGACCTTGGCCTCGTCGGCTTCCGGCCTAACGCTGCCGACTTTTGGCCAGCTGTTTTTCCTTCCTCACGCCAGGCGCCTAACTTGATTTTGTCTGCCCCCTTTCCCTTACCTGGGCTAGATCGTACGCTACTTGCAACCGAAGTTCCACCGTCTCTGAGCGCCGCCGCCGAAAGCCTTATCGAGCCGGATTGCCGCTTCGGGAGATATCCTGGCTTGTGGCCATGAATGAGATTGTTCAGAGCCTGACGCGAAACTCCCAAGCGCTTTCGCCGCCGCAGTAACGGGGTGAGCCCAAGCGGCCTCCAGACAGTCCGCGCGAATGGACGAACCGATGGGTGCGGAGCTTTCATGGGCAAACGAGCATTCTCGCTCACGCGACCCGTTTGACCTTGATGTTGTGCGCTTCTTCCTCAACTCGCGCGAGGATCGTATTCCATCTGCATGCCGAGCCACACTTCCGGGCTTGATCCGAACGCTTTGAAAGCCGCACCGCCATCTCGGCCGAGATGCCGCCCTTTGCCGTTTACTAGATTGTTCAAGCGCTTGCCGCGTCACACCGAGGCGCTTGGCTGTTTCGGTCACAGTCAATCCCAACGGGTCGATACACTCTTGGCGGACAATGCGCCCAGGATGGGGCGGCTTCTTCATGCGCATGACTTAATCTCCTTTCAGTGATAATCGAGCAAATCCACGTCGTGCACTTCGCCGGTCCTCGAAACGAACAAATGATCCGCCAGTTGGCTCCCACCGTTACGCCTCCAGAAGTCTTTGAGATTGCCCTTTAATGGGTGCAGCCCAAAGCCGCAAGTCGCATATCGGATGGCTTTTGAGCGCGATTCAGAACGGCGAGAATATTTTCGACTTGGGCAACATGGTCGGCGCGGATCCCTCTAGCCGTAGCCCCTTTCAAATAGCTGTCTCAAGCCCTTGTGCTTGAAGCTTTGAATCACGCCGCCAATTTAACATCAGCAGTGACAACGCAATTGTCACTAGGGCAAACCACGTGTACGGATTCCGGTTCATCTCCTCGTTCGGAACCCGCATGTTTGCTCAATTGCGCGACAGCTGCCGCAGCAGAACCTTCTGACACACGGGAGGAAATACGCGCCCATCCGCGGTCGCGAACCAGTTTTCTGGCCTTCACTTTCACGTCCGCCCACAGAATCGCGGCTCGGACAACGGCTTGTTGAATCTCAACAAAGCACGCCGTTCAACTTCCGCCGCCCAAGCAGCGTCGACCTCGTCGGCTTCCGGTTCCAACCTGGCTGAACGGCTGCTGGACGGTTTCTTTCGCTTTCTTCGAGTCATCATGAATCAATCCACTCTCGCTGACCCGGCCAGACGGGTCCCAGCGTGCACGAAAACTGTTTCTAACTTTATGATTGGGGCCATTTTTTGCTTTCCATCCCCGACTTCTTAAAACTCCGTCCGCATCTCCGACTGCAACCGTCCCAAACGATATTTCTGCCAGTCCATGAATTTTCCTGCACTCGGCCAAAGTCGGATGGACTTCCTGAATCTTGCGCCACATCTCCTGGCAGATGAAGCGATAATCAGGATGGCCCTGGGGCATGGTGCGCAGCTCGCACATGTGCAGCGGCTTCCGCGCAGGTTCATCTTCATGTACCAGCGGATCTTGTAGGCGAACGGCACGACGTACTGAGCCTCGCATGGCGAGATCCCGGCAAATCCGTTCGTACAAATCCGCCGCGCGCTTCATGCAATTGTCGAACTCGCTCTTGAAACCGGCTTCCTCGATCTCCGGCGGCGTATCGTAGCCGTGCACTGTGGTGAAAGTCCTGGCGCTCTTGGGTGAGAATGCGATGGCGGTGCAGATCGCGGTAGAGGCCAAGATTGCCGAGGATGTCGAAGGTGTAATAGACGTTCTCGAACGCCCGGCTGAGCTTGTCGCGGCGGTGGCGGCGTTTGCTGAAATGCTCGTTCGAGAATCTTGCCGACGCTCTTCAGTCGCTCATCTTGGCGGCGATCTCGCGCAGCTGCATCAGCGAGCTGACGCGCGTGCGAGTAAAGAATCGCCGCGATGATTTTTTCTTCGGCTTGGGCGTCGTAGTCGATCAGCGTCACCGGTTCTTTGGCGTCGAGCGGTGAAACGTTGACGGCCTGCGCCGCCAGCGCCCTTGCCGCCGCCGTCGTGCCAACGAGATACTCATTGCAGCTGGGCGCGCTTGACGAACGACGGAATGAGCTGATTCAGCTCCGCCGTGCATCGCCGCGGCCGAGCTCCTTCGCTTCGCTCAGCTCGTGCGAGTAGAATTTGCTGATCAGATACTCGAACGCCTGGCCGACGCCGAACATGCCGACGTTGGTCAAGCGTCGCCGCCGGCAGATAACTGCGCAGCACGTCGCATGCATGGGCGCGCACGGTGGCGCGATAGGCGGTCTCCGCCCAGCGCCGCAGCCGATCGTCGTTCTTGCGCGTTCGGCTGTAACTCAGCGCTTTGCCGCTGATCGGATCGCGCACTTCCACTTGTTCGATGGGCAGCGACCGAGCGACCGATTCCAGCATCGGCTCCATCTGCCGCGAGTAAGTGTCGAAGAGCAGATTCATCACTTCGAGGTAGGCGTCGCGATGGCGCGACGCCATGATCTTGGGCTCGCGGTAGAAGAGATAATTGCCGGCGGCGTCTTTCTGATCGAAACGCACGTAGCGCGTCGATTTTTCCAGCGGCGCGATGCCGATGCGCGCGTCTTCGAGCAGTTTGGCCGCGACGTTGGAAATATTTTCGCAGGCGATATGAGCGCCGCCCAATTGCGCTACCGAATCGTCGCCGTAACCGACCAACACGCGGTCGATAGAACGCTCGAGCTTTTTTCAACGCGGCGCTGTCGTCTGCTGGCCGCGGTTTGTCCGGCAAGCAGATCGCTTCAGCCCGAGCTCCGGATCGCCGAGAAATTCGTCGAAGAAGGTGCGCCGCAGACTCTTTGTCGAGCGGCTATAACGAGAAAATAACGCGCCCGCGACTTCCTGGGGCAGTTTCGGCCGAACGTCGAACGATCGAGATTGGTAAAAACGGCGCAAGGCGCGCTTGTTCTTCGGGGAGTAAATTCCGCGGTCATTCTGAAATTACCTCTCGCGCACACCCCGTTTGAAAAGGCGAGGGTTATCGTCACTGTCAAGTATGAATCGACTTCTATGGTCGTCATTCCGGCGCAGGCCGGAATCCAGGAAGGGCGCACGCCATACGCCCCTACACAATTACTTCCCGGTGCCGGTTTTCACCGGCATGACGGACGCTACCGATCGAGAATGAGCACCGCGCCATTGTATTTAGTTCTCGGAGAATGACAACTTGTGACGGGCGCCTCAGCGCGCCGTTACGGGACACAGACGGCATCGACGAGAGTGGTCAATAGACGACCATTCCTGGCGGACCAACGAATCAGCGGATCGACCAGCGCCGGCCGGTAGATAGCGAAGCGCAGGATGAATTTAACAGCACGCGCGGTCGCAATGCCCGGTGCACAGGTTTGCTCGTAGGCCCGAAGATAATTAGCGGACAGATCGCCTTGGCGCAGCGCCCGATCGAGCGTTTCCGCGGCGAGCATGCCGCTCCGCATCGCGAAACAAATTCCCTCGCCCGTTATCGGCTCGGTGACTCGCGCCGCATCGCCGACGAGAACAACGGCGTCGGCAAAAGAACGTCGCTTGGGAAAGTAGACGGGATAGGCGGCGCGAAACCCATCGAACTTTCTCGCGCGGCGCGAGAACCGATTTGAGATACGGATTTTGCGCCAAACGCTCGCGTCCGCAAAAATTCATCTACGCCAACACGCGGGAGAACGCGCTCATCGATGGCGAGTCCAGACTGGCCGTCCGCACGCCGACGCCGACCAGACCCGCATAGCCTCCCAGGAAAGAGGTGGATCTCGATTTGCCCGTCGGTGCCGCTCGAGCCATGGATGCGCGTTTGGAAACCGACGGACCGGCCGCGCATCGCGGCGCGCGTGTTCATGCCGAGCTGTTGGGCAACCCAGGAGTTGCGTCCATCGGCGCCGACGAGAATCTTGGCGCGCCAGCTTTCTCCCGCGCCCATGTCCAACTGCCATTCTTTCGAATGTTTTGAAATCTGCTTGACTCGCTGCCCGGTTCGGATCGTGACTCCGGCTTCCTCGCGCCCGTTGAAGCAGCACGTGGTCCAGTTGCGCGCGTCTGAGGCCGAGACCGAAAGATCGGTTTTGGTCCAACCTGGGAAAATGTTGCTGCCGCGCTTCGCGCCGCAATACGAGGTAATGCGAAAACCCGTCACGCGGGTGTGCGGTTGCGCCAGCAGGCGCTCTTCCACGCCCAGATCGCGAAAGATCGGCCAATTGATCGGGCTGACGAAATCACCGCAGAGCTTTTCTCGGGGGAATATTTGCTTATCGATCAAAACAACGGCGTAACCAGCTGCGCGCCAACGCAATGGCGGTGGCCGAGCCCGCCGGACCGGCGCCGATGATGGCGACGTCAAAGATGCTCGGCATCAGTGCGAAAACTCCAATCGCGCCGTGATGCGAAACGGGAACACCGAGATCAGCCGAAAATGATCGTCCGCCACGCGACGAAAAAGCTCGCGCCATTCGGTCCGGGTAAATGCGCGCTTGACCGAGAGGGGCGCATCGGTGCGGTCATGATGTTCGCGGTGCACAGCCGGGTAAGAACCTGAACGCCGTAATACGCCAGCGGATGACGCACCAAGTCGCTGACAATGACCGCGCGGCGCGCCAAGTGCGACTCAGTTCTCAAGCTATGGCGACGACCTTCTCCCGGAAAAATGATGCAAAAATTGCGAGGCCAAGACGAAATCGAAAGAACGCGGCGCAACGGCAGATTCGCGGCATCGCCGCGCAGCACCGTGGATTTCAGGCGTCGTAAGCGGGTTCGGCACGCGGCCAATCGCGCGGTAACCGGGTCCTGATCCAGAGCGACGACGCTGATGTCGATGGACCGCCGCTGACACCAGCGAACAATGCGTCCGGGAATATCGGCGCTGCCGGTGCCTACGTCAAGAAGCGAAAACTTTTGAGCCTTTGCTGGCAGACGACCTCGGCGATCGCCGATTCGACGCAACGGTAGCCGCCGAGGAAACGATTAAAGAGCCGCAAATTTTTCAGGTCTTCTTCTAAAAGGTCTTGCGGATGATTCGGCGAATCCATCATCTCTTGCTCGTAACTGCGCTTCATACATTTTCACCCCGTGCCACCACCAGCGCCGAGTTCTTCGAGCCGAAACCGATGCAGTTGCAAAGCGCGACGTCGGTGCGCCGCGCGATGCTGTGATTGGGGATATAATTTAAATCGCACTCCGGATCGGCCTTCTCGTAATTGATCGTCGGCGGCAAAAATCAAAGGTCATGCCCAGCAGAGCGCGGCGACGATACCCGCCGCGCCCGAGGCGCCTTGAGGATGGCCGATCATCGACTTGATCGAGCTCATCGGCATGTCATAGGCGCGCGCGCCGAAGCAAAGCTTGGTCGCCAGAGTCTCGGTTCGATCGTTGAGCGACGTGGAGGTGCCGTGCAATGCGATATAGCCGATTTCATCCTTGGCCAGATGCGCGTCTTCGATCGCCAACTGCATCGCCCGCGCCGGCTCCGCGCCGTTCGGGTTGAGCCGGACCCGATGATAGGCGTCGCAGGTAGATCCGTAGCCCAAGATTTCTCCATGGACCTTGGCGCCGCGCGTCAGCGCTCGTTCGCGTTCTTCCAAGATGAGCACCCACGCGCCTTCACCGAGGACAAAACCATCGCGCGTCTGGTCAAACGGCCGCGATGCGCGCTCCGGCCTCAAGGTTGCGCGAAGCTGAGACCACGCGCATGACACAGAACCCGCGCATGATGCCGGCGTGATCGTCGCATCCGCGCCGCCGCTGACCAAGTGATCGGCCAGACCGAAAGCGAATCATATTGAACGCGTAGCTGAGCGCATCGGTGGAGCTGGTACAGCCCGTCGAAATCAGATGGCTCGGTCCGTGAAAATCGAAGTGGAGTGAGACTCTCGCTCGACAAGCCACCGGGCGTCGAGCTGGAAATGTTGTAGGCGCTCACCCGGCGTAGTTGATCGGAAAAATAGCGCCGATATTGCTCTTCGGTGAAATCCGCGTGCCGCCGCCGCTGCCGATGACCACGCCCCAGGACTGTTTTTCTTCGAGACTGAGGCGCGGCCAACAGACGCCCGCCCCGCGCAAAGCTTCCTCGGTGGCGACGCGCAACAACGGCACCGCGCGGCCGACCCGCCGCGCCTCTTGCTGGGTCAGGAAATCTCACGGTCGGAAGGTTTTTCACTTCGGCGGCAACGCGGCACTCGAGATCCTCCGCATCGAAGAGCGTGATCGCGCCCACGCCGCTGACACCGTCACGCAGCGCGATCCGATAGGCGTCGGTGCCGATGCCGTTCGGCGCCACAGCCCGAGCCCGGTGATGACCACCCGGCGGCGCGGCGAACGATCGTTGTCCGACTTCATCTTGACTCTTCAGAGCGGAAATAGTTTCATCTGAAAGCATAACATTCATCCGGAGAGCCGTTAAGTCATAGGGCGTACGGAGAGGCGTTGATGAGGTTGGTGATTACAGGCGCATCGGGCTTTATCGGCAGGGCCTTATGCGACAAGCTCTTGGCGCAGGGTCATGCATTGATCTTGTTGACCCGCGGTTCGCCGCGCGACGCCAACACCGGAACCAAACGCTGGCTGCATTGGACGCCAGGCGCGCTCAGAGAGTGGGACGTCGCTTTGGACGGCGCCGATGGGGTGATCAACCTCGCCGGCGAACCGATAGCGGAGAGAAAGTGGACTCGAGACCCAAACGGCGGCGCATTGAGAAAAGTCGTATCGACGCCACGCACAGTCTCGTTCAGGCCTGCGCCAAAGCCAAGCAGCGACCGCAGTTCTTGATCAACGCATCGGCCGTCGGCTACTACGGCCCCCACGGCGATGAAACGATCACCGAAGAAATCGCGCCGGGAACTGACTTTTTGAGTGTGCTCTGCCGCGATTGGGAGGAAGAGGCGAAGAAAGCCGAGGAACTCAGGCATGCGCGTCGTGCGCCTGCGCATCGGTATCGTCCTCGGTCACGGCGGCGGCGCATTGGGAAAATGGCCCTGCCATTTAAATATTTCGTCGGCGGTGCGCTCGGCTCGGGACAACAATGGATGTCGTGGATCCATTTAGAGGATCTCGTCGGCTTGATCGTGCAGACGATCGACGATCCCCGGACGGCGGGCCCCGTCAACGCCACCGCGCCCACTCCGGTGCGCAACAAGGAGTTTTGCCAAACCCTGGCTAAAGTGATGCACCGGCCCTGTTGGGCTCACGCGTCCCCGGCTTCGCCCTGAGGATGGCGTTGGGCGATATGGCGGAGATGCTGCTCACCGGGCAACGCGTGATTCCGGCCGTCGCCGAAAAATCGGGTTATCGGTTTCGCTATCCGACTCTCGAGCCAGCTCTCCAAGCCTGCGCGCCACTTTGATTTTGCCTTTTAATGTGGCTGAATTATTCAAGGCGGCGAAAACGCACGATGCAATTTACCAATCAAGTCGTCCTCATCACCGGCGCTTCGAACGGCATCGGCCGTCAGCTCGCCGTTGATCTCTGACCACGCGCGGCGCCATCGTCGCCGGCTGCGGCCGCTCGATTCCGCGCCTGAAAGAAGTTTTGAGCCGAAGTGCGCCGCGCCAGTCCCTGCGCTCCGCGATGATCGGCTGCGACGTCGGCGATGCCGAGCAGAGTGCGCGGCATGATGGCCAAGCTCCTCGCCGATTACGGCAAGATCGATATTTTGATCAATAACGCCGGTGTCGGCATGCGCCAGCCCTTTGTCGACATGCCGCTCGAGACTGTTGAAGAAATCATGCGCACTGAACTTTCTCGGCGCGGTCTATTGCGCGCACGAAGTGTTGCCTGTCCATGATCGCCAGAGGCGCCGGTCACATTGTCAATATCTCTTCCGTTGCAGGAAAAATCGGCACGCTCAACATGGCGGCCTACTGCGGCTCCAAGTTCGCGATGAACGGCTGGTCGGAGAGCCTCTACTACGAGCTGAAACCGTTGGGAGTCAACGTTTGATGATCTGTCCCGGCCCGGTGCAGACCGAGTTCAATCGCGATTTTCGCGACAGCGAGCCCAAATCACCCGCGAAATTGATCGTGACTACCGAAGCTGCTTGCCGTGAAGTCATCAAAGCCATTGAGAAAACAAGTTCGAAGTGATCCTGCCACGCTGGTTGGCACTTTTGTGCGCATTCAAGCGTCACATGCCCAATCTGTTTCGCCATCTTGCCCAGCGCAGGTTCGATCCCTATGTAGGCCGGACCGCGCCGACGCCACGCGGCTCTAGGATGACCGGAACTGACGGCATGGATTGACGTTAAATCCGCTTAAAGGAGCTCTTTCATGGGAATAAGATTTTTCCTCGCTGCGTTTTTTGCAATCTTGCTCTCAAGCACCACCGTGCTCGCTCAATTGGGGCCGAAAGACGGCGCCCGATCTGAGTCCGACCGATCTAAACCGCATCAAAGTCGGGCAGCCGGCGCCGGATTTTCCCTCGAAGATGCCGGCGGCAAGACCATCGCGTTATCGGAGTTCCGCGACAAGAAGACCGTCGTCTTGGTTTTCTATCGCGGCTACTGGTGACCCTTTCTGCATGGAACAGCTCGGGAAGCTGAAAAGTTTGTTGTCGAAGCAGGAAAAAGAGAAAGTGCAGATCCTCGCGGTGAGCGTCGATACCCACGAGGAGTCAAAAAAGTTTGGCGAGATGCTGAGCAAGCGGTTCGACGGCGAGCTTCGATTTTCCGCTGCTCGAAGATAAAGATCACAAGGTGATCAACCGCTACGGCATGTCTTCAACCCCGACGGCAAGGGCTGGCCGCATCCATCGACGTTCATCGTCGATCCGAAGGGCGTCGTGCGTTGGAAATTTATCGAGGTCGATTACAAGAAACGCCCGTCGAACGCGCAGATTCACCAGCAGCTGGTCAAGATCAAATAAACCCGTGCGAAATTCGCAGCGCGCTCCGCCGGCGCTACCGCCTTGCCTTCTCCGCGTCGGTCGCATAGGGCAAACTGCCGCGCGCGTTCAAATAATCGCGAATCGCTTTTCTCCCGAGCGCCGATAAACCCGTTCCGCGCTGCGACCGGGTCCATGGAAATCCAGTGGAGTCGCTGGGAAATTCCCTGGCGAATGATCGGCACGTTAGTCGCCTTCATCTGGTCGAATCAGACGCAGCGCTCGCGCAGACGCCATCGAGTTCCTGCGCATCGCCCCAATCCGGACTTGTAAACGACAATACCGTCGCGGTCGATCAGATAGGTCATATTCGGCAGGAGGCCGTAAGCGCGATGCATTGTCCCGGCGAAATCGTCGACGAGAATCGGAATTTCCTGGATCTGCTCCGAGTCGCGCAGCGTGCGAGCGTGCGCCAGCTTTTGTTCCAATGAAGCGATGGTGCGGATAGTTTTCCCCGGGATGAGCTTCGCGGGCGTAAACGATGAAGAACTGAAAATTTGCCGTCCGATACTCGCGGTAGAGTTTGGTCAGCGGAGGAACCTCCCCACAAACGGCGGTCACGTGATGCTGCCGAATTCCAACAACACATGCTTTTGCCGGCAAACGACGACAGCGAAACCAGATTGCCGTCGAGATCCGCCAAGGTAAAATCCGGCGCCTTCGTCCCGATCGTGGCGACTGCCCAAAAATCCGGGGCATCGATATCGCACCGTGCCGAAACTCTCGTAGTTAGTAGCCGCTCATAGCGCGCTCCCTTCACTGACAGATAATTCTGGCAACTCTAGCTCATGCCGCGGGGATTCGATTGAAGCTTTTATCGAATCGGCAAATTTCCCATGGCGTCAGCGGTGATCAACCAGGTCAGTTGTCCGTCGCTTGGGCTCACCCGCGCAGCGGGATACTTGAATGGAGTCGGCGTCCGACCGCACGATCTCGTTCACGATGGCGCGCTTGCTCTGCCCGGCAATCAGGAAGGTAACCCGCGCCGCAGCGTTGATGACCGGCGCAAAGTCAGCGTCAGGCGGTGAGGCTCTGAGTCTTTCGACGTAAGCAGCTTTGCCACCAGACGTTCATTTTGATTGAGCGCCGCGCCGCCGGGAAAAGCGAGGCCGTATGGCCGTCTTCGCCAGAACCGAAGGATCAGGTCAAACCGTGGCATGGCCCCGCGCCAAAGCAAAGAACCCCTGCGCAATTCCTCTTCGAGACGGCCTGTCGCCGCTACGCGGCGGCTCCTTTTCGCCCGCCATGCGGTGAATATCTTCCGGTGGCATGCTGATTCCCGACAGCAGCAGCCTCCTGAACCATGCGGTAATTACTCTCGGCGTGATCCGGCGGCACACAGCGCTCATCACCCCCAAAGAGATGCCCGCGGCGTCGATCCGCCTGACAGTGCCACGGTAAATCGTCCGGATCGGGCGATCGCGGCGTCGGCGAGAGAAACAAACTGTTCCGCCGCCTTTCGCGCCAACTCATCAGCGTCGTGGCAAATAATGATGTCGCGTTTAATCACGGGCAAGAAACGCCGCGTAGTAAGCGGCGCCGCGCAAGGCGGCTTGCGGATTCAAAATGACCTGAACCGGTGTCGCCGCCAAAAGATCCCTGTACCGCCCCTTATCGAGGAAAGCTTTCATGAATGTGCCGTCTTTGAGTTTGTCGAGGATCTTCGGCGCGATGCCGCCGCCGACATAAAGCCCGCGCACGGATTTTGCGCGCAGCGCGAGATTGCCCGCTTCGGCGCCGTAAACCGTCACGAAGAGATTCAATGCCTCGACGCAAATCTCCGCTTCTTTAGCCAGCGCCGCCTGTGAAATCACCGCGCTTGGATCATCCGCGGTCAGCGAGCCGCTCGGTCAGCCACGCCGGCTCTTCGAGCCCGCGCGCGATCCTTGAGAAATCGGTAAATATTGAGCAGTCCGGGCCCCGATACCACTCTTTCATAACTTACGTGACCAAACCGCGCGAGCAAATAGCGCAACAACTCGATTTCCAATTCATTGCGCGGCGCGAAATCGGCGTGGCCGCCTTCGGATGCCAACGGATGAAAATGGTGCCCGTCATCGTGCAAGATCGCTTGTCCTGCCGGCGCCGGCGGCGATCAGCGCTTTATTTCCTGCTTGGCGCATCGTGCCTTCATTCAAAGTGTAAAATTCATCGTTCTCGAGCGTGAAGATGCCGTAGGCGCCTGCTTCGAGATCGTTCAGCAAGGTGACCGCATCGAGCTTGAGCGCGTGGCGCAAATACGCCGTGTCGAGCATCCAGGGAAGGTTGGGGGTCTTGACTTTGCCGTCGACCACCGGACCGGCGATGCCGAAGCACGCGGCATCGATCGCGTGATCGCCGCCGGCGAGAAATTCCTGCAGCAACCGGGATCAAACCGGAGTAACGCTTGCTTGGGAAATTGCGCTGGGACTCGGCGCGCAGCTTCGTCGCCGTGCACGGAAAACAGCGCGAGGTTGGTCTTGGTGCCGCCGATATCGCCCGGCGAGAACGAGGTTTCTATGAGCCATGGTTCACTTCTGACCACGAAGGACCCAGTGCGGCAGAGCCGCAACCGAAACTCGGAGTATCTCCCGCAAAGACGCAAAGGGCGCAAAGTTCGGAGATTGAGGGTGAAAATCATTCATAAGAGTCTTTGTCCTTTCCCCATAACCTTGGCGCCTTTGCGGCTTGGCGGGAGAAATTCCCGACCAGAATATTTGCGCGGGCCGCGCAAATTTTGAACTATAGTAATAGCCGAAGAGCACGAAGCCAGGAACCAATAATATCCGAACCCTTCGTGACCTTCGTGGTGAGCTCGAATTTTTCTTGCCTCTACGGCCGGCGCCAGCGCCGGCCCTCGCGCGCCATGAAATCGTCGGCTTCTTTGGGCCCCCAGGAACCGGCCTCATAGTTTGGAAAATTTCTCGGCCTGCTCAGATTCCAGACCTGAATAATCGGATCCACGAGCGACCAAGCCAACTCCACCCAATCATGCCGCGTGAACAACGTCGAATCGCCCTCGATGCAGTCCTCCAGAAGCGTTTCGTACGCCTCCGGCGGGCTGTTACCGAAGGCTTCCTCATGATTAAAATCGAGGCTCAGCGGTTTTATAATCATGTCATGTCCGGGCGGCTTGACTTCAAAGGTCAAAGAGACTCCCTCATCGGGCTGAATGCGCATGACCAGCACGTTGGGGTTGACGTCTTCCACGGCGTGAGACTTGAACAGCAGCATCGGCGGGCGCTTAAACTGGATGGCGATTTCGGAGACGCGTTTGGCCAACGCTTGCCCGAGCGCAGATAAAACGGCACGCCTTCCCAGCGCCAGTTATCAATGAAGAACCGGATCGCCGCGTAGGTCACGGTCGTTGAATTTTGAGCGACGCCGGGCTCTTGTCGATAGCCGACCCCTTCCTGACCGTCCAATCCTTGCCGGGGCCGTATTGACCGCGCACCGCCGCCGCCGCGACTTCTCCGACGCTACGGGACGAACCGACTTGAGCAGCTTACCTTTCTCATCGCGCACCGAGTCGGCATCGAGACGCCACCGGCGGCTCCATCGCCGTCATGCAGAGCAGCTGCAGCAAATGGTTTTGAAACATATCGCGCACCACGCCGGCTTGTTCGTAATAGCCGCCGCGGTTCTCCACGCCCACCGATTCCGCCGCGGTGATTTGCACGTGGTCGACGTAGCGTCGATTCCAGATCGGCTCGAACACCGCGTTGGCGAAACGGAACACCATGATGTTCTGCACGGTTTCTTTGCCAAGGTAATGATCGATCCGGTAAATTTGCCGCTCATCCAAGAATTCGTGAATTCGGCGATTGAGCTCGCGCGCGCGGTTTGCAAGTCGGTGCCGAACGGCTTTTCGATTACCACTCAGCGTTCTGCGGCTCGCCATCGGTGTCCTTCGGCGCTCAATCCCGCCGTGGCAATGCTCTCGATCACTTTCCGCATGAGATCCGGCGGGGTCGCCAAATAGAAAACTCGCGCTGGTAGAACTCTGCTGCCACGATCGAAGCCGTCGACAAATTCTTTAAGGCTCTGGTAGCCATCGTTTTCTTCGTAGCCTCCCGCACGTAATACAGCGTGCTTGGCGAACTGCTGCCAGACGTCGTCCTTCAAGCCCGGTGCGCGAAAACTCTTTGACCGCTTCGCGCATTTTGTCGCGTGAACGACTCATCGGTCATTTCGCTGCGCGCATAGCCGACCACGGCAAAGCGCTCGGGCAAGCGCTTCTCGAGCGCGAGATTGTAGAGCGCCGGGAATGAGCTTGCGTTTGGTGAGATCGCCCGACGCGCCGAAAATCACCAGCACGCAGGCATGCTGGCTTCTTTGCCGAGCCAAGTCCGGTCTCCCAGATATTCATGCGGATCGCTATCGCTGGCCATGAGCCACTAACCTTTCTTCACCGCGTGACCGCCGAATTCGTTGCGCAGCGCGGCGGATCACTTTTGCCGAGAACGAGTCTGCTTCTGACGTAGAGCGGCGACGAGGGAAAGCGTCAGCGCCGGTAGCGGCACGCTTTCAATCGCATCTTCGACTGTCCACCGGCCTTCCGGAATCTTCGACGTAACCGTCGAAACTGATCAGCCGATGCGCCGCCGAGGACGAGGCGCTCGGTCATATTCGCGCCCATCCGACCCAAGCCGATTATTCCCAGTTCCATCGTCGTTTTTCCTTCCGCGGACAAGTCATTCCGCAACGCAGAACTTCAGTCAATGAATTTAAACCGCTCGCGGCATCGCTGCCCAGGTTGACTCTGAGCACGCGCCGGCGCTGCCGCTTCGATGGCTGAAAAATCGCCCAACGCCTGCGCCTTAATCAAAGCCTCGAAGGTGTAGTTCGTCTCCGGCACTGCTAGGTGATCGGTAGGTTGGTCGACAATCTGTAACACCAACACCGAGTTCGGGCCGCCCTTGTGCAGTTGTCCGGTGGAGTGGAGAAAACGCGGGCCGAAGCCGAGTGTCGTTGCAACCGCCTCAGGCGCTGCAGGATCGACGCACGGAGCGCCTGAAGTTTCGCCGCGTTTTCCACCGACGGATCGATGTACGCCTGCACCGCGACATAGTCGCGCGCTTTTTCTTCGCCGATCCAAGACTCAGCCGCCTTGCGCAAAGCTTCGCGATCGGCAACCGAAACTGTGTCTTTAGCCCTCGCCCGTTCCGTTGTCGGCCGGCTCGCTCATCGCTTTCTTTGCCAAGTCTTTGGCGAGCTGCACGTCGGGCTGGTTGAACGGGTGAATGCCGAGCGCTGCGCCCGCCGCCGCTACGGCAAATTCCCAGCGGAAAACTCCTGGCCGAGATCGCTTTTATCCTGCAAATCGAGCCGCGCAACGGGGTGACCATTGGCTTCGAGCGCCGCCACCTGACGGTCAAGGGAATGGTTCTCATCGCCGTCGAAACGGAGATAAACAAAGAAACGATCGCCGCCGTAATTTTCCGGCGCGGCTAAATTTTCGTTGGCCACCGGTACGATGCCTTTGTTATCTTTCCCCGTGCTCTCGGCGATCAATTGCTCGATCCACGACGGCAATGCCGAGAGCGAGGGCGAGCACAAAAAGTCACTCTATCCCGCTTCGTCAGCGCCAGCTCGCCTAAAGCAGCGCCGAGAAGTAAACCCGGATGGTGATTTTCCGCTGTCGTCGGCGCGCACTCCTCGCTCATGCGCCGCGCGCGCGCCAGCACCGCGCCGACATCGACCCCTATCAGTGCCGCAGGCACCAAGCCGAAACGGTGAGCGCCGCATAGCGCCCGCCGACTTCTTCCGGAGCGTTGAACGTTGCGCGGAAATGTCTTTCGGCGGCTAATTTTTCCAGCGGCGTACCCGGATCGGTGATGGCGACGAAGTGCGAACCGGGCTCGCTCTTAATTTGTTTGAGCTTATCCCAGAAATAATAGAAGAAGAATTGGTCTCGGTCGTCGTCCCCGACTTGCTCGACACGAGGAATAAGGTGTGTGCCAAATCGACACGGGCTTCGACCGCCTTCACCGCCGCCGGATGGGTGCTGTCGAGCACGTGCAGTTCGGGATAACCCGAGCGCATTGCCAAATGTCTGTTGAAAAACTTCCGGCGCCAAGCTCGAACCGCCCATGCCGAGGAGAACAACATGTTTGATGCCGTCCGCTTTGGCTTTGTCGGCAAAGGCAGTTAGCGCGCCGACTTCCTTAGCCATCGTCTCCGGTAATTCCAACCAGCCTAGGCGATCGATCAACTCGGGCTGCGGCTCCTTGGACCAAATCGTGTAATCTTTTTCCACAGCCGGCTCGCGAATTGGTCCTTTTGCCATTGTGCCAAACGGCGATCGATCGCGCTTTGGTAAGAGCCGAGGTGAAGCTCCAGTCGATCCAGGTCCGCGCCGAGCATCGGCTGGCGCTTTTTCGAGACCGGCCATCAATTGATCGAAGGACGCGGCAAAAGCGGCAACACCATCGTGCTGCAGCTTTTCGGTAATGGCGTTGAGATCGATGCCGAAGATTCGCCAGACGCGCGAGCACCTCATCGGCCTCGGCCAATTCTTGCTTCACGGTCGCGCCGGGAACTTTACCATGATCGCGAAACGCGTTTAGCGTTTCCGGCGGCAAGGTATTCACCGTTTCCGATCCAATCAGATTTTCCACGTAGAGCACGTCCGAGTAAGCGGGATTTTTCGTTCCCGTGCTCGCCCATAACGGCCGCTGCACCCGCGCGCCGCGCTGGCGCAACGCCGCAAATCCTTCGCCGTGAAAATCTCTAAAAGCGCCGGTAAACGACCTTCGAATTGGCGATGGCGATTTTTCCCTCAATGCTTTGGCCTCGGGGTTGCCGGTCTCTTCCAGCGCCTTGTCTACCATGGTATCGACGCGGCTGACGAAAAAAGATGCCACCGACGCCACCTGGCCTGGATCGCCGCAGCGCTCCAAGCCTTTTATGTAGGCGCGCGCCACTGCTTCATAATGGCTCATCGAAAACATCAAAGTCACGTTGACGCTGACGCCTTCCGCGATCAGCTCTTCGATGGCCGGAATGCCGGCGGGCGTCGCCGGTACTTTGATCATCACATTGGGTCGGTCAACCGCGGCCCTCAATCGTTTGGCTTCGTTGATCGTGCGCTCGGTGTCGTGCGCGAGACGGGGCGACACTTCGAAGCTCACGTAGCCGTCGTCACCGTGAGTCGCGTCATAGACCGGTCGCAGCACATCGGCCGTCATCTGAATATCCTCGATCGCCAACGCTTCGTAAAGATTTCCTACCGGCGCTTGCGGATCGGCCGCGAGCAACGCGCGCAGCGCCATGTCGTAGTCGGTACTACCGGAAATCGCTTTGTCGAAAATCGTCGGATTGCTGGTCACGCCACGCAGACCGTCCTCTTCGACCAAACCGTTTGAGCTCACCGCTCCGAATCAAGTTGCGCCGGATATAATCCAGCCATATCGATTGTCCCTGTTCCGCGAGTTCTTTCAAAGGATTCATTATATCTCTCCCTCAAGAGACGGTGTCGCCTTGTTATCCTTCGGCGCAGCCGAAAGGATCTCGACTTTGGAGCAAATTCGTCGGTCGAGATTCTTACTACCTTCAGAACGACATACCGGAAAACTTTTATCAGCGCGATACTGCCTCTGCATCAAATCGTTTTGCCATAGCGCTGCTCCAGCGCTTTGATTTTCGCCACCCGGCGGCGATGGCGCTCCTCATCGCTATATTTTGCCGCTAAAAATTACTTACCAGTTCAAGAGCCAGCTCGACACCGATCACTCGCGCGCCGAGCACGAGCACGTTCATGTCATCATGTTCGACGCCCTGGTGCGCTGAGTAAGTATCGTGGCACAGCCCGGCGCGGACGCCGGGAACTTTATTCGCTGCCACTGACGCTCCCACACCGCTGCCGCAGACGAGCACGCCGCGCTCGCCCTCGCCGTTGATAAGTGCTTTGCCCACCGCCTCGGCAAAATCTGGATAATCCACAGGATCGTCACTATCAGTGCCTTTATCGATGATCTCATGTCCTTGCTTGCGCAGACGATCCGCAATAATCCGCTTTAGCTCGAAGCCGGCATGATCCGCGCCGATCACGATGCGCATGGTCTATTTTCCTAACAGCGCGGTCGCCCGCTCGACAACGTGGCTCACGGTGAATCCTAACTTTTCCATCACCACGTTCCCTGGCGCCGAGGCGCCGAACCGTTCGACACCGACGATGTCGCCGCCGTCGCCGATGTAGCGATGCCATCCTTGCGGTAGCGCCGCTTCCACTGCCAGACGCGCCCGTACTGACTTCGGAAAACCGACTCGCGGTAAGCTTGCGGCTGTTGATCGAATAATTCCCAACTCGGCATGGAAACGACCCGCGCCTGGATCTTTTGCTCAGCGAGTTTTTCTCTCGCGGCGACAACCAGAGATACTTCCGATCCCGTGCCGATCAAGACGATATCGGGTTGACCGCCCGGTGCGTCAGCCAAGACATAAGCGCCTTTGCGTAATTCGTCGGCCGGCGCAAATTGGCTGCGGTCGAGCGTCGGCAGGTTTTGCCGCGTCAGAACTAGTGCCACCGGGCAGGCGCGGCTTTCAATCGCGACCCGCCACGCGACCGCGGTTTCGTTGGCGTCTCCGGGGCGAATAACGATCAAGCGCGGTATGGCGCGCAGCGCGGCCAATTGTTCCACCGGTTGATGCGTCGGACCGTCTTCGCCGACGGCGATGCTGTCGTGGGTAAAGACGTAAATCACGCCGAGCTCCATCAGCGCTGCGAGCCGGATCGAGGGACGCATATAGTCGGAGAAGATGAGAAACGTCGAGCCGAACGGAATAATACCGCCGTGCGCGGCTATACCGTTAATTGCCGCACCCATGCCATGCTCGCGCACGCCGAAGTGCAAATTCCGCCCGGAATAATCCCAAACTCCGCCCGCCGAGCCCTGCTTGTCGGTAAACTTTCGCTGCGGGCTTTCGAAATCGCCCAGCTTCGGCAGCATCGTAAATGTCGATGGATTCAAGTCCGCCGAGCCGCCGATCAACGTCGGCAGCTTCGTCGCAATCGCAGTGAGAATTTTTCCGGATGCGGCCCGCGTCGCAACGCCTTTAGCGTCGGCGGGAAAGTTTGGAATCGACTGTTCCCATCCGCCAGGCAACACGCCGCTGATGATTTGTTCGAGCTCTCTGGCGAGCTCTGGAAATTTCTCGGCGTACGCGCTGAAACGCTCCTTCCAGCTCGCTTCGACCTTTGGGCCGTTGCGCACGGCCTCGCGAAAGTGCGTCAACGCCTCAGCCGGTATATAAAACGTCGGCTCCAAGGGCCAGCCGAGTTTTTCTTTGGTTAGTTTGACTTCCGCTTCGCCGAGCGGCGAGCCATGCGCTTCAAAAGTATCTTGCTTGCCCGGCGAGCCATAGCCGATGTGCGTGCGCAGTAAAATCAGCGAGGGACGAGACCTCTCCTCGCGGGCCGCGCGCAGCGCGCGGTCGATCGCTTCGATGTCGTTGCCGTCTTCGACTGATTCGGTGTGCCAGCCGTAAGCGTCGAACCGTTTCGCGCAATCTTCCGTGAAGCTCAAGATCGGCAGCGCCGGCAAGTGAAATCCGATTGTTGTCGTACAAATAAATTAGCTTGCCGAGTTTTAAATGGCCGGCGAGGCTCGCTGCTTCCGCGGCCACGCCTTCCATCAAATCGCCGTCGCTGACGATCGCATAGGTAAAGTGATTGACGATGTCGAACCCAGGGCGATTGTAGCGTGCTGCCAAATGGGCTTCGGCGATCGCCATGCCGACGCCGTTGCCAAAGCCTTGACCGAGCGGACCGGTTGTTGTCTCCACGCCGGGCGTGTCGCCGCGCTCGGGATGCCCGGGCGTGCGACTGCCCCACTGGCGAAATTGCTTGATCTGGTCGAGTGGCACATCGTAGCCGGTCAGATGGAGCATGCTGTAAAGCAGCATGGATCCATGGCCCGCCGAAAGGACGAAACGATCACGATCCGGCCAAGACGGGTTCTGCGGATTATGCTTAAGAAAGCGCGTCCACAAAACATACGCAGCCGGCGCGAGACCCATGGGCGCGCCCGGATGACCGGAGTTGGCTTTCTGCACGGCGTCCACGGAGAGCATTCGAATAGTATTGATACTGAGCGTCTCAAGTGAGTCCTGCGCCATCCCGGCCTCCCCTGGTTTGTCCACGTTGTTTCCATCAACACGGTGATTATGAATTCATATTATTGCATTCGACCCATGATGATAAGCCCACTCCCGGTGCGGCGCGCGAGCATCGCCAAAAATATTCTTTTTTAATGATTCTTTAACACAAGGAGCAGCTTTTTTGCGCTGCTAATCTGTATCATTATTTTTCTTTTCACTTTTGCTTTCCGTACCGGCGCCATCGCGCAAACCGGAACCCGGTAGTCCCGGCCAATCATGTTCGTTCGCGCCGAGCGCCGATTAAGGTTGAACGCCGCGCTGATCAACGCCAAATGGGTCAGCGCTTGGGGAAAGTTGCCCAAGGTCTCGCCGCTCGGACCGGTTTCTTCGCCATAGAGTCCGACGTGATTGGCGTACCCCAACATGCTCTCGAAGATCAGTCGCGCTTGTTCGAGCAGCCGCCTATCGGTGCGCCCCGCCCGCGTCATGGCTTCCACCAGCCAAAAGGTGCACATGTTGAACGTGCCCTCATCCCCTTCGAGGCCGTCGATCTTCGTTTTGGAATGATACCGATAGACCAGACTATTGGACATCAAGCCGCCCCCGGCCGGCGGACGCATGGTCGCTTCGATCGTGTGCAGCATCGACGGATCGGTCGGTGAGACAAAAAAGACCAAAGGCATCAACAGATTGGCGGCGTCCAAAGATTCGCTGCCATAGTATTGCGTGAAGCTTTGCAGCTTTTCACTCCAGCCCTGACTTAAAACTTCTTCATAGATGGCGTCTCGGTTTTTCAGCCAGAGTTCGCGGTCGGCCGGAAACGAACGCTTCTCCGTCAGGCGTATACCGCGATCCAATGCCACCCAACACATGAGCTTGGAATAAACGAAATGCTGCGGGCTCGCCGCGAACTTCCCAAATCCCATAATCTTTGGTCTGCCAATTCTTACAGACCCAATCCAGCATCCGCCGGGTTTCCTTCCAGAGCGCATGGGAAATCGGCGTGCCGTATTTGTTATAAAGATAGATCGAATCCAGTAGTTCACCGTAAATATCGATTTGATGCTGGTGGTAAGCGCCGTTGCCGATTCGCACCGGCCGCGAGCCACGATAACCTTCCAGGTGATCTAGAGTTTCCTCTTGCAGATCGTGGCGGCCGTCGATGCCGTACATGATCTGCAGCGAGCCATCGGGTTCCAATTCGTGCGTGCGCGCTTCGAGCCAATCGATAAACCGGGCCGCCTCCTGAGTGAAGCCGATGCGCATGAGCGCATAAAGCGTGAATGCCGCATCGCGGATCCAGGTATAACGATAATCCCAGTTACGCCCGCCGCCGATGTTTTCCGGCAGGCTGCACGTCGGTGCCGCGATAATCGCGCCGGTCGGTTCGTAAGTGAGCAATTTCAGAACGAGCGCGGAGCGCTGCACGGTCTCGCGCCACCGACCCACGTAGCTGCACTTTGAGATCCAGCGCCGCCAGTACTCAACCGTGCCTTCGAAGAGGCGCTCGGTTTCGGCATCGGTCAGCCCGTCGCCGCACTCTGTATCCGGACCCACTTGATGCAGCAAGAACGTTGCGGTCTCGTTCTCTTTAAGGACAAACTCGGCGCAAACCGAATTGCCATCGAAAATCTTGAGGGGCACTTTCGTCGACAAAGCGAGGCTTAGGTTCGGCGAGTGAAACACCACCCCTTCATGACAGGGTTTAACCCGGTGGTCATCTCGAGCGTAATTAAAAGCCGGCTGGCAGAGCATGCGAAAAGTGAGACTGCCGCGCACCACACTGACCCGACGAATCAGTTGGTGCTGGCCATGCCAGCGGTCCGGTTCGTCCACCGGCATGAAATCGGCGATTTCGCCCACGCCGTCGGGCGAGAGAAAGCGCGTGATGAGAACGTTTGTATCCGGCCAGTACACCTGCTTGTAAGTCGCATTTTCCGCCAAAGGGCTGATCTTGAACCGCCCACCTTTCTTGTCGTCAAGGATGGCGCCAAACACACTTGGAGAGTCGAAACTCGGAAAACAGAGCCAATCGATCGACCCATCCGTTCCCAACTAAAGCCGCGGTATGCAGATCGCCGATGAGTCCGTAGTTTTGAATGGGTTGATAAGCCACGTGGCCTCCGCGAGTGTTGCTGCAAATAAGCTCTATTAGTCCGGCAATCTTTCGTACCGGCAATCTCTCAATAAAGATCGAATATTACCGCACAAAGTACAACCTCGGGCAAAAACTCGTTCGGGAAAATTCCTGCGCCTTTGAATCCGCTGTTCTGATCAAGATTTGCCGCGCGCCGGAGCTACAGCGGTTTTGTTGTCTCGTGCCGACGGCGCTCGGCCGAGACGTCGGAGTAGCTTGAGAGTATTTTTCATCGAAACATTTTGTCGGATCATCCACTCGGGTCATCAGAATTTGCAGGTCATCAGGCGTGTCGATGTCGAACCAGATCGGCAGCTGGCGCGTTTCGATACCGAGATCCGCGAGCTTGGTCACTGTCTGGGTGAAAACCTGGTCGTGGCTCCAGGTCATATTCTCGAACATCGCGGGCATTGGACGATTGAGCCCAACCAAATAGTAGCCGCCATCGCGGCTTGGTCCCAAAACTACGCGCGGCTCGGGACCGTCAAGATAGTCATAGGCCTGAGCAAAATAATCGAGTGGCACAGGCGGCAAGTCGGCGCCGATGAGGACGACGTTTTTATATTCTTTGGCAAAGAGCGCTGAGAAAATATTCTGCATGCGCACGCCGAGATCGCCCTCGCTCTGGGAAAAAGCTGGAACGGCGCGGGTGCCAACCGTTGCATCAGCGCTTCTTCGTGCGGCGGCGTAAAGGCGACGTAGAGATCGGCAGCCTCGATCGCGCATAGGTGACTCAGTTGGTCCAATAGTAGTGAACGCGCCAGCTCCGCCGCATCTTCGGCTGATAAATATGGCAGCAAACGAGTCTTGACGGTGCCGGCAATCGGCGCCTTGGCCATGATCGCCAACGCATTAGCGCGTATCGGCATAAAATCGCTTCAGTCGCATAGGCGAAACGCCGGCCAGATAACAAACTTTGAGCGACCACATTTTAAAAATCGTGCGCCAGACACCATCCCGCTCCCAGCGCCGCGCCGACGTGATGACGCGGCTGCGCAGACAAGCCAGCGCCGCCCATGCGCTTGAGCGCGCGGCAAAAGGCAATGTCCTCCATCAACGGAATGTCTGGGAATCCGCCCATCCGCTCGAAAACTTCGCGCCGAACAAACAGCGCCTGATCGCCGGTGCCGACTTGGGTCACGCGCGAGCGATAATTGATCAACGTGCCGACGATTTTGAGCATCCAGTGCGCGCCTTCCAACTCGACATCGAAACGGCCGCCGAGATAGCGCGAGTCGCTGAGCGCCGCCGCGATATCGTTCAGCGCCGATTGGGGCAACCGGGTATCGGCGTGCAAAAATAGCAGGACCTCGCCGCTCGCGCGGCGGGCGCCGACGTTCATCTGCCGTGCTCTACCGCGTTCTGCATGCAGTAACGTCGACCGCGAATTCCTTACAAATCTCTAAAGTCCGGTCGCGGCTGCCGCCATCGACCACGATAATTTCGTAAGGCGTAAGGCGGATCAGCGATTGCAACGTCCCCCGGATCGATTGCTCTTCGTTCAGCACAGGAAGGACAACGGAAATATTCATCGTATCGGGACCGCAGCAGCGACCTAGGGCTTCAGATCTGCGCCGTTGAGACGCCAATCAAAATCATGCGTCAGTCCGCCGTTGTACTTTTCCAGTGCGTCGGTTAACTTTGGATTCGCATATTGCTGCCAGTGCTCCATCAAGTCTTCGGCATCGCGGCCGAAGTCTTCCTGAAACCAGACATAGATGCTCGACACCTGCAGCCGGTTTTTTGAATGTCCACGCCGCGCGGATGATTGATGAATTCACGCGCGCCCTTTTCCAATAGCGCTTCGCGTATTCTCGCCCGTAAATGCCAACGGTTGAAGATTGGGAACCCAGGGCCGCGGCATTGACCGCATAATGCACGCGATTATCCTTCCAGATCGGCCGGAGGATTCGATGCTCGATGTCATCGAGCGAAAGCTTTTCGCCTTCGACGATAAATAATTTCGCGCCCCACGGCCCCTGCGACAGCAACTCCGGCGAAATGTTGATGGTGCGGATCGATACCACTGGAAAACGCGACAAAACCACATCAATAGTCAGCGCGTTATAAACGTTGATCCAGAAGGCTTTCTGTTCGTTGCGGTTGTAATTGGAAATCGCCACTGCCTGCATCGATCTGAGATAGTCTTGCAAACTCTTGAAATCCTCCGCGGCGACCGCTTGGTACCGAACGCGGTTGATTCCCGATGGGTCCGACACAACGACGAATTTCTTGAGAAAGCCGTCCCACGCGCTGTGATCAATTTTCTGCGCGCTTCCCGGATCATGCTTCTGCCAGCGCGCCCAGAGCTCTGCCTTTTGCGCGCCATGCGCCATTGAATGCCCGAGCAGAACCAAAACTGCAACTCGTGCCCAAATCGAGATGAGCCGCAGTGAAATCGCCTTATTCCTCACCTTTCACCCCTTGCGTTGTTACTGAGCGCCGCCACGCCAGCCACTTTTCAAAGATCTTCTTCACCGTCGGCGTCAATTTCGTCTTCATGTACGCATCGCCGATTTTGCGTAGCGCCTCGACTTGAGTCGGATAGGAATGAATTGTCGAAGACAGCACGCCGACACTTTGTTTCGCGGTTATCGCCAGCGTCAACTCGCCAATCATCTCACCGGCATGGCGCGCCACGATCGTGCCGCCGAGAATTTTGCCTGTCTTCTTGTCGTAATGAACTCGCCCAAAGCCTGCGGTTTCACCGTCGAGTACGGCGCGATCGACTTCACTCAGCGTCTGCGTAATTGTCGCCACGTCGAGCCTGCAGCACGCGCGTCTTTTTCATGGAAACCGACGTGAGCAACTTCCGGGTCGGTATACGTGCACCACGGAATCACCAGATCGGTCACTTTGCGCCGCGCGAAGAATAGCGCGTTGGCAATCACGATACGTGCCATGGCGTCGGCGGCGTGGGTGAATTTGTAGCGCGAGCAGATATCCCCGGCGGCAAAGACACGCCGGTTGGTGGTGCGTAGCCGCTCGTCGACCTCGACGCCGCGCGCCGAGTAGCGAATGCCCGCGGCTTCCAGACCAAGATTTTCGACATTCGGCGTGCGCCCGACCGAAACCAAGATGGCGTCACAAGCGATGGCGAATTGTTGATCAGCGGCGGTTAGCGTCAAATTTTTTGCGCCGTCTCTTATTTCCGCGCGTTGAATGTTGGCGCCGGCGATGATTCGCACGCCATCCTTTTCCATTTGTCGGTGTACGATCTGCGCCGCGTCGCGGTCTTCCCTGGGAAGTATTTCAGCGCCGTCAGTGATCAATGTCACCCTGCTGCCCAAGCGCTGAAAACACTGCGCCAGCTCGCAGCCGAGCGGCCCGGCACCGATCACCGCCAGGCGGCGCGGTAATTCCGTCAAGGTAAATATCGTCTCGTTGGTATAAAGCCGGCGTCGCGTAACCCGCTTATCGGCGGTTCCGCGGCGCGCGCGCCGGTGGCGATAACCGCGCGATCAAATTTCAGTGGTCGGTCATCGACGTCAATCGCGCTTCGGGCCGACAAATCGGCCGTTGCCGATGAATACATCGACGCCAAGCTGGGCGAAGCGCTCGACGGAATCGTGCTCGCTGATCCCCGCGCGGAGTCTGCGCATGCGCGCCATGGCGGTGGAAAAGTTAATCGCCGCTTCGCCGGGAAGCGTGACTCCAAATCTCGGTGCCGTTCCGCGCTTCATGCGCCGCGCGCGCGGCGCCAATGACATCCCTTCGACGGCACGCAACCGACATTCAAACAATCGCCGCCCAATCAGATTGCGCTCGATGAGCGCGACCTTAGCGCCTAAGCCCGCCGCGCCGGCGGCGCTCACCAGGCCCGCGGTGCCGCCGCCGATGACGACCAAATTATATTTTTTTGCCGGCGTAGGATTGACCCAACCTGATGGACGGCAATTCTCAAGCAATTGGTGGTCGTGCGGATCATCGACCGTCACCATCTTTGTCAAAAGGCGTGGGCGCATAGTTCTCATCGACGCGCGCCTTGCCGATGACGCCGCTCTTCTCCTGGGCCTGCTCGGCCTCGCGCAGCGCTTTGCGCGCCAGACGCGTAACGACCACGACCATCAAGACGGTTGCCGCCAGACCGACATATTTTAGAATTTGCTGATAGAAATCGGCGGCTGCGCTCGGTTGCACCTCGAGCGCATCGCGCGCCGCCGCGCCGACGTAGACCAGAAGAAACATCGCCGGCAGCATGCCGAGCAAATTCGCCAGTGACATAAGCGGCCGTGCGCACGGCCGTCAGACCGAGAAAGTAGTTAAGCAGAATGAACGGAAAGATCGGGCTCAACCGGCACAGCAAAACCATTTTGAAACCCTGCTTGCCGATGGCTTCGTCGAGGAAGCGAAACTTGGGATAGGGCGCTGTCCAGAGCATAACTTTTGCCGCAGAAAAGTGCGCGCCAGAAGAAACGAACAGAGCGCGCCGAGGTTGGCGCCGGCTAGAGCTACAAACAAACCGGTTTTTAACCCGAACAGCGTTCCGGCGCCCAGCGTCACAAAACTGGCCGGAAACAACAGCACCGTAAGTACGACATAACCCAACGCATAAATGGCCGGCCCTATGGCGCCAAGGGAATGCACATACGCTTCGAATTCCGCAAACCAGGCGCGCACGGGCAGGAGGAAACCGGCGATCACCTATTGACGCCAGTAGCGCAACGACGAGGACAGCCTTATGGAGTTTCATGCGGGTCCGCAATGACGGGCGTTAGTTTCACGCCATTGAGAGTATGAAATGACCTGGATGGCTGCCACCGGTTTGGAACCTATTGAACCAGCTCGCCGCCGCAAGCTGCTGCCCGACCCGGCGGCGCAGCCGTAGCAGTGATCGCCGACTTGAATAGATCGCTCTCGAACTTGATCGAGGGCCAACGATGCGATGTGAAGCCTGTTGCCAGCGGCGTCAGGAATCGGCATCTCAAGCATCTGGTTGAAGTCGCAGTCGTAGACCGATCCGTCCCAGCCGATGCTGATCAGATTGCGGCACATGACTTGATCCAAAGTTGCGCCGTTGAAGTTGCTTTCGAGTAATTCTCTGTAGCGGTCGTATTCGCCGCGCAGCTTGAGATGAGTAGCGTAACGCGTAATGGGCATGTTGGTGAGGCAATAGAGATGATTGAACGCGATGCCGAATTGTTCGCGGAGAATCCTTTTATAGTCTTGTTCGAGCTTGTCTTGCCGCGGCGGCAAATGGGGACCGACGGGATTGTAAACCAGGTTCAGAACCAGATCGCCATCGATTTGGCCGTAGCCGATCTCATTTAAAAGTTGCAACGCTCGAATGCTCGCCATCAAAAAGTTCCTTTGCCGCGCTGTTTGTCGACATTCTCTTCGGAGTAGCAAGGAAGTGAACAAACCAGCTCGACCTCATTAAGTTTGAAAAACTCCGGCAAATACTCCATGCCCGGCTCAAGAGTACCGTGAGATTGCAGCGGTCCATGACGTGGCGGCCGAGCTTGCGCGCCGACGCGATTAGATAAGCGAAATCAGGAGTGCAGCTCGGGCGCGCCGCCGGTGATATCCAGAGTCGGAATGCCCGTGCGCGCCAGGAAGCGCAGCACCGCCTCGACGTTCTCCCGGCTCATCATCTCTTTGCGCGTCGGACCCGACTTCAACGTGGCAATGAATGCAGGCAAGATTGCAATAGCGCCCCAGATTGACTCTGCAAAACATCGACGGCGCGCCGGCTCAGGCTACAGCCGTTTGATCTGAGTCTTTCCGCGAACGATTGCATGGAAACTTAAGCGAGACCAGCTGCTCTTTATTTTTGCCTTTTAGTTTTTACTTTTAATTTTCTACGGGCAGCAATTCGAGTTCGGTCCGCAAGCGCCGCCGGACAATTGCGTGATCTTGAAGTCAACTCCCTTGGTCTCGCGCGGGTGGCGTTTGTGATCGCGCGCGCAGTCGAAGCACGCCGGCGTTATCCATGGCGACTTCGTCCCGCGGCGGCACGAGGATAAATTGCCCGGCAGTACGGCGCCTGCGAATAGAGTCCGAAGGTTTTGTCGCACACCGCCATCCGCACGCCGCGCTCCAGCGTATGGCCGTCGTCGTCGCACCACTTGTTTCCACGGGCCGCGGTAAATGACCGCCTGGTTGCGTTCGATGCACGGCCCCTCTTTGCCCTTGTAGGCCGTGACCGTGATGGCGCGAAACTCGATGCCTTCGACGGTCTGGTAAGGTTTCGAATCGAAGTCTTCGATCTGAACGCCGTGGAATTTGGCTTCTTCGAAAGCGCGGAGAAATTCTTCTTCTTGAAAGCGCCCGAAACGCAGGCGCTCCAAAGATTCGGGTCGCGCGCCAAATGATCCGGCACCGGCTCGTCGCTGACGATGTCGGAAATCGCTACTCGTCCGCCGCGCTTGAGCACGCGGTACATTTCCGTGAAGAGTTGCTTCTTGTCTTCCGGCCCGAACCAGATTGAGCACGCAGCTCGAAACGATCACGTCGATGGATTCGTCGGCAATCAGCGGCTGCTCCCGGCGCATGCGCCTTTCGAATTCTTCCAAATGCGCCAGGTCGGCGACCGAACGCACCGGATTCTCCTTCAGGTGTTGGTCGAGCAACTCGAGATCGGTCTTCAAATCTTGAATCTTGCCGCGGCGAAATTCGACGTTGTGATAACCGAGTTTATCGCCGATCGATCTTTGATATTTGCGCGCGAGTTCCAGCATCGGCGGATTAAAATCGATGCCGATAACTCGCCCTCTTGCACCGACAATTTGCGAAATGATGTAGCAAGCCTTGCCGCTGCCGGATCCTAGATCGAGCACCGTTTCGCCTTCGCGAATGTAGCGCGAAGGATCGCCGCAGCCGTAGTCTTGTTCAAGGATTTCGTCGGGGATGACGTTCAGAAGAGCCTTTGTCGTAGCTCACCGGCAAACAAAGGCAGGCCTCAACTGTCTCGCGCGGCGTTGCCGTAGCGCTCCAATACCGCCGCCTCATGATTACGATGGCTTGTCGCTAGATGGTGTTCCGTTCAAGCGCTGACCGATGAATCGTCCATCCTGCCCTCCCGCGATCCCAGAGCTTGATGATCCCAGACAACCATCTTAGGCCATGTGACGCAAGGCGGAATTTCCGCCCCGCGCTGGCGTACGACGCTATTGGCAGCTTATCCTAACGTCGGTAGAAGATTGGGAAAAGTTCGGAGATAGTCGTTCCTAAAGTAGCGCATGCATCCGAAGCTAGTGCCCGGCGAACTCGTTGTCACGCCCCAACCGGCTCGTCGGCCTGCATCAAGTGGCTTCGATAAATGGATCGAGATCGCCGTCAGCACGCCGTCGGCGTTGCCGACTTCGACGTTGGTGCGGTGGTCCTTGACCATGCGGTACGGAGCAAGCACGTAGGAGCGGATCTGGCTGCCCCAGGCGATGTCTTTCTTGGTTTTGTGGTAGCTCTCCATTTTCTCTTTCTGCTTTTCGACTCTCGAGCTCGTAGAGACGCGACTTTAAGATCTTCATCGCCATCGCCCGGTTCTTGTGCTGTGAGCGCTCGTTCTGGCAGGCGACGACAATGTTCGTGGAAGATGGGTAAGCCGCACGGCGGAATCCGTCTTGTTGACATGCTGCCCGCCGGCGCCGCTGGAGCGGTAGGTATCGACGCGCAAATCGGCTTCGTTGATTTCGATTTTGATATCGTCGTCCACTTCCGGATAGACAAAAACCGAGGCGAATGAAGTGTGGCGCCGCGAATTGGCGTCGAAGGGCGATATGCGCACGAGCCGGTGAATACCCGCCTCGGCTTTTAAATAACCATAGGCGTAGTCGCCTTCCACCAAGAAGGTCACGCTTTTAACGCCCGCCTCTTCGCCGGGTTGATATTCGAGAATCTCTTTCCGATAACCGCGCCGATCACACCAGCGCAGATACATGCGCAGAGAGTATTTCGGCCCAATCCTGTGCCTCCGTGCCGCCCGCGCCGGGATGAAGGTTGACGATCGCGTTGCGCCGGTCGTCCGGGCCGCCCGAGCAGCTGGGTGAGTTCCGTCTGCGCCAACTCTTTGCTGACCGTAGCGATTTTCGCCGCAGCCTCGTTGAGCGCTTCCTCGCCTTTCTCCTCTTGGGCTACGTCGAGGAGAAAAACGCGCCTCCTCGAGATCCGAGTGGTGCTTTTCCCAAACACCGATGAGCGTCTTGAGAGCGGATTGTTCCTTGAGAACGACTTTGGGCTTTTTCGCCGTCGTTCCAAAAATCGGGCTGTGCCGTGAGTTGGTTTAACTCGTGGATTCGTTTCTGTTTGCTCTCGACGTCAAAGACGCCTCCGCAAAAGATCGAGTCGCTCTTCCAAGTGAGTGAGTTGCTCCGCAGTTTCTTCAAACATCTAAATTCTTTCCGCGCGCGAAAATTTTGTTAATGCCGATAATCGAACGGATTATACCTTTATTAATCCGCGCTCACAAAGCGCGCGATAAAGCTTCTTTTCCACGCGTCCCATGGCCTGGGCGTCCTTAGCGGAACGCTCGTGATCATAGCCCAACAGATGGACGATGCCGTGAATCAAAAGCGTCGCCATTTCCAGATCCAGAGAGTGGCGCCGCTCCTTTGCCTGTTGCCGTGCCTTCTCGACCGAAAGAATCCACATCGCCGAGTAGGCCGCTCTCCGCTACGGTTCCTTCAATGGGAAACGATAACACATCGGTCGGATAATCTTTATGGCGGTATCTGGCATTGAGTCGCCGCATTTCCGAATTACCGATCAAAGCAAGACTTAACTCAGCTTGGTCTCGGCCGACCAGCTTGAGAATCGCGTCGGCGATTTTCTCGAGCTTGCGGCTCGGGAACTTTTGCCGGCGCCCCGGCGCGCGATTTCAACGGGCATCGCTGGATGGTAACGTTTTGCCTGGACGGTTGCGAACGTAGGGCGACCGGCGGTCGCCTTCACCGCCTACATGAGAGAAGACTGTGACAAACGATTGGTGCGGATCTTTACGTAGGAAATGTTTTCTCGAAGGCGCCGACGATCTTGGGAAAATCGGTGAGACCCATGGACGTACCAGATGATCTCGCCTTCTTTGCGCGCGCCCTCTTCAAGCGTCGATCGGCGTTGCGCCGTACTGAGACTATGGATGCCCTTTGAGCGTCGTCGACGCCGGCCGAGGGACTCGGCGCCGCGCCGAGCAGCGAAAGCCGAGCGCTCACTTGGATCAATGCAATGAGCCGGTTAATTCGCATAGTTGTTTCCGGTCGAGAACGCATCTGTAACATCGCGCTGTCAAGACAAGGCCCAGGCCCGCGCGATGTTGTTTTGATTGACTTGCCGGAATCGATTTGATAAAAAATTTTAGCCCGATTCCTAGGAGGATGAGATGACCTATATCATTGCTGAGCCTTGCATCGACGTGAAGGATACCGCTTGTGTTGATGTCTGCCCGGTGGATTGCATCCACCCGACCAAAACGAGACCGAAGAATTCGAAAAAGAAAAAAACTCTACATCGATCCTGAGGAGTGCATCGACTGTGGGGCTTGTGAGCCGGTCTGCCCCGTCGAAGCGATCTTTGAAGAAGGCGGCTACTCCGGATAAGTGGAAACAATTTATTCAGATCGACGCCGACTGGTATAAAGCAAAAAGAGGCTAACAACTACCCTATTACCCGCGCCATTTCGCGAAGGGCTGGGAAATTCTTCTCAGCCCTTCGTGTTTCTACCGTCCGCCAAGTTTCGATCGAAATCGATTCCTCTCGCTGCCTTGACTCGGCTTCAAGCTCTGTTGTAGGCAGACTTTGGAAGGAGCTTTTACATGGTTCTCGTCCTCAAGAACGATCAGATGGAAAACCTGTTGCCGATGTCAGAAGAAATCGACGCCATCGAGCAGGCCTTTCGCGAACTTGGGCAAGGGAAAGCGATGAACGCGCCGCGCGGCGCGGCTGAGAACGCCGTGGAAAGAAGAAGGCGGGCAATATTACTTCAACAACATCATGGGACTCAGTGCCGGGCGTAAAGTCCATGGCGTTGAGGATCGATTCGAGCTTCTTCAAAGGACGTCGAGGTCGCCGGCAGCAAACGGCGCGTTTATCCCGGCGATTATATCGGTCTTGTCATGCTCTTCGACATGGACACCTGCGAAATCTTGGCGATGATGGACGACCACTATATCTCGACCATGCGCGTCGCCGCGACCAGCGCCGTCGCCAGCAAATATCTGGCGCGCCAAGACGCCAGGTCATGGGACTCCTGGGCTCCGGTGAGCAAGCCAGAACACGAGTCACCGCACATCTGGTTGTCCGGCCGCTGTACAAAATCAAAGTTTACAGTCCGACCAAAGCCAATCGTGAGAAATTTGCCCGAGAGATGAGCCAAGAAACCGGAGTGGAAGTTGTGCCCGTGGCATCTGCCGAGGAAGCTGTGCGCGGGAGCGATATCGTGAGCGCTGCGACCAACACGGTCGATCCGGTCGTCGAAGGCCGTTGGCTCGAAGACGGCATGCACGTCGACTAGTTTAGTTGGCGGCGACGGTTATCTGCCGCGCAAAGAGCTGGACGACGAAGCGATCAGAAGAGCAAACCTGATTATCGTCGGCTACAAAGCCGCAAATTTTTCTCGACAAACAGGCGGAGTTTCACGACCGGCTCGCGCGCGGCCTGATCAAAGCCGAAGATCTGCACGAGCTCGGCGATCTGTTGAATGGCAAATGCCGCGGCCGTCAAGACGACCAAGAGATTACCTTTTTCAAGAACAACACCGGCATGGGCATCCAGTTCGCTGCCACGGCGCGAAAGATGTATGAAAAAGCCAAGGAGAAAGGCATCGGGTCCGAGCTGCCGTTGGATTTGTTCATGACCAAGCGCGGCGATAAGTTGTACTCGCCTTGATTAGATCGGAAAAACAAAAATATATGGCCTATGCGTTCCTATTAGTCTTCTTCTTCCTCCAGCTCTGCGCGTCATTCGCCTTCGGCGCCGAGTCAAACATGATCGACGCCGCAAAAAGGAAGGCGCCATGGTTTTCTACACCACCGCATGGACATCCAGAACAGCAAACCGCTGCTCGACGCCTTCAACAAAAATATCCATTTATCAAAGCAGATCTCGTTCGGCTTGGCGGCACGGCAATGGTCAGCCGGATACTCACCGAAGCGCAGGCGGGCGCGAGCCAGTTCGATGTTGCCGTCGGCATCTCGCCGTCGCTGACACCGATGCGCGAACGCAATCTGATCGCGCCCTATATGTCGCCCGAATTTGCCAATCTGTACGATGATCTCTACGATGCCAAAGGATATTGGTCGACCGTTTATCTGAACACGCTCGTGCTCGGCTACAACACGAAAGTGATCTCGCGCAACGACCTGCCGAAAACCTATGACGACTTGCTCAAGCCGCAGTACAAGCAGAAATTCATCATCGACATCGAAAATCACGACGTCTTTGTCGCTCTGAGCCAGGAATGGGGCCAGGAAAAAGCGATCAACTATTTCAAAGGCCTGGCTAAGCAGGAGCCGGTGTTTCTGCGCGGCAACACCAACCGCGCCAATTTCGTCAGCGTCGGCGAGCGCTCGATGACCTTCGTCTATGCTGCAAGTCATCGAGCGCATGAAGCAGACCGGCGCGCCGGTGGATTGGATTCCGCTGGAGCCGGTCGCCGTGGAATTGAACGTCGCCATGCTGTCGGCCAAGGCGGCGCATCCCAACTCGGCCAAACTGTTTATCGACTATTTGATCTCGAAGGACGGGCAGGAGTTTCTCAAAACCTTTCGCCGCATCGGCCCGCGCAAAGACGTGAAGCCCGACCCGCCGAAACTTTTCGAAGGCTTTCGCCGCCGCGTGGTGACGCCGGACAATTATAAAAACCTGCGCGAAATAACGAAATTACACAACGATGCCCTTGGCATCCGATAGGTGATAGGAGGTCATCATGAGAGAATGGGAAGCATTTGTCCCCGAAGAAGAAAGAAAAATTTACGAGAAGGCCGGCTATAAAGGCAAAGACAAGTTCGGCGTCAATCCGGCGCTAATCATCATCGACGTCATCACCGGTTTCACCGGCACCAAGCCGATGCCGGTCATGGATGCGATCGATGAATTTCCGACGAGCTGCGGCCAGGTCGCCTGGGATGCGCTGCCGAAAATCAAGAATTGCTCCACGCCTGCCGCGACGCCGAAGATCCCGGTGATCTATTCGACCAGCGATCCCGACTTCAAAGCCGCCTTCGGCAACGCCACCAAACGCGGCGTCGATAAAACCGACTTCGAAAAACTCGCGGTTGAATTCCCCGCGATGATCAAACCTCGACGGCGACGAATTCATCGTGCGCAAGGCCCGCGCCAGCGCCTTCTTCGGCACGCATCTGATCACTTATCTCGTGCGCAAGAACATCGATTGTTTGCTCGTCGCCGGCACCAGCACCTGCGGCTGCGTGCGCGGCACCGTGCTCGACGGCTATTCTTACGGCTATCCGGTATTTCCTGTCGAAGAATGCATCTTCGATCGCTCGCGCACCTCGCACCTGGTCAATCTGTTCGAGATGAACGCGAAGTACGCAACGCGTGATTCAGCTGCCCGAAGCGCTCGAACTACGTCGGCAAGATAAAAAGACTGGAAGGCCGAAAAGCTGATCGCGTAGCTGATCAGCCGAAGGGAGACAGAGATATGGCAACCGAAGCGCCGTTCACCGATCAAGAATATTTGGACCGTTATCAACGCGCCCAAGCGCTCGATGGACCGTGATGGCCTCGACGCGCTCGTCGTTTCGGAAAAAAACAACTACTGGTACTTCAGCGGCCTGATCAGCTATCAGCTGGATCATATCCAGCGGCCGCAGATTTGCATTCTTCCTAAAAGCGGCAAGCCGCTGCTGCTCGTCTACGGCAACGACAAAGCGAAAGCCAAAGCGCTGCCGTGGGTCGGCGAGGTGCGCGCTTACACCGACGTGCCGTTTCCTCAGGAGATGATCGCCGGGAGCTATCAAGGAAATGGGCCTCGGCGAAGCCAAACTTGGCTTCGAGCTCGGCGACGATCAACGTTTGGGTATTCCCGGTCAATTATCTGTCCGGGCTCACCGAAGCTCTGCCGAAAGCGCAGATCAAAGACGGCACTGCGGCGCTCACCGAAATGCGCATCATTAAAAGCTCGCGGAAATCGAGTTCATGCGCAAAGCCTGCGACATTTCCGTCAGAGCCTATGACCGTTGCTTGCCGCATTTAAAGCCCGGCATGACGCGGCGCGAGATCGCTGATCGGCTCTATATTTCGATGATCGAAGAAGGCGCCCATCCGCGCCATCCAGGTTTTCTAATGCTCAACTCGTCGACCCGCTACGACGAGCGCCGTTATAACAAAGGCGACCGCATGATCGCCGACTTCGGCGCCTGCTACGAAGGCTACTACGGCGATGTCACGCGCATGACGATCTTCGGCGAACCCGACCGACGAACACAAAAAGATCACGAGACCGCCTGCGATGTTATCCAGCTCTGTTTTGAGTCGATGCAACCAGGCACGCCACATCGCCGAAGTGTCGCGTGTGGCGAACCGCGAGCTGGTCAAGCGCGGCTACCAAGCCGTGGACAGCCCGAAACGCATCGGCCACGGCATCGGTATGTCCCGCGCCGAGCCGCCGTCGCTCAACGAAGTGGAAACGGAACTCTATCGTCCAGGCATGGTCCTCGCCCTGGAACCCAAAGTGCGCTCGGAAAAAAGCGCCGTCCATCTCGAAGAAGACGTGCTTATTACCGAGAAAGGGCCGGAGTTTCTGACCACGGGCTACCGCGATTTAAGCATTGTTCAATAGCCATGGATGCCCAAGGGATTGTTTATTTATCGAACGAGGACGTAAAAAAGTTCTCGATCTCGGCCGCGCCATCGAGATCACCGAGCAAGCGCTGCGCGACCACAGCGAAGGGCGCGTGATCTGGTCGACGCCGGAAGACTTCGCGATCAAGCCCGAACAAGGCTGGCAGTCGTGGGTGACTGGCTGCGCCTTGGTCAACGAACCGGTAGCCGGCTTTCGCATCCGCTCGATCAAAGCGGCCGGCGGCAGCCGCGATGCTTCGCGCCCGCCGCGCGGCCCAAGAAGAATTCTGATTCTTAGCGACCGCGAAGGCGGCGAGATTCGTCGCGATCATGGACGAAGACTGGTGCCACGCCGTGCGCACCGCCGGCGGCGGCGACGGTCGCCATGCGCGTGCTCGCGCGCAAAGGACTCGTCCGTCATGGCGATGCTCGGCGCCGGCGATACCGCCCGCGCCGCCGTGCCGGTAATGGCCAAGGCTTTCGCGTTGAAGGAAATCCGCGTCACCTCGCGTACGCCGGCGTCGCGCGCAGAGCTACGCCAAAGAAATCAGCAAAGAATACGGCCTCAATGCTGCGCCGGTGGAATCGACGGAAGCCGCGCTCGATGGCGCCGGATCTCGTCGTCTCGGCGACGACCACGTCAACGCCGTTCGTGAAAGATAGTTGGCTCGTCAAAGGAATAACGGTTTACTCCATCGGCAAACACCAGGAGATGGAAAGCGAAGTCTACAAGAACGCCGACAAGTTCGTCGTCGACAGCTGGCTGCACTGCAAAAACAAATCGGACATGCAGCGCATGATCAAAGAGAACTACCTGAGTGAAAAGGATCTCTACGCGGAGCTGCCGGAACTGCTTTCAGGCAAAAAGCCGGCGCGCGCAGTCCGACAGAGAGCGCATCTTCATCCGCGCCATCGGTCTGGTCAATCAAGACATCGCCATGGCGAACACGATTTACCAAAGCGCGCTGGAAAAGGCATCGGCACGAGGTTGCCGTACTGATTTATAAGGCTAATCGATTTAAGAGCGCGCGCCTTTTCATCCTCAGCCCAGAAAACATTTCAAAGTCGTCACACCTCGCCAACAATCGGTGTTGAAGTTCTTCCGAGAGCGACCTTCACAGCTGCTAAATTCCGCTGGTAGACCCTCGATTAAACAGCTCATGGGACCGAGACCGGGAGCGTCAGACCTTGTTCTTGCCGGGCGACTGGGATCCGGCCGGCTTTTTCGACCGCGTGGCTGCGCGCGCCGGCGGCCTTCTTCGGAGTCGCCTTTCGCGGCACACGCGCTGCCACAGGTGCAGCGGCCGCGACGCGGCTGCGCGGACGTCTCGGCTTGGCGCTATCGAGGGGCTCGGCCATCGTGTCGGTCGGGATCGGCTCGACATTGAACCGATCCTCCTCGGCCTGTTCTTCCAGCTCGAATCGGTCCTCAGCTTCGACGGGTTGCGTATCCAGCGAGTCTAAGCGCCCGGCTTCGGGTTCAGCTTCGTCACTTCTTGGGACGGGGCGATCGCGGGCGACGGGCCGGTCTGCTGCAACGCGGGCCCCTTGAACACGCGCAGGCCTCCTCGACGATCCCGCTCGAGTCGCATGAGGCCCTCGCGCTGACCATGCGCGCAGCAGATCGATCAGCCCCATGAAACCCGTATCGGCGCTCGTCGAAGCCGCCCTCGGCGGCTCGTAAGAGCTGCTTGACGTTGCGCAGGTACATCGGCCACCGTGCCGCCGTGGCAGCGGTCAGGATCTGGCGCACCAGGCGGACCCCGTCAGCCTGATCGCCCGCCGGCACGACTGGTGCCTCGATCGGGGCGAGCCGGGACGCCTGCACGGCCTCGGCCATCACCACCCGCGGCTCGGTCTCGGCCTCGGGCGCAGCTCATGACCCGTCGAACGCTGCGACGGCGACGGGCCGGCTCGCGGCGACGGCAGCAGCGGTCGAAGACTCGCTCTCGTCGAACTTTTCGTTCAGCTCGACCATGACGCTTCGACCGGCGTGCTTTGAGCTGGACGAGACCCGATTGCGCGAGCTTCTCGACGAAATCGAGGAACGACGACGCACCATAGGTCCGCTCGGAGAAGGTCGAGTCGAGCTGGAGCAGCGTGCTCTTGAGCAGGCCGGTCTGCGGCGAGACTTCGCGCTCGGACAGGATCTTCAGCGCGCGCCGCACGATGGGGAACGCCTGCGCGATGGGCGCGGAGGTGGCGGGCGCTACCGGGCGGCCGCTCCTGGCGACCGAGCGGCGGCCACCCGTCAGGTTCTCGTAGGCGATGAACTCGTGGCAGTTGCGCTGGAGGATGATGCTCGTGAACGCCCGGCCACCAACGACGAACACCTTCTTGTCGTATTGCTTGAGCTTCTCGACCAGCGAGAGGAAGTCGCTGTCGCCGCCGACGATCACGTACGCGTTGATGTGCGGGTGCGTGAAGGCCATTTCGAGGGCATCGAGCGCCAGGTTGATGTCGGCGCCGTTCTTGTCGCCGCCGGGCGTCAGAGTTGCGCTGCACCAGGCGGATGGCGTGCTGCGTGAGGTGCGCGGCTGTACTCGCCCGCGCGCGTCCAGTCGGCGTAGGCGATCTTGGTGACCACCTCGCCGCGCTCCTTCAAGGCGTCGAGGATGGCGCCGACGTCGAAATTCTCACCGAGCGTCGATTTGACGCCAATCTCGATGTTGTCGAAGTCGATGAACACGGCGATGTTGAGACGGTCCTGATGAGGCAAATGGAACTTCCTTTCGAGCTTCTACTCTATGCCGACAGCTGCCATTTCCGCCCCGCCCGGCCACCGGTGCGATGTCATTCGAAAATTTAAGCCACCTGCGTTCTGACCGAAAATTTATCGCTCAACGAGCGAGGATGTCAATCGTCAGAGAGTTGACTGAAATTCGCGGAGAGAGTCACGCGATCTGGCCGCGGCTTGGAAGATCAGGACGTTGCCGAATTCGAGTTTAAAAAGCTCCAATCTTGAAAGAGGTTAGTTGCTCATCTCGTTTGAAGATGGAACGTCCTTGGCGATGAAAATAGGCGAAGAATCAAATAGCAAACAGCCAAATCCCAACACCATGCCCGTGCCGAAAACCGTGGGCGTGACGATGGCGCGAGCCGGCGGGTGGTGGGCTTTGCGGCGCCGTGAGCGCCTAGCGGTTGGCATTCAGCAGGGTCCGTACTCGACGGGATCGGACGAATGACAGCCGGGACAAATCGCTGTGGCGGCCCTTAATCGAGCGCTGGATGTCGCGGATTCGGGACTGGGGATTGTGCCTAACTATCAACGCTGGTGATCCGAGAAACAGGTCGAGTGCTTGACAGCAAAAGTAAAAACGACCTCTACTCTCTCTGACCCTCTACTCTCTCTCCTTCCATCCATAAAGGCGACGCATCCACGTTTTTATTGACCGCCTCTAAACGACTACGGGATTACGACAAGATGTCGCTTTTTCCTACATCAAGTGCGACACCACTACCTTACCAATGGGTGGCTAAACACGCTGATCCAAGCTCCCCACGCTTAAAGGCATCGCGACTATTTACGTGCGACCCGTTGGAACACCATCTCAGCCGAACGTGATGAGTATCGCCGGCAAATCAAAGATCGTGAAGAATGGCACAGTCTTACAAAACGAACGTAGAAGCGACATTGAAAAAGAAGAGAATCGAAGCGGAGACTCTGGGGACTCAGCAGCAAATCGATACGATTGCAGCTCCAGGTGGGACAGAATAATGAAGAGCTAATGATATTAATTCGCGAAGGTCTCGAAGAAATTGCCGACTCGATCGAAGAATTGAGGAACTCAAATCTTCAAGAGGCTATTCGACTAGCCATTGTGTATTATTGCATGATCCTCTCCTTTGGGACGTTGAACGCCATACGCCTTCCACCCGCGTTGTTGAAACCTCCCGTAAGAGCAGATAATGGGTATGTTGGGGCAGAGGCTTCCGGAACCTCTCGGCAGACCAGACGTTGCGAGACTTTACTCGAGTCGCTGCCTCTATCCGTCAACCGAAATAAAAAAAACATGACCTACGAGTACCAAACGCGAACGCTCTCAATCGAAGCCGACGTCTCTTTGCGGTCGCCGACACCTTCAGGAAAAACTTTGCGTTTGCCAGACTTAGCGAGACCGGACTCCGAGTTCCGAGCTCGCCGGCCTCAACAAGGGCAGATAAACGTGCCGGTCGCGTGAAAAAAATCACTGCTGTGGCGATCATTGTAAGGGATTGTAACACCATTTCTCCCAGTTCTCCTGGAAGCGGTTATTCGTTGTTTCCAGCAAACCATTTGAAAAGGAAAAAACGGACCACCGCCGGAGTGGAACCGGCGACTACCGGTTGAAAAGCAAAAACTCGCTTCCCAATGCAGTCGGAACCAAAAACCGCAGAAAAACAAAGGCTCGCCGTTAGTAGCCCCGTTCTTATGATTTTCGCGGAGTTAATGTGGAAACAAATGGAAGCAATCAGGCGTTTAATGCATTTAGTCTCATTGCAACTCTTGTTTCGAAAAATGCCTCACGATTGACGGTAACCGTGATGAACATGTTGCTCTCGGAGGGTCGCTAGGGCGAAGCGCATTAACAACACGAGCGAGGCTACGGCAAATACGATCCCAGCGAGCTCATAGTAGTTCAACGATTCCCCGAACAGCACCACGCCGACGGCGGTCAGAAGCAGCACCATGGAGACAGAGTAAAGGACGCTGATGGTGGCCAGCTTTAGGTGCCTCATCACGAACACCCAGCCGAACGCGGTCGAGGCGTAGAGGGCGAAGCCGAGGTAAAACCAGCCCGTCCGCAGCGGCTGTTCGCGCGCGCTGGCGAGCTTGAGGAAGTAGTCACCCAGCACGCCGACCATGCTGAAGGCAACCGTGACGAGCACCGCGATCGTCACTTGTTCCCATCGTCAGCTTGCTATTCCGACAATTCCTTTCTGTCGTGCTCCGAACGCAACGAACAACCCGAATGCCCAGAGCTCAGTAACAGGCCGGCAGTGTGCACGAAAATGGTCCGGAAAGTGTACTGCCGTTCCGGTCTGCTGCTGCGGTCGAATGAGTTACTCTCATTGCTCACCTGCTCAGAAACGCTCCCGGTGACTCGCCGGCTTAATGATAAGTCTTGGGCGGTTCCTGCACTACCGGCGCTGCGGCTGGCGAGGATCTCCTGGCGATTGCGGGTCAACGGCGGATAAATCCGTTGGCAGTTGATCAGTTGCTTAGTCTTCTTTGCCGCTGCGCCTTTCGTGACGACATGCCGGTCCCATCCCTCGGTGTAGACGGCCCCCCAGGAGCCCAGGTCCAGCACAGTCACATACCACGCGATGTGTAGCGGGAGCATCGGCAGGCCGAACAGATCCGAGACCACGTTGTGCCCGGCGAAGCGCCCCATCGGCCTACCATGCTGGCGAGGACATGACCGACACATGACGATCGTCCATCATAGCCCAGGCCACATCGCCTGCCGCGAACACGTTCGCCATCCCCCTCACCCGCATGAACTCATCTACCGGTATCCGGCCAAAGCGGTCGCGCTCGACCGGGAACAGTTGGGTCAGCGAGTTGGCCCGCATACCCGCACACCAGACCACCGTAGCTGCGGGAATCTCCTCGCCGGACTTGAGCGTCATCCCGGCAGGGCTGATCGAAGCGACGTCGATCCCCGAGCCGCACCTCGATCCCGAGCGCGGCGAGGGCCTCCTCGATGATAGGTCGCGCCGATTCGCCCATGTCCGAGCCGACGTGCGGACTATGGTCGGCCAGGATAATATGGAAGGGTCGGTTCACGTTGGCCCGTGCCAGAATCGCCCGGAGTCTTTCCGGCATTTCCGTAGCCGCTTCGATGCCGGTCAGGCCGGCGCCCACGACGACGACCGTAAACAGCCCTGGAGATTCGGGTCGGCGGGAAGCGACTGGAGATGGGTGTTGAGCCGGGAACCGCCGTTGTAGGTGTCCACGTCGAAAGCATACTCAGCGAGGCCGGCAACGTTCAGGCGGAGGAGCTGGCTGCCGAGGGCGAAGACGAGCCGATCATAGGGAAAGTTAGTTGCCCGCTTGCGGTTCTCACTGCGGCGGTCTGTCCCAGCCGCGTCGATGCCGGTGACCTCGCCCTCCACGCGTTGCACCCCGACAGAGACGAGAACGTCATCAAGGGAGACCCGGACCGGGGTTAGGTCTGACTCGTAGTTGCGCACACGGATGTTATGGAAGCCGTCGCGGTTGACGAGGGTCACCTGCACGGCCTCCGGGCCGCATACCGAGTTCGTCGAGTTTGCGGGCCGCGCCAACCGCGCTCCAGAGGCCAGCAAAGCCGCCTCCCAGCACGAGGATTCGTTTCACGCTCATGAGGGCACTCTCCCAAGAGCCTAACGCTAAAAGATCACCGCGGCGGATTTACGCTCACGCCGCTATGACCGTCACATTCGCTTCATCCGGTGATCTACTACGACTTTGTGCTCTTTATGCTTTTCGCTTTCCAACTTTGCACAACTTTGCCAGGACTATATGACACTATATGTTCGAATCGGTAAAATCGACCGGCTGCAACAGGCGTCAATCGCTCGAATAGATATGGGAGGTGCGCTCGTGGCCAAATCACCATGGAGTTTCAAAACCGCTCTCGAACTTTCAGTTGCGCTCAAGGCAGAAAAGTCTCCGCGGTTGAACTCGCGCACGACGCAATCGGCCGCATCGAGCGGCACGACGGCAGGATCAACGCGGTTTGCGTACGCGACTTCTCCCGCGCGCTCGATGCCGCCCGGTCGGCGGACACTGCGCTCGCGCGCGGTGAGACGAGGCCGCTGCTTGGCATTCCCTAACCGTTAAGGAATCCTTCAACGTCGCAGGTCTGCCCACGACCTGGGGCTTTCCTGCATACAAAATTTTTGTGCCGAAGCAAGACGCGCTAGCGATCGTGCGCGCTGAAGGACGCGGGCGGGGTCATTCTCGGCAAGACTAACGTGCCGTTCCGTCTGGGCGATTTGCAAAGCTACAACGACATCTACGGCACCACGAACAACCCATACGACCTCGGACGGACTCCCGGCGGATCTTCGGGCGGATCGGCGGCCGCGCTCGCCGCCGGTTATGGCCCGCTGTCGCTCGGCACGGATATCGGCGGCTCGCTGCGCGTGCCGGCGTTCCATTGCGGCATCTATGCTCATAACCCGAGCTTTGGGCTGGTGCCGCGCCGCGGCACACGTTGCCGCCGTTTCCGCCGATTGGCTTCGAGCAAGATATGGCCGTGGTAGGCCCGATGGCGCGAAGCGCGGCCGATCTCTCGCTGCTACTCGATGTCATGGCTGGGCCCGACCCGCTGGAAGCCGGCGGCGTAATGGCAATACGTAAC
>ERZ1370068.11305-contig-9930_pt1 | contig 43965 bp, 53 predicted proteins | sample MGYA00561227_ERZ1370068 | MGnify/ENA primary metagenome ERZ1370068 (study PRJEB38410, sample SAMEA6850437) | metagenome | study: Metagenomic assessment of the ecological functions of the soil: analysis of the soil microbiota associated with the...
AGGTTACGCATTGCTTGGATCCTGCCGAAGAAGCCGCGCGCCGAGCTCTACATGTCGGTCGGGCCTCGCCAAGCAGGGCAAGACGCTCTTCTACCGCGACCTGCTCTACCACCTGCGGCATTCGACCGACCGCTTCGTCGTCGCGCCGGGCATCAAGGGCATGGTGATGCTGGTCTTCACGCTGCCCTCGTTCCCGTACGTCTTCAAGGTGATCCGCGACCGCTTCGCGCCGCCGAAGGAGATCGACCGCGCAGACGGTGATCGGAAGTACCAGCTGGTGAAGCTGCACGACCGCGTCGGCCGCATGGCCGACACGCTCGAGTATTCGCTGGTCGCGCTGCCGCTCGAGCGCTTCGATCCGGCGCTGCTGCGAGGAGCTGAAGGCGGAGGCCGCGGCGACAGTCTCGAGTTCGACGGCGACGCAGCTGGTGATCGGCCACGTCTACATCGAGCGGCGCATGCAGCCGCTCAACCTGTCATCTCGAGGATGCCGGCGCGACGGCGACGAGGCGCGCTCTGCGCACGCGCGCTGCGCGAGTACGGCAACGCGATCAAGGAGCTCGCCGGCGCCGGACATCTTCCCGGGCGACATGCTGCTGAAGAACTTCGGCGTCACGCGCCACGGCGCGTCGTGTTCTACGACTACGACGAGATCCAGCCGATGACCGAGCTGCTCGTTTCCGCGCGCATCCCGCCGGCGCGCGAGCTACGAGGAGGAGATGTCGGCCGAGCCCTACTGGTCGGTGGGCGCGAACGACGTCTTCCCGGAGCAGTTCGAGCGCTTCCTGGTCGCCGACCCGCGCGCGCGCGAGATCTTCTACGAGTACCACCGCCGACCTGCTCGATCCGGAGTTCTGGCGCGGCCAAGCAGGCAGCTGCATGAGCGCCGGACGAGCAGGAGGACGTCTTTCCTACCCGAATGGCAGCTCAAGCGCTCGGCTCAGGCTGCGACGGACTAGGCGAGGACGATCAGCAGGATCTGGATGCAGCGATCGAGCAGCACCAGCGGCGTCAGGTCGACGCCGCCGAGCGGCGGGATGAAGCGGCGCAGCGGCCGCAGGAACGGGCGCGGTCATCGGCGTTGAACACCGGCGCCATCGGCGCGTACGGGTTGATCCAGGAAAGCAGCACCTGGACGAGGATCGCGAACACCAGGATGTAGAGGCTGTAGCGCAGCAGGTCGAGCGCCGCGATGCCGAGGACGGCGACCAGCGCCGGCTCGACGCCGACGATCGCCGCCTTGATCCAGATCGCCAGGCACTGCAGCGCGTAGGCGAGGAGCAGCGTCGCCAGGTCGAGGCCGGCGAGGCCCGGGATCACGCGCCGCGCCGGCATCACCATCCAGCTCGTCGTCGCGAGCACGAACTCGCCCACCGGGTTGCGGAACGGCACGCGCAGCCACTGGAAGTGGAAGCGCGCGAGCAGCAGGCAGCACGAAGAACGCGAACGACCGTGTCGACCAGATAGACGCCGATCTGGCCGAACACTCTAGTCGCCTCCCAGCTCGCGGCCCATCTCTTCGCCGCGCTTCGACGCCGCCGCGACCGCGCGCGCGAAGCGCTCGGCGAGCTTCTCCTCGTCGAACACCTTGAGCGCCGCCTCGGTGGTGCCGCCCTTGAGGTCACGTTCTTCCGCAGCGTTTCCGGGGAATCGGCGCTTGCGGACGCCAGCTGCGCCGCGCCGAGGACCGTCTGCTTGGCCAGCTTCAGCGCCGCGTCCTTCGGGATGCCGAGCTTTTCCGCGCTGGCGGCGAGCTGCTCGATGAACCAGAACACGTAGGCCGGCCCGCTCGCCGACACCGCGGTCACCGGGTCGAGCAGCCGCTCCTCGGGCATCCAGACGACCTCGCCCACCGCGCGCAGGATGGTCTCCGCCTGCTTCCTTTCCTCGGCGCAGACCTCGGGCAGCGGCGAACAGGCCGGTGATCCCGGCGCCGATCAGCGCCGGCGTGTTCGGCATGCAGCGCACGATCTTGCGATGGCCGCCGAGCCAGCGCGACAGCGCCTCGAGCGTGATGCCGGCGGCGATGCTGACGACCAGCTTGCCGCTGGACGCTTGCCGAAATCGAGGCGAGCGCCGCCTTCATGTCCTGCGGCTTGACCGCGAGCACCAGCACGTCGGCGCGCCTGCATCGCCGCGTCGCGGCGCGGTGGAGAGATGCACCGGATAGCGTGCGCCGAGCCGCTCGCGCGCAGCCGGGCTCATCTCGATCACCGAGATCGAGCGCGCGTCGATGCCCTTGGCGATCAGGCCGCCGATCAGCGCGCTCGCCATGTTGCCGCCGCCGAGGAACGCGATCTTCATGCCGCGCGCTCTATGCGCCTTTGTCGCGCGCCGAAGATCGCGGTGCCGATCCGCACCATCGTCGAGCCCTCGGCGATCGCGACGTCCATGTCGTCCGACATGCCGAGCGAAAGCGTGTCGAAGCCGAACTCGTCCTTCAGGCTGTCATAGAGCGCCTTCACGGAACGGTAGCGCGAGCGGTCCGCGCCCGGCTCCGGAATCGCCATCAAGCCGCGCAGGCGAATGCCTTTCAGGTCTTTCATGCTTTGCGAAAGGGATTTCACTTCCCGGGAGCGACGCCGGACTTGGTCGACTCCCCGGAGACATTCACCTGGATCAGGACGTTGAGCGGCGCGCAGCGACGCCGGGCGCTGCTCCGACAGGCGGCGTGCAATTTTTTCACTCGCCACGGTCTGCACCCAGTCGAAGCGCTCGGCGACGATGCGCGTCTTGTTGCTCTGGAGCGGGCCGATCAGGTGCCATTCGAGCGCTTCCCGCGCGCGCAAGGCGTCCATTTTCTCAAGCGCTTCCTGCACGTAGTTCTCGCCGAACGCCTTCTGCCCGGCCGCGGCGGCCTGCCTCGATCAGCGCTACCGGCTGGCTCTTCGACACTGCCAACAAAGTCACGCCGCTGCGCGCGGCCGCCGAGTGCGCGCTCTTATGGCTTGCAGGTTGTCGGCAATTGTTGCCATAATGGCTTGAAACAGCGCAGAATTTTCGCGTTTCAGGTCCTGGGAGGATTGTAATGGATCTCACCGAACTGCTCGCCTTCGTCGTCAAGAACAAGGCGTCCGACCTGCACCTGTCTTCCGGCCTGCCGCCGATGATCCGCGTGCACGGCGACGTGCGCCGCATCAACGTGCCGGCCATGGAGCACAAGGACGTGCACGGCGATGATCTACGACATCATGAACGACGGGCAGCGGAAGTTCTACGAGGAAAACCTCGAGTGCGACTTCTCCTTCGCGGTGCCGAACCTCGCGCGCTTCCGCGTCAACGCCTTCGTGCAGAACCGCGGCGCCGCCGCGGTGATGCGGACCATCCCGTCGAAGATCCTGTCGCTCGAGGAGCTGAAGTGCCCGAAGATCTTCGACGAGATCGCCGACCAGCCGCGCGGCATCGTGCTGGTGACCGGGCCGACCGGCTCGGGCAAGTCGACCACGCTCGCCGGCGATGGTCAACCACAAGAACGAGACCGAGCACGGCCACATCCTCACCATCGAGGACCCGATCGAGTTCGTGCACGAGTCGAAGAAATGCCTGATCAACCAGCGCGAGGTCGGGCCGCACACGCTGTCGTTCTCCAACGCGCTGCGCAGCGCGCTGCGCGAGGACCCGGACGTGATCCTGGTCGGCGAGATGCGCGACCTGGAGACGATCCGCCTCGCGCTGTCCGGCGCGGAGACCGGCCACCTGGTGTTCGGCACGCTGCACACCTCGCTCGGCGGCCAAGACCATCGACCGGATCGTCGACGTGTTCCCGGCGGCGGAAAAGGAGATGGTGCGCGCGATGATCTCGGAGTCGATCCGCGCGGTGATCTCGCAGACGCTGCTGCAAGACCAAGGACGGCGCCGGGCGCGTCGCGGCGCACGAGATCATGATCGGCACGCCGGCGATCCGCAACCTGATCCGCGAGAACAAGATCGCGCAGATGTACTCGGCGATCCAGACCGGCCGGCAGATCGGCATGCAGACGCTCGACCAGAACCTGCAGGAGCTGGTGCAGCGCAACATCGTCTCGCCGGCCGAGGCGCGCAGCAAGGCCGACGAACAAGGACAACTTCGCGGGCTAACAGGCAGCTCAACAGGCAGAGAAACGCATGGAACGCGAACAGGCAACCAAATTCATCTACGACCTGCTGCGCGCGCTGATCGCGAAGAAGGGCTCGGACCTCTTCATCACCGCGGGCTTCCCGCCGGCGATGAAGATCGACAGCAAGATGACGCCGGTGTCGCAGCAGGCGCTCACCGCGCAGCACACGGCGATGCTGGTGCGCGCGATCATGAACGACAAGCAGGCGGCCGAGTTCGAGGCGAACAAGGAGTGCAACTTCGCCATCAGCCCCGCCGGCATCGGCCGCTTCCGCGTCAACTGCTTCGTGCAGCAGGGCAACGTCGGCGCGGTGCTGCGCGTGATCACCACCACCATCCCGAAGTTCGAGGACCTGAAGCTGCCGCCGGTGCTGAAGGACGTGGCGATGACCAAGCGCGGCCTGGTGCTGTTCGTCGGCGGCACGGGCTCGGGCAAGTCGACCTCGCTCGCGGCGATGATCGGCTACCGCAACGAGAACTCGCACGGCCACATCATCACCATCGAGGACCCGGTCGAGTACGTGCACCCGCACAAGAACTGCCTGATCACCCAGCGCGAGGTCGGCGTCGACACCGACTCCTGGGAAGCGGCGCTGAAGAACACCCTGCGCCAGGCGCCCGACGTGATCCTGATCGGCGAGATCCGCGACATGGAGGTGATGGAGCACGCGATCGCCTTCGCCGAGACCGGCCACCTGTGCCTCGGCACGCTGCACGCCAACAACTCCAACCAGGCGATGGACCGCATCATCAACTTCTTCCCCGAGGCGCGGCGCCAGCAGCTGCTGATGGACCTGTCGCTCAACCTGAAGGCGGTGATCTCGCAGCGCCTGATCCCGCTGAAGGAAGGCAAGGGCCGCGCCGCCGCGATCGAGGTGCTGCTCAACTCGCCGCTGATCTCGGACCTGATCTTCAAGGGCGAGATCCACGAGATCAAGGAGATCATGAAGAAGTCGCGCGAGCTCGGCATGCAGACCTTCGACCAGGCGCTGTTCGACCTCTACGAGGCAGGGCCGCATCAGCTACGAGGACGCGCTGCGCTTCGCCGACTCCACCAACGAGGTCCGCCTCAACATCAAGCTGCACGGCAAGGAATCGAAGGACAAGGACCTCACCAAGGGCATCGAGCACCTCGACATCGTCTAGGTCTGGAGCGAAGCAAGAAAGGGCGCGCGAGCGCCTCTATTGCGACAGGCGATCCAGCGGGCTCGCCACCCCACGCCCGCCCTTGTTCAGCACGTGCGTATAGATCATCGTCGTCGACCGTCCGAGTGCCCGAGCAGCTCCTGCACCGTGCGGATGTCGTAGCCGCTTTCCAGCAGGTGCGTGGCGAAGGAATGGCGCAGCGTGTGGCAGGTGACGTGCTTGGCGATGCCTGCCCGGCGCGCCGCCTCCTTGACCCCGCGGATCAGGAAGTTCTCGAAGACATGGTGGCGCGCACGACGCCGGTCTTCGGATCGACCGACAGCTTGTGGGAGGGAAGCTACGAACTTCCAGGCCCATTCATGAGGCGCCTTCGGATACTTGCGCGCCAACGCACCGGGCAGCTCGACATCGCCCGTGCCCGCTCGCGAGGTCCTGTTCGTGCGAGTCGCTTGACCCGCTCTAGATGCAGTTTCAGCGGCGCCGCGAGGTTGCGCCGGAAGCATCGTCACCCGGTCATGGCCCCCTTGCCGTCTCGCACCGTGAGCTGACCGTAACCGAAGTCCACGTCCTTCACTCGCAGCTTCAAGCACTCCCTCAGCCTCGGCCCCGCTCCGTAGAGCAGGCTCGCCATCAGCCATTTCGTCCCATCCATCAGCGCGCAAGCAGGCGCTTCATCTCCTCACGCGTCAGAACCGCGGGCACGCGCACCGGCCGCTTCGCTCGATCTGAGACCCTCGAGCCACGGCAGCGGCTGCCCGAGCACTTCCTTATGAGAAGAGCAGCGCGGAGAGCGCCTGGTTCTGCGTCGCCGCCGCCACGTTGCGATCGCGCGCGAGGTGATTGAGAAAAGCAGATTACTTCCTCGGCCCCCAACTCCGCCGGATGCCTGCGATCGGAGAAATAGATAAATCGCTTGATCCAGTGGACATAGGTTTCCTCGGTTCGATCGCTGTAGTGCTTCCGTTGAATGGCGTCGCGCACGCGTTGAAGTAGTCGTGGCGCCTTAGGCGTATCAGAGTTAGGGCGTACATCGTCCATAGGAGCATGCGTCCGTGGTCGGAATTGATCGAAGTCCCCGATCCCGGGTAACGTGCTGGAAGAAAGGGGATGACACCGCAATGCTCGCTAAATCGGCAACCTGTAAACCGACCAAGCAACCAATTCCTTTCGTCCACCAAGCAAGCCAATTCACGTTAGAGCGCACAGAATGGTCGCGTACATCTCGGTAGCCATCCTCGCGGTGCTAGCAAGCCTTGCGTTTCTTGCGGTAACCAAAATTCCTGCGGTAGTGATGCTGTTCGCAGCAACCATCGCTTCGGGCGCTTTCGCTGATTTATGCGCGCATAGATCTCGGTTACTGGGACAAGTTTGCAGCCATAGCCTTTGTGGTTTGCTGGTTTTATTCAGCGCTCGTGTCGCTTGGTTTCGTAGGCCTAGGGCGCTGGCTCAAATGGCCTTTCTTTCTCAAGAACCCGCACGAGGCGAACAGTGCGCTCTAACAGCCGGTTGTTGACCGACACTTACACCACGCCGCTGCGCGCCTCAGCGCAGTGCGGCAAAACCGGAACGTTAGAGCTCGAACCGCGAAGACAGCGTCGACCGCTAAGCCTTCGGGGCCGGCGCTAACATGCGCCGATGAATCAACAGGTGCAGTGCTGCATCGCCGGCGGCGGCCCCGCCGGCATGATGCTCGGCCTGCTGCTCGCGCGCGCCGGCCTCACGCGTGGTGGTGCTGGAGAAGCACCGCGACTTCCTGCGCGACTTCCGCGGCGACACCATCCACCCGTCGACCTTCGAGCTGCTGCACGAGCTCGGCCTGCTCGAGGAGTTCCTGCGGCTGCCGGTGCAGAAGGTGATCGAGCTGGAGGCGCATTTCGGCGACCTGTCGCTTCCGATCGCCGATTTCAGCCGCCTGCCGGTGCGCTGCCCGTACATCGGCCTCATTCCGCAGTGGGACTTCCTCGACTTCCTCGCCGACCACGCCGCGAAGTACCCGGCTTCGAGCTGCGCATGGAGGCCGAGGTCACGGATCTCCTCTTCGAGGGCGACACGGTCGTCGGCGTGAAAGCCGGCGGCAAGGAGATCACGCGCCGACCTCGTCGTCGCCGCCGACGGCCGCCATTCCACCGCGCGCGAGCTGGCGAAGCTCGAGATGCTCGATCTGCGGCGCGCCGATCGACGTGCTGTGGTTCCGCCTCTCGCGCACGGCCGAGCGATCCTCCGGACGCGTGATGGCGCGCTTCGGTCCGCGGCAGCATCCTGGTGATGCTGAACCGCGGCGACTACTGGCAATGCGCGTTCGTCATCGCCAAGGGCTCGGCTCGAAGACGCTGCGCAGCCGAGGGCCTGGAAGCGTTCCGCGCGACGCGTCGCCGGACTGGTGCGTCCTCGCCGCCGAGCGCATGGCGAGATCGGCTCGTGGGACCTGACGTGAAGCTGCTCACCGTGCAGGTAAACCGCCTGCGTGAATGGTGCTCGGCCCGGCCTGCTGTGCATCGGCGACGCCGCGCACGCCATGTCGCCGGTCGGCGGCGTCGGCATCAACCTCGCGATCCAGGACGCGGTGGCGGCGGCGAACGTGCTCTACAAGGGAGACTTCAGCGTCGAGGCGCTGCGCGCAGTGCAGCGACGGCGCGAGTTCCCGACCCGCGCTCACGCAGGGCTTCCAGGTCGCGGTGCAGAACAACATCCTGCAGCGCGTGCTGGAGGATCGCGACGGCGATCGCGCCGCCGCTCGCGGTACAGCTGCTCGCGCGCTATGCGCTGCCTGCGGCGCATCCCGGCGCGCATGGTCGGCGCTCGGCGCGCGGCCCGAGCACATCCGCTCACCCTCGGTTGCTGCCTGAAACGATCCTGAACTCGTAGAGCCGGCACTCGATCGCGCCGTTCCAGAGCGGCGTGCGCCGCGAGGGCTGCAGCCGGATCAGCTTCGCCATGCGCTGGTCGGCGGTGAAGAAGAAGCAGTTCCAGCCGGCGAACTTCTTCTTCAGCGCGTCGCCCAGCTTCGGATAGAACGCCGCCAGCTCGTCGGGGCTGCCGATGCGCTCGCCGTAGGGCGGGTTGGCCACCATCACGCCCGACGGCTCCGGCGCGGCGCGCTCGAGCACGTCGGCCTGCTCGAGCTTCACCCAGCGCTCGACGCCCGCGGCGCCGAGGTTGCGGCGCGCCGCCTGCAGCGCTTCCGGGTCGGTGTCGCTGCCGTAGAGGCGCGGCTCCACCGGCGCGACCGGTCCGTTCGTTCTTGATCCTCTCCCACAGCTTGCGCATCGAAGACTTCAAGCTTCTCGAAGCCGAAGGCCGCGCTTCGCGCCCGGGCGCGCGGCCGCGCGCCATCGCCGCGGCTTCCGAGAGCAGCGTGCCGCCGCCGCACATCGGGTCGAGCAGCGGCTGGTCGAACTTCCAGCCCGAGAGCAGGATGATCCCCGCCGCGAGGTTCTCGCGCAGCGGCGCGTCGGCGATGTCCATGCGCCAGCCGCGCTTGAAGAGCGCCTCGCCCGAGGTGTCGAGATAGAGGATGCCCTTCGCTTCCTCCAGGAAGACGTGGATCGCGCACGTCCGGCGCGGCGCGATCGACGTCGGGCCGGCTGCCGAGCTTGTCGCGGAAGCGGTCGCAGACCGCGTCCTTCACCTTCAGCGTGGCGAACTCGAGGCTCTTCAGCGGGCTCTTCTGCGCCGTGACGTTGACCCGGATCTTCTTCTGCACGGCGAAGTACCTCGGCCAGTCCACCGCCTTGCCGCGGCGTAGAGGTCGTTTTCGTTCTGGTAGGCGAAATCCGCGACCCGCCACAGGATCCGCGACGCGATGCGCGACCAGAGGTTGGCGCGGTAGCAGATTTCCCAGGTGCCGCTGAACGCGACGCCTCCGGGCGTCTGCTTGGCGTCTCCTGCGCCGAAGGACGATCAGCTCCTGGAGAAGCAGCTCTTCCAGGCCGCGAGGGCAGCTCGCGAAGAAGGCCTCAGAACGGCTTGAAGACAACGAGCAGCACCGTGGCGACGAGGACGACGGACCGGGAATTCGTTGAACCAGCGGAACCAGACGTGGCTCTTGCGTGTTGCGCTCGGCGGCGAAGTCCTTCAGCAGCCGCCAGCACCAGAGGTGATAGCCGACGAGCAGCGCGACCAGCGCGAGCTTGGCGTGGAGCCAGCCGCCGAGCGCGCCCTGAACCAGCCGAGCCACAGCCAGACGCCGAAGGCGATGGTCGAGCACCGCGCCCGGGGTCATGATGCCCCAGAAGAGCTTGCGCTCCATCACCTTGAAGCGCTCGATCGAAGGCCGGTCCTCGGCCATGCGCGTGGTAGACGAAGAGCCGCGGCAGATAGAACAGCCCGGCGAACCAGGTCACCATGAAGATGAGGTGCAGCGATTTGACCCAGAGCATTACTTCCAGCTCCCTTCGACCGAGGCACGCAACACGTGCAGCTTGCGATGGAAGAAGTGGTCCGCGTCCGGCACCAGCGTCACCGGCAGCTCCTGCGGCCGCGCCCAGTCGAGCACCGCGGCGAGCGGGATGGTCTCGTCGCGCTCGCCGTGGATCACCAGCGTTCCCGCCGGTACCGGCGGCACCTCGAAGTTCGTCACCGCCACGCCGACCAGCGCCATCCGCTCGATCTTGACGCGCGTGCGCGAGCATGGCCTGCATCGCCGCGCCGAAAGAGAAGCCGGCCAGCACGACTTCTCCTTGCGGAATCCTTGTAGACGGCATGCAAGATCCTCGACCTCGCCGCGCCCCTCGTCGTACGCGCCCTCGCTCTCGCCGACGCCGCGGAAGTTCGGCCGCCAGGCCTCGTAGCCCAGGCTCGACGAAAGCGCGCGCCAGCGTCTGCACCACCTTGTTGTCGAGCGTGCCGCCGAACTGCGGATGCGGGTGCGCCACCAGCGCGCGCGCCGCGCGGTTCGCGCCTCCGGCGCGTCGACTGCGCATTCGATGCGTCCCGCCGGACCCGCGACGAGCTCGCGCCGCGTGCTGGCGCGCATCACATCCGGAGCCGTTCGACGACGCGGCCGTTCTGCAGGTGCTCTTCGATGATCTCGTCGATGTCGGCACTGGTCGACGTAGGTGTACCAGACCGCGTCCGGGATAGACGACGATGCACGGGCCCTTCCTCGCAGCGGTCGAGGCAGCCGGCCTGGTTGATGCGCACCTTGCCTTCGCCGGCGAGGCCGAGCTCCTTCACGCGCTTCTTGGCGTAGTCGCGCATTGCCGACGCGCCCTTGGCGTTGCAGCAGGGCCGATCGGCGCCGGCGTCGCGCTGGTTGCAGCAGAAGAAAACGTGCTTGTCGTAATAGGACATGCAGGATTCTAACCGTCGGGGCATCGCGCCGCCGGGCTGCGAGGTAGATCAGATAGGCGAGCGCGGCGAACGGCCAGAGCGCGCTGACCAGGCGCGTCAGGCCGTTGAAGTTGAGGAAGTGCCCCTGCTGCCAGAGCTTGAGCGTCGCGACGAGATAGGGATTGGGCGGCGCGAGGTTGACGAGCACCGTCGCGGCCATGAGCAGCACCGCGGCGACGGCGAGGCGCACGGTGCGCGGCATCGCTCACGGCGAACAGCGTGGCCACCGCAGCCCGAGCAGCAGGCCGTACTGCGCCGCCGGGCGTGAGCCAGGCGAGGACGTCCTCGGCGCGCATCAGCACCGCGAAGGCCGCGATCTTCACCACCAGCGCGACTCCGACCAGCGCGCAGATCAGCGCTCGCACCGGCTGCCCGGGCCGCGTCAGCGCCGAGACCAGCAGGCCGACGCCGATCAGGTTGGCGGCGGCGGTGAACGCCTCGATGCCGACGAAGAATTCCGGCCGGCGCGCCCGCGCCGGCGCCGCCGCGACCAGGTCGCGCAGGTCGCCGGCGGCGAACAGCAGCGTCGCCGGGTTGAGCTGCGTGAACAGCCACAGCCCGACCAGCACCAGGCCGATGTCGATGTCCAGCGCCCGGCAGGAAGAGCGCGGCGCGCGCCCGGCCGACCGGTCCCTCCGCATCCAGCGCGGCACGAGCGCCGCGCCGAGCGCCGCGCCGAGGACGGCGCCGGCCAGGTTGCACAGCACGTCGAGGTTCACCGCGACGCGCGCCGGCAGGTAGCTCTGCGCCGCCTCCAGCACGCAGCGAGAGGACGAGCGCCGAGCCGGCGGCGACGCCGACCGCAGCGCCGCGCCGCGCAGCCGCGGCTCGAGCGCCGCGACGCACAGAAAGCCGTAGGGCATGTAGCCCAGCAGGTTCGACCGCGAGGTCGAAGGTCGTGATGTAGCGCGGCCAGGGCGCGTCGAGGAAGGCGAACGGCGAGAGCCCGTGGTCGCGCCAGCCCTCGAGCGGGTAGAGCGACGCGTAGACAGTGAGCACCACGTAGAGCGCAAACAGGATCCGCGCCGTCGGCGAGGCGCGCAGCCAGGGCGCCGGTTCAGGGATGGCTGTCGTGGTGGGCGTGGTGCGGATGGGCTGCGGCGCGCGGTGCGCGGCAGGAGCGAGCCGAGCACCATGCCGAAGATGGAGAACGCGAGGCCGACGAGCTGCGGCGGCACGGTGGCGTCGGCCGCGACCAGCTCGGCGATGCCCCAGGAGACCAGGCCGAACACGACCGAGACAGCATCGCGCCGGTACGTTGGTCGCGCGCGCCAGTAGATGCCGGCGGCGAGCGGCACGATGCAGCGACACCAGCGTCACCTTGTAGGCGTTCTGCACCATCTCGTACATGGTGCTCTTCGAGTTGAGCGCGAAGAGCAGCGCCGCGAGCGTGAAGACGACCAGCACGACGCGCAGCAGCAGCAGGAACTGCCGGTCGCTCATGCGCGGCGCGAAGCGGCCGGATCACGTTCTCGGTGAACAGCGCGGTCGGCGCCATCAGCGCGCCGCTCGCGGTGGACAGGATCGCCGAGAGCAGCGCGCCGAAGAACAGCACCTGCGCCCAGAGCGGCGTGCGCTCGAGGATCAGGTTGGGCAGGATGCGCTGGATCTCGCGCGCGTCCTCGCTGGCGAAGCAGCTTGGCGTAGCCCGGGTCGATCACCAGCGCCGCGTAGGCGATGAAGATCGGCACGAAGGCGAAGCACGAAGTAGACCGCGCCGCCGAGCAGGCAGCCGCGCGATCGCGGTCTTCTCGTCCTTCGCCGAGGTGACGCGCTGGAACACGTCCTGCTGCGGGATCGAGCCGATCGGCGAGCGTCATCCACGCGGCGGCGAAGGCGAGCCACTCCTTGCGTGCCGCCTTTCGGCCAGAACTCGAACTTGCCCGCCTCGGAGGCGGCGGCGATCACCTTGCCGGCGCCGCCCGCCATGTCGCCCACCAGCCAGGCGATCGCGGCGAGGCCGACCAGGATCATCACCGACTGGAAGAGATCGGTCATCGCCACCGACCACATGCCGCCCCAGATGGTGTAGCCGAGCACGATCGCCGCGCCGATGCACGATGCCCGGTCTCGAGCGAGATCGCGCCGCCGGAGAGCACCGAGAAGACGAGGCCGAGCGCGGTGAGCTGCGCCGAGGTCCAGCCGAGGTAGGAGGCGGTGATCGCGACGCTGGTGACCACCTCCACCGGCTTGCCGTAGCGCTTGCGGTAGAAGTCGCCGATCGTCAGCAGGTCCATGCGGTAGAACGCGCGCGCGAAGAACAGCGCCACGAACACCAGGCAGAACGACGAGCCGAACGGGTCGGCGATGATGCCGCCCAGGCCGTCCTTGGCGAAGGTCGCCGACACCGAGAGCACGGTCTCGGCGCCGAACCAGGTGGCGAACACGGTCGCCGCGCTCATGTAGAGCGGCAGGCTGCGGCCGGCGACGAGGTAGTCCTTGGAGTTGCTGCACGCGCTGCGCCGCCCACAGGCCGATCGCGATCGTGATCGACGAGGTAGAGGACGACCGAGGCGATCAGCATGCGCGCGCCATCATAGCGGCGGCCGGGCTATCCTGCATCCGTGAAACGCCTCCGCGTCGCCCTGCTGCTGCCTGCTGCCTTTCGAGATCCTTGCGCAGGGCGCGTCGCCCGACATCAACGACGCAGTACCAGAACCCCGACTCTCGGGCGCTGGCAGCGCAACCTCGAGACGGAGGGCCGGGAGGTCTACGAGAAGCGCCTTGCGATCGTCGACGCCGTCGCGCCGAAGCCCGGGCAGGCGGTCGCCGACGTCGGCGCGGGCACCGGCCTTTTCACGCGGCTGTTCGCCGCCCGAGTCGGGCCGCAGGGCCGCGTCTATGCGGTCGACATCGCGCGCGCGTTCGTCGACGGCAATCTCGCGCGCGCTCGCGCTGCCGGCTTGAACAACGTGATCGGCGTCGTTTCGACGCAGGCCGACACCCGCCTCGAGGAGAACTCGGCCGACGTGGTGTTCATCTGCGACGCGTATCACCACTTCGAGGAGCCGAAGGCCATGCTGGCTTCGATCCGCCGTGCGCTGCGGGCCGGCGGGACACTGGTCGTGGTCGACTTCGAGCGCATTCCCGGCACGAGTCCCGACTGGCTCCTGAAGCACGTGCGCGCGGGCAAGGAAGACTTCCGCCGCGAGATCGAGGCTTCCGGTTTCCGCTTCGCCGAGGAAGTGAAGCTGATGCGCGAGAACTACTTCCTGCGCTTCACAAGAAACTGATCAGCGCCACCAGCAGCGCCACGGCCAGGAGCGCGGCCACGAACGCGGTGAGGTCGTTGCGCCGCGCGCTCTCGTCGGCGAGGCGGTTCGAGCGAGTCGCGCAGCTCGCCCAGCCGGTCGTCGGCGAGCGCGCGGTGCACGAGGCGCGGCAGCTCGGGAGCGTCGTCGCCCAGTACGGCGCCTCGTTCTTCAGCGTGCGCAGCAGGGCGCGCCAGCCGACCTGCTCGTTCATCCAGCGCTCGAGATAGGGCTTGGCCGTGCGCCAGAGGTCGAGGTCGGGATCGAGCTCGCGGCCCAGGCCCTCGATGTTGAGCAGCGTCTTCTGCAGCAGCACGAGCTGCGGCTGGATCTCGGACGTTGAAGCGGCGCGAGGTCTGGAACAGGCGCAGCAGCAGCTTGCCGAAATAGATCTCGCTTCAGCGGCCGGGCGAAGATCGGCTCGCACACGGCGCGGATCGCCGCCTCGAACTCGTCGACGCGCGTGCCGGGCGGCACCCAGCCGGCCTCGAGGTGCGCGTGCGCGACGCGCCGGTAGTCGCGGTTGAAGAAGGCGAGGAAGTTGTGCGCGAGGTAGCTCTTGTCGGTGTCGGAGAGCGTGCCCATGATGCCGAAGTCGAGCGCGACGTAGCGCCCGTCGTCTCGCCCTCGATCGAGACGAAGATGTTGCCAGGGTGCATGTCGGCGTGGAAGAAGCCGTCGCGGAACACCTGGGTGAAGAAGATCTCGACGCCGGCGCGCGCCAGCGCGGCGATGTCGACTCCCTTTTCCACAGAACGCTCGTTCTGCGAAATCGGCATGCCGCGCATGCGCTCCATCACCATCACGCGCTGCGAGCAGAGCTCCCAGTGCATCTCGGGCACGGCGAGCAGCGTCGAGCCGGCGAAGTTGCGCCGCAGCTGGCTCGCGTTCGCCGCCTCGCGCATCAGGTCGAGCTCCTCGTCGAGGTGGCGCGCGAACTCGGCGACCACCTCGCGCGGCCTCAGCCGCCTGCCCTCGGCGGTGCGGTCGATCAGGCCGGCGGCGGTCTCGAGCAGCGCCAGGTCCTCGGGCGATCGCCTTCTCGACGCCCGGCCGCAGCACCTTGATCGCGACCTCGCGGCCGTCCTTGCAGCGTGGCGAAGTGCACCTGCGCGATCGAGGCGCTCGCCATCGGCCTCGCGCTCGAAAATGGCGAACACCTCGCTGATCCGGATTCCCAGGCTGCGCTCGATCTCCGCCGCAGCGAGCTCGGCGGCGAACGGCGGCACGCGGTCCTGCAGCTTCGCGAGCTCGTCGGCGATGTCGAGCGGCAGCAGGTCGCGCCGCGTCGACAGCATCTGGCCGAACTTGACGAAGATCGGCCCGAGCGCCTCGAGCGCCTGGCGCAGCCGCACCGCGCGCGGCGTGCGCCGCGTCGAATCCATGCCGAGGTCATGCAGCCCGAAGCGCAGGCCGATGACGAAGATGCGGACCAGGCGAAGCGAGCGATTCACTGAGGCCTGCCAAGGCGCTCGATCCGCTTTTCCAGGCGCGCCAGCGCGTCGCGCAGCTCGGCAACGGCGCGCGCGTGGCCGGCCTGCTCCTCGCGCCGCACCAGGATGCGCGCTTCCTCGGCGAGGAAATCCGCGGCCGCACCGGTGACGCGGCGAGCCGCATCGACCTGCCACTCGGCGAAGCTGCGCGCCGCGCCGGCGATCCGATGCGCGGCGACGTCGCCGAAGACGCGCGACAGCTCCTCCTCGACGTCCCAGCGCAGATGCCGCGCGAGCGAGCGTCGACTTCCTGCGCGAGCTGCGCGTTGCCGTTCACCTCGACGGCGCGGAGAAACTCCTCCTCACCGCGCGCGAGGGCAAGCAGCGCCCCGGGCGCGATCCGGAGCGGAGTCCGGGCGCCTCGCCGCCCGCCTGCAGGCGGCCGTCCTCGAGGATCGTCGACGCGAAGCGCGCGGCAGCGGCAGCGGCACGCAGCTCGATGGTCTCGCCCGCGAAGCGGGCCAGGCGCTCGCGCGCCCAGGATTCGGCATCGAGCAGCCGGTTGACGAAAAAGCAAAAGGCCACCGCGGGGTGGCCTTTTCGCCGGACAGGGACGCCTCAATGCATCTGCTGGATGCCGGCGAGGAGCCAGCCGCTCGAGCCGTTGGCCGGCTTGACGAGGTTCCAGACTTCCTCGAACCCGACCGGCGCGCTGCCCGGCGTCTCGCGCACCATGCCGGAGAAGCGCACGCTCGCCCAGTGCGCGTCTTGCTCGGTAGCGACTTCCAGCAGATCGGCGTTGAGCGACACCACGTCGGTCTGCCTGGTCGTCGGCCGGGCGCGTCATGCACGTCCTTGCGCAGCTCGTCGAACAGCTCGCCGGTGGTGAACTCGCGGATCTCGTCGAGCTTGCCGGCGTCGTTGGCGAGCTGCAGCTTGACGAAGTTGAGCTTCGCCGCGCGCAGGAACGTCGGCGCATCGAAGCCCGCCGGTACGGCTGGAGGCCGCCGCGCGTGGTTGCCGGCGCGCCGCCCGCAGGCAATTGGACGCGCTCGCTGCCGCCCATGCCGGCGAACTGCACGTTTTCAGGAGCAGGCTCCGCGCGACGACGGCCGAAGGCGCGGAAGGCCATGAACGCGACGATCGCAAGCAGCGCGACCAGAAGGATCGTGGAGAGGCCGGTACCGCTCAGCGCCCAGGCGAGCAGCCCGCCGAGCGCGAGGCCGCCGAGGATGCCGCCGAGCATGCCCCACTTGCTGCCCTGCTGCGCCGGGGCCGCCTGCTGCGGTTGCTGGGCGGGCTTGGCCGGCGTCGCTGCTGGCGGGGTGGTGACGTTGCGCTGCGTGCCGACGGAGCGGCCGCCGCCGAGACGCTCCGCGTCCGCGTCGGTTGCGACGAGGACGGCGCCAAGCATCAACGCCGAAAGAGCAAAGACCAGCTTATTCATAGGGGATCCTCCAGAAACCCATGCTATCAAATCCTGAACGCCGCGGTGCACGGCGACCGACCCCGGCGGCAAGGTTGAAGACTTCGACGCGGTCCAGCCCCGCCGTGCCCATCATCGCCGCGAGCGTCGCCTGGTCCGGATGCATGCGGATCGACTCGGCGAGGTAGCGATAGGCGGCGGCGTCGCCCGCGACGCGCTCGCCGAGCCACGGCAGCACCTTGAACGAGTACAGGTCGTACGCCGGCTCGAGCGGCTTCCACACCTTCGAGAACTCGAGCACCACCAGCCTGCCGCCGGGCTTCAGCACGCGCCGCATCTCGGCGAGCGCCGCGTCCTTGCGCGTCATGTTGCGCAGGCCGAAGGCGACGCGTGACGCAGTCGAAGCTCTCGCCGGCGAACGGCAGCCGCTCGCCGTCGCACTGCACCGCCGGCGCCGAGCACGCCGGCGTCGAGCAGCCGGTCGCGGCCGCGCGTCGAGCATGCGGCGGTTGATGTCGGTGAGCCAGACCTCGCCGCCGGCCCGACGCGCTTCGCCAACGCGCGCGCGAGGTCGCCGCTGCCGGCGGCGACGTCGAGCACGCGCTCGCCCGGCCGCGGCCGCGCGACGCCGACCGCGAACGCCTTCCACGCGCGGTGCAGGCCGAGCGACATGAGGTCGTTCATCAGGTCGTAGCGCTCGGCGACGCTGATCGAATACGCGCGCCGACATGGCGCGCCTTCTCGCCTTCGGGGACGCGCTGATAGCCGAAATCGGTTTCTTTACTCACGACTCGCGCCCGCCGGCCTTCAGCCGCTGCGAGGTAATCGGCCCACATCTTTTCCTGGTTCTCGCCCAGATCGTAGAGGTAGTCCCAGGAATAGATGCCGGTGCCGTGGCCGTCGGAAAACTGCGGCTGCACCGCGTACGAGCCGACCGGCTCCATGGAGCGGATCTCGACCGCCTGCTTGCCGGTCTGCAGCACTTCCTGCCCCGGGCCGTGGCCGCGCACTTCCGCCGACGGCGAATAGACGCGCAGAATACTCGTACGGCAGGCGGAAGATCTTGCCGTCGTCGAAGGCGATCTCCAGCACGCGCGACTTCTGGTGCAGCTTGATTTCGGTCGGAGCCGCGCTCACAGGGCGGCCATGATAGCCCGCGCGTTAGCGCGCTCGTCAGCCACCGCCGGGCGCGGCATTGCGACCGACGACGCGGAGCAGCCCAGATCAGCGTCCGGAAAATGCGCATCCTCGACGAAGCGCGCGATCACGTGCCAGTGCACATGCGGCACGACGTTGCCGAGGCTGGCGAGGTTCACCTTGTCCGGGCTGTACAGCCGGCGCAGCGCTGACTTCGCAGGCGAAGACCACCTGCATCAGGCGCGCCCGCTCCTCGAGATCGGTCATTTCCTTGACGTGGCGATTGACGATCACGCGCAGGAAACCCGGATAGCCCTCCACGGCGGGACGCACCACCCGGCAGAATGTCGTCGCGCCAGATCACCGCGCCGCCGTCCGCATCGCAGCTCGCAGCTCATTCGGCGCATCTCATTCCGGCGAAGCGAAGACGTCGCGGTAGCTCGCGTAGAAGCTCGCGAACAGCGTCGGCAGGCAGCACGCCGAGGAGCGGGAAAGCTGAGCCACGCGAACGAGACGCCGCCGAGCAGCGTGCGCAGCGTCACCACCACGCACGAAGGGACGACGAGCGTGATCAGCGCCGTCGCCGCGCCGTAGGCGAGGAAGGCGCGCCAGTTCATCAGGCAGGCGAAGAAGCTGTAGAAGAGCGCCTTCACCGGGCTCGCCGAGTGCCACGCGGCGAGCGCGCGGGCGCGAACCAGAACATCATCATCACCGGCGCATAGAGCGCCGCGCAGCACGACCAGGGCGGCGAGGAACTCCTCGGACTGCAGCACCTCGTCCGCCGGCGCGGCGTGCGGTCAGCATCCAGCGCGCCAGCGCGCCGTCGTCGGCGAGCGCGCCGCCGCCGAGCACCAGCGCGAGGCAGGCGAGATAGACGACGCCGAGCATCGAGCTGCGCGCGCTGCGCGTGGCGGAATCCGTCGAACAGCAGCGACAGCTCGACGCCGCCGCGGCTGCTCGCGGCGCGCGCCGCGCGCCATGAAGCCGACCGAGAACGCGGGCACCAGGATCGACGCCACGGCGACGCCGACGAACGGCGCGAGCGAGATGAGCGTCATCAGCAAGCCAGTAGGCGAGCAGCAGCGCGAGCCAGGCGAGCGGCGCGGCGCGGAACAGATTGCCAGCCCTCGAGCAGCCAGCGCCGGGCCGTGCGCCGCGGCGACGATGCGCGCCGCATCACTGGGGCGGGCGCGCATCACGCGAGCCAGGGCGCGCCTGGCGCGCACCCGATCCTCGAGGATCCTGCGGAAATGCTCCGGGTCGTGCGCGTGCACCAGCATTCCCGGCCGCGGCAGGTGATAGTCGTGCAGGCGCGACAGCCAGAAGCGCAGCGCCGCGGCGCGCAGCATCGCCGGCCATGCCGCGCTGCTCGAGCGGCGTGAACGGCCGCACGCGCGTGGCAGCCGGCGAGCAGCGCACGCGCGCGCGCCTGCGTCGAGCGCGGCGTCGCCGCTCCGGTCGACAGGCACCAGTCGTTGGCGCACACCGCGACGTCGTAGAGCAGGCAGTCGACGCCGGCGAAGTAGAAGTCGATCACGCCGGAGATGCGCCCGTTCTCGAACAGCGCGTTGTCGCGGAACAGATCCGCGTGCACCGGCCCGCGCGGCAGGTCCGGAAAGCGCTGCTCGGCCTGGAACTGCAGTCTCGCTCTCCAGCAGCGCTTGCTTGTTCTGCATCGAGGAACGGCGTGACCTCCTGCGCCGCGAGCCGCCACCACTTCGGGCCGCGCGGATTCTCGAGGTACGCCGGATACGAGCGCGCCGGCGAGATGCATGCGCGCCGAGCAGCGCGCCGAGCTCGCGCGCACTCGCGCTCGCCCGGGCTGCTCGAGCGAGCGGCCCGGCAGCCGCGTCACCAGCGCGGCCGGCTTGCCGTTGAGATGCTGCAGGTAGCGGTCCGGCGAGGTCGGCGATCGGCGCCGGGCAGGGAATGCCGTGGCGCGCGAGGTGCGCCATGAGGTCGAGGTAGAACGGCAGCTCGTCCGCGGGCAGGCGCTCGAACAGCGTGAGCACGTAGCGCCCCTGCGCTGGTGGTGACGAAGTAGTTGGTGTTCTCGATGCCCGCCTTGATCGGCTCGCACGCGACGAGCGTGCCGACCGAGTAGTTGCCGAGCCAGGCAGCCAGCTCGGCTTCAGAGACAGGGGTGTAGACCGACAAGTCAGTCGAAGATCCAGATGGGCCACATCGGCACGCGGACGCCGTCGTCGAGCGAATCGCGGCGCATCCAGTTGCCGTTGCCGGTGGTGTCGACGAGGTAGTACGGCTTGCCGCCCGTCGGCGTGACCTTGAGCATCACCACGCGCCCGCCCTCGCGGATCTCCTCGACCTTGTCGCCGCTGCGGCACCGGGATGCGCACCTCGGCTCGCTCGACGCCGGGCATCGGCGGCGGCGGCGGCGGCTCGGGCAGCGGCTCGCATCGCCGGCGGCTTGCGCTGCGCCACGGCGTGTGAACGACAGGAACGCCAGCAAGAGCACGAAACGCCGCATGAACGAGCGATTTTACTACTAGAGGTTGAGCATCACCTCGCGCTCGGCCGGGCGAAGGCTCGAAGCCGCGCTTCTCGTAGAAGGCGAAGATCGCGTCGACCACCTGCCTGCGGCTCGTTGCAGACCTGCACCAGGTCGATGTCGGTGGCGTCGATCATGCCCTCCTCGACCAGGCGGCTCGCGCACCAGTCGAGCAGGCCGCGCCAGAACGGCTCGTGCACCAGGATGATCGGCATCTGCGCGCGTCTTGCCGGTCTGCACCAGCGTCAGCGCCTCGAACAGCTCGTCGAGCGTGCCGTAGCCGCCGGGCATGACGACGAAGGCGGTGGCGAACTTGCGCGAACATCACCTTGCGCGCGAAGAAATGCTTGAAGCGCAGGCTGATGTGCTGGTAGCTGGTTGGAGGCCTGCTCGTGCGGCAGGTCGATGTTGAGGCCGACCGCGAGGCCCGTTGCCGTGGAACGCGCCCTTGTTGGTCGCTTCCATGACGCCCGGCCCGCCGCCGGAGATCACGGCGAAGCCGGCATCGGAGAGCAGGCGCGCGGTTTCCTCGGCGAGCTTGTAGTACGGCGAGCCCGCCTTCACGCGCGCGCTGCCGAACATCGAAACCGCCGGGCGGATGCCGGCGAGGCGCTCGGTCGCCTCGAAGAACTCTGCCATAATGCCGAACAGCTTCCACGCCTCGCGCGGCGAAATCTCGTGGCCAAGTCCGGCCGGCTTCACTATCTTTGCGTTGCTCATGTCGGGAAGATCCTGAAAAGACGCTGCTGCTGGTCGACGGCTCGTCGTACCTGTACCGCGCGTTCCACGCGCTGCCGGAGCTGAGGAGCCCGAAGACCGGCGAGCCGACCGGCGCCATCTACGGCGTGCTGAACATGCTGCGCAAGCTCGCGACCGATTACAAGGCGCAGGCGCGCGCCTGCGTGTTCGACGCCAAGGGCAAGACCTTCCGCGACGAGGTCTATCCCGACTACAAGGCGACGCGCACCGCGATGCCCGACGACCTCTCGCGCCAGATCGAGCCGCTGCACGAAGCGGTCGAAGGCGATCGGCTGGCCGGTGCTGTGCGTCGACGGCGTCGAGGCCGACGACGTCATCGCCACGCTCGCCGAGCAGGCGAAGCGCCGCGGCTGGCGCACCGTCATCTCCACCGGCGACAAGGACCTGACGCAGCTCGTCGACGAGCGCACGCTGTGGATCAACACCATGTCGAACGAGAAGCTCGACGTCGCGGGCGTGACGCAGAAGTTCGGCGTGCCGCCGGACAGGATCGTCGACTACCTGACGCTGGTCGGCGATGCGATCGACAACATCCCCGGCGTCGACGGCGTCGGGCCGGGCTACGCCGCGAAGTGGATCAAGCAGTACGGCTCGCTCGACAAGCCTGCTTCTGCATGCGGCAGAAATCACGGAACGCGCGGGCGAGAACCTGCGGAAAATCGCTCGACTGGCTGCCCAAGGCGCGCGAGCTCCTCACCGTGAAGCGCGACGTGCCGCTGCCGTTCCGTTCGAGAAGCTCACCGAGTTCGAGACCAAGCCGGAGATGCAGCGCGCGCAATACGAGCGCTTCGGCTTCAAGGGCATGCTGAAGGAAGTCGAAACGCGCGCCGAGCTCCGAAGCAGCCCGCGGCGGCACCGAGTCCCGGAGGCACAGAAACGCCGCACCCGCACCATCGCGACCGAGGACGAGCTGCGCGAGCTGGTCGCGCAAGCTCGAGGCCGCCGACATCGCCGGCTTCGCCGCGCTCGGCTCGGGCGACGAGCCGATGACCGCGACGCTGGTCGGCCTCGCCTTTGCGTTCGCGGACGAGGCGGTTTACGTGCCGATCGCGCACGATTACCCGGGCGTGCCGCAGCAGCTCGACGCCGCTGAAAACTCTCAGGCCGTGGCTGCGAACGCGCGGACTGCAGGAAGGTCGGCGAGAACGTGAAGCGCGACTCGCACCTCCTCGCCAACCACGGCATCGCGCCTCGCCGGCTGCGTGCACGACATCGCAGCTCGAGTCCTACGTGCTGGAAGTGCACGAGCGCCACGACCTGGGCACGCTGGCGCAGCGCCACTGCGGCTGGACCACGCTCAGCTACGAAGAGGTCGCCGGCAAGGGCGCGTCGCGCATTCCCTTCGCTTCGGTGAGCGTCGATCGCGCCACCGCCTACGCGGCGGAGAAGGCCGACTGCGTCCTCGCGCTGCACGAGCGGCTCTACCCGCAGATCGAGCAGGACGAGAAGCTGAAGTTCGTCTACGGCGAGATCGAGATGCCGGTCCTGCCGGTGCTGTTCCGCATCGAGCGCAACGGCGTGCTCCTCGACCGCGCCAAGCTCGAGGCGCAGAGCCACGAGCTCGGCAAGGAGATCCTGGAGAAAGAACAGCAAGCGTTTGCCGCGGCCGGGCAGCCCTTCAACCTCGGCTCGCCGAAGCAGATCCAGGAGATCCTGTTCGAGCGGCAGAAGCTGCCGGTGAAGAAGAAGACGCCGTCGGGGCAGCCTTCGACCGACGAGGATTCGCTCGCCGAGCTGGCGCTCGACCACCCGCTGCCGCAGCCTCATCCTCGAGCACCGCGCGCTGTCGAAGCTCAAGTCGACCTACACCGACAAGCTGCCGAAGAGCGTGAACGCGAAGACCGGGCGCGTGCACACCACCTACTCGCAGACCACCGCGGTGACCGGGCGGCTCTCGTCGAACGACCCCAACCTGCAGAACATCCCGATCCGCACCCGGCAGGGCCGGCGCATCCGCGAATGCTTCATCGCGCCGCCGGGCGCGAAGATCGTCTCGGCCGACTACTCGCAGATCGAGCTGCAGCATCATGGCGCACCTCTCGGGCGACGAGAACCTGCGCCGCGCCTTCCGCGAGGGCGAGGACGTGCACCGCGCGACCGCCGCCGAAGTCTTCGGCGTGCCGCTCGACAAAGTCGGCAACCGACGAGCGCCGCGTCGCCAAGGTGATCAACTTCGGCCTGATCTACGGCATGTCGTCGCTTCGGCGTGGCGCAGAACCTCGGCATCGACCGCGGCACGGCGCAGACCTACGTCGACCGCTACTTCGCGCGCTATCCCGGGCGCGAAGCGCTACATGGACGAGACGCGCAAGAAGCGCGCAAGCAGTCGGCTACGTCGAGACCGTGTTCGGCCGGCGGCTGTGGCTGCCGGAGCTGAAGAGCGGCGCGCCGGTCCGGCGGCAGGCCGCCGAGCGCGCGGCGATCAACGCGCCGATGCAGGGCACCGCCGCCGATCTCATCAAGCTCGCCATGATCGCGGTGCAGAAATGGCTCGACGAGCGAGAAGCTGAAGACGCAGCTCATCATGCAGGTGCACGACGAGCTGGTTCTCGAGGTCCCGGAAGCAGAAATCCGCATCAGTGAAAACCCGGCTGGTGGAGCTCATGCAGTCGGTCGCGAAACTCGATGTACCGCTCATCGTCGACGTCGGGGTCGGAGACAACTGGGACAAGGCGCACTAGCGCCGCGCCGCCCAGAAGTTGAAAACACTGTAGGCGACATACGCGGCGAGCCAGAATCCGCCAGCGAGCTCCAGCGTGAGGTCGCGTCCCGCGCTAGCGACCAGCAGAGCAAATAGCGGCAGCGACAGCAACTCGCCGATTGCGATGGCGCGCGTGCGCCGCAGCGCGTAGAGCGCAAACAGCGGCAGCCAAGCGACGATCCGCACCCAGCTCCCGGCAAGCAGAAGCGCCACCGCGCCGTCCGAGGCGACGACGCTCGGCTCGTACAGGGCGGCGAGGAGCGGACGATGCAGGGCATAGAGCACGCGCGAAGACGATCGCGGACGGGAGGAGGACCATCTTCGCCGCGCGCGCAAGCAGGGCGTTGAAATCCGCGTCCGAGCGGGCGGCGGCGAGCTGCGGCAGGAAGATGAGCGAAAGAATGCCCGCCGCCACCGCGCAGACCCAGTCGGCGAGCCGCCAGAGCGCCTGCAGCACGCCGGCTTCGTGCCAGGAGAGGACGTCGCCGACCATCGCGCGCGCGGCGACGAGCGAGGCCGGACCGAGGATGCCGACCGCGAGGCCGGGCAGGATGTAGCGGCGCAGCGGCTCGCCGAGCGCGGCGCACGCGGCGCACGTCCTTCAGCACGAGAATGCCCGCGAGGGCCGGCAGCGCCGTCGCGATGGCGAGCGCCTCGAGAATCGCGTTGCGCGGCGCGAGCAGCGCGGCGGCAAGCGCGAGCATCGCGGAGACGACAGCGAGCGCGAGGATCGCGCCGCGGCGCTGCTGGCCGAGCCAGTAGGCGTTGACCGTGCCGGGAATCACCGCCGCCAGGCCGACCACGGCGCCGAGCACCGCGAGCGGCAGCACCGCGAGGGCCACCACGGCCGAGACCGCAAGACCGACCAGCAGACCGCCGCGCAACGCGGCGAGCTGCTGCTCGCGCGTTGCCGCCTGCGCGACGTAGACGGTCACGCCCGCGCCGACGCCCGCCAGGGAGGCGCCGGCGACGACTTCGATCAGCGAAGAGAGTTGCGCCCAGGCGGCGACCAGCTCGGCGCCGCCGCGCAGCGCAAGCACCTTGTCGACCGCCGAGCGGCCGGCAAGGCCGGCGACGATGATCGCCAGGGCGAGAAAAGCCTAATGGCACTCCGGCCGGGCCATGGCGGGAAGCGCGAGCGTCATGACAGCCGCCGCAAAGGCGGCAAGAATAGGCGGTCTCATGAAAGCGAAGATACTCCTCGCCGCCGTTGCGCTCGGCATCGCCGCGGCGGCCGCGTTCGCGCTCGTGCCGCGGCCGGCGGCGCCGGAAGTGCAGTTCGCGGCGCTCTCAGGCGAGAACTTTTCCACATCCGACCTGCGCGGCAAGGTGGTGCTGGTCAACTTCTGGGCGACCTGGTGCACGACCTGCGTCCAGGAGATGCCGAAGATGATCGACACCTACCGCAAGTTCGCGCCGCGCGGCTACGAGATGGTGGCGGTGGCGGTGCAGTCCGATCATCCGAATTCGGTCGCCGCCTTCACGCAGAAGCGTGCCCTGCCCTTCAAGGTCGCGCTCGACGGCAACGGCGACATCGCCCGTCAGTTCGGCCGCGTGCGCATCACGCCCACGAGCTTCCTGATCGACAAGCAGGGTCGGGTACTGAAGGAATACATCGGCGAGCCCGACTGGGCGGAATTCCACGCCCTGGTGGAAAAGGCGCTCGACTCCTAGTAGGGAGTGCCGTCCTTGCGCAGGTAGCGCCACTTGCCGTCGGCGCCTTGCACCGCCTGCATGTCGTCGTCCGGATAGCTCGCGCCGTCGCCCGCCGTGCGATCGCCGATCTCCAGATAGAGAACGTCCTCCTTCGATCGGTTGACGAGATGGTGCGCATCGCCGGTGCCTGCCTTGAAACCGGCGCACATCCCCGGCGAGAGCTCGGTCGGGCCGTCATTGGTGACCAGCGTCGGCCGGCCTTCGAGGATGTAGACGAACTCGTCCTGCCTGGTGTGCGCGTGGCGCAGCGACGATGCCGCGCCGGGCGCGAGGCGCGTCAGGTTGACGCCGAAGTTGGTCAGATCGAAGAGATCGCCGAGCGGGCGCTTCTCGCGCCCCGCCACTCTGGCGAGGAACTTCTCCGGATAGCCGGAGGGCTTGGTGCGCGGCGGCGCGTCAAGCGCCTTGAGCGATACCCGCTTCGTGGGCTTGCTGGTCGGCATGATAGGAGGATCGCACCAGCGGCCCGACGGCCGCGTGCTTGAAGTCCATTTCATCGCTGCCTGTATCTCGAAATCCTTGAAGACGGCTCGGATGCGACGTAGCGCTCCACCGGCAGGTGGTGCGGCGAGGGCTGCAGGTACTGGCCGATGGTCAGCATGTCGACGTCGTGCGCGCGCAGGTCGCGCATCACGGCGAGGATTTCGTCGTCGGTCTCGCCCAGGCCGACCATCAGGCCCGACTTGGTCGGAACGTTCGGGTGCGTTTCCTTGAAACTCTTCAGCAAGCGCAAGCGAATGCGCGTAGTCGCCGCCGGGACGCGCCTGCTTGTACAGGCGCGGCACGGTTTCGAGGTTGTGGTTCATCACGTCGGGCGGCGCGGCGTCGAGGACGTCGAGCGCGCGATCCAGCCGGCCGCGGAAATCCGGCACCAGGATCTCGATGGTGGTTTGCGGCGACGCTTTCGCTCACCGCGCGGATGCAGTCGACGAAATGCTGCGCGCCGCCGTCCTGCAGGTCGTCGCGGTCGACGCTGGTGATCACGACGTAGCGCAGCTTAAGCGCGCGATCGTTTCGGCGAGGTGCGCGCGGCTCCTCGGCGTCGGGCGGCGAGCGGCCGGCCGTGCGCGACGTCGCAGAACGGGCAGCGGCGCGTGCAGATGTCGCCGAGGATCATGAAGGTCGCGGTGCCCTTGCCGAAGCACTCGGCGATGTTCGGGCACGACGCCTCTTCGCACACCGTGTGCAGCTTCTGCTCGCGCAGGATGTCCTTGATCTCGTGGAAGCGCGAGTTCGGGCTCGCGGCGCGCACGCGGATCCACGCAGGCTTCGGCAGCCGCTGGCGCTGCGGCACGATCTTGATCGTCTTCGCTCGCGCCCTTCTCTTTGACGCCGGCTTCACGCATCTCGAGCTTCTCGATCAGGATCTCGCTCAGCCTCTCGCCGACGCGATGGCGTGGACAACCCGAGATCCTTCATCTGCGTGACTTTCAGGCCCGGGTAGCCGCACGGATCGATCGCCGCGAAGGGCGACGAGATCCATGTCGACGTTGAGCGCGAGGCCGTGATAGGCGCGGCCGCGCACCACGCGGATGCCGAGCGCCGCGATCTTCGCGCCGTCGACGTAGACGCCCGGGGCGCCCGGCCGGCGCTCGCGCGCGCCCGACGAGGTCGATGACCGACCTGCTCGAGGAGCCAGACGTAGCGCTTCACCTTGATGCCGCGCCGCGCCAGGTCGATCAGCGCGTAGAGCACGACCTGCCCGGGCCCGTGATAGGTGATGTCGCCGCCGCGGTCGCTGCGCACGACCGGGATGCCGTTTGCCACCTTGCGATCGTCGCGCGCCCTGCCCGAGCGTGTAGACCGGCGCGTGCTCGGTCAGCCAGATCTCGTCGGCGTGCGTCGTACGCGCGGCGCGTAAATGCGCGCATGTCCTGCAGGACATCGCCATACCGGGTCAGACCCAAGTTGTCTGACAGCGATCGCGTCGACGACGGTCATAGCACCATCACCACGCCGGGATGGTCGCACAGCTCCTGGTACAGGGCGTCGAGCTGCTCGCGCGAAGTCGCGCGCACGATGCAGGTGATGCTCAGGTAGCGGCTCTGGCGGCTGGGCCGCATCTCCATCGTCGCGGCGTCGAAGTCCGGCGCGTGCCGCAGCACCATGTCCATCACTGTCCTGGGCGAAGCCCGCTTGCTTGCGGCCCATGACCTTGATCGGGAAGTCGCAGGGGAAGGCGAGCGGCGAGCCTTCGACCATCGCTACGCCGACAGCGCCTCCCGCTTGCCGGCGCGCATCACGCTGCGCTTGAACTCCTGGTAGAGCTCGTACATGCGGCGGAACTGCGGGCCCGGCTTGCCGTCGCCGACCTTGCTGGCCGTCGAGCGAGACGATGGCGAGCACTTCCTTCGAGGACGACGTCACCCAGATTTCGTCGGCGGCGCGCACTTCCGCCTCGGGCACGTCGCGGAACTCGAGCGGCATGCCGTTCGCGCGCGCGAGCTCGGCCACCACGTCGTAGGTGATGCCGGGCAGGATCAGCGTAGACTTCGGCGGCGACAGGATCACGCCGCGCTTGACGATGAAGACGTTCGACGCCGACGCCTCGGTGAGCTTGCCGTCGCGGAACAGGATCGTCTCCGGCGCGCCCGCCTCCGCGGACAGCTGGCGCAGCAGCACGTTGCCGATCAGCGAGATCGACTTGATGTCGCAGCGCAGCCAGCGGTTGTCCTGCGCGCTCACCGCCGCGCCGCCGCGCATCGACCTGCTCGCGCGGCGGGTTGACGAGCGGGTTCGCCATCATGAACACGGTCGGCTCGGCGTCTCGCGGGAACGCGTGGTCGCGCTTGGCGACGCCGCGCGTCACCTGGAAGTAGACGCCCTGGTCCTCGAACGGCTGCGCGTCGACCAGCTGGTAGATGATGTCGCGCCACTGCTGCGCGCGAGTAGGGATTGCGGATCTTCGCCTCGCCGAGGCTGCGCTCGAGGCGCGCCAGGTGCTCGTCGAGGCGGAACGGCGACGCGCGAATACACCGGCACCAGCTCGTAGACGCCGTCGCCGAAGATGAAGCCGCGGTCGAGCACCGGCACCTTCGCGTCTTCGAGCGGCAGCAGCTTGCCGTTCAGGAAAACCATGTCGCCGCTTCACTTGAACCACAGCCTGCAGTGTATCCCAGGCGCGGCCGAGAAAGCCCGCCGCGGCCGACCGTCTCGAGCGCGACCAGCGGATATTCGCCGTAGCGGCTTGCCGTCGAAGCGTGACGCGCAGCGTGCCGACGCGCTGGCCCTTCGCGAGCGGCGCGATCAGCGGCTGCTGCGACACCAGCTCGGCCTTGAGCTTGTCCGCCTCGCCCTTGGGCACGGTCACGAGCAGGTCGCTCTGCGAAGCCGACCTTCACCGCGTTCGCCGCGCCCTTCCAGACCTCGCAGCGATTTCACCGCGTCGCCCGCGCCGTAGAGCCTGCACGCTGTCGAAGAACTGGAAGCCCCAGTTGAGCAGCTTCAGCGACTCCTGCGCGCGCGCCGATTCCGAGGTCGACGCCGAGCAGCACCGAGAGCAGCCGCCGCGCGCCGCGCTTCGACGAGGCGATCAGGCAGTAGCCCGCGGCCTCGGTGTGGCCGGTCTTCACGCCGTCGACGCGTCGGGTCGAGCCACAGCAGGCGGTTGCGGTTGGGCTGCGTGATGTTGTTGTAGCGGAATTCCTTCTGCGCGTAGTACTGCGCGTACTCGGCCGGGAAATCGCGGATCAGCGCCGCGCTCAGGCGGTAGAGGTCGCGCGCGGTGCGTGTAGTGCTGCGCGTCGGGCAGGCCGGTGGCGTTCATGAAGCTGCGTGTTCTTCATGCCGAGCCGCTCGCGCTTCGCGGTTCATCATCTGCGCGAACACTTCCTCCGAGCCGGCGACCGCCTCGGCGAGCGCGATGCAGGCGTCGTTGCCCGACTGCACCATCCATGCCGCGGATCAGCTCGTCGACCGTCACCGGCTGGCGCGGCTCGATGAACATGCGCGAGCCCGGCGCGCGCCAGGCGCGCTCCGACACGCTGCACCTGCTGCTCGAGCGCGAGCTTCTTCTCGCGCAGCGCGGCGAACACCAGGTACGCGGTCATCAGCTTGGTGAGCGACGCCGGCTCGATGCGCTCGTCGGCCTTGTGCGCGGCGAGCACCTGGCCGCTCGACAGGTCGCCGACCATCCACGAGCGGCCGATGATCGGCGGCGGCTGCGGCGCGGCGGCGTGCGCCGCGGCGCAGAGCACAGAAGCACGAGCGCAGAATACGCACGAATAGACCGGATAAAGGCGCGATTGCCAGGCTAGCGGCAGCGCGGCGTCGGCGCGCACCTGGCCGGGGACGATCGCTTCGAGCGTCACCTCGGCGCTGCCGGCCTGGATGTAGCCGAGCTTGTAGGCGGCGACGTAGGAGAGGTCGATGACGCGCTCGGCGTGGAACGGCCCGCGGTCGTTGACGCGCACCACGACGCTGCTTGCCGTTGGCGACGTGGGTGACGCGCACGTAGCTCGGGATCGGCAGCGTCGGGTGCGCGGCGGTCATCGCGTACATGTCGTAGAGCTCGCCGCTCGCGGTCTTCTGGCCGTGGAACTTCTTGCCGTACCAGCTCGCCATGCCGCGCTGGCTTGAACGGCTGCACCGAGGCGAGCGGCGCGTAGTTCTTGCCGAGCGCCTGTACGGACGGTTGGCGAACGTGTGCAGCGGCTCGACGCGCGGCGTCGCGTCGGGGATCGCCGGCGAGGTTCGGCCGGCGGCTTGGCGCCCGGGCCGTCATCCTTGTAGTAGCCGCCCTTCGCTGCGCGGGTCGACGCGCAGCCGCGCGAGCAGCGCGAGACGATCAGCGACGAGCCGCAGAGCACCTTCATCGCCTCGTAGACGACGTTGCCGGCGACGATGGTGGTGCGCACGCGCCCTGCGAGCTCGTGGCCGATGAACGGCGTGTTCTTGCCCTGGCTCTTCAGCGTCTCGGGCGCTGATGCGCAACGGCGCCTGCGGATCGAAGATCGCGAGGTCGGCCGGCGCGCCGGCCGCGATGCGCCCGGAGGCGACGCCGAGGATGCGCGCCGGCTCGGAGGTGATGCGCGCCAGCGTCTGCCGGCGAGCGCAGCTTGCGCGCCGCGCCCCATTTGAGCGTCAGCGGCAGCAGCAGCTCGAGGCCGGTCGCGCCGGGCTCGGCCTCGGCGAACGGCAGCTGCTTGCCGTCCTCGTCGACCGGCGTGTGGTCGGAGCACAGCGCAGTCGATCGTGCCGTCGGCGAGCGCCGCGCGCAGCGCGTCGCGGTCGCGCTGGCTGCGCAGCGGCGGCTCGAGGCGGCAGTTGCGAGTCGAAGTAGCCGAGATCGACGTCGCAAAGGTGCACGTGGTGGATGCCGACGTCGCAGGTGACCGGCAGGCCTTCCTTCTTCGCCGCGCGCATCATCTCGCACCGCGCCGGCGGTGGACAGCCGGCAGACGTGCACGCGCGCGCCGGTCGCGCGCACCAGCTCGAGCAGCGTGCCGAGCGCGATGGTCTCGGCGAACGCCGGAATGCCGGGCAGGCCGAGGCGCGTCGCCACCTCGCCGTCGTGCGCGACGCCGCCCTTGCGCGAGCCAGCGATCCTCGGCGCGCAGCCACACCGGGATAGCCGAAGGTCGCGGCGTACTGCAGCGCGCGCCACAGCACCTGCGTGTCGGCGATCGGCGCGTTGGCCTGCGAGAAGGCGACGCAGCCGGCGTCGGCGAGCTGCGCCCATCTCGGTGAGCGCGCTCGCCCTCGAGCTTCACGGTCAGCGCGCCGACCGGATAGACGCGCGCGCGTCGAGCGCCTTGGCGCGCCGGCGCAGCATGTCGACCAGGCCCGGCTCGTCGAGCGGCGGATCGGTGTCCGGCGGGCAGGCGAGGCTGGTCACGCCGCCCGCCACCGCGGCGTCCATCTCCGACTCGAGCGTCGCCTTGTATTCGTAGCCCGGCTCGCGCAGCCGCGCCGAGAGGTCGATGAAGCCCGGGCGCGACGACCAGGCCCTTCGCGTCGATGGTCTTGTCCGGCTTTTGCAACCGATTCCGACAATCTTTCCGTCGGCGACGTAGACATCGCCGACGGCGTCCTTCCCGCTCGCCGGGTCGACCACGCGTCCGTTCTTGATATGGAGCTTCATCAGTTGCCCGCCACGATGCTCATCACCGCCATGCGCACCGCGATGCCGAAGGTGACCTGCGGCAGGATCACCGAGTGCGGGCCGTCGGCGACCGAGCGAATCGATCTCGACGCCGCGGTTCATCGGCCCGGGATGCATGACGATCGCGTCCGGCTTGCGCGAGCGCGAGCTTGCTCGGCGTCAGGCCGTAGTGCTTGAAGAATTCCTGCGCCGAGGGCAGCAGCGCGCCGCTCATGCGCTCGTTCTGCAGCCGCAGCATCACCACCACGTCGGCAGTCCTTCAGGCCCGCGCGCATGTCGTGGAACACGCGCACGCCGAGCGCCTCGACGCCGGCGGGCAGCAGCGTCTGCGGGCCGATCACGCGCACTTCCGGCGCGCCGAGCGTGGTGAGCGCCGTGGATCAGCGAGCGCGCGACGCGCGAGTGCAGCACGTCGCCGACGATCGCCACCGTCAGCCGGCTGAAGTCCTTCTTGTAGTGGCGGATGGTGAAGAGGTCGAGCAGGCCCTGCGTCGGGTGCGCGTGGCGGCCGTCGCCGGCGTTGATCACGTGCTCGTGCGGCTTGACGTGGCGCGCGATGAGGAACGGCGCGCCCGACGAGGCGTGGCGCACGACGAACATGTCGGCCTGCATCGCCGAGAGGTTGGCCACGGTGTCGAGCAGCGACTCGCCCTTGGTCGCCGACGACACGGCGATGTTCAGGTTGATGACGTCGGCCGACAGGCGCTTGGCGGCGATCTCGAAGGTGGTGCGCGTGCGCGTCGAGGGCTCGAAGAACAGGTTGAACACGCTCTTGCCGCGCAGCAGCGGCACCTTCTTCACCTCGCGCTCGGTGACGCCGGCGAAGGACTCGGCGGTGTCGAGGATCTGCAGCAGGATCTCGCGCGGCAGGCCCTCGATGGACAGCAGGTGCTGCAGCTCGCCGTTGGCGTTGAGCTGCGGGTTACGCTGCACGCTCGGCCTCCAGCGCCAGCGACGAGCTTGCCGTCGGCGTCGCGCTTCAGGCGCAGGCGCTTGCCCGGCGGGCACCTCGACGCTTCGCGCCGACGTGCTGCGCGCAGATCGGCAGCTGCCGGCCGCCGCGGTCGGCGAGCACCACCAGCGCGATGCTCGCCGGCCGGCCGTAGTCGAACAGCTCGTTCATCGCCGCGCGCACCGTGCGCCCGGTGTAGAGCACGTCGTCGACCAGCAGCAGCTCGCGCGCCGTTCGACGTCGAACGGGATCGTGGTGCGCTTGGGATCGTGCTTGCAGGCCCGCGCGCGGCGTAGTCGTCGCGGTAGAAGGCGATGTCCATCGAGCCCGAGCGGCGTCCTTGATGCCGAGCATCGTGTGCAGGCGCTCGGCGAGCCAGGCGCCGCCGGTATAGAGGCCGACCATCGCGGTCTTCGGCGCCGACGCGCGGCTTCAGCTCGCGCAGCGAGCTGCTGGCAGCAGCGCTTCGGCGTCAGGCAGCTTGGTCATCGAAGTACTGCTCCAGGATGAGTTGCGCCGCGACGCGAGTCGATCGCCTTTGCCTGCGCTGCCTTGCCGCGCCGCGCAGCCGGCTTCGGCTTCCGACCGAGGTGTAGCGCTCGTCGACGCGCGCCACCGGCAGGCGGAAGCGGCCGTTCGAGCTGGCGCGCGAAGTCGCTCGGCGCGCCGCGTCATCGCGTGCGCGCGCGCCGCTTCGCGCGAGCGGCAGCCCGACCACCAGGCTGCGCGGGCTGCCATTCCTCACCAGCGCTCGATCGCGGCATGCGACCGACTTCGAGCTGCGACACGCCGGCAGCGGATGCGCGGTGCCGCAGCTCGGGCTCGCCGACTGCGACGCCGATACGCTTGCAGACCGAAATCGAAGGCGAGGATGCGGTTGCGGCGCTGCGCCTGCTCAGGCATGTCCCGCCTGCATCCTGCGAGCCGCGCGAAGTCGAGGCCGAGCAGCTCCATCGCCGCCGGCAGCCGCTCCTCGGCCGGCGTGTCGAAGATGATGCCGTCGCTGCGCCTCGACCGTGAGCCAGGCGTTCTGCGACAGCTCGTGCTCGAGCTGGCCCGGCCGACCAGCCGGCGTAGCCGAGCGTCACCAGCATCTGCTCCGGGCCCTCGCCGCGCCCGACCGCCTCGAGGATGTCCTTCGAGGTGGTGAGGCCGATCGAGATCGCGCACCGCGCAGCGTCGCCTGCCAGTCGCCGGCCGGCGCGTGCAGCACGAAGCCGCGGTCGGTCTGCACCGGGCCGCCGAAGTAGATCGGCGCGTCGGCGCAGTCTCGCGATCGCGCAGCGTGCAGCGACAGGCGCTCGAACAGCGCCTGCAGCGTCATGTCGATCGGGCGGTTGACGACCAGGCCGAGCGCGCCCTGGTCGTTGTGCTCGCAGATGTACGTCAGGGTCTTCGAAAAGTACGGATCGGCCATGCTGGGCATGGCGATCAGGAAGTGATGCGTCAGATTGATCGAAGACATGCGCCACCGCCTATTTTACCGCATGACGGGCGTTAGAGGCGCTGCCGCGCCGAGAGCTTAGATCTCCACCATCTCGAAGTCGTCCTTGCGCGCGCCGCACTCGGGACAGGTCCAGTTCATCGGCACGTCTTCCCAGCGCGTGCCCGGCGCGATGCCTTCGTCCGGGCAGTCCCGCCGCCTCGTCGTAGACGAAGCCGCAGATGAGGCACATCCAGGTCTTGAATTGAACTTGCTGCTCGGTCGTCATCGGTGTCGCGGCGACAGTAAAATCGGCCCGGAGTATTAACCGCATGTCGTCGCCGCCTCCGATCGTGCTCGACCTTCGCCGCGACCGATCCGACCGGCGGCGCGGGACTGCAGGCCGGACCTGCTCACGCTCGCGCGCGCTCGGCTGCCATCCGCTTTCGGTCGTCACCGCGCTCACGGTGCAGGACACGCGCGGCGTCGACGCGCATCGACGCGGTCGGACGCCGCGCTGGTCGCGCGCCAGGCGCGCCGCGCTGCTCGCGGACATGCCGGTGGCCGCGTTCAAGCTCGGCGTGCTCGGCTCGGCGGCGAACGCGCGCGGCGATCGCCGCGATCCTCGCCGAGCATCCGCGCATGCCGGTGGTGCTCGATCCGGTGCTCGCCTCGGGCCGCGGCGATCCGCTCGCGATCGACGAGACGATCGCAGGCGCTGCGCTCGAGCTCTGCTGCCGCTCGACGACCGTGCTGACGCCGAACAGCCTCGAGGCGCGCCGCCTCGCGCGCGCCGCGCAGCGCACGTCGGCGCGATGCGCGCTCGCTGACGCTGGGCTGCCGCTACGTGCTCGTCACCGGCACGCACGAGCGACGGCGCGGAGGTGGTCAACACGCTCTACGACGCCGGCGGCGTGGTGCGCGAGGACCGCTGGCCGCGCCTGCCGGGCGAGCTACCACGGCTCGGGCTGCACGCTCGCCTCCGCGCTCGCCGCGCTGCTCGCGCACGGGCTGGCCGTGCGCGAGGCGGTGCGCGACGCGCAGGAGTACACCTGGCAAGCGCTGGCAGGCCGGCTTCCGCCCGGCGCACGGCCAGCATCTGCCGAACCGCTTCTTCGAGCGCGCAAATGAAGCTGCGCGGCCTGTACGCGATCACGCCCGGAACGCGATCCGCGAGCGCTGCTGCGCAAGCGTCGCGCGGCGCTCGAGGGCGGCATCGCGCTGCTGCAGTACCGGCAGCAAGCGCAGCAGCGACGCTCGACGAAGCGCAGCGCGCTCGCGCGCTGTGCCGCGCGCACGCGGCGTGCCGTTCATCGTCAACGACGACGTCGAGCTCGCGCTCGCGATCGGCGCCGACGGCGTGCACCTCGGGCCGCGACGACGGCGATCTCGCGCAGCGCGCGCGCAGGCTGCGCGGGCAAGCTGCTCGGCGCTTCCTGCTACGACTCGGCTCGAGCTCGCGCGCGCGGCGGTCGCCGCGGGCGCCGACTACGTCGCCTTCGGCAGCGTGTTCGCCTCCCCGACCAAGCCGGCGCGCGGTGCGCGCGCCGCTTCGCGCTGTTCGGCGAAGCGCGACGCTCGGCGTGCCGCTGGTGCGCGATCGGCGGCATCACGCTGCAGAACGCGCCGCAGGTGCATCGCCGCCGGCGCCGACTGCGCTCGCGGTGATCTCGGACCTGTTCGACGCGCCCGACATCGCGCGCGCGCGCGCGCGCATACGGTAAGCTGTTCCAGCATGACGACACGCAACGATCGCTGTTCGAGCGCGCGCAGCAGCGCATTCCCGGCGGGCGTGAATTCGCCGGTGCGCGCCTTCCGCGCGGTCGGCGGCACGCCGCCGTTCTTCGAGCGCGCCGCCGGCGCGCATCTGTGGGACGCCGACGGCAAGCGCTACATCGACTACGTCGGCTCCTGGGGCCCGATGGTCGCCGGCCACACGCACCCGGCGGTGGTCGAGGCGGTGCAGGCCGCGGCCGCGCGCGCGCTGTCGCTTCGGCGCGCCGACCGAGGCCGAGATCGAGCTGCGCCGAGACGCTGCTGCCGCCTGGTGCCGTCGATCGAGCTGGTGCGCCTCGTGTCCTCGGGCACCGAGGCGACCATGACGCGCGATCCGCCTCGCGCGCGGCTTCACCGGGCGCAGCCTGATCGTCAAGTTCGAAGGCTGCTACCACGGCCACGCCGACGCGCTGCTGGTGAAGGCGGGCTCCGGCGCGCTCACCTTCGGCAATCCGAGCTCGGCCGGCGTGCCGGCCGAGACCGCCGCGCACACCGCTGGTGCTCGACTACAACGATCTCGCGCAGGTCGAAGACGCTGTTCGCGGAGAACGGCGAGCAGATCGCCTGCGTGATCGTCGAGCCGGTCGCCGGCAACATGAACCTGGTGCTGCCCGCGCCGGGCTTCCTCGAGGCGCTGCGCGAGCGACTGCACGCGCCACGGCGCGGTGCTGATCTTCGACGAGGTGATGACCGGCTTTCGCGTCGCGCTCGGCGGCGCGCAGGCGCGCTACGGCATCCGCCCGGACCTCACCACGCTCGGCAAGGTGATCGGCGGCGGCCTGCCGGTCGGCGCGTTCGGCGGCCGGCGCGACGATCATGGAGAAGATCGCGCCGCTCGGCCCGGTCTACCAGGCGGGCACGCTGTCCGGCAATCCGGTCGCCGTCGCCGCGGGCCTGGCGACGCTGAAGCTCGTCGAGCAGCCAGGATTTTCAGCGAAAGATCGAAGCCGACGCACTCGCCGCTGGTCGAAGGCCTGATCGCCGAGGCGCAGAAGGCCGACGTCGCTTTCTCGGCGCAGTCGATCGGCAGCATGTTCGGCCTCTATTTCCGCGCGTCGCCGCCGACGAGCTTCGCCGAGGTCATGCAGTGCGACAAGGACCGCTTCAACCGCTTCTTCCACGCGATGCTCGAGCGCGGCGTCTATCTCGCGCCCTCGGCCTACGAGGCGGGCTTCGTCTCCGCGGCGCACGGCGCCGCGGAGATCGAAGCAACGCTCGCCGCGGCGCGCGAGGCCTTCGCAGCGCTAGACAGCAGGAACAGCGTCGCGAGGCCGAGGAAGATGAAGAAGCCGCCCGAGTCGGTGCACGGCGGTGATCAGCACCGACGAGCCGACCGCCGGGTCGCGGCCGAAGCGTCACGCGCAGCTAGGGAATCGCGCACGCCCATCAGCGCCGCGAGCAGCAGGTTGAGCAGTCATCGCGAGCGCCATCACGCCGCCCAGCGCGACGTTGCCGTACAGCAGCGTAGGCGACGAGGCCGAGCAGCGCTGCCCCAGACGCACGCCGTTCAGCAGCGCGACGCCGAGCTCCTTGCGCGAGCAGCTTGCGCCAGTAGCTCGACTGGATCTGGCCCAGCGCGAGCGCGCGCACGATCATGGTGATGGTCTGGTTGCCCGAGTTGCCGCCGATGCCGGCGACGATCGGCATCAGCGCGGCGAGCGCCACCAGCTTCGCGATCGAGCCCTCGAAAGCGCCGATCACGCGCGAGGCGATGAACGCGGTGACCAGGTTGATCGCCAGCCACGCCCAGCGGTTCTTGAAGCTGTCCAGCACCGAGCGCGAAGACGTCCTCCTCCTCGCGCAGGCCGGCTTCGGCGAGCTGCGACTCGGCGCTGCTGCTCGCGGATGTAGTCGACGACCGCGTTCGACCGTGACGCGGCCGATCAGCCTGCCGCTGATCGGTCGACCACCGGCGCCGAGACCAGGTCGTAGCGCTCGAAGGCGCTGCGCGGCGTCCTCGGCGCGGTCCTCGGGCTGCAGCTTGCACGCTGTCGGGCACCATCACGCTCGCCACCTGCGAGCTCGAGGTCCGATGACGATCAGGCGCGCGAGCGGCAGCGTGCCCTGCAGCACGCTCGCTCGCGGTCGACGACGAACAGCTGGTCGGTGTGCGCCGGCAGCTCGTCCAGGCGCGCGCAGGTAGCGCGTCGCCGCCTCGAGCGTCGACGTCGTCGCGCACGCGTGACGTGGTCGAAATCCATCAGCGCGCCGACCGTGCCCTCGTCGATAGGACAGCGCCGCGCGCAGCTGCTCGCGCTCCTCGACCGGCAGCGCGCTGGACCACGTCCTCGATGACCTCCTGCGGCAGGTCGCGGCGCGAGGTCGGCGATCTCGTCGGCCTCGAGCGTCTCGGCCGCGGCGACCAGCTCGCTGCGAGTCCATGCGTCGCGATGAGCGACTCGCGCACCGCGTCCGAGACCTCGAGCAGGATCTCGCCGTCGCGATCGGCCTTGACCAGGTCCCAGACCGCGAGGCGCTCGCTCGCGGCGGCAGCGCCTCGAGGATGTAGGCGATGTCGGCCGGATGCAGCGCGGTCGAGCTTCGCCGCGCAGCTCGGCCGGCGCGCGCTCGCCGTCGCGCAGCAGCTCCTGCACCTCGCTGCAGGTTCTGCTGCAGGTCCTCGACTTCGAGGCGCGAGTGCGCTGCTTCGGCTGCGTGCGTCACGGGAATCTGCGCGCCGTGCATGCGCGCGAGGATGGTCGTCGACGCGGCCTGCGACATAGGGCGTGACGCGGCCGCGCGCGTAGCGCCGCGGGCTGGGCAGGATCGCGGCGAGCCACGCCGCCTGCTCGGGCCTCGAGCGCGCCGACGCCGGACGCCGAAGTGGTAGCGCGCCGCCGCCTCGGCGCCGAACACGCCCTCGCCCCACTCCGCGACGTTGAGGTAGAGCTCGAGGATGCGGCGCTTGGACATGGTGCGCTCCATCATCCAGGTGATCGACCGCCTCCTGGCCCTTGCGCAGCCAGGAGCGCTCGCCGGAGAGGAACAGGTTCTTCGCCAGCTGCTGGCTGATGGTCGAGGCGCCGGCCACCACCTTGCCCTGCGCTGCTCGTTCTTCGCCATCGCCTCTGGATCGCCTCCCAGTCGAAGCCCTCGTGGTCGAGGAACTTGGCGTCCTCGGCGGCGACCACCGCGCGCTTCAGATGCGCCGAGATGCGCTCGTAGGGCACCCACTGGTGGCGCAGCTGCGCCTTGGCATCCTTTGCGCGCAGCTGCTCGAGGCGCGCGCTCCATGAACGCGGTCGTCGTCGGGCTTGAAGCGCGCTACCAGTAGACGACGTGCGCGAAGAACCAGAGCTGCACCGCAGACGACGGCGAGCACCAGCGCGCCGAGCGCGTAGCAGAAGCCCTTCCAGGCGACGGCGCAGCCGACGCGCCGCATGCGCCTCAGCGCGCCGCGCAGCGCCGCGAGCACCGGCGCGCGTGTCCGGGCGCACGCCGCGCCAGAGCAAGAACGACTCCGCCGCCTGCTCGACCAGCATGCCGCAGGCCGTCGCGCGCGCGTGCGCCGCGCCGCGCGCGCCAGCGGCGAGAAACGGCGTGTCGCGGCCGTAGACCATGTCGTAGGCGAGCGCGCCCGGCGCGAACACGCCCGGCGGAAGCTGCGGCGCTTCGTCCGGCAGGCCCGGCCGAGGTGGCGTTGATCAGCAGGTCGAACCGCTGCCCCGCGAGCGTCGTCGTAGCCGCCGCGCCGCGACGCCGGGAAGCGTCGCGCCAGCGCGCGCGCCTGCGCCGCGGTGCGGTTCGCGATCGACCAGGCTGCCGACGCCGGCCTCGAGCAGCGCGCCGACGACGCCCTGCGCCGCGCCGCCGGCGCCCATCAGCAGCACGCGCCTGCCCGTCAATCGCGACGCCCAGGTTGACCGTCAGGTCGCGCACGCAGCCCGACGCCGTCGGTGTTGTCGCCGCAGACCGCCGTCCTCGAACACGAGCGTATTCACCACGCCCGCCGCGCGCGCGCGCTCGCTCAGCTGCGTCGCAATAGCGGAAGGCCTGTTCCTTGAACGGCACCGTGACGTTGAGCGCCCTGCCGCCCGCGGCGCGAAACGCGTCGACGCGCGCGCGCGAAGCCGTCCAGCGGCGCCTCGATGCGGCCGTACTCGATGTCCTGGCCGCGTCTGCGCGCGCGAACTCGGCGTGGATCCAGGGCGACTTCGAGTGCGCGACCGGGTTGCCGATGACCGCGTAGCGGTCGGTCATCTGCCTACTCGGTCCAGATCTTGTCGCCTTGGCGCGAAGAACCAGGTGCGGGTGATGACCAGCAGGTCGGTGTCCTTGCGGATGTCGGCGGGAAACGCCGCGAAGGGCGCCGCCATGCTGCACGATGCGTGAACGCGGCGCGCGTCGAGCACCTTGAGGCCCGAGGAGCGGTCGAGCTCGATCGATCTCGACGCGTGCCGTCGGGCCGGATGGTCACGGTCAGGCGCAGCGCTGCCGTAGAGCTTGCCGCGCGCCTCGGCCGGGTAGTTGAGCGTGCCCACGCGCTCGATCTTGACGCGCCAGTCTTCCTCGTACTGCGCGAAGCGGTACTCGCGCGCGTTGGCGCCGATGAAGCGCTTGCGCGGGCGCTTCTGGTAGTCCTCGTCTGGCGTGTCGATCTGCGCCTGCAGCTGCGCATCGCCAGCGAGCGCAGGTCGGCGAGGTCGCGCCCGCTGACCTGCGGCGCGGCTTCTTCGGAGCGCCTGGCGCGTGCGCTTCCGTCGGCACGCTGCGCGCTGCGCCTCGCGCGCCTGCGCGAGCAGCTGCTGCTGCTGCGCCTCGAGCTCGCGCTGCGCGCCGCTGCGCGTTCGGCGAGATCGCTGCCCGGGATTCGCGCGGCTCGGTGACCGGCAGCGGCGTGCGTGGCGCGCCGCCTGTCGTCGACATTGCCGCCGCCGTCGAGGTTCGCCTGCGCGAGCGCCTCGGCGCGCGACCGGCTTGTCGCGCGTCTTGGCGTTCACCAGCACCACTTCGAGCGGCTGGCTGGCCGACTTCCAGCGCAGCGCGTCGGGAAAGCTGGAAGTGGATCGTCAGCAGCATCGCGTGCAGCAGGATCGACACGCCGACCGACACGCGCGAGCACGCCGGGACTGGCGGTCCAGCGCCGTCCCAGTACTCGCGCGGATCCAGCAGCATGCTCGCGGCGTTGCCTGCAAAATCACCTCGGCAAGCGACGTTCTCCAGCCATTTTAGGCCTTTACGGCGCAATCCTGCGCCTAGCGTCTCCGCGCGCCAGACGCAGCGCGACCGTGCGCTCGATCAGGTCAGACGGCCTCGACCGCCAGCCGCACGCGCGTGCCGGCATCGAGCTCCGGCAGCGAGGGCACCGCGCACCACCAGCGGCAGGCCTGTCGAAGCGCACCAGGTTCTCGCGCAGCACCACCGCCGTCGGTCGACTGCCATGCGCTCCTGCACGCAGCCAGCGCAGGCACCAGTAGTCCTCCATCGCGCGCTGGTGCTCGTCGTAGCGCGCGTAGGTCACTTCGAAGGCGCGCAGCGCCGGCGAGCAGGCGCCTCGGAGTTGCGCGCGAACGGCGCGCGCCGCCGCCGCAAGCGCCGCGACGAGCTGCCACTGGTTGACGCAGATCGACGTAGCGGCGCAGCGGCGAGGTCATCCAGGCGTAGCACGCCACGCCCAGGCCCTCGTGCGGCTCCGGGTGCACGCTCAGGCGCACCTTGCCCGACGACTGCACGCGGTAGATGCGCGGCGACGTCGCGCTCGGCGAGCAGTTCGCCCCAGGTCGATGTTGGCGAGGATCATCAGCTCGGAGACCAGCTTGTCGAGCGGCGCGCCGCGCTTGCGCGGCACGATCGCGCACCCTGCGCCTCTCGACGCGGAAGCATGTAGTCGAGCGCCGCGGCGCTGACGCTCGGCTTGCCGCGCCGCGCTTCCAGCGCGCGCGGCGACCCGCCAGAGCGTGCGCAGTTCGTCCTCGAACGCGAGGCCGAGCCGGCGCTGCCCGCCCGACTCGAACGCCTGCGTTCAGCGCGTCGTACTGCGCGTGGCGCAGGTTCGCGGCGACCGGCACGCGCTCGAGGCGCGTGTGGCGCGCCGCGCAGCGCAGTCGTCCTTGCGCCGACGTCGAGGTAGAGCGACACCGCCGGCCGCTCTGCCGCCGTGCGTCGAGCGACAGGCGCTGCGATCACGTCCTCGGGCAGCATGGTGAACTTGCGGCCCGGCATGTAGGCGGTCGACAGCCGCTCGCGCGCGATCGCGTCGAGCGCCGAGCCGGGCGCGAATGCCGAGCGCCGGCGCGGCGATGTGGATGCCGATGCGCAGCTCGTCGCTCCGACACGCGCGCACCGAAAAGGCGTCGTCGATCTCCGTGGTGCCGATGTCGTCCAGGCTGAACGCGGCCGCCTCGCGCGAGCGGCAGGTCGCGCGGCAGCGGCGGCAGCGTCGTGCGCCGGAAACCGCGTGCCGCTGCGGAAAGAATTCGTGCAGGAAGCGGCTCGAGGTGATAGTCGTGCGCTGTCCGGCAGCAGGCCGCAGCGCTCGAACAGCCGCGCCGGCGCGAGCCCGGTCTCGCGCGCAGGCCTGCTCGCAGCGCCTTGGTCTCGGGCTTGCTGCGGTCGGGCGCATAGAGCAGCTCGTCGCGCAGCGCGCGCGATCTCGGCGGGCATTCGAAGCGCGCCAGCTGCGCCGTCCATGCGGCGATCTGCTCCTGCATGCGCGCTTTTTCTCGACGCCGGCGAGCGCGAGCTTGAGCGTCTCCTCGGGCGCCGCCTGGAAGCGCCCCTGCCCGCGGCGGTAGAAGTACATCGGCGCGCGAGTGCAGCTTCAGCAGCACGCCGGCCGCCTCCGACCGGCGTCGGCTCGCGCCCGACGTAGCTCGCGCGCCAGGTCCTGGAAGCCGAATTCGCGCCGCCGCGGCATTGCCAGAGAAAATCGGTGTCGAGCGCCGCCGGCGAACTTGCGCGCCTCGGCGAGCAGCTCGGCGCCCGAGGGCGCTCGAAGCTGAGCAGCACGCTGGCCGCCTTGATCTTGGAGCGCCGTCCGTGCGGGCTCTCGACCTGGAACGACGCCGGGGCTCTGCGGCGAGCACCGCGCCGACCTTGAGCTCGCCGTCCTCCTCGTAGAGGACGTTCATGCACGGTGCACCCGCAGAATTGCAGGATGCGCGGCATGTGCCGCGGAAAGCTCTGCAGGCGTGTGGTCGCCGCCCTCGCGATCACCAGCTGCGCGCGCCGGCGTACTTGCGCGACCGCCTCGCCGCCAGTCGAGCACTTCGTCGCCGGTTTCCAGCAGCAGCAGGTAGCGCTCCGGGGTCGATGCGCTGCACCAGCAGCTTGCGCCAGCCGTCGCAGGTGCGCCTCGGTGAGCTCGTAGGGCTCGCCGGTATGCAGGTTCTTCTGCGTGCCCGAGATAGGCGCTGCAGGCCGACGTGCGGCGTCGATCGCCGGATTGATGAGCACGGCGCGGCAGCCGAGCTTCTCGGCCAGGTAGGTCGCGTAGAAGCCGCCGAGCGAGGACTGCCGACGAAGGTCAGCTGCGCGGGTCGCGCCGGCGACGCTTCTCGATGGCGCGGATCGCCTCCGCGGCGATGCGGCGGCAGCGTCCGGGCAGGCGTATTGCGCGCCGAGCCCCTGCTCCTGCATGATAGCGTCTTCAGCACCTGCGCCTTGTGGGATGCGGGCGAGCTGTTGAAGCCGTGCAGGTAGACGATCAAGCCGCAGCTCCTGCCGAGCGCGCTCGAGCAGCTTCTCGTGGATGCCGCCGAAGCCGCCGTTGGACATCACCAGGATCTGGTCGCCGTCGCGCGCCTCGGCGGCGATGCGCCGCGACCAGCGCCGGCAGGTCGGATTCGCAGCGCACGCGCTGCGCCCGAGCGGCGCGAACAGCCGCGGCGCGCGTCCCAGGAGAGTCCCGCATTGTGGATGTAGACCTGGTCGCGCCCCGCAAAGCTCCCCGGCAGCGCGTCCTTCAGCACGCCCTGCTTCAGCGTGTTCGAGCGCGGCTCGAACACCGCGATGGATGCGGCCATCGCCCGGCGTCGTCGCTGGCGCAGCCCGGCGATGGTTTCGCGGATCGCTGCTGGGATGGTGCGCGAAATCGTCGTAGACCGTGACGCCGCGCACCGTGCCGCGCAGTTCTGCATGCCGCCGCCGCACGCCCTGGAAACCGGGACAGAGCCTCGATCGCGGCGGCCGGTTCCACACCGGCGGGCGCGGCGCCGATCGCCGCCAGCGCATTCATCCGGTTAGCAATACGTAACTGAACGAAGTA
>ERZ1370068.9548-contig-8319_pt1 | contig 43964 bp, 59 predicted proteins | sample MGYA00561227_ERZ1370068 | MGnify/ENA primary metagenome ERZ1370068 (study PRJEB38410, sample SAMEA6850437) | metagenome | study: Metagenomic assessment of the ecological functions of the soil: analysis of the soil microbiota associated with the...
TTCCGCTCCCTCCAGTAACCCGCTGTGTCGTGCTGAGCGCAAAATTTTTCGGCGTGTTAGTCCGCACTTCACAGGCAGGGCCGGCGGCGGACCGGCGCCAGACTGGCGCCATCCGCGGCGTGCGTAGCAGTCGAATCGCACTCGCTGCGGCGAACGTGCTGGAAAAGAAACAGCCCGACAATCCGCTCGTCTACAACATCAAGGGCGTTGTTTACGCTTCGATGCGGATTTCAAGAGTGCACGCGCAAGTTTCGACTCAGGCGCTGAAACTCGACCTGGGTTATACCGCTGCCGCGACCAATCTCGCGCAACCTCGATGTCATGGAGAACAACGTCGACGGCGCGCGCAAGCGGTACGGAACAGTTGCTCGCAAAGGATCCGCGCAACGAGCAGGCATTGCTGGCATTGGCCGGGCTGCTTGCGGCATCGAAGGCACCGCCGGCCGAGGTCAAGGCGGTGATCGACGCGCGATCGCCGGCAACCCCGGCTCGGTTCGCCCCCATATTGTGTTGATTACTTACTGCGCGCAGCTGAAAGACGCCAAAGGGGCGCTCGCTGCAGCGCGCAGCAGCACAAAAACCGCGTTTCCCGAAAACCCGCAGATACTGGAAGTCCTGGTGCCGCGCAGCAAGGCGCAGGCGAGAACAATCAGGCGCTCGAGACTTTTGCGCGCGTGACAACTGCTGCCGCAGAGCCCCACGCCACTGATGCGCCTGGCGGGGTCCAGGCAGCCATGCGAAGGATCACGACGGCGCTATTGACTCGCTGCACAAGGCGATTGCGCTTCAGCCTCGATCTGCCGTCGGCGTGGCTGGCCCTCGCGAACCTCTACGCGACAGCCTGACGCAGCGCCGACGGAATCGCCGACGCCCGCAAGCTTCGCCAAAAGAGTACCCGAAACGCGCGCGGTCGGATTCGTGCTCGAGGGCCAGATACCTGGTGAGTCAGAAAAGCCGTCGAGAAGCCGCCGTCGCCTTCCGTGAAGGTCTGGCGCGAACCGAATCCATTGTTGAGTGTGCTGAACTACCAGGCGCTGCAGAGCGCGGGGAAACTGATCAGGCCGCTGCGTCTCGCGCAGCGCTGGCAAAAGGACCATCCCAGCGACGCAGCTGCGCAGCTTCCTCGCGCAGCAGGCTGTGATGGCAAAGGATTACCAGGTCGCCGTGCAACAGTACTGGCCGTATTGGAGGCGGAGCCCTGAAAACAACGACCGCGCTCAACAACATCGCCTGGTCGCTGAACGAGCTTGGCGATCCCAAATCGCTCGAGTACGCCGAACGGCGCTCTCCTCCTTGCGCCGACCACGCCCACCGTCACTGATACTTATGGCTGGATACTGGCGCAGCGTGGGGACGCGAAGCGGGGTCTCGACCTGTTGCGCCAGCCAGCCGGCTCGCCCTGACGACACGGAAATCCGGTTGCATCTTGCCAAGGCATTGCTCAAGACCGGGGACAAGGCGGCGGCCAAGAGCGAACTCTGAGACACTGGCCGTGCAGGGCAATGCGTCACGGTCTCTGCATGGAGGCACAGAAATTGCTGAACGAACTTTGATGCCGGATACACTTCGGGGGCGCGCCATTGCGATTCCGGCGCAGCGCCGGCGCGAGTTCAGGTCATGACGCTAAAAACCACGGTCGCCGTTGTAGGGCTGGGATACGTCGGCTGCCGCTCGCCGTCGAGTTCGGCAAGACATATCCGACCATCGGATTCGATCTTTCGAGCAACGAAGGTCGAGGCCTATCGCAAGTTCGTCGACCCGACCGGCGAGGTGAGCACCGCGGAACTCAGGCCGCGCACGGCTTGCGCGTCACCACGGACGCCGCCGCTGCTGCGCGACGGCGGATTTCATCGTCGTCGCCGTGCCGACGCCGATCGACGAGGCGCACCAACCCGACTTCGGCCCGCTGCTCGGCGCGAGCGAAGTCAGTCGGCCGCAACCTGAAGCGCGGCGCCACCGTGGTCTTCGAATCGACCGTCTATCCGGGCGCCACCGAAGAGATCTGCGTCCCGGTGCATCGAGAAGCATTCCGGCATGAAGTGGCAGTCAGGACTTCTTCGTCGGCTACTCGCCGGAGCGCATCAATCCCGGCGACAAGCGAACACGCTGACACGCGATCACCAAGGTTGTGTCCGGTGACACGCCGGAGACGCTCGAGCGGGTCGCAGCCGTTTACGGCAGCGATCATCGCGGCCGGCGTCCATCGCGCGAGCTAGCATCAAGGTCGCCGAAGCGGCCAAGGTGATCGAGAACACGCAGCGCGACCTCAACATCGCGCTGATGAACGAGCTCGCGCTGATCTTCCACAAGCATCGGCATCGACACGCTCGGAAGTGCTCGAAGCCGCGGGCACCAAATGGAACTTCCTGCCGTTCCGGCCGGGCTCGTCGGCGGCCACTGCATCGGCGTCGATCCGTACTACCTGACGCACAAGGCGGAGCATGCTCGGCTACCACCCGCAGGTGATCCTCGCCGGGCGCCGCATCAACGACGGCATGGGCAAGTTCATCGCCGAGCAGACGGTCAAGCAGATGATCCAGTCGGGCTCGCACGGTGAAGGGCGCGCACGTCATCGTGCTCGGCCTCACGTTCAAGGAAAACTGCCCGGACATCCGCAATTCGCGCGTCATCGACGTCGTGCACGAGCTCGCGTCGTTCGGCGCGAACGTGCACGTCCACGACCCGGTGGCCGACCGCCGAGAGGCGCATGCACGAATACGGCGTCGACGCTCGACCCCGTGGGACGCACTGCCGCGGGCGCCAGGCGATCGTCGCGGCCGTCGCGCACCGCGCTTTCAAGCGACGACCGATCGACGATTATGCTCGAGAAAGTCGATGCCGGCGGCCTGTATGTGGACGTCAAGATGCCAGGCCGACGCCGCGACGTTGCGGGCGCGCGGCATCACAGGTGTGGAGGCTGTGATGCGCGGCCTGCAGCCAACGCGCGTCGGGGAGGCTTGCTTGCGGCGGTGCGCAAGTGAACTGCAGGAACGGCCGCGGCGCTGGCTCGTGACCGGCAGCGCCGGACTTCATCGGTTCGCATCTCGTCGAGACGCTGCTCAGCCTCGGGCAGGACGTCGTCGAGCCTGGACAATTTCGCGACCGGTCATCGCACGCAACCTCGACCAGGTGCGCGCCGCCGTCGGCGCACAGGCATGGCGGCAGGCACCGCTTCGTCGAGGCCGATATCGCCGACGCTCGCCGCTTGCCGCCAGCGCGTGCGCAGGCGTCGACATCGTGCTGCATGAGGCCGCGCTGGGTTCGGTCCCGCGCTCGATCGCCGACCCGTTGCTCGCGCACGCGTCCAACGCCGACCGGATTCCTCAACATGCTCATCGCTGCCCGCGACGCCGGTGTCGCGCGCTTCGTGTACGCTGCGTCGAGCTCGACCTACGGCGATCACCCCGCACTGCCAAAGGTGGAAGATGCGATCGGGCGCCCGCTGTCGCCCTACGCAGTGACCAAGTACGTCGACGAGTTGTATGCCGACGTCTTCGGACGCTGCTATGGGATGGCCGCGATCGGCCTGCGCTACTTCAACGTGTTCGGCGCAGCGGCAGGATCCCGGATGGCGCCTACGCAGCGGTGATTCCGCGCTGGGTCGACGCGATGCTGCGCGGGACGCCGGTCGTGATCCATGGCGACGGCGAGACGACGCGCGACTTCTGCCATGTCGCCAACGTCGTGCAGGCGAACCTGCTGGCCGCGACCACCGTCCGCCGCCGCACCGTCGACCAGGTCTACAACGTCGCGGTCGGCGGCCGGATGTCGCTGAACGCGCCTGTTACGCTACGTTGCGATCGATCTGCTCCACGAGCGACATCCGGGCTCGCCATCGCGCCGCCGAGCCACGAGGATTTCCGTCCCGGCGACGTGCAGCACTCGCAGGCCGACATCGCGAAGGCACGCAGGCTCTGGCTCGCACCCGACTAGCGACGTTCGCGCCGGCCTTGTCAGAGGCGTTGCCGTGGCATCAGGCGCGGTTCGCGGCATCGCCTACCCGCCCTCGCAGGTGATCTCGAATGTTTGCGGCGACGCCCGACCGCCGGTTCGGGCTATCTGCCGCGGCGCCACCTGCTTGATCGCCGTTGTGGGATCGCGTTCGCCACGGCGGCGACTGCGGCGCGATCCGGGGTCCGATTGCTCCGGACGTGCAATCAAACCTCGTCTCGCAGGCTCTTGCCTACGAGCACGGTGAAGGCGTCCCCAGGGACCCGCTGCGAGGCCGCGGCGCCGCATTGCGAGGCCGCACGCGACGGCGACCCGGAAGCGCAGTACAGCCTGGGTTGATGTACATGAACGGTCGCGGAGTCACCCAGCGACGACGCGGTCGCCGCATCGTTCTTCGCGTTGGCCGCGGCCGCCGGGCATGCGGCGGCGCAGAAGGCACTTTCCTACGTCGGCGAGGAACGAGGTCGCCTGCCTGGCTGCATGCATCTTCCCGACCCATCGCTAAGTCAAGAGAATAACGCTGCGGGCGTGGTCGATCCCTTTGCCGAATTGCCAACCCGGAAAAGGAAAATCGCGGACCAGGTTGCCGCACTCGCGCCGCGCTACGCCATCGACACTCGGCTGGCGCTGCCGTGATCGCCGTCGCGAGTCGAACTTCGAGCCCGGCGCCCGGTCACCGAAGGATGCGCGGGCTCGATGCAACTCGTTCCCGAGACGGCGGCGAGGTTCAAGGTGAAGTGACCCTACAATATCGAAGACAATGTGCGCGGAGGTCTCGCGTACCTGCGCTGGCTTCTCGCTTACTACAAGGGCTAGCATCGTTCTCGCGGCCGCGGCTTACAACGCCGGCGAGGCGGTAGTCGACCGGTACCAGGGCATTCCCCCTATCCGGAAACGCGGGAGTATGTGCGCCAGGTGTTACGCTTGTACGGGAATGCCCAGCATCCCTATGATCCGCGCATCGTGAAGCCGGCGTCGTTTCTTCCATCCGACGAACTAATGTAGGGACGTTGCACGCGACCCTTTGATGCGATCTCGAGATCGTGCGCGGATTCGCGCTCGCATTTTCGCTCAGCCTTTGGCGGGCCCCGCGGCAGGACAGGAGGTAGCGGCCACGATCGAGCGCGTCAGGCGGATCGATCGTCGCCGTCGGTACATTTGAACGCACGCGGACGCCGCCGTTCGAATTCCGAGGAACGGCGTTTGCCGTGGGCGACGGAACGCTCATATCGTCACCAACGCCCACGTTCTGCCGGGCGTGCTCGACACCACGCGACTCGAGGTGCTCGGACTCCTCATCCCCTCGCCGGACCGTGACAAGATTCAGTTCCGCGAGGCAAAACAGGTGGCGGTCGATCCGGCCCGACCTGGCAGTGCTGAAAATCAACGGCGCGGCACTCCCGGCAATGGGGATCCGCGGTTCTGATGGCGTGAAGGAAGGACAGGCGGTCATGTTCACGGGATTTCCCATTGGAGCGGCGATCGACTCTTCCCGGCGACGCACCGCGGCATGATCTCGGCGATCACGCCGATCGCCATTCCCCAGGCACGCTCGGCTGAACTCGATCCAAAAACCATTCGTCGCCTGACCAGCGGCGCGTTTCCGATATTCCAGCTTGACGCCACGGCCTATCCCGGCAATAGCGGCAGTCCGGTCTTCGACCCGGCAACCGGCGAAGTCCTGGGGTCATGAACATGGTTTTCGTGAAAGGGACGAAGGAATCCATTCTGACGCAACCCAGCGGAATCGCGTACGCAGTGCCGTCAGGGCACCTGCAGGACCTGCTGCAGAAGGTGCGCTGATGCGCGTGACGGAACGTCGGGAGTCTTGCGTCGGCGCTTCCTCATTTCGATAAGTCTTGATAGACCTTGCTCGATCTGATTTGGCTCAAGTCGCTTGTCAAGGCCCTGGCGCCGCCACCGACCGGACCGTTACTGATCTCCGCGGTGGGACTCGGCCTGCAAGGGCGCTTTCCCGCACCGGGCGCGCATTGGCCTTCGCTGGCGTGATGCTGCTGCTCGTACCGTCGATGCCGGTGGTGGCCGTATTTCTCCTCCGATGGGTGGATTCATCCCCGCCGCTCGACCTGCAACAGGCAAGGACCGCGCAAGCGATCGTGAATTCTCGGCGGCGGCACCCGGCAATAATGCGGTAGAATACGGCGGCGACACGCTCGACGCCTGACGCTTTGAACGCGTCCGCTACGGTGGCGCGCGTCGCACGCTTGACCGGACTACCGGTGCTGGTCTCCGGCGGCGCGCCGTCGGGCGGCGAAAGCGAAGCGAAACTCATGCAGGAAGCGCTCGAGCGTGAGTTCGCAGTCCCCGTGCGCTGGGCCGAGGTTCGGTCCCGCAAACACTCACGAGAATGCGCGCTCGTCTCGGCCGAAATCCTTCGCGCGGCCGGCATTCATCGCGTAGTACTGGCGGGGCACGGCTTCGACATGCCCAGGGCGGCCGCGGAATTCGCGGGCGTGGGAATCGAGTGCGATCGAAGCGCCGACGGGGGTCCCCGCCTGGGACCTCGATGCGCCCCGAGATGTTCGTGCCGAGCATTGGCGGCCTCGAGGGCAGCTATTACGCGCTGTACGAGATCCTGGGGAACCTGGTGCGCAGATTGACTCACCACCGAATTGCTGCCGGGAACGCTCAGTAGCCGTCGACAGGCTTTACAACAGGGTCCGTCCGCGTTTGCCAATACATGTTCAACATGATAATTCAAAAGGATCGTTTTGCGTCTCGGCGCGGCGCTTGCCTTGCGCACTCCGCAGTGCGAACGCCTTCACCTTCCACCTTGCCCGGCCGGAAAAGAACACTGATCCGGGGGCGGCAAACACCAACATTCGCCAAATACAATGTCGAAGCTCTTTACAGGTCAGCTACTGCGATTGGCTGCGCCGGCATTGCTGGCTTGGCGGCCAGCTGATTTAGGAGGCCTCGGGGATCGGGTCCCTTAGGTTGGATTCGGCGAGCTCCGCCTCGTACTCGCAACCGAATCCTATGTGCGGATCGAATTGCGGAGCTGTGGCATTCAAAGTGTCGATTCATTTTACAGTTGGATGCGCCGTTCTCTCCAGTTAGAATTGTAACATATTGATTATTAACACTATTATTAAATAATGGCACACATAGTGCTAAATAAGCGCCATCACCGTTCGGAAATCGCTTGTCCCTTTTTAGTTCTAGCAATCAGGAGCGCGTCGATGAAAAAGACCTTCGTACGCGCTAGTTGGGACCGGGGTCCTCGCTGCCGCGTTGAGTTCTGGGGCTGACATCTACGCCTTGCCGTTCATCAACGGCTCGGATCGGCTTTTCGACGGCGGCATCACGCTTTCGCTATTGCCCACATCCATAGTGAATCAGCTGACCACCATCTCCTTGGGTTCCGCGCCCACGGCTGGATGCACCGGTCCGAACTCCGGCGCGGGCGGAGGCACGTGCATTAGCTCTCCTTCCGGTCAACCCGGACGAGCAACTTCCTTCTTCCCCCAGATGGGGCTGGTGGTACGTTCCTCATATGCGGTTGGGGCGGATACCTCATACTTTCACCATGACAAGCATTTCTTTTGGCGTGCCCAACCGAGTGCCGAATCATGACGTGGGTGGCGGGTCTGATCAATGTGATCATATCGATTTCATCGCGCTGGGAAGCGTGACCGACTCGCTTGGACTTTTTGCGCCAACGGCAGCGTCGTTGGGCTTTGCCGCCAATTCGAGCTGCAACGAACGACTCGGGCGGCGTTACGTGCGATCACTGGATACCGCCCAATCCTCCTGGGCTGGCGTGTTGAATGCGTTGGGTCACACAACGACGACTCCTGAACCCGCAACGCTGGGCCTCCTCGGAATTGCTCTTGTAGGTCTTGGGTCCTCGCGGCGCCGCAAAACAAGCCTAACCCAGGGTTCCAGTGTCAGAAAACCCCGCCAACGGCGGGGTTTTTTTTGCCCTGCGCGTTCCTAACCGCGCGACTCTAGGTCGCGGCAACCGCCCTGTCCCAGCGAATGTCGCCCCCTGTCGCCACATCACGGGCAATGGAGGCGCTCCAGGGCCACGGAGGCATGGTGGCGATTGCCAAGGCGCCAGCGCTCATAGTATTATGCTGCTGTCGCAGCCCGGATGAGATGGGCTCGCCCGGGCCGGGCTCTTATTGGGCGCCAACGCCGAACTGGGAGAATGCATGCTGCGTGCGGTGAATTGGTCGCGGCAAACCGCTCTGGCCGCCTTGCTATTGATGATTGTCGGGTGGTCAACCGCCGCATCGGCGGCAAACGCGCCTGGTTGGGTCGGTCGGGTATTCCCACATAGCTACTATCGTTCTCCTGACGGCGGATCAGGTCCACACTCTCGACTCCCTCCGGAATATCCGGAGCGTTGGCGACTGGAACTCTGGGCCACGCCAACACCGTTTTCCGGGTCCTTCGCCGGTGGGTATCAGCTCACCGCATACAACCTGGGGCCACTTGCCGCCGGGGCGTCATCATTGGCCAATATCCAATCCCCCGTTCTACCGTTCGCGTCACCACCCAGCGGCATGTGGTACGTCTCCATGGTCTTGACAGAGCAAACGGGCGCGCCGGCTAACGGCGGATATTCAGCGGCCAACTACATCAACTTCCCGGACAAAATCTACGGATCTGGTCCGGCTACCGTCCGACACGACGCCGCCCACGGTCAGCATCGCCTCGCCCACCGGCGGCAACGTATCCGGAACCGTGACGATCTCGGCGAACGCCAGCGACAACGTCGGCGTCACCCGCGTCGATTTCTGCGTCAATGGCGTGCTCAAAGGCAACGATTCCGCCGCGCCCTACCAGTACTTCGTGGAACACAACGACGCCTCGAACGGTACCGGCGACCGTTGCGCGCCGTAGCGCGTTCGACGCGAAGGGGAACTCCACCCAGTCGATACCGGTCGTACCGTGACGGTCGCCAACGCGCCGCCAACCGATACGACGCCGCCGACGGCCGGCATCACCTCGCCGACCGGCGGGAATGTGTCCGGAACTGTGGCGGTCTCGGTCAACGCCAGCGACAACGTCGGTGTTGCGCGGGTCGACCTGCTGGTCAACGGCGTGGTCAAGGCCTCCGACACGACGGCGCCCTACCAGCTCTCATGGAACACGACCACTCTCGCCAACGGCTCGGCGCAACTGAAAGCCATAGCCTACGACGCGGCCGGCAACTCGGGCCCATCGGCGATCGTGACCGTCAACGTCGCCAACGCGCCACCAGCCGATACGACGCCACCGACCTCCAGCATCACGTCGCCGACCGGCGGAATGTGTCCGGAACTGTGGCGGTCTCGGTCAACGCCAGCGACAACGTCGGTGTTGCGCGCGTCGACCTGCTGGTCAACGGCGTGGTCAAGGCCTCCGACACGACGGCGCCCTACCAGCTCTCATGGAACACGACCACTTTCGCCAACGGCTCGGCGCAACTGAAAGCCATAGCCTACGACGCGGCCGGCAACTCAGGCCCATCGGCGATCGTGACTGTCAACGTCGCCAACGCGCCACCAACCGATACGACGCCACCGACCGCCAGCATCACCTCGCCGACCGGCGGGAATACGTCTGGAACTGTGGCGGTCTCGGTCAACGCCAGCGACAACGTCGGTGTTGCGCGCGTCGACCTGCTGGTCAAGCGGCGTGGTCCAAGGCCTCCGACACGACGGCGCCCTACCAGTTCTCGTGGAACACGACCACTGTCGCCAACGGAGCGGCCCAACTGAAGGCCATCGCCTACGATGCGGCCGGCAACCTTGCGCAGTCCGCGATCGTGACGGTCAACGTCGCCAATGCTGCGCCGCCGCCGCCATCGGATACGACACCGCCGACGGTCAGCATCGCCTCGCCCACCGGCGGGAGCGTATTCGGCACGGTGACGGTCGCGGTCAACGCGAGCGACAACGTGGGCGTGACGCGCGTCAACCTGTTCGTCAACGGCGTGGCCGCAGGCTCTGACTTGTCGGCGCTGTTCCAGTTCCCCGGAACACGGCCACCTTCCCAATGGTCTGACCCAACTGAAAGCCGTCGCCTACGACGCGGCAGGCAACTCGGCGCAGTCGGCGATCGTGACCGTCAACGTCGCGAACAGCGGTCCTTCGCCTTTCGGTTACGCGGTCGAGTACTACCACGACAACCTCGATCACTACTTCATCAGCGCGTCCGCCACGGACATCGCGGCGCTCGACTCGGGCAAGTTCATCGGCTGGGCCCGTACCGGCTACACGTTCAAGGTCTATACGCAACCGCAAGGAACCGCCAACCCTGTGTGCCGGTTCTACATTCCACCCGGCCTCGGCGACTCCCACTTCTATTCCGCTTCCCGGTGGAGTGTGCGGTCGCAGTGGTCAAGTTCCCGATGTTCGTCGAGGAATCGGACAGCGTATTCCACGTGAACCTACCGGATCCGGACTCGGGCGCGTGTCCGGCGAACATGGTGCCTGTATACCGGGTGTGGAACGGCCGCCATGATTCCAATCATCGCTACACGACTGATATCTCGCTTCGCGACGAGATGGTGGCCAAAGGCTACGTCGCCGAGGGTTATGGGCCCGACAACGTCATCATGTGCGCGCCCATGTAGTCAGGCAGTCAGGAAGTACACGGGCGTCCTCCCGCCGCCCGGCTGCCGCCTCCCGCGTGCGCCCCATGCGGTTGGCGGCCGCAGGATGTACCCGATTGGCCCCGTCAACGGCCGTCGCCGCAGGCAGGGTCCAATCTTCGCGGCACCCATCGGCCGCCCACGGCAAATTCCAACCACCCAATCGTGATGGCGGCCGCGGCACTCTGCCCGGTGGGCAGGGCGGAAACTGTAGCTTTCCTTCCTCCTGTCCGATGTTGACGCATTTCCGTCGAGAAGTTCGCTGATCCTTCCCGCTGTTTGCTACAGTCCTCGGCTGCACAATATGTCGGAAATACGACGTTGCATGCCGATGGCTGTCGCCACGGCCCACGTGCCAGTCCGGCCCGGTTGATGCCGAAGGGGTCGACATCGAGACTGGCAAATCCGTTGGCATGTAATCTGCATACAATGCCCTGTTTTCGACGCATCCCTGGATAGGCGGTGCTAAGATCACTCTTCGTCGCCCGCGAAAGGGAGGAAGCATCATGTCGATCTGGATCAGCAGGGCAAGAAAGTCATCGAATCGTTTCCACCTCCCGGCCTGGACCCTCGGGATCGCGGCAGTGCTGGCCATCGCCGGCTGTCTCGATGAACCCCGCCTACCCGCCGGCGCCACGCGACGCGGCAACCTCCGACTACAACTACATCATCGGGCCGCTCGACACCGTCAACATCATTGTCTGGCGCAATCCGGAACTGTCGCTGCTCGTGCCGGTGCGGCCCGACGGCAAGGTGACCACACCCCTCGTCGATGACCTCGATGCGCTGGGCAAGACCCCGACCGCGCTCGCTCGCGACATCGAAAAGGCGCTGGGCAAATACATTCGCGATCCCGTTGTCACGGTAATCGTGACCACCTTCGTCGGTCCGGCCAGCGAACAGATCCGGGTCATCGGTGAGGCGACCAAGCCTCAGATCCTCGCCTTTCGCAAGAACATGACGCTGCTCGATGTCATGATCGCGGTCGGCGGACTCACCGACTTCGCCGACGGCAACCGGGCCAACATCTTCCGCGTCGGCGACGGCGGCAAGCTGTACAGCGTGCGGCTGCAGGATCTCGTCAAGCGTGGCGACATCACTGCCAACGTCGACATGAGGCCTGGCGACATCCTGATCATTCCCCAGAGCTGGTTCTAGTGCGGCCCGACAGTGCCAGACATGAAAGTCCACTGATGCGCGGGCCCCAACATGGATGAACTGCTCCAACGCGCGCTGGTCCACCTGCGCGCAATGTGGCATCGCCGCTGGATCGGGTTGGCGGCGGCGTGGATCGTCGCGATCGTCGGTATCGCAGTCGCATTTCGCATTCCGGAAAGATTCGAGGCGAGCGCCCGTGTATATGTCGACACGCAGTCGCTGCTGCGCCCGGTGATGGCTGGGACTCGCCATCCAACCGAATCTCGATCAGCAGGTGGCGTTGATGAGCCGTACGCTGATTAGCCGGCCCGAATGTCGAAAAGCTGGTCCGCATGGCGGATCTCGATCTCGGCGTCAAATCACAACGCCGATCGCGAAGAACTGATCGACAATCTGATGAAGACGCTTCAGCTCGGGGGCAACGTCGCGACGCAATCTCTACGTGATCTCCTACCGCGATTCCGAACCCGCAACAGGCGAAAAACGTTGTCCAGTCGCTGCTCACGATCTTCGTGGAATCCAGTCTGGGCGACAAGCGGCAGGATACCCGTGGCGCCGTCAAGTTCCTCGACGAGCAAATCAAGCGCTACGAGCAGAGCACTGCAACTGGCGGAAAACCGGTTGAAGGAATTCAAGCTCAAGCATATGGGTGTGCCCGGACAAAGCGGTCAGGCTGGTCAGGACTTTTTCGGCAAAATGGCCAAACTGGGTGATGACATCGCCAACGCGAGGCTCGAGCTGCGCGCTGCCGAAGAGTCACGCGATCGTACAAACGGGAGCTGGCCGGGGAGGCGCCGACCTTGCTGCCTGAGCGACCTGGACCCGCTGCGCCCACCGCCTCTCCGGAAATCGACGCGCGAATCGCAGCGCTGAAGGCAAAGCTCGACGAGCTGTTGCGGAACTACACCGACCAGCACCCGGACGTCCTCGGCACGCGCCGCGTGATCAGCGCGTTGGAGGAGCAACGCAAGGTCGATGTGGAAGCGCGCAGAAAGCCGCCGGTGCATCCGGCAAGCCGGTCGAATCCGTGGATCGCAATCCGGTTTTTCAGCAGATGCGCGTCTCGCTGGCGGACGCCGAGGCTAATGTCGCGTCACTGCGCGCAAGACTGTCGGCGTACGAAACCCAGTACACGCAGCCCGGACGTCCGCGCGACTGGTGCCCTGCAGGTGGAAGCGGAGTTCGCCCAGCTCAACCGCGATTACGACGTGCAGAAGAAAACCTACGGTGATCTTCTGGCGCGGCGAGAAGCCGCGACGATGGGCGTGGACGTGCAGGACACCGGCGGCACGCAATTTCGTGTCATCGATCCGCCGCGCGTTGCTCCGCAGCCGGTGCCGCCCACGCGCCTCACGCCTGCTTGGAATCGCCTTTGCGGTCGCGCTGGCGGCGGGGTTGCTTGCAAGTTTCGTGGCGAGCGAGCTCATGCCCACTTTCCACGACGCGCGTTCGCTGCGCGTTGTCACCGAACGACCGCTGCTGGGCATGGTGTCGATGCTCCCCAACGAATCGGTGCGACGGAAACAGCTTAGAAATGTCTTCATGTTCGCGGGAGGTCTGAGCGGGCTGATCGCGTCGTTCACCGCGGTCCTGGCGTTCGCCCTGCTCATGGGGCGCGGTCGCGTGAGGAGCCGCACGATGAGCCTGATCGAACAGGCCGCCAAGCGACTCGAGGAATTGCGGCGCGCCGGGGCCGAGCTTGCCGGAGGACGCGCCCTGCGCAGGCCGTTCCGGAGGGTGACGCCGAGGCGCGCCGGAGCACCGTGCCCGATCTCCGAAGCGCTCGTCCGTGAACTCAACGCGCGCGATGCGGAATCCCCGCCGGTGGGTCCGTTGCGCACCCGGACGGGCGGAGAACCGGCCACACCTCGCGACAGCGGGGTCCGTGCGCGCCTCAAACCTCAGGTCCGCGTTGAAATCGGACCTGGCGCGCCTCAAAGAGCTCGGTTTTGTCACGCCTGACGAGCCGCAATCGCTGATCGCCGACGAGTTTCGAGTCCTCAAGCGCCCGATCCTGCGCAACGCTCAGGGCCAGTCCCGCACGCGGATCCGTAACGGCAATCTCGTGCTCGTGACGAGCGCGCTGCAAGGGGAGGGCAAGACATTTGTCGCGCTCAACCTCGCCATCAGCATCGCGATGGAATTCGACAACACCGTGCTGCTGGTCGACGGTGACGTCGCGCACCCGTCGCTTCCCGAACTGTTGGGCCTGCCCACGTCCCCGGCCTCCTCGACCTGCTGATACGCGAAGACCTCGACGTCGGCGATGCGCTGCTGCAGACCAATATCGAAAAACTCACGGTGCTTTCCGGCCGGCACGCGCAATCGGCGCGCCACCGAGCTCCTTGCCAGCGAAAAGATGGCGATCCTGCTGCGTGAATTCGTGGCCCGCTTTCCGGACCGCATCATCATTTTCGATTCGCCGCCGCTACTGCGCGACTACGGAGGCGCGCGTCCTGTCGACGCATATGGGTCAGATCATCATGGTGGTCGCCGCCGACTCGACCTCTCAGCATGCCGTCAACCAGGCGCTCGCCACGATCGATAACAGCGAGAACGTCTTCATGTTGCTGAATAAGGCCGCCAAGACCGGATGTCGGTTCCTACTATGGCTATGGCTACCAGGGCGGATGACGAGCCACGGTAGCTGGCGTTTCTCACGAACGGAGCGGCGGCGATTTGCTAGCGCATCAACCAGACTTCCGTTGGCAAAATTAGACCCGCACATGCTCGGTGATGATGGTCGCTATGGCGATCGTATGCGGCATCGCGCTGGCGGTGCCGCGACTGGACTCGTGACGCCGTCGATCGCACTGGAAACGCTGACGGACAATGTCAACCTCCAGCCCGCCGGAACTCGCAAGAGCGGACCTCGTGACGCAGTTGACGCCGTCGCTGGTCTTCAGCGGCAAGGGAGCCCGCATGCCAACCTGAACTGGCTCCGTCTCCGTACAGCGTCCTGCTGTATGCGCGGACAGGTGCCGAGAAACAATTATGTCTATCCGTTCGCCAACGTCGCGGGCAATGCCGAGGCCATCGAGAAGTTCTTCTATGTCGAAGGCGCGTCCGCATTCGTTTCCGCAACAGTTTCTTGAACCCGTTCGGCGCGCAGCCACGTCAGCCTGGCCACTGGCGACGGAGAACCGCGTACGTCGTCGGTATCGTATCGCGTAAGTCCCGTACATCCAGGGCGTCACCACGGGAAATGTCCAGTACTCGAGCTGCGGAACAACAGCTACTGGACCTTATCTGAGCGGGCGCCGACCCAGACCAGTGATTCGTACACGTCCGCAGTGGGACTGGGCAAGCTCGATAGTCCGGTCACTCCGCTGGGATGGTCGGCCGATTTCGACTCTGACCGACGTCAAGTTCAGCAACCAGGCGGCGCAGACGACGAATCTCGGGCAGGTGGGCCGCGCTACGCCTATGACCCGCAGGTTGCAGCTCCCGCGCGGATGTCGGGTACGAGGATAACCACTATCCACTTGCCAGCTATCGCGGCTACATCTACGGCGTCGGCTTCGAATGGCAGGCCGACCGAGCGAACTGACAGTCGTCGCCGACTGGGAGCACAGGTTTTCGGCTCTTCTACCTGTTCAGCTTCGATCACCGCACGCCGCTCTCGGTCTGGAGCCTCAGGCGCATCGCGACAACATCACCGAGTTATCCGCAGCAGTTGGCGTCGCTGCCGGCCGGCAATGTTCAGGCGAATCCTGAACCAGCTGTTCCTTTCCCGCATTCCGGACCCAACGCTAGCGGCAGAGTGCCATCGACGCGCTGATCCAGAACCAGGGCACGCCGGCGAACCTGTCGAGTCCGGTCAACCTGTACACGCAGCAGATCCTCCTCGCGGAGAACGCCAGCGCTACGCTGGGCTTGCTCGGCGCCCGTAATACTGCAGTTCATGACCCTGTTCTATCTGCGCCAGGAGCCTATTACAGGGTCCGGGACACCGCTGCCGCCGTCTTCGCATTTGTCTACCGTAAACAACAACACGCAGGATGGGACCAATCTCGTCTGGACGCACAATTCTGACGCCTTCGGCTCACGATGAACCTGACCGACCACCGCACTTGCGGACGACTGCCAACGACGCAATCCAACGCAAGGACCAACCAGGGCTGATGCCAGCTTTGACTGTGACGACGCCGCTCTCGGCGCGCACGACCGTGTTGGCAGGTGCGCGCGGTACCAGATCTTGCGCGCAATCTCGCGCAGGGTTACAACGAGGCGGCCAGTCTTTGCCGGACTGACCTACACGTTCAGTGAAAGCGCCATGTACGAATCCTACTATGGGCTGACCGGCAAGCCCTTCCAGCTCAATCCCGACCCGTCGTTCTACTTCGGCAGCCGCGGTCACAAGCGCGCCTTCGCATACCTGGAATACGGGCCTGTACCAAAGCGAGGGATTCATCGTCATCACCGGCGAGATCGGCGCCGGCAAGACGACGATCGTGCGCAGCCTGCTCGAACAGCTCGACCCGGCGAAGGTCGGTAGCCGCGCAGATCGTCAGCACCCAGCTCGACGCCGACGACATGCTGCGCGCCGTCGGCGCCGCGTTCGGGCTGCCGGTTCGAAGCGGTCGACAAGGCCGTGCTGCTGGCATCGCTGGAGGCCTTCCTGTGCCAGCTTGCGATTGACAAGAAACGCGCCCTGCTGGTCGTCGACGAGGCCCAGAATCTGACCAACCGGGCGCGATGGAAGAGTTGCGCATGCTGTCCAATTTCCAGCTGGGCGACCAGGCGCTGCTGCAGAGCTTTCTGGTCGGGCAGCCGGAGCTGCGCGACGATGATGCAAAGTCCGGCAGATGCAGCAGTTGCGGCAGCGCGTGATCGCTCCTACCACCTGGGACCGCTCGATCACGCGCGAAACGCAGGCGTATATCGAGCACCGGCTGAAACACGTCGGCTGGAAGGACGATCCGCGCATTTCGAGCCGGCGTGCTTCGAGTTGATTCACGTGCTTACCGGCGGCATTCCGCGCCGTATCAACACGCTCGTGCAATCGCCTCGTTGCTCGCCTGCATTTCTGGCGGAAAAGCACGTCTGAATACCGCCGACGTGCCAGGCGATCGCGCACGAGATCGACGAGGAGCTCGGCCGCTCGAGTCGACGCTGAGCGCCGTGTCGGTTGTGGCGGACCCGAACGATTCGACGATGGAACTTGCGTTGCCGTCGCGCGCAGAGACGAACGATGCGGCGCATGCACTTTGAAAACTCGAAGAGCGCATCGACCGCCTGAACGAAGACTGGTCGACGCCGCGGTCGAGCTGTTGCACAGGCTTTCTGCATCCACAGAGCGCGACCACCAAGCCCGGGCAAGCACGCGGGCGTGATGGACGGCGCATTGCAGTAGCATCATGGGCCCGATCGTCTGCGTCGTCGGCGGCGCGCCCTAATTACATGAAGATGGCGCCGCTGGTCAGGGCGTTCGGCAGCCATCACCGGCCTTCCCGCGTCGCGCTGATGCACACGGGCCAGCACTACGATGTGGCGATGAACGCGCGGCTGTTCGCCGATCTCGAGCTGCCCGCGCCGGACATCGAACCTCGAGGTAGGCTCCGGGCACGCACGCGGTACAGACCGCGGAGATCATGCGGCGCTTCGAGCCTGTGCTCGACGATATCGCGGCCGCAGCTGCGTCATCGTCGTCGGCGACGTCAACTCGACGCTGGCGTGCAGCCTGGTCGCCACCAAGAAAGGCGTTCCGGTCGTCCACGTCGAGGCAGGGCTGCGCAGCTTCGACCGCGACATGCCGGAAGAAATCAACCGGATCCTGACCGACCAGATTGCCGACCTGCTTGTATACCACCGGAGCGCGCGCGCCGCCGACAATCTCGACGCGCGAAGGCATCGCTGCCGAGAGCGCATTCGGTTCGTCGGCAACGTGATGATCGATTCACTGCTGTGTCACCGCGCGGGCTGTCGAACGCTGCCGTGACGCTGGCACAGGCGGGCGATCCCGGCTGGTCTTCGTCGAGCGACACGGCAGGCTTCGGTGTCGCTGACGTTGCACCGTCCGTCGAACGTCGATGCGCCGCCGACTCTGCGCGAGGCGCTGATGCTGCTGCGCCGCTGCTTCGCCGCTGCATCGCTGATCTGGCCCGTGCACCCGCGACGAAGGCCAATATCGAGCGTTTCGGCCTGGCGAATCGCTCGCTGACGCCCGCGATCGCGCTGCTGCCGCCGCAAGGCTATCTCGAGATGCTCGGGCTGCCTGCGCGAGCGCGCGCGTCGTGCTGACCGACTCTGGCGGCATCCAGGAAGAGACAACAGCGCTCGCCGTGCCGTGCCTGACCATGCGCGAGAACACCGGAGCGCCCGATCACCGTCGACCAGGGTACCAACACGCTCGTCGGGCGCAACAGCGCAGCTCGCGCTGCGAATGCGTGGATGATGTGATCCGAGACCGGCGGCAAGCGGGGCCGGACACCGGAACGCTGGGGACGGCCACGCAGCCGAGCGCGCATCGCGCGACGATCTCCGCGCGCGTGGCTCGGCGCTGTCACGCGTCGCGAACGAGGTGGCGCTGCACGCATGAACGCACAATTTCATCCGGTCACGGCGCGATGCGTGAACGCGCTGACCATCGACGTGGAGGACTACTTCCAGGTCTCGCGTCTTGCTGCGCACATCCCGCAGGCAATCGCGTGGGACAGCCTCCCGTGTCGGGTCGAGGCCAACATGGATCGGATCCTCGCGCTGCTGGCCGAGGCGCGAACATACGGGCGACCTTCTTCACGCTCGGCTGGATCGCGGAGCGTTATCCCGCGATTGGTTCGCAGCGTCGTCGACGCCGGACATGAATTGGCCAGTCACGGCTACGAGCACGCCGCGGGCCAACCAGCAGGGATATGGACAGTTCCTCGCCGACATTCGCTCGGCGAAGGCCGTGCTGGAGGACATATCCGGCGGCCGCGAAGTCAAACGGATACCGCGCACCCAGCTTTTCGATTGGCCCGGCGAATCAGTCGGCCTACGACTGTGTCGCCGAAGCCGGATACCGCTACAGCTCGAGCATCATCCGATCCGCCACGATCACTACGGCGCTCCGAACGCGCCGCGATTCGCGCACGAGGTGCGAGCCCGGACTGCTCGAGGTGCCGCGTCGCCACGGTCCGTGCCCTGCGCTCGAATTGGCCGGCGGGAGGCGGCGGATATTTCCGGCTGCTGCCCTACCGATCTCGCGCTGGTCCATTCAACGCGTCAACACTGATCGACCGCGAGTCTGCAATATTCTATTTCCACCCTTGGGAACTGGATCCGGAGCAACCGCGCGTGACCGGGCCGGACGCCAAGGCGCGCTTTCGCCATTATCTGAATCTGAAGTCGCATGGAAGCGACGGCTCCGCTGTCTGCTGGCCGATTTCCGCTGGGATCGCGTCGACCGGGTATTCCTGAACGGCGACGAATGATGGAATTCGTTACCGGGACAGTCGCCGACTCCCGAACGCGCTGCCATGCGACTCACCGTCCGCCCGGCCAAGGATCCGATGCCGCTGCCTGGGATGCGTTCGTACAACGCTGTCCGGACGCCACTTTTTTCACCGCTTCGGTTGGCGCGAGATCATCGAAGGCGTCTTTCGCCACCGGACGCACCATCTCGTCGCCGAGCGCGGCGGCGCAGATAGCGGGTGCTCCTGCCGCTGGCTGAAGTGAAGAGCCGGATGTTCGGCCACTGCGCTTGCATCGCTTCCGTTTTGCGTCTATGGCGGTCCTGCGGCGAACGACGCCGATTCCGGAGCGCGCACTGATCGAGGAAGCGACGCGGCTTGGCCAATCGCTCGATGTCGAGCATCTCGAGCTTCGCAATCGCGCCAGCAAATGCGCCCGGCGTGGGCGCGCCAGGACATCTATGTCACATTTCGTCGCGAGCTCCTCCCGGACGTCGAAGCAAACCTTCTCTCCGTTCCGCGCAAGCAGCGGGCGATGATCCGCAAGCGAATCAAGAACGGACTGCAGGGCGAGACGGATAACACCGTCGATCGCTTCTTCGCCCTGTATGCCGACAACGCCCATCGCCACGGTACGCCACCGCTTGCAAAGGAGCATTTTCGGCCGGCTGCGCCGAGGTCTTCCGCGATTCCCGCCAAATTCTGATCGTTGTGGACTCGCAGGACCGCCCGGTGAGCCGGCGTCGATGAGCTTCTACTTCCGGGACGAGGTGCTCCCCTACTACGCGGGAGAACACCGTCGAAGCCCGCGATGAGCTGGCGGCCAACGATTCGCAAGTACTGGGAACTGATGCGACCGCATGCACGAGCCGGCGTGCGCATTTTCGACTATGGCAGGAGCAAACGGGCACCGGTTCCTTCGACTTCAAGAAGAACTGGGGATTCGCGCCGGTGCCGCTGGCGTACGAGTTTCAACTTCGGAAGCGCGCAACGGTCCCGCAGAACAATCCCTCAATCCGAAGTACCGGATGCTCTATCGCAATCTGGCGACGTTTGCCGCTCCCCGTTGCCAATGCCCTGGGGTCCTTTCATCGTGCGCAATCTTGGCTGATGCCGACCACGATGGAACCCCTGCTGTTTCTCGTCCATCGGTTCCCTTCCCCTCCGAACAAGGGCGACAAGGTGCGCTCGTTCCATCTGCTCGAATTCCTGGCGTCGCGCTATCGGGTCCATCTGGGCACGTTTGTGGACAGCCCCGATGACGTGGTGCACGTCGACCGACTCCGAGTATTGCGAATCCAGCAAGCTGGTGGAAATTCGGCCCGCGTTCGCCCGCGGTCCGCAGCCTCGTCGGCCTCTGGACCGGTGAGCCACTGACGTTGCGCTACTATCGCGACAAGGCGCTGGGCCAGTGGGTACGGGAGGTCGTGCGCGAACAGAAGATCAGCCAAGGCGGTGATCTTTTCCTCCGCGATGGCCCAGTATCTCTCGGACTTGCCAGACCTTCGGGCCGTGGTGGATTTCGTCGACGTGGATTCGGCAAAATGGAACCAATATGCGCAGTCGCGGCATTGGCCCTTGTCGGCGATCTTCAAGCGTGAGGGGGCGCGCCTTCTGGCCTTTGACCGCGCCGTGGCAAATGCGGCCGCGGCGAGTGTCTTTGTGACATCCGCCGAGGCGCAACTCTTCCGGACGCTGGCTCCGGAGTGCGCGACACGCGTCCATTACGCCCAGAACGGCGTCGACACCGAATACTTCTCGCCGTTGCACGAACTGCCGAATCCGTTCCGCCTCGACGAAGACGCCATCGTCTTCACCGGGGCGATGGACTACTGGCCGAACATCGACGCGGTGAACTGGTTTGCGCAGGAGGCATTCCCGGAAATCGTGGCACGCCACCCTCGCGCCCGCTTCTACATCGTAGGCATCCAGCCCGCGCCGGTGGTTCAGGCGCTCGCGCGGGACGCGCGGGTCGTGGTCACGGGGGCGCGTGCCCGACGTGCGGCCGTATCTGCGACACGCTCGTGTCGTTGTTGCGCCTTTGCGCGTTGCGCGCGGCATCCAGAACAAGGTACTCGAGGCGATGGCCAGTGGCGCGTCCGGTGGTCGTTTCGGCCGCAGCCGCCCGCGCCCTGTCCGGTGTGCCGGGGATCGATTTCGAAGTGGCGGAAGATGTGCCGGATCTTGTCCGCAACACACTCGCATTGATGGACATCCAACGCGGCGCAGCCCTCGGCAAGGCAGCGCGGGACGCGGGTTCTTGCCGCGACTATGATTCGACGACCAATCTGACGCCCTTCGACACACTTCTGCGCGGCCATGGCGGAACGCGAGGCGGAGCGAAGTCGAGCTCTGGTAGTCACCGGTCGTGGGAGCATGTGATGCCGGATAATCACACGGCCATCACCGCAGAACCTTCACCGGCAGCGGTCATGGCCCACAAGGCGCCGCCTGGCGGCCTCGGCACTGTACTGACTGTCGTCGTCCTGCTCGCCTGGGTACTAGCGCTGTATTTTCCCACGACGATTTCGATGGTCACCATCTGGGAGCGCCCAGAAACATTCGCGCATGGCTTTGTCGTCTTGCCCGGATATTTCCTGTACCTGCTCTGGCTGGCAACGAGACTGCGCGTTGGCAGCCGTAGAGACCGCGCGTTGCTTGCCCGCGTTGCTGGGGATAGCCGGCGCCGGAGTGGTCTGGTTCATCGGGGAGCAGGTCAAGCGACTGTCGTGTCGCAAATGGCGATGATCGCGATGGTTCCGTTCGCCGTCTGGGCGGTGCTGGGCACGCGCGTCGCGGCGGCGCTCTGCATTCCCCTGGCTTTTCTTTTCTTCGCGGTGCCTTTCGGCGAATTTCTCGTTCCGACTCTCATGGACAGGACCGCCGACTTCACGGTGGCAGCGATCAGGGCAAGCGGCGTCCCGGTCTATCGCGAAGGCAATTATTTCATGATCCCTCGGGGCGCTGGTCCGTTGTCGAAGCATGCAGCGGATTGCGCTATCTCATCGCGTCGTTCATGGTGGGCCGCCTGTACGCGTACCTGTCGTACCGCTCCCCGGTGCGGCGCCTGATGTTCCTCGCGGCCTCGCATTGTCGTCCCGATCATCGCCAACTGGTTGCGCGCCTACATGATCGTGATGCTCGGGCATCTGTCCAGCAACCGCATCGCCGTCGGAGCCGATCACCTGATCTATGGCTGGATCTTTTTCGGCGTCGTGATGGCGCTGCTGTTCTGGATCGGATCACGCTGGCGCGAGGACGATATCCCGGCCGCCGCATCCGGCGAGGACGATTGAGGCGGTGTCGCAACCGCGGCCCACCGCACGGCCGCCAGTGGCCGATGCTGCTGGCGGTGTTTGCGGTGACCGCGATCTGCTGCCGCTGGCGCAGGCTCAGCTTGGCGCGGGTGCAAGAGGCGAGAACGTCGACGATTGGCCGGATTGGCGATCGGAATGGCTGGGTCAGCGTCCCCGGACAGGTCACCGACTGGCGTCCGGACCTTTCCGGCGCAAATGGAGAGCTGGGGCTGACGCTTTTGCCAAGGGCGGAACGTCGCGTCGGGCTCCATGTCGCGTACTCGTCAGCGGACCAGACACGGGACGCCAAAGGCGATCACGCCGACCAATCAGCTCGTGCGAACCACCAACGTTTTGTGGAAGCAGGTCGACGCCGGTACGGATTCCATAGCGATCGACGGGCAACGATACGACGCGCAGAACCGCTGTGGTTGCCGGTACTCGCCAGCGCTCCCGCGGCGCGGCAATGGTTCTGGGTGGATGGCCGCGAAACGTCGAACGAATATCTCGCCAAGCTGTATCAGGCGCTCTCGGCGCCGCAGTGGACACGGCGGATCCGGTAGCGTGGGTTGTTGTCTACGTGCCGGCCGACAGCGGCGCGGTCGACGCCCGTGCCGTTTTTGCGCGAGTTCAGAACCGACATGCGTGAATCCATCAATGCCGCACTGGCGGCGAGCAGTCGCGCCGCGAGCGCGCGTACGCCCGCCGGGTGCCCGCCGCGACCCGCGTCCGCTGATCGCGCACGTGGTTTACCGTTTCGACATCGGCGGACTGGAAAATGGCGTGGCCAATCTGATCAGCCAAGGCTTCCGTGCGAATCCTACCTGGCATGCGGTGGTGGCGTTGACGGACGTCACCGACTTCACGCGCCCGATTCCGGCACAACGACGTCCAATTCATTGCGCTGAACAAGAGGCCGGGCCATGAGATTCGACTCTTTCCGCGACTCTTTCGACTGTTTCGCGAACTGGCGCCGGCCATCGATGCACACACGCAATCTGGCCGCGCTCGAGGCAGCTCAGCGCCGCGCCTGGCTTGCCGGGGTGCCCATCCGCGTGCACGGCGAGCACGGCCGCGACATGGGCGATCTCGATGGAACAAGCCGCAGGTATCGGCGGGTTCGCCGCCTCTACCGGCCGTTTGTCAGCCGCACCGTGTTGCCCTGTCGAAGGATCTTGAGCGGTCTCTACGCGACACCATCGGTCAGGATTCGCGGCCGATCGCGCAGATCTACAATGGTGTCGACACGGCACGATTCGCGCCGGCGCCCGATGTCCAGTGCCAGAATTGAAGGCTGTCCGTTCACCGATGACGATTTCTGGCTCGTGGGGACGGTGGGAAGACTGCAGCAGGTGAAGGATCAGGTGACGCTCGCCGAGGCCTTCGTGCGGGCGATCAAACGTGGCCACGGCCGCTGGCTCGAATGCGGCTGGTCATCGTCGGCGACGGACCAGCTCAAGGCTCGCGTCGAAAGGGTCCCGTGGACGCGGGCGGGGAATGCGCCAACTCGCGTGGCTGCCGGGAGAACGTGAGGATGTTCCGGAAATACGCGTCTGGTCTCGAGCTGCTTCGCGCTCCTCGCTTGCGGAAGGGATTTCGAACACGATCCTCGAGGCCATGGCGTGCGGGCTACCGGTCTCGTCGCCACCCGGGTCGGGGGTAATCCAGAACTTGGCTGGAGGGGATCGGAATGACGGGCCGGCTGGTTCCCCCGGCCAATGCCGAGTCGATGGCGACGGCCCTCCTCCACTATTTCGATGATCCGGCAATAGCGCGAAGGCACGGTCGGGCCGGACGACATGCGGTATTGCAACGTTTCAGTCTCGAGCGAATGGTGACAGACTACCTTTCCTGGCTCTACCAAGGGACTCCTCGCCGGCCAGAAGGCTCGTCCGGAGCACGTCCGCGCCAATGGCTGAGATCGGCCCGGCGATCCTGCAAGCGGAGGACCAGACCATGTGCGGCATAACCGGCATATTCGAAACGCGCGAGCGAGGAAATCGCGCGCGACGTGCTCGCGCGGATGAACGAATCCCAGCATCACCGCGGTCCCGATGAGGTCGGCTGCCACGTCGAGCCGGGGTTGGGGCTTGGGCACCGCCGGCTTTCGATCATCGACGTCGCGACGGGTCGGCAGCCGCTCTACAACGAGGACGGCAGCGTCGTGCGTGATCTTCAACGGGCGAAATCTACAACTTCCAGGAACTGATCACCGCAACCTGGTCGGCGTCGGCCACGTGTTTCGTACCGGAGCGACACCGAAGTCATCGTCCACGATGGGAGGCGTGGGGCGAGGCCTGCGTCGAAGCACTTCCGGCGGCATGTTCGCCTTCGCGCTGTGGGACCGCAACCGCGAAACGTTGTTCCTCGCCCGCGACAGGCTGGGCGTCAAGCCGCTGCTACTACGCGCTGCCTGCCCGACGGCACGTTGCATCTTCGGCTCCGAGCTGAAGTCGCTGCTCGCCAATCGGCGGGCTGGCGCGTGATCTCGATCCGCATGTCGATGCGAGGAGTATTTCGCGCTGGGCTACGTCGCCGGAGCCGCGGACTGCATCTTCCGGCGGCGCTCGAAGCTGCCGCCTGCGCATACACTGTTGACACGTCCGGCGCGGCAGTTCCGGTCGCCGCGCCGCAGGGAATACTGGGATGTCCGATTCACGGCGCTCGACAATCCGATAAGCGGAGCCGACGCGAGCGCGAACTGATCGGGCGCCTGCGCGAATCGGTCCGTTTGCGGATGAACTCCGAGGTGCCGCTCGGGTGCGTTCCTCTCGGGCGGCGTCGACTCAAGCGCGGTGGTTGCCATGATGGCTGGGGCTGTCGCGTGGACCCGGTCAATACCTGCTCGATCGCGTTTTCGCGATCCGGCTTACAACGAGTCTGACGTGGGCGCAGACGCGTCGCGGCCCGCTATAAGACGCGCCATTTTGTCGACGCGAGGTCGAGAGCGATGACTTCGACCTCATCGACGACGCTGGCCTGCATCGTACGACGAGCCTTACGCCGACAGCTCCGGCGATCCCGACCTATCGCGTGTGCGACTCGCCCGCAAAGCACGTGCACCGTGGCGCTGTCGTGGTGACGGCGGCGACGAAAGTTTCTGGCGGCTATCGCCGTTATCGGCTGTGCATGTGGCGGAGGAGCGCCTGCTCGACTGCTTCCGCATTGCCTGCGGCGTCCGATCTTCCGGGCTGTCGGCCGGGCATACCCTAAGGCCGATTGGGCGCCGCGAGTATCTGCGCGCCAAGTCGACGTCCGAAGCGCTGGCGCGCGATTCGGTGGACGCCTATTTCCATGGCGTTTCGATCCTGCGCGACGACATGCGTCGCGAACTCTTCAGCAATGCGTTCAAGGCGCGGCTGCGAGGCTACGACGCCGTCTCGGTGTTCCAGCGCCACGCCGCGGCGGGCGAACGGCGATGATCCCTTGGCGCTGGTCCAGTACCTTGACCTGAAGACCTATCTCGTCGGCGACATCAACACCAAGGTCGACCGCGCCAGCATGGCGCATTCGCTCGAGGTGCGCGAGCCGCTGATGGATCATCCGCTGGTCGAATGGGCTGGCGTCGCTGCCCTCGGATCTGAAGTTGAAGGGCAATGAGGGCAAGCATTTGCTCAAGACGGCGATGGACCCGCATTTCTTCCCGATGAAATTCTCTACCGTGCGAAGCAGGGATTGTCGCCGGTGCCGCTCGCCCGGTGGTTCCGCGGCCCGCTAAGGCAAAGCGCGGGTCAACGACGCGATCCTCGGCCCGAGACTCGCCGCGACGGGCATTTTCAACCAGAGTTATCTGCGGCACCTCGTGGATGCCCACGCCTCGGGAGCGCGCGATTACAGCGCGCCTTTGTGGACCCTGCTGATGTCTCGACGCATTCCTCGCAAGAACGTGATGGACGGTGAGCGCGGGCTTTCCAGAGAAAGCTGTCGGATGACCGTGCGAATTCTGCACGTCCTGGATCACTCTGATCCCAATGCAGAGTGGCTATACGTTCCGCACACGCTGCAATCCTGCGCGAGCAGCGCCGGATGGGCTGGGAGACGTTTCATCTGACGAGTCCGAAGCATACGGCTTCCGCGCGACGCAACGAGGATGTCGAGGGACTGCGTTTCTATAGAACGGGCGCGACCGCACGGAACGTTGACCGGGCTCCCGGGCTTGCGTGAACTTGCGCTGATGCGCGCGCTGACGCGGCGATTGGCCGAGGTTGCGCGGCTCACGCGACCCCATGTCCTGCATGCTCACTCACCTGTTCTCAACGCGCTGCCGGCACTGTGGTGGCTCGGCGCCTCGGTATCCCCGTAATCTATGAGGTGCGCGCTTTTGGGAGGATGCCGCAGTCGATCATGGGAACAAGCCGAGAGGGAGGACTGCGCTACCGCCTTTGCGCGCGCACTCGAAACGTTCGCGTTTCGCCATGCAAGCCATGTCACGACGATTTGCGCAGGATTGAAGCGGGAGATCGTCGCGCGCGGCATTCCCGAACAGCGGGTCACGATCATTCCCAATGCGGTCGACGTCGACGCGTTCGCGTTCTGCCAGGAACCCGATCTCGCGCTGATGGAAAAGCCTCGGCCTTGCCGGCAAGACGGTCGTGGGTTTCATCGGCTCTTCTACGCCTACGAGGGACTCGATCTCCTGCTCGCCGCGCTACCCGAGATCATCGCGCGCATGCCCGACGCGCGCGTGCTTCTCGTGGGAGGGGGTCCGCAGGAAAATACTCTGAAAAGCCCTGGCGCAATCGCTGGCCCTCGGTGATCGGGTCGTGTTTGCAGGCCGCGTACCCCACACCGATATCCATCGCTATTACAGCATTGTCGACGTGTATCGCCTATCCCCGGCGCTCCATGCGCCTGACCGAACTCGTCACGCCGCTGAAGCCCCTCGAAGCGATGGCTCAGGGGCGATTGCTCGTGGCCTCCGACGTCGGAGGGCCACCGGGAACTCATCCGGGACGGCGAAACGGGCGTGTTGTTTCGGGGCCGGCGACACCGCATCGCTGGCCGATGCCATCGTTCGTCTGCTCGGCCAGCGCGACCGCTGGCCAAACTTCGCGCGATCAGGGCCGCCGCTTTGTCGAACAGGAGCGCAACTGGGCGGCGAGTGTAGCGGGCTATCGCGCGGTCTTTGCTTCGCTCGGCCGCGGCCACGCAGTGATCCTGTCCGGTCTCAAGGTCGGTCTCGTTGGTCCGCTGCCGCCCCCGCGGGGGCATGGTTAACCAGACGCGGCAACTCGCGGAGTTGCTCGCGCGCGAAGGAGCAAAAGTCACCCTTGTCCAGGTCAATGCTCCATACCGGCCACGATTCATCTCGCGCGTTTGGGGACTGCGCGCGTTGTTCCGTCTTGTGCCCTACGCGGTCCGGCTTTGGCGTGCTCGCCGGTGAAGTGGAGCTCATGCACCATCACGGCCAGTTCCGGCTGGTCGATGGCATCTGTGCGCCACGCCGGCAATATGGATTGCACGCTGGCGCCACGTCCCGACCGTAGTCAACTACCGTGGCGGCGAGGCCGGGACTTTCCTTGCGCGCTCGGGTCGAATGGTTCGCCGCACCCTGCAATGCCCAACGGCCCTGATCGTGCCTTCGCGGGTTCCTGAAGGAAGTTTTCAACGGTCACGGATTGCGCGCCGAGATCGTTCCCAACATCATCGATCTCGAGCGATTTCGTCCCGCAAAGGACGAGAGGAGCGTCCCGCAGCACGCCATCTGGTCGTCGCACGCAATCTGGAACCCATTTACGACGTTCCGACCGCGTTGCGCGCCTTCGCGCTGATCCGCGAGTCCATGCCCGACGTCCGGCTGACGATAGCGGGATCGGCCCGGAACGCGAGGCGCTGGGAAGCGCTTTGCCGCGAGCTTTGCATTGAGGAGACGCGCATTTCTGCGGCAGCGCGCGACCGCGACGAGATGGCCACGCCTTCTACTCGCTCGGCCACGATCGTGATCAATCCCAGCCGCGTCGACAACATGCCCAATTCCGTTCTGGAAGCGATGGCGAGCGGTGTTCCGGTCGTCAGCACCAACGTCGGCGGCGTCCCTTTCATCCTGCGCGCGAAGGCAACACAGGACTCATGGTGCCGGCTGGCAGCCCGCAGGCCATGGCCACCGCCGTGCTGCGCATCCTCGGTGACCTGGAACTGGCGCGCCGGCTTGCCGCCGCAGCGACACTCGATGTGCAACAGTACGCGTGGCCGCGCGTGCGGCAGCGCTGGGCGGACGTCTACGCCGGAGCACTCCGCCGGCGGGCGCAGCAGGGCGTCCGGAGGACTCGAACAGCCTGCTGCATCGAGTGAGTTTCTACACGCGCGTCGTGACAAGCTTGATATTCCCGCTCCACGAGCGCCTCAAGGGTCATTCCACGGTCGCGGCCCGCAACGCCCTCGAGGTATCGCAGTGGTGGCCCAGCGGGAACGTCTCGCGTCGTTGCAGCTCGAGCGTCTGGCGGCGTTGCTTCGTCACGCCAACGACCATGTCCCGTACTACCGCGATCTCTTCCGGCGCATCGGCTTCGATCCGCGCACCATGACGAGTCTGGCGGACCTCGAGCGCCTGCCGTTTCTGACCAAGGCCGAGATTCGCGCGCACACCGAGTCCCTGAAGTCCTCCGTGGCAGCTGGCCTGGCTCGCTCCAATACCGGCGGATCGAGCGGCGAGCTCCTGGTTTTCTTCCTCGGCAAGGAACGGTGAGCCACGACGTCGCGGCCAAGTGGCGGGCGACGCGCTGGTGGGGCGTGGACTTGGGCGACCGGGAAATTGTGGTCTGGGGATCTCCCATCGAGCTGGGCGCGCAGGACCTGTGTGCGCAGGCTTCGCGACGTCCTCATGCGGAACCCACTTGTTTGCTCGCCTGCATTTGAAATGTCTTCGGCAAGACTGGATGCGTTCGTGAAAACCATCCGCAACGAGCGCCCGAGCATGCTGTTCGGTTACCCATCTGCACTGGCGCATCATCGCGCGTCACGCGGCCGCGCAAGGCACGCCGCTGAATGCATTGGGCATCAAGGTGGCTTTCGTAACGGCCGAGCGCCTGTACGACGACCAGCGAGCGGCCATCGAGGACGGCTTCGGCTGTCCCGTCGCCAACGGCTACGGGCGGCCGCGATGCAGGCTTCATCGCGCACACCTGTCCGCAGGGTGGCATGCACATTACCGCCGAGGACATCATCGTCGAGACCATCGGTGCCGATGGCCGACGCGTGAGCGCTGGAGAGTCAGGCGAGATCGTGGTGACGCATCTCGCCTCCCGCAGATTTTCCGTTCATCCGCTACCGGACCGGCGATTTCGGCGTCCTCGATACACGGATGTGCGCCTGTGGCCGCGGCTTGCCGCTATTGCAGGAAATCCAAGGACGCAGCACGGATTTCGTGGTCGCGGCGGACGGCACGGTGATGCACGGCCTCGCGCTCATCTACGTGCTCCGCGACCTGCAAGGCATTGCCGCATTCAAGATCATCCAGGAAAGTCGTACGCTGACCGCGGGTCGAGAGTCGTCCCGGGCGAGGGATCTGGCCCGGCGATCCAAAGCAGCCGTTGTGCAGGGCCTGCGCGCGCGGCTGGGCGCACAGGCAACCATCACGGTGGAAGAAGTCTCCGGCCATAGCGCCGGAGCGGTCGGGAAAGTTTCGCTACGTAGTGAGCAAGGTCGCCGCCTGAATCGGGCCAAAGCGTCTCTGTCTATCATTTCGCAATGCCGGGGTTCCGGCCCAGCATGCGTCAGCATTCAAGCATTCAAATCGAGTTCCTTCCCCTTTGGTCGCATTCCAGAAGATTTTTCCTTTCGACCACCGCGAGTCACAGATGGCAGAGGTGGGATGCAGCGCCACAAAGAGTAGCGTACAACGTCCCACTCATGAATATCCTAGATTTTAGATGTCGAGATAATTTACACGCTGTGTCGCCGCCAAACGCGAAGAAAACTTAGTTTGTTGATTTATATAAATTTTAATTGGCTGGTCCACCTTATTGCTGTGTAGGACGGTGCGCCGATCTCAAAACAGGAAAACTAGATGAAACCCAGCATTGTCCGTACAGCTGATGCGACGACCAAATCTGGCTGGGAGAGCCGCCACGACGGGTCGGTGTTTGCTCGCTGGGCTTGCGCTCGCCGTTTCGGCCTCATCGAGTGCAACCCTCTACACCTTCGATTTCAATTCCTTGGCCGACAATGCTTCTAACGCGGCGGTCCAGACGTACATGCGGGGATCATCGCCGGAACCAATGTATCCGGATCTGGTGCATCGAAAACCCATAACGGCGATGGCCATGTCAGCGGGCCGACTTTGGGTCCCGATACGTTCATCCGGAACGTCGGCAGCTCTGCACTTCACGTTCGATTTCGAAGCTCGTTCCGCATCTACTCCATCTCGTTCGATTGGGAAATCTTCCCGATGGCGCTACGTGTTTCAGTGGGACCTGGCGACAGCACGGCAACCAGGGCCTGTGCCGGCTGAGGGTCCGGCCAACGCTAACTGGCCAGATTTCGATCTGTACGTGGATGGGAGTTCGACGGCAGCGTTTTCACGGGTAGCGGTCGCAACCGGCATAAACCCAAATTATCCGCAGGCCATCGGTACCAGTGGAACATTCAATCTGGCAGGTGCCCATTTTCTGGATTTTGTCGATTGGCCGGCGACTATCGCCATCGACAATCTGGTGATCAATGGCTGCCGCGACATCAGACATTAAATGCTTGCCACCGCTGTTGGTGCCGGAGCCGTCGTCGCTCCCGCTCGTCGGACTGGGCCTTGCGCTGGCCGGTCTCGCCGGCTGGCGTACGCGCCGCGACGCCCGCGCCGTCTTCGACGACCGCGAGGCGTGACAGCGCAAACCGACAGGCGCCACCATCAGGCCGGACTTCGGCGATAAAGCGAAACGGGCCCACCGGCCCGTTTTTGCTTACAGTGCGAAATCACCACATTGGAATGGCAGCGCCTTCGGGCGCTGCTTTTGCGGTACGCATCACAGAAAAGGGATGTCGGATTTTCTTACATGTCTTGTAGGATACGCTCGGTTGGAAACACCAATCGCATGTAACTATATGATTACAATAACCTATTAATGCTACCGAAGCCGGGCATGGAAGTTGCTGACCAAGAGCGCGCGGTGCGTTTGGCCAAGCGTGAAGTCCGCCGCATCACAACGTTAGGCCGGCCGCCAAAGCAACCATAGGGGATGGAAATAATGAAAAGCGTGTCAATTCTCAAGCGAGCATTGCTCGCCGGTGCCACTTTGCGTGGCCCTGTCCGCGACACCCTCGTGCAAGCCGGCGTTCTGGTGATCAACAGCATCAGCGGCGAGGCCGTGACCATAAATTACAACGGCGCAAACCAGGGAACGATTGCGGGTGCTTTTTCGGGAACGTTTGACGGTAATCCGCTCACTTGGTGGTGCGTGGATTTGGCCAAGCACGTCACCGTTCCGGAGGGGTCCCTGCACGATTACACGGCTGCTCCCTTCAAAGCCTTCCGCTCGGATTCAGCGCTGGCCGGCAGGCTGATCTCGCCAGACTTTTCGCCAACGATTTTTCGTTGGCGTTGTCCAGTGCGCAAAACTCGGCAGCATTCCAGATCGCGATCTGGGACATACTCTTCGACAACGACGGCAATTATTTCGACGTTCGGTGGGGCAGGTCCAGTTTGGTTTAAGCGCGCGGCAATGCCGGCACAATTGCCATCGCTCAAGGTTGGGTGAATACATTGGGATCCGGCTCGACGCCATTTCACTCTAGGCCAGCTCACCAGCCGACGCAACCAGGATTTCGTCACCCCCGGCACGCCCGGGCTTGTGCCCGGAGCCGATCGCACGTCTGCACTGCTTGGCGCTGGACTGCTGCGATGATGATTGCGTTACGGCGTCGCAAAATCGGCAGGACACGCATTTGATCCGTAATATTGCGAACCCGGCGGCAGGTACCGTGCCAGGTTTTCAGGGCATGCGTCAGAACCTCTTCTGTTGTGCGATTGCCACGCCATCTGACGTAGTTCTGTTTGCGCTGTCTTCCGAAGCGAAACCCCGTGGGCAGGGCGGCGGCAGGACGTTTCAAAACCTCGGCCAGCGGCTCTCGAACGCGAACGGCGCGGAAACCCAGCGGCGCGCTGCTGCTGTCGGCAGCCTTTACAAAGCCGGGTGAATGCGCTGCCGGTATTGGCGATAGGGGTGATCCAACATGCTGAAAAGCACTGACTATTTTATATGTGGCCTACAGGTTGCTTGCGTAATTGATGTCCTTTGGACGCAGGAGGTAAATACCATGTTCGAAACGAATTCTTGCAATCATTGCCGTTGCCGCCACACTGTCAGCGCCGGCCAGCGGCGCGACGATTACCTACTTCACGGATGGAGTGCAGGACGACATCCCTGGCCTTACCGGGTTCCATGACCACTGGCGACCTGATGGCCGGCATGATCGGTCACCGCGTGCTTTACAGCGGGGTTGTGGGCCGGCGCTCGTCTGGGCGGCGACCGGTGTCGGATCGGGCGGCGTTACCGCCGGACAGTGGTCTCTATCGGTGACGGGCGATACGTTCACCGCTGACGCGTGGAGCTTCATGTTCAACGCCAATCAGACGCTCGGACAGCTGGTAAGCCTCACTCGACGGCGGAGCGTTCACCTTGTTCGACCGGACGGACCCCAGTCCGGGAACTGACGGATCGGCGCAAGGCCGTGATTTCAACACCGGGATCGATGGCTTTATCGACGTCACCTATCACGACCCGGTCGCCGTCATTCCCGACGCACCGGTTGGCGATCTCTATCATTCGATGAGACATTGTCTTCACGCAGGGCAGCGGCCCGCGGACGAGCTTCCTCTTTCGCAGGATCGCCGACCAACGACTCGCGCCTCACCACGCCGGAGCCCACGACGCTGGCAGTTGCTCGGCATCGCGAGCTTGGGGCTCGCGCTGTCGCGCCGCCGCCGTACCTGATAGTCGCGTTGCGAACGAGACAAAGCGCCTTGGGGCGCTTTGGTCACTAGGAGAATCAGCGTGGGAAACAAGGTCGTGACGAATGTTCATGTGTGTCGCGCTTGCGGCAACTTTCGGGGCGTTTGGCACCGCAGCACGGGCGATTCCGTCGGCCTGTGAAATTCGACCCCCTGTCGACTTTTGAGGGGATCCTCAACCTCGATGCTCCCGCATCCTGTCTTTGCTCCCGTGGCGTGAACAGCTGCGCGGTTTACTTCCTCAGCGTCGATTTCACCGACGCTCGGACGGAAACCACTGGGCAACCGGCGACTCCGGACAACCACAACGGTTCCCGTTCAGATAGTTGGCGGCCAGTTTTTCGCACTCCAGGCAACGCTGACATCGCCATTCTTGGCCTTGGGTGGCGACACCTCGGGCTGCGATGGCACGCAGCAGCTAATATTTGAACTGCCATCGGATTCTAACGACAGCCAGAGGCGTGACGTTTTCCGTGCGTCGGCGTGGTTGGCGATAACGTCGGAACGTACAGCTGGCGTAGTCCCGAGCCAGGAACTCCTGGCCTTCTCGGCCTCGGCTGGTCGCCGGACTCGCAGCATCGCGCCGCCGCAGGCTGAGACGTAAACCAGAACTGCATCGCCAAGACCCGCCCGCGCGGCGGGGTTTTTGTTCTACCTCGCGCGTCGCCCACCGCAGGCTTACGCGGCTACGGGTGAACCCTGCGATGATGCCAACGCGCGATCGATGGCTTCTTCGAGTATCCACAGTCCGGCCCACCGACCAGGCGAGACCGAACCAGGCTCACCCAGCGCGGCGCGCGCCGCGCCGATACTCATTCGCATTTCCACTTCGCGGCGGCGGCGATCGGGAGAGAACCAGCGCTCTCTCGGCTCGCAGCGGCGGCCGCGTGAGCCAGACAGCGGTTTCGACCTGCAGCCGATCTGCGTCGAGAGCTTGGCATAATCACTCCAGGCAGTCCAGTACTTCCGAGTTCATTTCGAAGGCTTGCAAAGCCGGCAGCGCTTCGGCCGAACTGCTGCGCGCCGATTCGTAGTCGCCACTCGCCGCTTCGGTCCTTCCCAAGGCGCCACAGAGCTGATCGCCTCGCCGCGCTTGTCCTCCGCGTCCCGGCAGACCTTGAGCGAGCGCGCGAACCGCGCGTCTGCGCGCCTTGCAAGGTTGCCTGCAGCGCAGCTGCGAGCTCGCCCAGATTGCGCTCGCATTCGCTTTCCAACTCCTGGTGCTCGATGCTGCGAGCGATCGTCGGGCATTGCTCGAAGAGTTCCAGGCGCCGCCGTGATCGCCTGCCGCACGGAAATGTCGCCGAGGTTGAGGAGCCCGACTGCTTCTCCGATCCGATCTCCGAGCTCGCGGAAGATGCCGATGGCTTCTTCCTCGTGATCGCGCGCCTTCGCCAAGTCGTTCTGCTGCAGATACAGCTCCGACAAGCGTGGACAAGGTCGCCGCGATGTCTCGCGCGGCGTTCCCCAAGGCCCGGCGAATGTCGAGGCACTCGGTCAAGCATCCGTGGTCGCCTTCCGCATAGTCGCTCTGGTTCGTGGCGCAGCACGCCGCCCGTGAGGCGCGTGGGCGCGCGCTACGCTCGGCTCGCGGATGCTCCGGAAGCAGCGAGCGCGGCGCTGCACATTGTTGCGGCGCTTCTGGTCGAGTACCCGCGACGGTCGCGGAAGCGCATCAAGCGCGACTTCGAACTTGACCGCGATCACCGGATCGACTCCGCCCGCCAGCGCCAACGCGATCGCGGCGCGCAAGTTGTCGAGTTCGACCTCCAGGCGCCGCGTCCATTCCGCCTGCTCGGGTCCTTGCAACTGCAGCGCGCAGCCTTGGCGAATGCCGAGGTAATAGCTCGCAGTGTCGCGCCGCCGTCGCTGCGACGTCGTCGCGGTCGACCAGGCGCTCGCTGTGCGAATTCGCGGACTCGTTCCCGAGCATGTCGTAGCGCTTGCTCAGATGCTCGCGGGCAAACTCGCGAATCGTCTCCAGCAGTCCGTAGCGCGACGCCGCCGCTCTCCGTGCTCGACCATGACCAGCGACTTGTCGACGAGCGAGGTCACCAGAGGTCGAGGACGTCCTCGGGCACGCAGCGGCTCCGCGCCGCACACCGCCTCGGCCGCCGTCAGATCGAAGCCGCCCGACGAAGACGCTCAGCCGATCGAGGAGCATCTGCTCGTTGCTCCTGCAGCAGATCGTACGACCAGCTCGACCAGCGCGCGCAGCGTTCGCTGGCGCTCGAGCGCGACGCGACTGCCGCCGGTGAGCAGCTTGAAGCCGATCGTGCAGCCGCGTGTTGATCTCACTCGATCGACAACGAGCGCATTCGGGCTGCCGCCAGTTCCAGCGCGAGCGGAATGCCGTCGAGCCGCGCGCAGAGCTCGGCCACGGCCGGCGCTTCGCGCTCGGTCAGCGAGAAGCCCGGTTTCTGCAGCCGCGCGCGGTCCACGAACAGCTGCACCGCTTCCGAACGCAGCAGCGCCTCGACGCCCGGCGTTGCGGTCGGGCACCGCGAGCGGCAGCACCGGGATAGGTCTGCTCGCCGCGGATGTGCAGCGCCTCGCGGCTCGTGGCGACGATCCGGACGTCCGGCGCGCGCCTCGCAGCAGCGCGTCGGCGAGGCTCGCGCAGGCGCTCACCAGGTGCTCGCAGTTGTCGAGAACGAACAGCAGCTTGTGGTCCTTGACGTGCGCGCAGAGCGTTTGCGTGAAGCGGCTTGCCCGGCTCTTCGCGCACGCCCAGCACCTGCGCCGCGACATTCGGAACCAGCGACGCGATCCTGATCGGTGCAAGGTCCACGAACCAGACGCCGTCCGGATATGTTTCCAGCATGTCGGCGGCGATCTGCAGCGACAAGCCGGGTCTTGCCGAGGCCGCCCATGCCCAGCAGCGTCAGCAGGCGCGTGCCGCTCGAGCAGCCGCTTGATTTCGGCGAGCCTCGCGCTCGCGCCCGATGAACGACGTGACCTGCTGCGGCAGATTGTTGGGCGTCGCCTCGAGCGAGCGCAGCGCCGGAAAATCCTGCCGCAGGTTCGGGTGGACGAGCTGGTAGACGTGCTCCGGTCGTCGCCAGGTCCCGCAGCCGGACCGCCGCCGAGATCGCGCAGCGAAACCAGCGGCGGCAGGCGTCGGCCGACATGGTCGACGACGGCCTGGGAGAGCAATACCTGGCCTCCGTGCGCCGCCTTCATGATCCGCGCCGCCCGATTGACCGGGCTGCCGAAGAGATCGTCGTCGCGGCGCTCGACGACGCCGAGATGCAGCCCGCAGCGGACGCGGAACGATATCCCGTTGGTTGCAGCGCGGGTCGCTCGAGCGCTCGCTGGAGCGCAAGCGTGGCGTTAAGCGGCGTCCAGCGGGTCGTCGAACGCGGCATACATCCCGTCGCCGGTCATCTTCACGACGATCCCGCGGTTGCGCTTCGACCGCCGCGCGCGACAGCGCGTCGTGCTCCGCCAGAGCGCCCGCGACATCCGCTCGCCTCCTGCTCCCAGAGCAGGGTGCTTCCCTCGATGTCGGTGAACAGAAGAGTTGTGGCGCCGGATGAACCTTGCACGCTGAAGCCGTCCCTTCGGCCGTTGCGATGACCAATACTGTACTGCTCAGGGCCGCCACTGCCAATCAGGAAAACCGCACTGCATGCCGGGATTATTCGCCTCGCGTTTGCGACAAACGCGGTGAGCCTTCGTGCCGTTGGCGAATCAAATCTGCGGCACCGGGAGCGGTCCGAAGAAAATCCGCCGGACCTTCTCTTTTCCGATCACACGGACGAGTTCGTGCCCCGTGCAGTACATCAGAATGAGAACGAACAGCAAGATCTGAACCGCCCAGAAATGCGAGCCACACGATTTCCGCGAGCAATCGTTCGTTGCCGGCCGCGAAGCTCCCCGTTTGCTTCCAGAAATCGTACAGCCTCTCCAGGTAATGGATGATGGCGGGAGACGCACAGATAGACGATGGTTTTCCAGACCACGTTGTAGATCAGCGGTTTTGCCGGGTAGCGATTGATGATGGGCAACATGTCGGCGATCAACACCGGCCTTGCCGAGGATCAGCGCCGCGACGGCGGACGTCGACATCGTGGACAGCGGCGAAACCCCGTTCCCTTGGCCATCAGCACGCGAACGACGGCCACGATGTGCAAGGCGATGAAAAAAGAAAAGGGTTGGCGGAATGATCGCCAGGAACTCCTCCTTGAACTTGCTTGTGACCTTGCTCATGGCGTTCCGATCGAAATGGGAGGCTCGACCGGGCAGATTATCGCCGAACTGACCAACCACCCGCGTTCGCTGGTGCCCGCCGCTCATCGCCCCGTTGCGGCGCAGGAGCGATGCAGCTCCTTGCGCCTGACCCGATGCGCGCAGGCAAACTGCCGAGCGATGAACCTCCCTTTACGCGATACCCCCTGCTCGTGGCGCTCGTCGGCGCGCTGCTACGCAGTCCGCCGCGTTATCCGGAGACGAGCGCTGCGGCGCCAGAAGAAGCCTCGTCGCGCGCGACCCGGGAAACCGAGTCCGCGCGCAGTTTTGCAGCCCCTCGGATCCAAGCGGTCGCAGATGCGCACCGACGACGATCCGACAACCGTCATGGAACGGATCACGGAAACGAAGCCCCCTGCCGACGGCACGCGCAAGAAAGTAGCAATCGACCGTCGCCACGTAATGAGCGGCCTGATCCTCGGATCGCGGTACTTGGCGAATGCGTACAATCACCCCCGTGCCCGGGTGGTGAAACTGGTAAACACAAGGGACTTAAAATCCCTCGGCCGCAAGGCCTTGCCGGTTCGAGTCCGGCCCCGGGCACCAGGCTGTAGCAGTCTGAAACCCTGCGTTTGCGACCGCCAATTCGACCAGGCGGTCCGTCCCGGGTGCACTGCCGCCTCGACGCCCAATCCGTCCGCCGATTGGCGAATCCTGATCGGGCCGCCGTAGATGTGCAGCTGCTGTCTCGGCGCGGCCGCGCTCGATCGCGCAGCACTGCGTCCCCCAGGTTCGCGACCAACGCCCGGTAACTCTCGGCGGAGAGCTTCGGAAGTAGCCGCTCGACCTTCACTACCGGCGCGCGCGACGCAGCAAGGAGTCGATCCAATTCCAGCCGGTTGCTCTTGAGCCTTGCCTGAAGATCAACCGATCCGCCCATCTGCTCAATGGACTCGATGAGCCGCGTTTCGAGCCTCGAGCTCGGCGATCCGATGGGATTGTGATGGGACGGGCTTGGCAAGCGCGGCCAGGCGCTGCGTGGGCGCAGATTGCCCTAACCGCCTCTGGCGATGCCAGTTTTTCCTTGATGTCCCGAAGCAAGGCGGCTTCAGGCGTGGTCCGCCTCACCCGCCCGCGGTTGCCGCAGAACTGCCGGTGCCCGTTGACCATCGACGCGCAGGCATAGTGCGACCGATCGCTAAGGACAAAACTCGACCCGCAGACGTCGCACTTGAGCAGCGTCGAGAAGAATTCCCAGGCGGCCCGGTGCGGGCTGCAGCGGCCGCGGAGTACCCGGCACGCATCCGCGCGGCGTCCGTCATTGTGCCTGCTGCCATATGCGACCGATGCGATAGCGCCCGCGGGCGCGTTGACCACCACACCCTAGCGAGACTTGCGCGATCTATGGCTGCGGCAACCTGCTCCGGACTCGGTGCGACTTGGACCGCGCCGCCGCCGGGCACTGCGGGGGTGCCGCAAGCGGAAATTTGTCCCGACCCGGGGCTCAGCAGCTTGCCGCCATCCACGACGAGCGTCTGGCCGGTAATGAAGCGTGCGTCATCGGTTGGCAGGAAGCTGACCAGCGGCGTGATGTCATCGACGGTTCCCAGGCGCCCGAGGGGCGTACGGTTCCACAATTTGGCTGCGCTGACGCTGCTCGAGACCGGCGGACATCTCGGTTTCGAGGTAACCGGGCGCGACCGAGTTGACGGTGATCATCGCCGGCCGACCTCCCGGGCCAGTGCCCGCGTCAAGCCATCGAGGTCCGGCCTTCGATGCGGAGTAGGCAGCAAGCCCATATATCCCATCCCAATGATCGGCTAATATTGATGATCCGCCCCTGCAGTCGCGTTCCCAACATGTGCCGCAACGCGAGTCGGCACATGCGCAGGGACCCGACAAGGTTGATCTCGATGATGCGGGCGCTGTCAACGTCAGAGGAGAGTCGCCAGTATCCCATCGGCCACGGCTGCGTTGTTGATCAGAGCGTACAGGTGGCGGCCGTCCGCCCCAGCCGAGGACTTGTTCGAAGAACTCCGCTTCCGTGGTCTCGTTACCAATGCCTGGCCACGAACCAAGACAGGGTTTCGCTGGCATGCTCGACCCGTAGCGCATCCAGTTCGGCGCTGGGGCTGCACATGCTGCAAAAGTGGCCACTGCGAACCCTTCTCCCAGAAGCCTGCAGGCTGATGGCCAAGCCGAGCCCGCGACTGCCACCTGTGACCAGCACACACTTTTGCTCGGTTCATTCAGACCCTATGTTTCTTGCCAACCAACGAGGCGGCGATGGTCGCTATAGCGAATGATGCGGGGCACCTTGTATTCCGCGAGCCGCGAGCGGGCATGCGTGAGAATCGCATGCCGCGCAGGTTCAACTCACTGCTGCTGCAAGACCACCTCGGCCGCAACCAGCTCGCCGGTGATGGGATTTCTTGGCGTAAACCCTGACGTCCGCCACGGCAGGCACTTCAACAGCACGGCCTCCACTTCCTCGGGTGAGACCTTTGCGCACCTGCCGACGTTGATCGTGGTGTCGGCCCTGCCCGAAGAAAAATCGCGCGGTCGCCCCACGAGCTCGACCGAGTCACCGGTGCAGCCAGCCATCCCCTCGGTAAAAGGCGTGACGGCCGATCCTGCTATATAGCCGTTCATTGCGCGCGGGCTTCTGACCTCCAGCAGACCGTCGCGCAGGCACTGGCAACCCCGTCCACCTCCTGTCCCAACCAGGCCGCGAGACTGGCCCGTCCGTCGCGTACCGCGAACGGCGCTCCTGCCTCCGTAGATGCATAGATGTGCGTCAATCCAGCATCTGGGAACGCGGCTCGCGCGGTCGAGCGTAGGCTGATCCACCGCCTCGCCACGCCCAGCGTGGCCTGCGCCGGGAACCTCGGATGCGCGCTGCCCAGTGCCAGCGAAACCGCGCCAGAACGTCGGCGTGCCGCTGATGTGCGTCGGCCGCTTCGCCAACGCCGCTTCGGTGAGGGTATTAACGGTCCAGCCGTTCAGTGCAGATCAGATCTCCACCGAGCACCATTGCAGTCAAGGATGGCCTTGTATGCCAGCTGCGGGGTGGTAAGTGAGTAACCGCGTAGCTCCACACTCCGCTTTCGATGCCCGGATGCGGCCGAGTAACCGCTCGACGGTATGCCTGGCGACCTTGGGCGCGCCAGTGGTACCCGAGGTAGTAAGCAGGACACGGAAGCCATCGGCCGTGGCTGGGGGCACGTCCGCAGCACGAGCCAAAGCCTCGTCGATGATGGCGGAAACGCTCACTGTGCCCACGTCGCGGGTCGACGAGGAAGCATTCGCGGAGGAGCAACGCTCGCATCCGCGTCGCCGGCAGGCAACAAGCGAAACGACCACATGATCGGCCCGATTGCTCGCCAACGCGACCTGGCGTGAACCTCCGGGATTCAAGCGCTGCCTCGATCCGCACGGCATCGCTGCGCAGATCCGCCGCAGTCGCGCTGATTATCCTGCCAGATCGGACCTGATTGCACAACAGCGGGACGCTTGGGCTCACGGCGTGCCGTCAGCCGACGTAGAGGGGCGGCAAGTTCGTCAAGGGTCCGGAACTCGATGGGCCCAACATCCTTGAAAGGGTCCTTTCCGAAGCGCGACTCCAATTCCACGACAATGACTGCCAGGTCGAGGTAGATCAGTGGCATCTCGCCGCCGAGCAGCGCGGTCGCCCCGGTAAAGCTCAGGGCATATCGCCTCGCGCGCTCGGTAACAACGCGATGAATGACTTGCGTGATTGTGGTTCTTATATCTGCTCTACGTTCATAATGTCATTTCGAAACAGGAAATTGGCGAAGCATATAGAATCATCGCTCCTGCGCAACCACCTCCGCGTGACCTGGCAACCTGCGTAATTATGTGCTTCGTATGCTCGTGCTCGTGCCGCGCACCCAATGCATGGCCTGCCGTCGCGACAGATCGACTTCGGGCTACTGTATTGCCTTTCCCGAACCGCCTGCCCCAAAGTCCATGACCGACTCCACTAGCGATCGCGCCGCCGCGCTTCGTGCTGGAACTGACCTCCCGACTCGAACAGGTGCGTCCCGGCCTTATCGCGAAGTTCCCGCCGCAGCACTACATCGCGAGAGCTGGACGCCTTGCCGTAGCGGCGGATACAGCCGGGTTCCGGTTATGGTCAGTGCGGCCTGCGAGCGCATCACCGGTGAGACCGGACCGGACACGCTGGTTGTATCACCGCTTGGTTCTCTCTACCCTGATCTCGCATTCGATCAACGTCGGCAGTCAATACGGCTCCCGAGTCGATACTTGGACGGTGTGCGATCGAGGATTTAGCCGCATTCTGGCGCAGTTCGACAAGGCAAAACGGGGATTCTACCTCCATGGCAACGACCTCTTTGCCAAAGGACCTTGCGATCTGCCGTGGCTTCTGCCATGCGGCACCTGGTTGGTCGGCGTGCTGTCCGGTGTGCCCCGCAGGCTGAGTGGTCAACGGCAGCGCGGCTGGATGCGCTTAACGTCAGCTGGTACTTCTCGGCGCGGCTGGGTGGCTTCCGTCCCTTTACGAAATGCACACTGGACCCGCGCTCGCTCGGCAGTTCACGCCCGCGGCTGGGATCGCTGTTACCTGCGCATCGCCGACCTGCTGGAACTCAATCGGGATTCGCGGCGTGTTTGGCAGCAGCTGGTGGTTCGACCAGAGGCGGAGCAGGTCACGCCCAATATCGGTTTCCCTTCGGCAACGCCCACGCAGAGCCGGTGCGCGGATCTTCCGCGTCGGTCGCGACGGGCGGCCGTGCGAGAGCAACGAAATTCTCGCGGGTGCGCAGAGGGCTCTGCGAGCAGGGCAACTATATGCCCGCAATTACCTGATGGTCTGGGCGCGTGACGTCTGCTCGCTGGGCGCAGAATTCATGCGACGCGGCTGGAACTCGAGCTGAAGTGTCCCGCACGGCGCAGCATCCTTGGTCTGGCAAGAACGATGGGAGGCTTCGCTCTTTCCCAGGCCCTGACCGGAACCACCAGCTTGCGGATTCTCTGCTATCACGGCATTTCTCTCGCCGACGAGCACGAGTTCCAACCAAGCTGTTCATGCGGGGGCTTTCCGCAGGCGCCTGGAATACCTACCGGCGGAAATGCCCATCCTGTTCTGGGGCTCGGCGAAGCTTTGGCACTGCTCGAAGCGGGCAGGCTGCCGCCGCGGGCAGTGGTCATCACGTTCGACGACGGCTGGGTTGGAACGGCAACGGCAGCGCCTGCGCTGCAGGAATTCAGCTTCCCATCCACCCTGTGCGTCACCACGCGCGACGTGCTCGAGCAGGTCCCGGTCTTCGATGTTTTACGCTGCCACCTGCTGTGGAAGGAGGTCGGCCAGATCGATGCACGGCGCTGGGGCTCGGCTCCGGCCTCCACGCGCTGGATACGGCCGGCAACCGCGAACGGGCCGCTCACCTTGTTGGGGAAGCGGCATCGAGCCGTGATGCTGCGAGCCAGTGGCTCTGCTGCGAGAAAGTCTGCCACGACGCTGCAGGTGAACTGGTGCGAATCGAGCGGACTTCGATGTTTCGCCTCATGGACCAACGGCAAGCTCGCCGAGTTACCGGCGCGTGGGAATGGACCTCCAGCTGCATACCCAGCCACCACCTTCCGAGGACGACGCAGCGGAGGTTTCTTCGAGATCGAACAGAATCGCGCCGCGTTGCAGGCGGCGGCACGTCCACCATAGTCCACTTCTGCTACCCCAGCGGTCAGTACCACCCTCGCCAATTCAATTGGCTCCGCCAGCTGGGAATAGAAAGCGCATCCACCTGTATGTCGAGGGTTCAACTATCTCATGCAGCGAGGATGGAGCTCCGCCGCTTTCTGGACGGAAGAACATCTCGCATGTGGAATTCGAGGCTGAATTGAGCGGGTTTTGGAGTGGGGCGCAAAGCGCGGGGAGCGTTGCGGAGGAAGGCGAGCGGTTTCCTGCGCCGTGACGTGCGACTGGCTGGCGAGCGAATCGTGTGATCGCCATACAGGGTCGGTAAAGGGATAGCAAATCTAACTCCCGGGCGATCAGGGCAGCGTAGCACGCCTTGACTTGCCCGGACCGACGGGATTGGGAACGTCAGGGGGGTTGCTGCGGGGCCAGAACAACGCGGAGGCGCGGGCGATTGTTTCGCGAGCGTCAGCGCGTTCATGTCGCGCTTCCAGCATTCGCCCGCATGCGCCTGCCGGCGTCGAGCGTGGAGGGCGTCGACGGTCGTGGCTACCGGTGAGGCGATGGTCGAACTCGAAGGCCGGGGCGGACTGTGCCGACGTGCCCTCAGCCGGAGTAGGCTGTCCGATATGGAGCGTAGAATCGCTACGGGTTTTGGCCGATTACAGCCGTTCGAACGTGAGCACGATCTGCCGCAGGGTGCTGCAAGCGAACTGCAGTTCCATCTTTGGTTGGCAACCGTAAC
>ERZ1370068.681-contig-10623_pt1 | contig 43955 bp, 60 predicted proteins | sample MGYA00561227_ERZ1370068 | MGnify/ENA primary metagenome ERZ1370068 (study PRJEB38410, sample SAMEA6850437) | metagenome | study: Metagenomic assessment of the ecological functions of the soil: analysis of the soil microbiota associated with the...
AAGTTACGTATTGCTATACCGCATGCGCGCCGACGCGCACTACGTGGAGCAGCTGAGCGCACGTTCGGGCGATCAGCCGCTGCGCTCCATCGCGATCGAAGAGATTGAGGCGACCGGATCTCCAGTCGCCGACGACCTCCAGGCGCTCGTGCGATCGATCGCCGCGCACGGAATCGTGCAGCCGCTGATCGTTCGGCGTGACGGCGACGGCTATCGGCTGATCGCCGGCCGCAAGCGTCGGCTGCGGCGCGGGCGGCGAAGACTTCCCCGCGCGCGTGCGTGCTCGTGCATCAGGTCGACGAGGTGCAAGCCGAGTGCGCTGGCGCGCGCGGAACAGCTGCGCATCGAGGACGGTCCGCAGCCTGTGCCGATTGCGGGGAACGACTCCAGGATGCGGGCTGGCCTCCCTCACCGGCGTATCGGAGGCCATCGCCACGATTGAATCAGCCGCGACCATGCTGGCGGGCCGCGGGACGCCGCTGGGCCCGGCGGGTGGCCCACTCGACCTCGATCCGGGCGGCTGGCGCGCTGACCGGCAGCTTCGGGCCGCCGCCATCCTCGACGGCTCCCGCGAGTGGCAGTTCCGCCGCTTGGCCCTCGGCCCCGTCGTCGGCCGCCTGCGAACGGTTCGCCGCAGTGGGTCGCGCCTGAACGGCATCTGAAATCTCGCTCCGGACGTCTCCCGACTGGAGTGCGTCGGCGGTGCTGGACGAAGAGTGCCGTGATCTGCGCCGGTCGCCGGCGCCGGGCTATCGCCAACAGCGGGCTTGACCGAAGGAGCCGCGTCGCGGTCCCTGTCGGTTGCCATTGGCGGGGCGAAGGACGATGGGCTCACGGTCACGGTGGCGGAGGACGGCGTCACGCCTCCGGCCGGCATCGGATCGCCGCTTCTTCGATGTGAAGTGGTCCGAAAGGCCCGGTGGATGGATCGCCGCGGTCGCCGCGGTCACGGTCAAGGCCGTTGCCGAGCGCCACAACGGACAGGCGGCGCTCCTCGACCGCAACGGCCGAGGCACCGCCCTTCAATTCAGCCTCAGTCGATAGCGCTCACGGCTTCCGGACACGAGCGTCGCGCGTTCGCGCACGCAAGGATCTTGGTCAGCGCCTCAGAGAACGGCCCAGCAGCGCCGGACCCGGCAGCCGGTGCGGCGCGTCGGGAGCCTGGGGGCCGATGGCCACGCCGCCGAGGGCCACGGCCGCGCTCAGCGCATCGGCATCGTTCGGCGATCGCCAGCGTACGCGGCACGACGCCGTCGCCTCCCAGGTGTTCGACGATCGCGCGGAGGGCCGTGCCTGCGCTGGTCCCGGCCATGGTCGGGCGTGATCTCAACGGCCATCGATCCATCAACCAGCAAAGCTCCTCGAACGGCTCAACGCCGCGATCCCGAGCGCCTGCGCAGCAAGTCCGAGGCGATCGGGTGTGACGCCTCGATAGTGCACCGTGAGTCCGAGCGGCTTCCGCTCGACCCACGCTCGGAAAAGCCCGCCAGCGCATGCCGTAGCGCGCTCGGCCACGGTGACGACCAGAAACGCGGCGCCCTCTGCGTCCGGAGGTGGAATCGGCGCCGTCGAGCCCAGTTCGAGGCCGTTCGTGCCTGGTAGTATAGCCGCGGATGCCGACGGCGTGCTTGAGGTCGTCAATGCTCCGGCCGCTCAGGACGCCCGGATAGACAAATGGCAGCCGCGCGAGGTCTTCGAGCCGTTGTCGCGCGCGTCGGTCGAATACGGCCATCCGGAGGATGCGCCGCCAGCGGTACAGCGTGCCGTCGTAGTCGAAGAGCAGGGCGAGCCGCATGCCGCGGCGATAGGCGTCGACCAGCCGGGCGATCGCCTCGTGCAGCCCGCCCGCCCTGACGGCCGTCACGCGGTTACTTCGAGCGCCGCTCGCGACTCGACGAGCGGTCGAGCCTGGACCAGCTTGCCCGCCTCCGACAGCAGCATGCCCGCCCAGCGATACACGTTGTTGTCCGCGATCTCCTGCCGCATTCTTGCCATCCGCCGCTCCTGTTCCTCCACCGGCATCGTCAGGGCGAGCCGGAAGGGCTTCGGCGATCGTCGATGGCGTAGGGGTTGATGAGCACCGCGTCGGGCAGTTCCCGTGCTGCACCTGCGAATCGCGAAAGCACCAGGACGCCGCGGCCGTCCGTGCGCGAGGCCACGAACTCCTTTGCGACCAGGTTCGCTACCGTCGTGCAATGAGCTGACGACGCAGCCGGCGGCAATGCGGTCGAGAGTACACCTGCTCGGGGCCGTAATGTTCATTGAGGAATACGATGGGCCGCCACTCGTCGCTGCCGTGCCGCCAGTTGATGTCGTCCGCCAGCTCGCTCAGCTCCTCGTTCAACCTGCGATAGGCGGGAATGTGCACGCGACTCGGGGCGCCCACCTGGACGAAGGTGAAGGTGCCGGCCAGATCGGGATGCAGCTCGAGTAGCCGGCCGACGGCCTGAATCGCTCCGGGATCCCTTTGTGTAGTCCACGCGGTCCACGCCGACGAGCAGCTGTTCGTTGTGTAGATGGAGCCGATTGCGAAGGCGGCGTTCCGCACCGGCAAGGTCGACCGGCAGGGACGCGGCGACAGAATGTCGGGATCGATGCTGATCGGGTGGGGCTGGACCAGCGTCGTCTTGCCGTTCCGGTGCATGGAGAACTGCTCGAGATCGACGCGCGACTCGACGCCCCGATCCAACGGTTTCCAGGAAATTGTTGCAGTGATCCTGCACGTGGAACGACAGCAAATCGTTGCCGAGCAATCCGTCGAGCACCTCGTCGTGCCAGGGACAGGACGCGGAAGGCCTCGCGGTTGGGCCACAGGAATGTGCCAGAACTGGACGATGACCAGATCGGGCCGCGCCGTGCGCAGCGAGACGGCGGCAGCAGCGCGAAGTGATAGTCCTGGATGAAGACGACGGCCGGCCCGCTACCCGCCTCTTCGAGCACCGCTTCGCTGAACTTCCGGTTGACCTCCACGCACTCGCTCCCAGTCGCTTCGAATCGAAGATCGCGGGCGCGCGCATGACGATGTGACACAGCAGGCCAGAACGCCTCGTTCGAGAAGCCGTAGTAATGCCCCTTGTTCCTCCTCGCTGGTCAGCCAGACGCGCCGCAGTAGTGTCGCCGGATCGTGCGGCGGCACGGCCACGCGCCCGAGGTTATCGCTGGCCGCGCGGTCCCCGTCGCCGCCGCCGTGGGCCACCCACGTGCCCCCGCACGCCTGCATCACCGGATCGAGCGCCGTCGTCAGGCCGCTCGCCGGAGTCATGCACCGTAGCGCTTCGCCGTCGAATGTATGGATGTGCGGCTCGCGATTGGCAACTACGATCAACCGGGCTCCGCCGAACCGTTCGCGGGCTACAGGTTTCCAGTCGTTCGCGTGTCCATGCCATGACGGTCCCTTTGTCGAGAGGTGATGACGCGTTACGCCGCGGGCGCGCTCGACCGCTGGCCGACGCGCAGGAGCATCGTGAGGTAGTCGCGCAGTTGCCTCGTCAGCAGAAAATGCTCGCGCACGCAGTCATATCCGGCCGCGCCCATCCGCCGCCGTTTCTCGGCGCTCGCGCGACGGGTTTGGCTGTGCTCATTTCATGCCCAGGCTGTTCCAACTGTCGTGCCAGGTCCTCCCACTCTGCCGTTTTTCTAAGCTCAGCCGTGGAAGCTCAAGTGGATCAGGACGTTGGCGTGTGGCGGCAAGATCGCCCGACTCGACGGTCGCAATGACGGCACTGCTTCAATTCAATACGTGGCTCACCGGCACCACGCTCGGCTGGGCAGTTCGTGGCGGCGTGCCCTGGATTTGGCCGCTGTGCGAAACGCTGCACTTCATGGGGATGGCGCTGCTCGTGGGGATTGTCTGGCGTTCTCGATTTGCGGTTGCTCGGCCTGGCCGGGGGCTGCCGGTGTCGCCTTCGAGCAAGCTCCTGCCGTGGGGCCTGGCCGGCTTCGCGCTGAACCTCGTCACCGGGTTCCTCTTCTACGCCGGCGCACCTGAGCAGCACGGAGAACGGCGACGACGTGCTGCCGAATCAGGCGTTCGAGCTGAAGCTCCTCTTCATCGTGCCGCGGGCCTCAATGTGGTGGTGTTCTACGCGCGACAGGGCTCAATCGCCAGGTGGAATCGATCGAAGCGGGACAGGACGCACCCATCGCCGCGAAACTCGTCGGCGGCGCGTCGTTGTTTCTGTGGATCGGCGTCATGTATTAGGGCCGCATGCCGCCGTTCATCGGCGGCGCATTCCGGGGCACTTTTCAGTTCGATGCAGCCCGGTCCGTTCGGCGTCTGGGCCACCGAACAGGTCGCATCCGAGGGCCGCGGACGGCTCGCGCCGTCAACGCGACCGCCAGCGCCTGTGCTGACGGCCCGCCCGCCGCCCGGGGTGATCCGCAACGACATCCCCAATCATGTGTGCGTTCAGGCCGATTCGCTCGCCAGCGACGAATCGGCGGCGGCGTGCGCCGGGACGCTTGCGGCCGCGTTGACCGACTGACGCGTGTCGGCGCGAGGTCCGACGGCCCTCGGCCGCGACCCGCTTCGATGGCTCCCGTGTGCCTCGACGCGCGCCGGCGCTCTACACCGCCCAGCGATCGGATCGGCTGGCAGCGGCCGTGAGCGCCGCCGACCTCCCCCGTGACCGGAAGTTGGACCGACGCGATTCCTCCCGGCGATTTCGGTCTGCACGATCCGTACAGCCCCGAGTGATCGGAGGCGGTGCTTGCGTGAGTGGCCGTCGCGCGAGGCAGCTGGTAATCGCCGGGGCAGCGGGAGGGTGCATGAGCGACGGTCAACTTCCCGGCGGCGCGATCTCGGCCGCAGCCGGCCGATCCGATCGCTGGGCTACTCAGGCCGTGCCTACGTTCAAACGAAAACAGCTCTAGCCGGCTCACTGCGAAATCGAGCCCTGACGTCAGGCCAGAATTCTTCCCACAGGTTGCCGCCGAGGCAGCTGGCGAAACCCAGGCCCATTCGCGTAACGGTCTGGCCCGGGGTGGTCACGCTTGGCGGGAGCCACGCGTTTTCGATGAGGTTGTTCAGGGTGTTGCCGGCGTAGCGTCCCAGGCCGGCGCAAGCCGCCCGTCCGGCGCCTTTGCGCGAGCAGCACCGTCTTCATCGCGTAACGGGCCCGCGGCATGATTCCCTTGCGTCCGGAGCGAATGTAGCGGGCTCTTCATGCCAAAGGGCGCCGAGTCAGCCTCGATGGTGTTCGAGATGGCGACGTCGGCCTCACGTTGGGGCATGCGCTTGCCGAACCCACTCCAGGTCCGCTCCCACTCCTCTGGCGTATTCCACGCGGTGTTCCATGCCGCAGACGAGTGCCGACGATGGCCAGGCTGCGAACACCGATCGTTCAGACGACAATCCAGTCCACGCGCTCCCGACCGGTGATGGGCTGATAGGCGTCGCGGCAGTGGCTGTCGTCGCGTGCCGCCGCCAGAGGGCCGCCTGGATTTTCCGCATCCTGTGCGCGCACCGGCGCGGAGGCCAGGCAGACAAGGGCGCACAGCGCCCAGCTCGCGCGATTGGTCACCAGCGGATCTGCATGTATCCGCCGAAGGTGAGGCCCGGGTTGTTCGTCAATTCGCCGTAACGCGACGATTGCACAACCGAAATCACGTCGCGCGGGTTGAAGTGGTTGGTAGGTTGAAGACCTGGAGCCCAAGGGTCCATCTTGCGGCCAGAACAGATCGAAGCGTCTTGAAGGCCGTCAGGTCGACGGCGAAATGGGTTGGGAACCGTTCCGGAGTTGGGCTCGCCAACATAGTGCCGATACTGGTCCTGGTTGGAATAGGAAACCCCGTCCGCCAATCCACCGATGGAGACACGACGACGCGGCGCGGCGGCCGAACGTGGCCCATGCGCGCAGACGATGGGGACATCAGCCGTGCGTGGTGACGGTGTCGTCCGGGCTCGAGGAACGGCGCGTCGAGGTTCGATGAACAGCGATCCGAAATCGTTGAGGTCGCGCGGAACTGACGCGCACGTAGCCTGACGAACAACTGGGCATCGCCTGCCCGGGTCTGTCGCACGAACCTGGAACTCACGGTGCAGACGCTTTCACCGGTGCTTTCAAGCAGCGCGACGCCGGTGGCGGGCGTCACCGGACACTGTGGGCAGGTGCGACCCTGTCGCACGCGGACGGCCGGCCTGCGCCTCGAGTCCGGGCCGAATCCGGTCGCTCCACTTCCAGGGCGACGCCGTCGCGCGCGAGGCAAATCGAGGGGGCGGGTGACGGAGATGGTGCGTGACGGTGCTCAGAAGCGCGCCCGTCAGCGGATCGAACGACGAATCGATTCGTTGGGGAAACTGGTCGAAGGCCAAGGGCCGAGGGGCATGAGGCCGACAAACCGCCCGGCACTGGCATCTGATCGTCGTGCGCTCGTCGTCGTCGAGCGCGTAACGAAGGCCGATACGCGGAGACGGCACGAGGCCGGAGGCGCCTCGATTCCGATCCAGGCGGAGGTCGAGGTCGAGCTGCAGACGACTAGCTCACGTCCCAGACGTCACGCAACCCAAAGCCGCGCGCCGATGTCGTCTGCAACGATGGGTCTGGTCAGGCTGGCGAACTCGATGAGCCGCGTCAGACGCCCGAAGTCGTCCTGAACCTGGATGGGTTCGTGTCCCATCGTGCTGGACATCGTGCGTGCCTTGGAGTTCCCGGACACCGAGAGGGTGTGCGCGCCGAGCGCCGGATACCGCCCTGGTCCAAGGTCGCGGAAACCGAGGTGCCGTGCCTGACGTTGTCGGTCGCGGAGAACCAGTTCTGGTGCCAGCCGTCAGGACGCAGCACCGAATCGCCCAGGCCGCCCGAGGAGATTTCCGTCTGGTGATTCAGGGCGCCGACGCGGAGCGTGAGGAGCTGTGACGGCCGCAGCACCATGCGATCGACGACGCCGCCAGAACAGGTCCAGGGAGCGGATGTCTGGCGCCGCTTCCGGCTGCTGAAGCGGGCTCAGGCCCGAGTAAGAGGCCTGTGCAGGCACGAACATGCCTTCGACGGTGAGCGCGTGGCGCGGCGAGAGGTCGAAATCCACGCGGGTAAACGAGGTGACCCCGGTTGTCCCCGATGCCGGACTCCCCGACTGCGTTCGTCACGCCCGGTATGGGGGACGCGCTCGAAGTTGAACTCGAGTGACGTGAAGTAGCGGGCGATGCCCGCGCGGCCGCCTACATAGACGCGAGGGAAGAATGCTTCGATCCGGCCGATCCCGTACTGGCTGTTCAACCGCGGCCTGGGGATGAATCCTGCACACGCAGTCGAAACGCGCCGGTCCCGGCCGTCGTTTCGATCGATGCCATCGACCCGAGAACGTTGCTGAAGGTGGCCGAGACGGGATCGCGCACGACCGCCATGCCCTTCACGCTCTCGTTCGGCAGGTCGATCGCCGTCGTGAGGGTCACCGGGTCCGTGACGTCGAAGCCGTCGACCCAGAGCGTCGATTCGTGCGGGCGGGTGCCGCCGATGCGCAGCTGGCCGTCACGTCCGCGGACGACTGATGGCAAGAGCGGCAGCGACTGCAGGATGCGCGGTCTTGGTGTCGGCAGGCGCAGTGCCAGGCGGCGCTGTCATCGTGCTGCCGAGGCGCTCCATAGACGATCCGGACGAAGTGAGCGCCGAGGCGACGACTTCGGTGACTTCGTTGGTGCGGGCGATGGGCATGACGATCCTGGCCGCCGCCGAGCGCGGGACACGGGTTGTTTCGAACCCCTCGAGCGCGACCTCAATCACATCATCGGGCCGGCCGGGCATGAGTTCGAACGTGCCGTCAGCACCGGTCACGAGGCTCTGTAGAAGGTCGTCGCCGCGGTGGACTTCGATGCGAACGCCGGGAAGAGGCAGGCCAGTCTGATCGACGACGACGGCTGGAGGAGGTGAGGCCTGTTGAGCGCGCGCCCCCGCTGGCGCGAGGAGGACCGCGCATGCGAGGGCGGCGGCCCAGATCAGTCTGAAGCGTAACTGGTGCGGCATGGCCGCCCGTGCGGACCCGCTGGGATTATCCCGGTCGGCCCACGCGTCGTCAAGGTTTTGTCACGGCACGATTTCGAACTGTGACCTTCACTTCGTCTTTGACCTTGACCGTGCCGCCGCCGATGCTGATTGGCGAGATTGCCGAAGTCACTCTGTTTGACCGGGCACGCGCACGCGATAGGCGCCGTCCTGCCGTGCGACCGTGAAGGTGATGGTGCGAGCCTGCCCGTGAATGGTCAACTGCCCGGTGACCGTCCACTTATCTGCACCCGCCGGGACGACGGCGGTCGACGCAAACGTAATGTCCGCATATTTCGCCGGATCCAGGACCTCCGGAGACAGCATCCGGGTCTGGATTTCTGCCCGCCGGCTCTCGGAGAGTTTCGGGTCGAGCACCTTGAGGCTGGCTGCGCGGACGGCAATCTCTATCGAAAGGGGTACGGCCTCTGAAAGCGCGCCGCTCGCAGAGCGCGGCGCTGATCACGTGGTCGTCTGCGAAGGCCGAGAAGAGGCCCGACTTGTAGACGAGCACGGTGAGCGTCGATTTTCGAGGTTGACGGGCCGTGTTTGCAGCGACCACGGCCGGGGCCGTGCTCAGCATCGCGACCGCTGCCATGACGGCTGCCGTAACGTCGCGTGGTCATACTCGGTGCCAGATTGAAGCGCCTCCGCCTCACGAAGTCAATCGACGACCGACAGTCGGGGTAGGATAAAATTGTGGTGGCCATCCGACAGCGCCTGGTCCAGGACGCGGGGCTCGCGGTCTTGTTCGCGTCTCTGGCCTCACGTCGTCCTGTTCTGGCACCTTGGCGCGGCGTCTTTCTGGGACCCGGACGAAGCGCACTACGCGGAAACCAGCCAGGAGATGGTCGCCACCAGCGATTGGTGGGCGCCGCACTACAACGAGCAGCCGTTCTTCGACAAGCCCGCGCTGTTTCACCAGCTCCAGGCGATCGCGATGGTCGCGTTCGGTCCAACCAGAATTCGCGGCCCGCATTGTTCCGGCGCTCGCCGCGCTTGGTTTGGTGCTCGTGACGGCCTGGTTCGGGTCTGTCACGCGGGCGCGGATACGGGGATTGTCGCCGGGCTTCTGCTCGTCGCGAAGCCCGGTGTCTTCGGGCTGGCACGCTACGCCATCCTGGACACGCTGTTCACGCTGTTTCTGTTTGGCGGCGCCGCGCTCGTCTCGGTCGCCGCGCTCTGCGACCGTCGGCAGCTGCAGTGGCCGGGCTACGCGGCCATTGCAGTGGCGGTCACGTGGCAGGTCGCTCGCGCTGGTCCTGTGCGGCCTGGCTTTTGGCCTGGCCATCGTGTCGTCGGCCGAGCTGCGGCAGCGGCTCATGGTCTCAGATGGCTGGCTGGCCTCGCGCTGGTGGTGCTGCTGTCATCGCCCTGGTTCGTCTACATGTCCGGCGATTTGGCGACGCGTTCGTGCAGGGCGCGTGCTCGATGAGAACCTGCGCCTGTATGCATCCAGCCGCTTCGGGAACCAGCCGGATTTCTCCTTCTACTTCGGGATTCTTGCGGCCGGTCTCCTGCCATGGACCGGCCTGGTTCTCGGTCGTCTCTTCGACGACATCCCGTGCGGTTGTCAACGGCGAGCGCCTCGAAGCGGTCGAGATGCTCCTGTGGATCTGGACGTTCGTCATCGTCGTCTTCTTCACGCTCTCGACATTCAAGCTCGATCACTACGTGTTTCCGGCCGCGCCGGCGCTGTGTTTGCTGTGTGCGCGCGCATGGTTCGACCTGCGGAACGCGCGTCTGTCGCCGCGGCACGCGGGCGCGCGCGTGGGACTTCAACTCGTCGGGCCGCTCGTCGTCGCGATGGGGATCGCCTGCGGCTATTTGCTGGTCGTGCGGCTGGAGCTGCCGGCTCACGCGATGGCTGTGCCGGTGACACCGACCGTTGTCGGCGTCGCCTTCACGGTCCTCGCCAACCTGCGCGGACGACTGCTGCCGAGAACGCCGTGGATCCCGTTGGTGGGGCTCTTTGTCACCTACGTCTGCGTGGTCGCGTGGGTGATGCCGGCCCTGGATCGGCGGAAGGTCGTGGACGACATCGGGCGCTGGAGTGGTGGCGCATCGGCAAGTCGATGCCCCATTGCCGCGCGTTGCGAGCTATCTTTTCAAGAGCTCCAATTTCCGCTTTTACGTCGGTCAGCACGGTGACGTTTCTCCGAAGAACCCGCCCAGGCGCGCGCGTTCTTCGACGAGCCCGGCCCGTTCTACTGTTTGATGCGGAGGGAAACGTTCGACGAGTTCGTCGCACAGGGCGTTCCTCTGCGTATCGCATACGAGCGGTCTGGTGTCTCTGTCACGTCTGGCCGCACCCTCTGGCGGGGCCGCCCGCCGGACACGCGCTTCGTCCTCGTCACGCGCGATCGCTGACGGCCTTACAGTTTTCCCGAGCAGGCTGTATCCAGAATACGGTGACGCGTTCTTCGGCTGGGCGCGGATATACCGCCAGCCCTCGGCGTGATAGTTCAGGGTTTCTTCCTCGAGCGGCAACTGATGGGAGTGCAGCCAGCCGCGGGTCTGGCTCGCATTCCGTATCGTGCGAGCCTTCTCTGGCATAGGCACCCGACGCGTAACAGATGATCACGCCGTATCGCGCCTGCCATGCCTGATAGGGATTCACCAGCGCCCGTCTTTCGTCTGGGAAACCTGGCAGCGCACGCGGATGACTGGGCGAGAAGAACGCCAACGCGCCCGATTCCGGCCAGCTGCCCCCGCCCAGGAAAGTTCCTGCCCCGGAAAGCGTGCCGCAAACGCGTTTCAATCGTCCTCGACCATTTCCTGGCGCGCCAGGGAATACTTTGGATCCCCGATGATCGACAGAGCGAGGGTGTAGAGCAGCCCTCCGGCCAGCAATGCCACGCCTAAAGCGGCCAGGCCACGCTCGAAGCGTTTCCAGGCAAACTCTTCGCCGACGCCGGGCAACAACCACACCGCCAGCAGTGACCGGCAGCGCGAACCAGGCCGGAATCGCCCAGTGCGTAGTCAAATGCACGCGCGCAAACAGGTTGAACGATGCGGTGATGATCGACGGCAGACAACAGAGCAGCACCAGACCACGCACCGGGAACGTCCACGCGACCGGCTGTTTGCCCAGCGACCGAGAAGCGCCTGCGCAGCACGAGCCACGCAAGCCATGACGCCGGCAGATAGTAGATGCCGGAAAGCAGGAACACCGCCATGCTGCCGGGATCGACGTTCGCATCAATCTGGCTTTCACGACAAGCTGGAAGGGAAAATCCATGCGGATTTCCCGAGAGCACATGCGGCAACAACAGCAGCAGGAACACCGCAACCGCCACATACGGATACTTGGGTACGCACCAACGGCGATAGTCGCTGTGCGAGAGACGACACGACGACCAGAGGCAAGCAGGAGAGCCGAATCAGCATGCGCCCAGCACCGCCGCAGCCGCGATCACACCGAGAAGCACTGTGAACAGCCAGCGTCTGCGCGTCTCGACCGCGCGCAGTGCGGCGAAAATGCATACGCCGTCCACGGCCACACGGACAACAAGACCGTGATCGGTATTGAACTTCGCCGCCAGATTGCTGTAAGCGAAAGCTGAGCGCGGCAACAGCCAGGTCGTCATCTCGGACACATCGCGCCGGTCGGCTGACATATCGTCGGCCAGCCACAAACGTGCCAGACAGACAATCCCCACCAGCCCGACGCCAGCGTTGAGATACGACAACACGTAGTACGGCCACGCCTCGGTCGGGAAGACAGCGAACCACGCGCCGACCATCCACGCAACAAGCGGCGGGTGCCTTGAATCGTCCCCCACGCCAGCGTCTGCGACCAGGCGTAATTTTCAACCATGTCGCCGTAGGAATCGAGAGCGGGGATGGACAGCCACGAAATCAATACCCAGGCCACGAGATAGGCCACAGCGACAGACTGAAACAGGAAGCGCGGGCGTAAAGACATGTGCAGAAAGGGGCGGCCGTTGATGAGCTGCATCCTACACCGTCGGGACGCCGCGTGTGCCATACTTCACTGACCGGCGTTCAGTCCCTCGAAGCGAGAGGTGGGCAATGCTGACGAAGACTTCTGTCCCGGTCGTTCTCCTTCTAGTGCTCGCGGCCACAGGTCGTGTCGTCGCTACCGACGAGTCAGTCGACCGCCAAACCCTCAAGGGCATCAAGGTGGTGGCCGTTCAGGTCGAGGCCCTCCGGCCGGAAGTTGAGAGCGACGGCCTCACCCAGGCGCAAATCAAGACTGATGTCGAGCAGCGGTTGCGCGAAGCAGGTATTCAGGTCAATGACGGGGCCACAGCGACGCTGCTTGTGAACGTCAACGCTGTTCTGGTCGGGCAGGAGCTCCCGTTTACGCAGTCTCCGCCCAGGTCGATTTAGGAACAGGACGTGGTCGTTCGCGGGCTGGATGCGACCGCGTGCACCTGGTCAATCGGAGGCATTGCGGCGGTCGGCAGGGGCCAACCTACCGATGGTGCGCGACTTCGTGCGCGCCAAGGTCGACAAGTTCATCGACGCCTATTTCTCCGAGTGAAGATCCCAAGCCGTAGTTAAGCAACAGCCCCCTCACGCTTCGTGCGCAAGGGCCGGTTGCTCTTGATCAGCGACGGAATCCGTCCCGTCTGCCATCCTCGTAAGCCATATGAGAGGTGGGCAAATGCTGACGAAGACTTCTATCCCGGTCGTCCTCCTTCTGGTGCTCGCGACCGCGTATCCGGCCCTCGCCGCTGATGAATCAGTCGAGCGCCAAACCCTCAAGGGCATCAAGATGGTGGCCGTTCAGGTCGAGGCACTTCGGCCGGAGGTTGAAGGCGACGGCCTCACCCAGGCGCAAATCAAGGCCGATGTCGAGCAGCGGTTGCGCGAAGCAGGTATTCAGGTCAATGACGGGGCGACTGCAACGCTCATTGTGAACGTCAACGCTGTTCTTGTGGGGCAGGGAGCGCCCGTTTACGCAGTCTCGGCCCAGGTCGAGTTCGAACAGGACGTGGTCGTTCGCGGGCTGGATGCGACCGCGCGCACCCGGTCAATCGGAGGCATTGCGGCGGTCGGCAAGGCCAACCTGCCGATGGTGCGCGACCTTCGTGCGCGGCAAGGTCGACAAGTTCATCGACGCCTATCGCTCGGTGAATCCCAAGCCGTAACAAGCTCACGCCAGTTGCGGTCCGCGTGGTCAGACGCCACACGAGTAAGCAATCGCCGTCAGGCGACAGCTTGCATCGCCCGCAGCTCAAGACCAGGCGCTTCTTCCCGGAGCTGATGGTCCCATCGTCGGTGGCAGACCTCTCGTTCTCTCTCCACTCGGCGGTCTTGCCAGGTTCACGGTCCACGTAAGTTCCAGGCCAATCGCTGTTGACGTAGCGGAGGCGGATTATCCCTCTGTTCGAAATGAAGACGTCAGCGTTCACCCACTCCGTCACGAACGCTTTTGGCTTGGCATTCCCACGTTTTGCCTGGCGAGAATGCCATTCTGACGCGAAAGCGCGATCGAATCCTGCCAACGCCGGGTAGCACCACTCGTCTTGAAGCCAATCGAAGTCCTTCACGGTTGCAGGATCGCCACGTCTCGCCTGGGCAAGACCCCGGCAGGTCGACTGAGCCAAAGGCGGCCCGTTGTTGAAGCACGAACTGCCGAAACCCCTCGAATTGCGGGACGATCGCCAGCGCACCTGCCAAGACGCTCACAGCTGCAACGCCGGCCCATATTTTCGTGCGGAACGTCCTTGGCTCGTTCGGAGTCGCCGTGTCCTGTTTCATGTTGGTCTTTCGGCACGCCTAACGACTGCGCTGATTTCTCGGCCGACCTTGCGAGGACGCAGCATAACGCCAAACCGGCCCCGCCGAGAACTGCCAGCAACCCATACGATCGCAGGGCCCTTGCTAGAGGCGATCGGCGCGTAAGCGTTGGAAGAGCAGAAGGCGAAAGGTCCACAATCGGGCCCTTTCGGCCCGTTCTTCGTCTGATAAGAGCGGTTATGTGACACCGGGCCGACCTGTGCCGACGCAGCGGGACGACCTGGTGTTCGAGATCGCAGGTCGTTATTGGCAAGAAAGGGACCCGCCCCTGGGCTTGCTATTCGAGGCCTGGCGCATTGGTAGCCGGACGCAAACTGTCGTCTGGTGGTACGCGAGCGCTTTTTGCTTTCCTGAGCCTGCCGCCGCCGCTTTACGCGGGAGTCGGTTCGCCACAGACTCTCCAAAGCCCAGACGGTCACTTGCTTTTGAGGAGTGTTCCCACGTGTCTAACAAACGTTCCTGGTGCGTCGTCCTGTTCGTGATCTTTGCGTCGGCGTGCGGTGGGCATGAACAGCCTCGGCACATCACCGTCGCCGTTGTCCCAGGCGGGGAGCTACATCCAGCTTGGGCACCGTGTCTGGCACCGTGCTCGAACTGACAAGCGAGTCAAAATGGGTGCCTCCGGTCCAAGGTGCCTCGTGACCGGGCTCGTGGACTACCCGGTCACGACTGATTCCAATGGGTTCTTCAGTCTTCGGTCTGCGGCGATTCACCGTGCGTGTTCCATAACGGAGACCACGTCAGCGCCTCTCTGTCCAAGGACGGCTACCAGCCAGCCACCATAGAGGTAACGGTTGACGGTAATATGGTAAACTTGAGATCGCACTTGTGCGTCGCTGAATGGCGCTCCGAAGCGGAGCGCCATTGGCCCAACACGGCGGCTGAACGCGAGTAGCTCGCGGCAAGATCCGCGCTGAGGACGCGGACGGTCCATCGACGTTGCTGTTGACGTCGAGACGGACGCGCTATTTGGTCCGGCGGCGAATTCGTTTGGTTTCAGTGGCCGTGTCGGTCGCCCACAGGCGAACGGTCAGATCGACGGTGCCAACACGGACCAGGTCGCCGTCGGTCAGAGCGACTTCCCCATCGACAGGAGCGCGCCGGACGAACGTGCCGTTGGTGCTTCCCAAGTCCTCGAGCATCACGCGCCGGTTGCTGCTGTTGACGCGAATGATCGCGTGGCGGCGCGAGACGCCGGGCACATCCAGCCAGACGTCGCTTCGCGGATCCCGTCCGATGATGTTATCGCCCTCTGAGAGCTGGCAAGTCTTGCGGTTCCACACAACCCAGCAGAGCAGGGCTTGGACGGGGCGTGCGATGGCTGGACGTCCACGGCCGTGCCACAGAACGCATATCCAACGCCGTGGACCGTTCGGACGAACTTCGGGTTCTGCGCGCTGTCGCCGATCGCGCGCCGAATTTCGCCGATGAGGATGTTCAGATTCGCATCCACCACATACGTGTTCGGCCAGATTCGTGCGTGCAGGTCGGCCTTTTCCACCACCTTCGGCCGGCTCTCAATCAAGCCGCACAGCAGGTCGAACGCCTTCGGCGACAAGTGGACTTCGCCTCCGGCGCTCAGCAACTGGCGTGTCTCGGAATCGATGGTGAACTGGGCGAATCGAGCTCACAGTGCTCCTCGCCGGACGGCCCTGCGGAATCCTTGGACTTTCCTTAAGACTCTGAAGCCGCGTGCTGGGCGATGATCCGTCCGGACAGCACGGCCGCTCGAAACCGGCCGTGCAAACATCCGTCAACGGATCTTACCCGGAGCGGTTCAGATTGTGGGTATTCTCGGTGCGGCGCCTCCGCGGCGACACGCGCGCGACATCATCGATGCGGTCGTCGCGAACATGCGGCAGAATCTCGAGCGTCTCAAGTACTCGACGCTCGCGCCCAGCCGCTACACCGTCTATCTTCATCCGACCGAGTTCGCGCGGCTGGAAACGATCATCCCGGTTCTGCAGGAACAGACAATCCGCGCCGCTCGACGAAGAACTCCGGCGTCTGAACGCGGCGGGGTCATCGGCTCGATGGATGCGCGTGGAACGAGCGCCGGAGATTCGCAATGCGGCGGCCGACTGGCACATCGCATTCATGGCGGATCCCGATGAGGAACTGAAAGAGGGGGATTTGCTCGTCGACTCCGAGCTGCTGATGCCGGCGAGACCGGATCTCGGGCTCGGCGAACAGACTCGCCAAATCGCGACCCTGCAATCGGGGCAGCGCGCGACAACGATCGAACATACCATCAACTGCCCGGCGTCTCCCTCGACGCCGAGGCTTCTGGGCCATATCGAGTACGACGACGAGTCTGGTCATCATTTCTACGACGTGACCAAGGACTGCTTCACCATCGGGCGCGGTGGCGTCGCGTATCCGGTGGACATCCGCATCGCCTCGTCTGCCGACGTGTCTCGTGAGCACGCTCGCATCCGCCGGGATTCGGCGAGCGATCGGTTTTTCCTGATCGATCTGAGCACGCTCGGAACGACGTTGAACGGCCGCCACGTCCCGAAGGGTTTCGACGAGGTCGACGGGACAAAACGAGAGAACGGATCCGAGACGCCGCTGCCCGACGTCGCGAATATAGGACTCGCCGGCACGGTCTTCCTCGATTTCCGAAAGCGATGATCGCGTTCCTCTTGTGGGCTCGCTTCGTCTTTCTCCTCGCGTGCGGCGCTCTCGTATCGCTGTATCTGTGGATTGGTTACCGGTCGCACAGGGCGGAATGAGCCACTCGATGCAGACAGCAACCGCGCTTCGAGCGGCGGCGGACACCAACGCCGGCCTGCAGCGCGACGTCAATGAAGATCGCATCCACCTCGACCTGGCGCGAGGGTTGTTCCTGGTCATCGATGGCGTCGGCGGCCACCCGGCCGGTGGAAGAGCCGCCGATATCGCGCTGGCGACGGTGCGGTCGCGGTTCGAACGCGAGACGGGACCGCTTGTCGATCGCGTGCGCGAAGCGATCGCGATCGCGAACAACGAGATCCATCGCGCCGCAGTCTTGCGGCCGGAGTGGAACGGGATGGCGTGCGTCCTCACCGTCGTCGTTGTCGACGATATGCGCGCCGTGGTGGGCCATGTCGGCGACACGCGCCTGCAAGCTTCGGGACGAACGCATCGACAAGATCACGCGCGATCACTCGCCGATCGGCGAGCGTGAAGATTCCAACGAGCTCTCCGAGCTCGAGGCGATGCACCACCCGCGGCGCAATGAGGTGTATCGCGACGTCGGGTCCGACCCGCACGAACCCGACGATCCGGACTTTATCGACGCGTACGAGATTGCGTTCGAACCGGACGCGGCGTTGCTTCTCTGCAGCGATGGATTGACGGACCTCGTCCACTCGTCCTCCTTGCACGACATCGTCAAGCGCTTTGCAGGCCGGCCCGACCAGGTCGTGAAGGAGCTGATCGACGCAGCGAATGCGGCCGGCGGCAAGGACAACATCAGCGTCGTGTATGTCGAAGGGGAGCGGTTCGCACCGGCCGACGATTGGGAGGCGCGTGCGGTGGGCGAGATCACGCGGCGCGGCGAGACCCATCGTCCGGTTGTCGAAAACCGCCGGCAGGAAGGAACTCCGCGCGGCCGGCGAACGAACGCGTCGCGCGCGGCCTGGCTCGTGGCGATCGCGTTGGCGGCCGCCTCGATCTCGGCGGCGGCCGTTCGTCTGTGGCCGCTCGGCCCCATGTTTCACCGGCCATCGAACGCGGCGGTTGCGGTTGCAGCCGCGACCATCGCTGTTGGTCCGACGGAATCGATTGCCGCGGTGTTGCAGCGGGCGGCAGCGGGTTCGGTCGTGCTCGTCGAGCCGGGCGAGTACCGCGAGACGCTGAGGCTGAAGGACGGCGTTCGGATCGTCAGCCGTGTCCCGCGGGCAGCGACGATTCGGCTGTCCGGCACCGCGTCGGAAGGCGACGCCGCCGTCGTCGCCGCCGGAGTGGTCGGCGCGGAACTTGCCGGCTTCCGGATCGTCGGCGACGCCGCGACGCCGCTCGGCACAGGTGTCCTCATTAGAGCTTCGCAGACCTCCCTGGTGGACATCGAGGTCACCGGCGCAGCGAACGCCGCGATCGTCGTCGATGGCATGTCAGTTGCCACGATCCTGGCCAGCGACGTTCACGACAATCCAGGTGCAGCATTGACCATCCGCGCGGCGACAGCCCGGCTGGCTCACAATGTCTTCATGCGAAACGGCACCTCCGAGCGCGTCCGTCGATCGTTCATCATCGACGAAGGCGCCAATCCGCTCGTCACCGGAAACGTCTTCCAGGACGTGAGCCGCGAAACCTTCGGCGATTTGAGCGACGGCGCGCGCGCCGTGTTGAGCCGCGACAACTGGTTCGCCGACGCTCCGGATGTTCGCTCGACGTCGTCGACGACACCGCCGGTCAGGCCGGGACGATGGTGACGACGGTCTTTGAGCGCGTTCGCGTCGGACCGTACGAGATCGTCCACGAGATCGGACGCGGCGGCATGGCTGTCGTGTTCTTCGCAACCGATAGCCGGGACGGTCGCCCTGTCGCGCTCAAGCTGGTTCCGACCGGACCGGATCCTGACACGCAGGAGGTCCTCGAGGCCGAGCGCTGGGGCGCGAAGCTTCAAGAGCAGTTCTGCCAGATCAGCCAGAACGTTCCGTTCGTGCTACGAACACGGCATTGAGGGCGGCTACTTCTACATCGCGATGGAGTATCTCGACGGACGAAATCTCTCCGAGATTCTCGCGGCCGGCGCGCTGGCGCCGAACCGCGCCGTCGGTATCGCGATTCAGCTCTGTCGTTTCCTCGAAGCGGCACACGGCTTCGAGTCGACGATCGACGGACGCAACCTTCGTTCGCTGCTGCACGGCGACTTGAAGCCGCGCAACATTCGAGTCCGGTGGGCTGACAAGGTCAAGATCCTCGATTTCGGAATCGCCAAAGCACTTTCGCTGAGCCGGAAAGTGACGCGCAGCGATTTCGGCAGCATCACGTACGTGTCGCCGGAGCGGCTCGAGTCCGGCGAAATCGACACCTACTCTGACTTCTGGGCGGTCGGCGTGCTGCTGTACGAGATGCTCGCCGGCCTCCAGCCGTTTCGCGCGCCGGACACGCGCCGGCTGGAGCTGCGGATCAGATCGCTGCAGCCTCCCGAACCGCTCGGCCCGTCATGTCCACCGGCATTACAGGCAGTCGTCGCCAAGCTGCTCGCGGGACGTCCGGCCGATCGATACGGCGATGCTCGCGCCATTCGAGACGATCTCGAATGCGTCAGGTTCGGTCGCGTGACTCAGGCCGAACGTGAAGGATGGCCGGCCGACGGCATGCAGCACGACGAGCCTGCGACGGAGCGCACACGGCCGTCAGCGCAGGTGGATGAAGACGCCACGCGAAGAACGATGCGAGTCGAGTCGGAGTCGCCGGCCATGCTGCTGTCGCCGGCGAACATCATCTTTCGACCGTCCGAGCCGCACGCCACGAAGACGCAGCATCGCCGGGGCCGTCGCTACGTCCGAGCCTTGCTGCTCGTGCTCGCGTGCTTCGTCGTCGGATACGAGCTGATGATCGCGTCTCGTGCGGAGCGACTGAAGGCCGAAGTGCCGACGGTCGAACTCGAAGGGATCGGCGGCCTCTGGGAGAGCTATCAGGCACTCAGCTCCCACAGTCTGAGGATCACCACTGCCAGGCTGGAGCATGCGTTGACGGACCAGACGGTGACGCTCGCCGATCGCACCATCGGAAATTATCGAACGCCCGCTCCGACCGTTCGAGAGACGCAGTGGAAGATGGCGCGCCAGGCGCTCGCGCAGGTCCTGGCGGTCAACCCGAACGACGGTCGGATCAAAGGCGCGCTCCGCTACTGCGACGGCCACCTGCATCGGATCAACGGCGAGGCGCGGAAAGCGCACAAGCAGAACGCGGACGCGCAGCACGAATTCACGGAAGCGGTGTCCGCATTCCGCGAGGCCGCCGAGCTCCGCCCCGCCTGGCCCGATCCGTTTCTCGGGTTGATGCGGACGTTCATCTACGGCCTCGAGGACGTTGACCGCGGCGCGGACGCGTTGAAGCAGGCGCAGCGTCTCGGGTACACGGCGGGAGCGCGCGAGACCGCTGCAGCTGGCCGATGGCTATCGTTCGCGCGCGATGACGTTCGCGCGCACGGCGCGGACGCTGAGCGGCCTGGCGGCCGAACAGGAGTACCTCAGGCGATCAGCGGACGCGTATCGGCAAGCGATCGATCTCTATTCGACCGTCCTCGGCTACGCGGACGCCCCGCGGAGCTTGCAGGCCGCGCAGCTCGGCCTTGAACAAGCCGAACAGCGAAGAGGCGAATTGTCCGGCCTCGTTCGACCGGGAACACCACGGCCATTCCGATTGGCATCACCGCAGGCGGCCCGAGCGATGACCGTCACCTACACGGTCGCCGCCGAAAGACAGCGCGCGACAAAAGCAGCACTGGACCGATCGGATCGGCCTTTCTGTGCTCTCGATTGCCGCAACCTCCTGCGTCGCGATGCTGGCGATTGCGCTGGCGTATGCGGGACGCACGAACGTCTTCGAGCATCCCGGCCACGCTGCGGCGGCCGCGCCCATCAACCTGAACACCGTCGCCGACGCGAGACCGCTCGAAGCCGTGATGGCGACAGTGTTTTCGGATGCGAACGATCGACAACCGGCTGCGCAGCGGCTGTTCCAGTTTCTCGGCGACGAACGACAGAAGACGCGCCCGCTGCCGAATGTCGGCGCCATCGCGCCGCTCTTCAGCCCGGCGGATTTCGCGAAGATGAAGCCGCTCTTCACCGTCCGCACGACCGACGAGTTCCGGCGGCAGGTCGTGCTGTTCGGGTGCATCTACATTCTGGCGTTTCAGGCGGCCATGCTCGTCTGGCGGTTGCGCGGCATCCGGACCGATCCTCTCCTTGTCGCGGTCGCGCATCTGCTCACGGCGATCGGGTTTGCCGTCCTCCTCAGCCGCGCCGATCCGTTGCGCGACAGCCTGACGTTCGTGCGGTTCGCCGAAGGAACGGTTGCAGGCGTCGCCGTGATGACGGCCGTGTCGCTCGTCGACTTCGGCGCCGCTGGATTCATGACGCTGAGCTATCTGCCGCTCATCGTTGCGTTGTCGCTGTCGGTGCTGTTGATCCTCTTTGGTTCGGGTCCCGGCACCAGCGGCGCGAAGGTCAATCTGGGCCCGGTGCAGCCGATTGAGGCGATCCGTCTGCTGCTTGCGCTGTTCCTCGCAGGGCTCTTTGCGCGCCGGTGGGAATTGCTCCGGGAAATCCGCAGCCCGATGTTCCGCGGTTCGCGATGGACGCGATGGATCAACCTGCCGCGCGCCGAGTACGTGATTCCGGTCCTGGCCGGTGTCGGTCTCGCGCTCGTCTTCTTCTACATTCAAAAGGATCTTGGTCCGGCCCTGTTTCTCTGCTGCGTCTTTCTCGCGACCTATGCCGTCGCGCGCGGGCGAGTCGGGATGGCGATCGCCGGCCTCGCGCTCCTGATACTCGGATTCTATGTCGGCTATCGCTTGAATATCTCGCAAACGCTCGCGGAGCGCGTTCGCATGTGGCAATCGCCATGGGACAACGCCGTTCCGGGCGGCGATCAGGTGACGCATGCGATCTGGGCTCTTGCGACCGGAGGATCGTTTGGAACCGGGCTCGGTTTCGGCGACACGCGCTATCTGCCGGCCGGCCACACGGATCTGATTCTTGCGGCGATCGGCGAGGAGCTCGGGGCTGCAGGCCTGCTTCTGGTTGCTGTGCGTGCACGTTCCTCGCCTGGCGCGGCTTCCGCATCGCACGGCTCGCGCGAAACGACTACGGTTTCTTCCTCGGCACCGCGCTCACGCTGTTTCTGATCGTGCCGGTGCTGATCATGGCGTCCGGCATCCTTGGCGTGACGCCGCTCACGGGCGTCGTGACGCCATTTCTGAGCTACGGCGGGTCGGCGATGGTCGCGAACTTCTGTGCGCTGGGCATGCTGACCGCGATACGCGCCGATCGTCACCCCTCGGGCGATCTCGAGCCGTTCCGCGTTCCGGTCATGTGGCTCGGGTCGTCGCTCGCGTCCGTTGCGCTGGTTCTTCTTGCCGTGGCGGTCAACGTCCAGATGGTGCATGCGGACGACTACATCATCCGCGCGCATCTCGGCATTCAGGCCGACGGAGGACAACGTTTCGAATACAACCCGCGCGTGCTCGATATCGTCCGGCTGATACCGCGCGGGACGATCTACGATCGCGGCGGCGTGCCGCTGGCCACCGACGATCCGAGCGTGATTGCGGACGCACGGCAGACGTACGCGACGCTTGGCGTGTCGGTCGACGACACGTGTCCGATGCCCGGCGAACGATGCTATCCGCTCGGCGGCGCGGCCTTCCATCTCCTCGGCGACGCGCGCACGCGGGTGAATTGGACCGCGGCCAACTCGTCGTACATCGAGCGCGATGCCGAACGCGAGCTGCGCGGCTTCGACGATCACGCCGAGGTCGTTCACACGACGGATTCCGCCGGCCGATCCATGTTGACGATCAGGCGCGATTACCGCGACCTCCTCCCTGCGCTACGGCATCGCTACGATCCAGCCAGCGCGGCGTGGGCGCGATTTCAACAGCCGCACGACGTGCACCTGACGGTCGATGCGAACCTGCAGCTTCGCGTGGCCGGGATCGTCGCGGCCTACGCGCAGAAGAGCGCAGGTAAGGCTGCGGCTGTGGTGCTCGATCCCGATAGCGGCGAGCTGCTGGCGAGCGTCAGCTATCCGTGGCCCGACGCGTCGACCTCGAAAGCACCCGCCTCCGCGCCTTCGGCGCTTCGGCGCGGCGAGCTCGCGGTCGTCCGATCGGAAAGCGCGAACGACGCGCTCCTGGATCGCGCGCGCTACGGCTCATGCCCTCCGGGATCGACGTTCAAGCTCGTGACGGCATCGGCGGCGCTGCGTCAGCATGTCGATCCGCGCAGAACGACGTTCACGTGCGCGCGGCTGCCGGACGGAAGAGTGGGCGCGAAAATCAACGGGTGGAACCGCCCGGTTCGCGACGACGTGATGGATGCAAATCCGCACGGGACGATCGACGTGCACGGCGGCTTCGTGCATTCGTGCAACGCGTTCTTCGCGCAGCTCGCCGTCAGGCTCGGATCGCGGGCGTTGCTCGACACCGCCGAATCGACTGGGGATTGCGCTGACGCCGGCAGCCGACGCTGCGGCGCGTGTGCGCCAGACGCTTCCGCAGATCGGTTACGGCCAGGGCGATGTCGTCGTGACGCCTCTGAGGCTGGCGCGCGTGTCGGCCGCCGTCGCGTCGAACGGCGTGCTGCGCGACACTCGCTGCGAGCAGGATGAAGCCGCCGGCGCAGCGACCGATCGGTTTCTGAACGGCGACGACGCACGCGTGCTCGCGGGCTACATGCGCGACGTGGTCCTGAGCGGTACCGGCCGCGTGCTGCGGAACCATCCCGGCCGCATCGCCGGCAAGACCGGAACGGCGCAGTTGGACGGCCGGCCGTCTCACGGGTGGTTCGTCGGCTTCGCGCCGTTTGGTCCAGCCGCCAGACGAATCGCGTTCGCCGTCGTCATCGAGAACGCCGGCTACGGAGGCCGCAGCGCGGCGCCGGCCGCCGGAGAAATCGTCGACGCGGCATCGCGTGCCGGCCTGCTGAAATGAGCTGACATGGACGTGCTTGGCAAAGCTCGGCGGCTCGAATCGACAATCGCGGCAAAGCTCGACGAAGCGGCGAAGGGCTTCGGCCGATCTCGCACGCGTGAGCCGCTCGAAATCGTGCTCGCGATTCTGGAGGCCGTGGAGCAGCGGATCGAGCCAACCGGCCGCGGGGCGCGCGTGTTTCCGTTCAATCGAATCGAGCTGTCGGTTGTGGCGCCATCGCGCGAAGCGCGCGGACGTCTCGAAGCCGTCTTCGCAGCGGACACGCCCCTTCGGACGAGAATCCTCAACCGGGTGCAGTCTGCCGGATGCTCGCCGGCCGACGTCGTCGTCGAGATCCAGTATTTCGACCACGCCGAGCCGAACTGGAGCGCGCCGGAATTCGATCTGCAGTTCGCACGCGTCGCGGAGCCTGAGTGTCGACGGCCGGGAGCTCGAGCCGCAACCAGGACAGATCGACATCAGGGTGCTGTGCGGCGTCATGGAACGATGGGCGTATTCATTTACGGCCCCGCGCATCGACGTCGGCAGGGGCGCGGAGGTCCGAGATCATCGCAACCGGCTCATTCGCACGAACCACGTCGTGTTCACCGAGGGAGCGGGCGACGTCAACCAGACCGTCTCACGAAAGCATGCCCACATCGCATACGAGCCGCTCACCGGTCACTTCCGACTGCACGATGACGGTAGCGAACACGGAACCGAGATCGTGCGCGCGGGCAGAACCATTTCGGTCCTCCGAGGTACGCGCGGCGTTCGACTTCAATCGGACGATGAAGTTGTACTCGGTGAGGCGCGCGTGCGAATCAGGTTTTCGAAAGCGTGAGGCGGCACGTCCTTCAGAATCGACGCAAGCAGCCGGAAGGTCACGCGGGCGACGAAGCCCTTTGATTTTGTCGGAGCCACGGAACGATTTGGTTCCACCGACCAGACAAACGGAACGCAACGATCCCTCACGTCTTGCCTGCGTGTCCGTCGATGGCCGACCCCGTGGCCTCGCAAGTGAACGCGTGCTGACTGCCCGCCATATTTCCAAAAGCAATCTGGCGAGCCGGGTGGAATCGGTCCACGTTGTGAGGCCGTGAAGGCCGAAGGCCGCGTGGCTGAAAGCCGTGGCCGGGCTCAACCAACCCGAATGCCATGAGGGGTTGGTGAGCCAGAATTCTCGCCAGTTGGAACCAGCTGAACGGGTGGCTGCGGCAGATCGAAGGGCTTCGAGCCGCCGCCTGAGGCCACGTGACGGCCACGGCATCTTTGCCGTCTTGTACCAGATCGTCCGCAGGGAGTTGACATCCGCGGCCGGTGTACACTATTTTGCTCTAGGCCTGTTTCAAACAAGCCTGACGACGAGTGGAGTCCAGATGAGCCGAAGCGAGCCGCGCGACCTCTTCCCAGGCGCTCTCGAAATCATGGTGCTGCGCGTCCTGCAGCGCGAGCCGCTCCACGGCTACGCGCTCGTGCAGCGCATCCAGCAGGCGTCGAGCGACCTGCTTCGCGTGGAGGAAGGCTCCCTCTATCCCGCCTTGCAGCGTCTGCTCAAGGCCGGGCTCCTTCGGGCCGAGTGGAGCGTGTCGTCGACCAACCGGCGGGTGCGCACCTACCACCTCACGCGCGCCGGCGGAAAACACCTGGCCACCGAGGTGTCGCGCTTCGAGCAGATGTTGAAAGGAGTGACGCAGGTGCTCGCCCTGCGCGACGCATGAAGGGCCTCCGCGATCTGTTTCGCCGCCGCGCCGAACTCGCCGATCTGAAGGCGGAGATCCGCGCGCACCTCGACGAGAAGGTCGCGTCGCTGGTGGCGGCCGGGATGCCGCGCGCCGAGGCCGAGCAGGCCGCGCGCCGGGCCTTCGGAAACGTCACGAACGTCGAGGAAGCCGGCCGCGATGTGTGGCGGATGCCGCGGGTGGACGATCTTGTGGCCGACGTTGGCTTCGCGTTCCGCTTCATGCGGCGCAGCCCCGCGTTCGCCGCCGTGGCCGTATCGTCACTCGCCCTCGGCATCGGCGCGAACCTCGCCGTGTTCACGGTCATCAATGCCCTGCTGCTGCGTCCGCTGCCCGTCGACCATCCCGGCGCGCTGGTCGTCTTCAGCCGGCAGGACGCCGATACCGGCCGGACGAACTCGCTGACGTTTCGCGAATACGCTGACCTGCGCGCACGCACGTCCAGCTTCGTCGGCCTGCTCGCGCATTCCGGCGGCGACGGCTCACTCAGGTCGGCGCGACGGCTGTGCTCAACGCCGGCGAACGCATTCGCTACGCGCGGGTGTCGAGCAACTTCTTTGATGTCCTCGGCGTCGGGATGGCGGCCGGGCGCGGGTTCCTTCCCGTCGACGACTCGTCGGCCGACGCCGAGCGATCGGTCGTCCTCAGCTACGACTTCTGGCAGCGCCGCTTCGGCGGCGACGCCTCCGTCGTCGGCCGGCCGCGTCATCGTGTTCCGCGACGTGCCGTTCACGGTCGTCGGCGTGGCGGCGCGCGGGTTCCGCGGGATCGAAGCCGACGAGCGAACGGACGCCTGGTGGCCCGTCGGCACCGTCAAGATCATGTTCGCCGATCGGCTCGCCGGGTGGAACGTGACCGTGATGGGCCGGCTCAAGCCGGGCGTGCCGCTTGCGCAGGCCCGGGCGGATGCGCAGGTGGCGCACGCGGCGATTGTCATCGACGAAGCCGCGGCCAGCCCTGGTTGGAATGACGCGCGCCGGCGGCGCTTCCTGACCCAGCGCTTCGACGTCAGTTCCGGCCGAACCGGCATCGCCGAGGCGTTGCGCGCGGGATTCACGCAGCCGCTCTATGCGCTCATGGCCAGCGTCGCGGCCGTGCTCGCTCATCGCGTGCGCCAACGTCGGCGCGCTCCTTCTCGCGCGCACCACGGCTCGACGACGGGAGCTGGCGGTGCGGCTGGCGCTCGGCAGCGGACGCGCCAGGATTGTCCAGCAGCTCGTGACCGAGAACGCGCTCCTCATCGCCATCGCGACGATGGGCGGCGTCGCGCTCGTGCCGCTCGCGCTCCGGACGATCTTGAGCTACGCGCCTGCGGCGGCCGCCGCCGCGCTCGACACCGCACCCGATCTGCGGACGCTGGCGTTCGTCGTCGCCATAGCGTTCACGATGGCGCTCATCGTCGCGCTCCTGCCCGCGATTCGATCCACGCGCGCGCTCGAGGGCGCGCTCGGCGCCGGAGCGCGCGGCAGCGGCGGCACGCCCCGCCGCGCTCGCGTGCATCAGTGGCTGCTCGGCTCGCAGGTCGCACTATCGGTGGCGCTGCCTGGTTGTCGCCGGGCTGTTCGTCCGCACACTCCAGAATCTGCGTGGGCTCGACGCCGGCTTCGACCGCAAGACCGTCGTGCTCGTCACCCTCAACGGCGGCGCGGCGACGACGGCGATCGCGCGCAAGGTCGGGCCGGCACTCGAATCGATTCCAGGCGTGCAGTCCGGCGACGTTCTACGCCAACCTCGGGCTGCTCGGCGGCGGATCCGCGATGTCCGATTGCATCATTGACGGCACACTGCCGGGCGCATCGGCGGAGGTGACGTGCGCGATGATGCAGGTCGGTCCGCGCTTCTTCGAGGCCACATCCACGCCGATCGTGGCCGGCCGCGCGTTCGCCACGGGCGATGAGCCGCCCGCGGCGCAAGTCGCCATCATCAACGAGACGATGGCGCGGCAGTATATTCGGCAGCACGAGCCCGCTCGGCCAACGCATCCAGGGGAAGCTCGTCGTCGGCGTGGCGCGCGACACGAGCTTACACGAGCCTGCGCGAGCCGGCGCCGCGCATGATGTATACGCCGGTGGGCGCAGGCTGGGCGGTAGCGGACGTGCGGTTTGCGCTACACAGCAATCGGACGATCGCCGAGCTCACGGGCCCCATCAAGCGCGCGATCGTCGACGCCGGAGTGACGCAGCCTGTGACGGCGATCGAGTCGCTCGGCGCGATCGCGGACGCCACGCTCGCGCGGGAGCGACTTCTGGCCGAGCTGGCCTCGTGGTTTGGATTGCTCGCGCTGGTGCTCGCGTGCATCGGGCTCTACGGCACGATGTCGTTCGCGGTGGCGCGCCGGACGAATGAAATCGGTACGCGCCTGGCCCTCGGCGCCACCCGCGCGCAAATCATCGGCGGTCTGATGATCGAGTTCGGCACGCCCGTGGCGCTCGGCGCCGCCGCCGGCATCGCCGCGACGCTCGCGGTGTCGCGCCTGTTGTCTCGCTTCCTCTTTGGTCTCGACGCGACCGATCCCACGACCATCGGCGCCGCCGTGCTCGTCCTCGGCCTTGCCGCCGCGGCTACGGCCTTCCTCCCTGCGCGCCGCGCGAGTGGGACGGATCCGTTGATCGCGCTCCAGAGCTGAGTAAGGCCACTGCCGGGGGCCGCCGCTGGCAAGGACCTTCCAGCCAGGCCGCGCCGCCACCAAAGCAGCCATATCAAGCTGCATGCGATCCTGACGCCGTTAGCGCCAGTTAGAGTGTCAACCGGTTCGCGCCCCGCCGAAACCGTCGATCTGGTTAGTATGAGCCGAGTGGGAATCGTGCCCGGAAAAGGCGAGGCCGGAGGCCGAAGCCTGAGCGCCTCGAGGACCACGCGTGGGACCAACGTGACGTCGCGAGCGTGAGCGAGGGGAGCTGAGCCGTGTTCGCCAGTGTTGGATCCAGATCGGCCGCGTGCTCAGGCGGCTTGAGGCGCTCCAAAGCGCCGCCGGTTCGGCTGTATGGTGCCTATTCACATCCTCAAAGGGACCCTGACCAATCTTCGCCAGCTCGAGCGATTGGCCTGTTAGTCTTGGGAGCGCCTCGATGAGACCGCAGGATTGGGTGTTCTTCGCATCGGCGGGCGGCAGCGCTCTTCACCGTCTGGGTGACAGTCAGGGGCAACCTCGCCGGCACAATCGCGGGCGTCGCGATCACCGCGATTGCGGCATGGGCCTCTCACGCGCTGAGCCGCAGGCATCCACGCCCGATGCCCTACTTCTTCTGGTGGGGTCTGCTCTGGCCTCGCGGTTTTCTGGCGCCTGAACCTCTGAAGAAGCTGCTCGAGCCGCGCGCCGGCGAGCGGATCCTCGAGCTCGGGCCCGGCATCGGCGTCCACGCGATCCCCGTCGCCGCAGTGCTCGCGCCTGACGGGAGGCTCGACGTCCTCGACATCCAGCAGCAGATGCTCGATCGGCTGGCCCGAGAGCCGCCAAAGCGGGCGTGATCAATATCGTTGCGACAATCGGTGACGTTCAGCACCTTCCATACCCTGCGGCGAGCTTCGATGGCGCGTATCTGATCGACGCACTGGGAGAGATGCCGAATCCGCCGGCCGTGCTTCGAGAGCTGCGACGCGTCCTGAAACCCGCAGGCAGGCTGGTCGTCGGCGAGCACTTCGTTGATCCGGACTTCACGTCGCTTGACGGTTGAAGGATCAAGCGCGCGAGGCAGGCTTCAGGTTCGAGCGCCGGACCGGTCCGATCGTCGCGTACTTGGCTCGCTTCGGCGTTTCTCGACCGCAACCGTAGGTCACGACTCGGTGACGCGCAGCTACGGCTTGCGCGTCGCGGTCCACAGTGCCTCGGTGCGTCCGTCTCTCATGCGGCTGTTGGCGGACGCGCCGTCAATCCATCCGGCCAGTCTGGCGGTCGCCGCGCCAGGTTTGCCGAGACTCTTGGTGGGCCACTCGCCGGGGCAGCTCAACGTAGCCATCGCGCCAGAGTCCGCCTCCCGCCGTGCAATCCGGTCGGCAAACGAGGCACAAACCGATCCTTCGTCTTGGCAATTGCGATCCAGTCATGACTCAAAGCACTGTAATTGTGGATTGAGAGTTGAAGGTTGGTGAGCCGCCTCTGGAATCGAAACCGAGGAACCCGACAGACCAAGAGTCCCCTCCCCCACTCAGAAAAGGAGCAGCGAAATCCTAACAGATCTTATAGAAACCCGGAGGTGTGCAGATCACCGCCGCGCGCGTTAGCGCTATCGCCATGACGCGGCGCGGCCGATGACCGTCATCTCCGGCTGGATGGCGCGCAAGCGGTCGGGCGGGCAGGTCATGATATCCGCGTCGAGCACGACGAAATCCGCGAGCTTGCCAACCCTCGATCGAGCCCCGCGTGTCTTCTCGTCGAAGCTGAAACGTGCCGCGGCGCTCGTCATCATCATGCGCAGCGCCTCCTCGCGTGAGACCGCCTCGCCGCCGGAGACGATCGCCCGACTGGGTCCGTCCTCGTCGTCGCGGCGTAAATGGTCAGGAAAGGATTGAACGGATTCAACGCCTCGTCGCGATCGAGGCCGAACATGTGATCGGTGTTGATCGCGACGCCGACGCCGGCCTGCCGGAGCGTCCGCAGTCCGATGAAATGCGCGAAGGCGCTCGCGTCCGAGCCCCGCGGCGAGGGCGTCCGGCATCCTTGTAATACCACGCGGGCTGAGTGTTCCACGAGCACGCCGATGAGTGCAGGCGCGCGCGTGGCCGACTCGGCATGAACGAGGCTTACGCGTGGATGAGCGTATGGCGCCGGTCCGGCGAGGGCAGCTGCGCCTGCGCCGCTTCGAACGCGTCGAGCACGGCGTCGACGCCGGCGTCGCCGGTGACGTGCGCGCACCATCTGCCATCCGTGCCTGTGGCCCGATCGCAATGGCGGAGCGAATCTGCTCCGGCGTCAGCGTCAGTGATGCCACGATACGCGGGTCGTCGGATCGCGCACAGGTCGTGCGCGCCGGCGCCGGCGCGAGCATCGCGCACGAACGCGGTGCTGAGCAGAATCCCACCGTCGACGAAGATCTTGAGCGGACCGACACTTCAGCCAGCCATCGCCGCTGCCGAACCGGAACGGCAGGCCGGTGATGAACCGCTCGACCTCGGCCGCATCTTCGGGATGCGGGATGCGAAGCGTCACGGTCGCGCGCACGTTCAACCGGCCGGCGCGCTGCAGGGCCTCGTACGGCCCGGTATCCCTCGACCGTTGCGCTCCCGTTCGATCACGCTCGTGATGCCGGTCGCGACGTACTGGCGGTGCACGCGCTCGAGCGTGTCCAGCGGCGGAACCGCCGATTCGCTGGGCTGGAAGCGAGCGAGCATCGATCCGACGTTGCCGGCAGCGAGCCCGTCGGCTCGCCGCGGGCATCCTTGACGATCGCGCCTCCCGGCGGATCCGCTGACGCGCGGGTCACGCCTGCAGCCCGCAGCGCCAGTGGTGTTGAGCGAGAAGCGCACGCGCCATCGACCGCGACCGGATGATGCGGGCGCTGCCCTCGTCCAGCTCCTGACGGGTCGGAAAGGCGCCGCTCGCGCAGGCGCGGCGGATAGACACGCGGGCGTCCATGATCCAGGTGTCCCGCGGCACCCGTCCGTGCCGTGGCTCGAATCCAGTCCTGCAGCTCGCCAATCGATCGCAGGTCCTGGAACGGCTGCGACGCCTCTGGCCGCAGGCAACGCCAGGGCGTGCACGTGCGAATCGATCAGCCCTGGATGACGGTGCGGCCGCCGTCCGTCGATCACGCGTGTCGCGCCGCCGATGCGAGCGCGCACCTCGCTCGGTCGATCCCACGGCGACGAACCGTCCGTCGCGAACGGCGAGTGCCTGGGCCTCACGGAACCGTTCGTCGACGGTCAGAATCTTCGCGTTGAGGACGACGAGATCGGCCGGTTCAGCGGCGTTCTGCCGCACGAGGCCGCCGCCCGGACGCGGCAACCAGCACGACGATGGCCAGGCGTCTCAGCATCCGGAGCCACTCATCCAGATTGCGCGCGAACGAAGGCGTCATCCGCGAGGTGCGGATAGGCGCGGCAGACACGGTCGATTTCGGCGGCTCTGGCCCGGGCTGAGGACCTCGTCCGCGCTCAGACACCGCGCGCCGCGGACGAGCCCTCGCCGCCGCAGCACTTCCTGAATACCAGCGATGCAGCCGGCGAAGCCATGCGGCGGCGTCGAAGAACGCCGCGTTGGCGTCGGTGATCTCGACCCCGCGCTGCAGCAGCGCGTGCCAGGAATCTGTCCGATGCGCGCCGCCGCCTGACACTCGTCGAGCAGCGACACGGCGCTCCGCGTCCATACGGCCCAGTGCCCGAGAAGCGCCCCGACGATGCGGCGCTCGACCATCCGTCCGTCGACGGCGAACCGGAACGGCGTCACGAGGTCGGCGACGATGGCATCGTCGTTGCCCGGTGTAGAGCGCGATGTCGTCGCGCCCGGCATCGACGACCGCCCGGACGACGTCGAGGGTCTGATAGCGGTTGAACGGCGCAATCTTGATGGCGACGACGGCGGGTATTTCGGCGAATCGGCGCCAGAACGCGTAGCGAGCAGCGGCCGGCCGCCCACGGACGGCTGCAGGTAGAAGCCGACCAGCGGGATGCGGGCGCCGACGGCCGCGCAGTGCGCGACGAGCGCGGCATCGTCCGCGTCGGCCATCGCCGCAAGGCTGAGGAGTCCGGCATGGTAGCCGAGGCGCGCGCAGCAGATCCGCCTCGCGCGGGGCTTGATCCGTGCGCGCCGCAGATGCCGCCAATCCGGATCAGCGGCTCGGCCGCGGCGCGCGTCCGCGCGATCCATTTCTTTCGGCGGCGATCGCGCAGGCTACCGGCTCGAAGAGTCCGATCGCGGGATCGCGGATCGCGAACTGCGTCGTGCACGCCGACAGCGAGTCCGCCGCTGTCCGGCGCGCGCGTAGTAGCGGCTCAGCGCTCGCTGGCGCTGCTCGTCGAACCTGCCGTCCGCGTGGAGCGCAAGCGGATGCGCGGGAATGACCCGGCCGTCCTGAGCGCGGCGACGGACGCTGGCAGGGGAGACCGTTCATCAGAATCGTCCGGCGCGCGATTCGAACTGCGTCTGGCTTGCCGAGATGGTCGCCGCCGTCGCGCCGCGTCCAGTCGGCGGTCCACGAGATCAACCGTTCGATGCCGACGCGGCGGCCGGCCAAGAAGCGCCCAGCCACGCGAGCCGTTGCTCAGCAGCGCATCGTCCGCCTCGCGGCCCGTGAACGTGCACGTCGGTGTCCAGCAACCGCGCCAGCTCGGTGGCAGCGCTGCGGACGCTCACCTCTTCAGGTCCCGCGATATTGACGATCGACGCACGGCGTCGACGCGTGCGTCAGCGCAGCCAAGGCCATGGCGTTGGCGTCCCCCTGCCAGATCGTATTGAAGTACCCCATCGTCACATCCACGGGCTCGCCCCGCGACACGCGGCGCGCCAGATCGACGAGCACGCCGCACCGCATCTCCCGTCGCGTAGTTCAACCTGCAGGATCGCGACCGGGAAGACCGAACGTGTCGCTGAGCTTACTCGAACATGGCGTTCGCGCGCGAGGCAGCTCATCGCTGTCGATCGCCGATGGGAGCAGGACGATCTTCCTCGCGCGAGCCGGCCGCGGCCAGTGGCGGTGTGAGCCCGTAGACGTTCCCGGTCGAGAACACGACGATTCGACTGCTGCGATATCGCGCGCAGACAGAGCGCGTGGAAAGATGCGCGTTCATGGCCCACGTGAGCGGTTCGTTGCCGTCGTCGATCCTGAACTTCCGGCCGGCCATGAAGACCACGTGCGGCGCGATCAGGCAGCCGCGCGAGCGCGCGGATTCGTCGAGCAGATCGCAGCGGATCGTCTCGACCCCGCACGCCTCCAGTCGTCCGCTGCTGGTCCGGAGATGCGAAGCGGGAGACGCCGATGACGCGGTGCGACAGACCGGCTCGCGTCCATCGCGCGCCTGGCCATCCCGCGCCAGCGTGGGTCCCCATCTTGCCGGCGACGCCCAGCACGATCACGTCGCCGTTCGCCCGGCGCATCGCTCTCGACCGCCGCGTCGGAGGGTTCGCTCAGCAGCTCTTCGAGATGCGCGACATCGCGAATTGCGGCAGGCATCTCCATCGCCGGCCTATTATGACCCCGATGTCCCTCCCCGACGGCGTGTCGATCCGCGACATGACGCCAGATGATATCGCCGCCGGGTTGGCGCTCTGCCGCGCCAGCAGCTGGAATCAGACGGAGCAGGACTGGCGGTTCTTCCTGACGGCTGCTCCTCATGGCGCGCTCGTCGCCTGAAGAAGACGGACGCGTCATCGGCACGGTCGCTGACGCTTCCGTACGGTCCGTTTACGTGGATCTCGATGGTGCTCGTCGATCCTGCCGCTCGCGGCAGAGCATGTGGGCACCGTGCTGCCTGCAGCGCGGGCTCGAGCTCGCCGGCGCAGACGCGACAGCGCGCCTCGACGCGACCCCGCGGGCGAAGCGATCTACAGCAAGCTCGGGTTCGCCGGCGAATATCGTCTCGCCCGGTGGTTTCTCGACGTCACGCCGCCGCCCATGGCTCGCCGATCCAGCGCGCGGCCGCTCGCGCGTGGCGGATTGGCCCGGCGATTCGCGAGATGGACCAGCGCGCATTCGGCGCCTCCGCGCTGGCTTGCTTCAACGTCTCGCTGACGAAGCCTCGCAGATGCACGAGTGATGTCACGCGGCAGCAACGTGCAGGGATATCCTGTTCGGGCGTCACGGTCACAACCGGGAACACCTCGGTCCGCTCGTCGCCGATAGTGCCAGACACCGCGGCGGCGCTGCTCGAATCGTGCCTCGCGGAACAGCCGGACCGCCGCTTCTACCTGGACGTGCCGGACGATCGGCACGGGAGTGGCGAGACGTCCTCTCGACGATGGGTTTCCCGCGATCGAGCGGCCGTTTCCTGCGGATGCACCGGGGACCGCTGACGAAGCGCCCGGCCAGCCCGTCCTCTGTATATGCGATCGTGCAGGGCCTGATGCCTCGGGGCTGAAGGTGTGCGAAGTCCGCACACCGGCGTGGCGAAAGCCAGAATCCGGCGGACGGACGACACTGCAATGAAGGCCGTTACCGCGCGTTCGCAGCACACCATGATCGCTGATCGAAGCCCAGAAGCGAGGCATACTGAGGAACTCAGACGCAAGGCGTTTTTTGCTTCGCGGTGTTCTCCGTGTGGCTGTGCGTGTTGGTGAGTGCATCGACGATCAATGGCATCAGCCGATGGCGAAGCAATGGAGACCGCGTGTGTTTCCGGGCGGCGGCTTTGCGGGCATTCAAGCGCCAGAATGCCCCTTTGCTCGGCGGCTGCCAGTGGCCAGCACGACGACTACCTGCTTCGCGACGGCGCTGCTGAGCCCAATGGGGATGCGAAGCAGGCCGTCGCCTCCTGGCGTACGGGCTGGTTGCGCTGAGATCCAGAATGAATCCAGAAGTGAAGCGATCTGTGCGTCGTCGAACACACTTCCGTGGCGGCTCGACTTTGCTGGCAGTGACTGATTGAGCCTGATCGCGATAGCCAAAGTGTCTACTTTTAAGGTCAGGCGCTTCTTCCGCCCCAATTGTCGGTCGAGACATTTCGCCCAGCTCCGATGCGCAACCTTCTTCCATCACGGCGACACCGAAAGGGTCAGCCTCAGCGGTTGTCTCATTCGCTACCAGCAGAACCTGGGAGTGCGGCGCATCAACTGCCCGAGGGCGATCCCGCCGCGGGCACCGCGCGCACGATAAACCGCTTCGGGGCTGCCCCACGTGGTAGAACGGGTAGCAGCCGACGAGTGTCACCGCAGGAGTGGGCGTGGGGTCGATCACGCTGACGTCGTCGGGGGTGGTGATCTTGATCCACTGGACGCGGAATTGCTCGGTCGCGACAGGCGTGTCCAGCACCAGCGCGTCGCCTTCCTTGATGTCCTTCAGAACCCGGAAGTAGCCGTCCCGGTGGGCCGCAATGCCGACGTTGCCCGGCGTCCCGGGTAGGGCCGTGTCCTCGATCCGGCCGGCCGCGAGGTCGAGCACCGCGTCCGCGGTGCCGTCGTAGACCGGCACCTCGAGATTGAGCCGAGGGATGCGCAGGATGGCGAGCGTCCTGGGTGTTTCCTGCTTCAGCGCGACCTTGTAGGCCTTCACTCGAACGGCCGACCATAGATTCATGTCGACTTTCCCGCTCCAGGTGAGCTCGCGCGGCGGCGGAGAGGGTGGAGGCGGCGGTGCTGGGGCCGGAGCGACGGCGGCCGGCCGGTTGTTGTCCGGGGGGCATCGGTGCCGCGGTCGCACGACGCCAGCGTCGCCGCAAGGACGAGCGTGAGGGCCACGACTGGGAGGGCGCGACCAGAGCGGTGTGCGGCCATCAGGGATCCTCCATTGCGAGGCGCGCGGTCAGTCCGAGCGCCGCCGAAGCGCCTGCGGCGCCGGCCGTCCGTCAAAGACCCGAGGTCGGCGATTGCCTCATCTTGCGCCTGTCGGGCGCGCCTGTCTACGGTTGCCGACCCCGGCCTCGCCGACGCTTGCGCTGCCTCGAGCGTCTCGGAGACGCGGTGTGAGCGACGACTTCGGCTGCCCCGCCGGCGTGATCCGGACGGACTCCGGATCTATGAGGAGCGGTGAGATGAGGGGAAGAAACCGACGAGCTGGCATCACGAGGCCAGAGCGCGTCGCGCAATCGAGTTTGAACTCTTCGATGTTATCGTAGCCGCGGAATGCCCAGCCGGTGTCTTTCCTATTTCAGCAGGAGACAAACCAGATGAAAGCATCATCCGTCACACTCGCTGTCGCCGCCGTTCTTCTCGGTGCCACATTGACGCCGCCGGTTGCCGCTGACAAAGGCGGCGTCGGATCGGCACGGCTCCAACTCGTCGAGGCGACCATTCAGGAGCTGCAGAAGGCGCTGCAGACGAAGCTCGTGACCTCCGGGCAGCTCGCTGGAGATGTACCACGCACGCATGGCGGCCTATGAAGACTCTGGCCCGCACATCAACGCGCTACATACACGTCAATGCGAACGCGGATCTCGATGCCATGCACGTCGATGCGCGCCGGCATCCCGGCGCAGTCAACGGTCCGCTGTACGGCATACCCATCCTGCTGAAAGACAATATCGACACGGCGGATATGCCGACCACCGCCGGCAGCGTTGCGCTTGCCGGATCGATTCCGCCGGACGATGCGTTCATCGTGCAGAAAGCTGCGGCAGGCGGGCGCGATCATCCTCGGCAAGGGCACGCTGACCGAATACGCGAACTTCATCGCGATCGGCATGCCGACCGGCTACAGCTCGCTCGGCGGTTTCGGATTCAATCCGTGCGACCCGCGCGTGGACCCTCGCACCACGCCTCCGTTCAATGACGGTCGTCCGGTGTTGCAGACCGGAGGCTCGAGCTCCGGCCCGGGCATCGGTGTCAATGCGAACCTGACGGCGATTGCGATCGGCACCGAAACCTCGGGATCGATTCTGAGCCCCGCGAACGCGAACGGTATCGTCGGCATCAAGCCGACCGTGGGTCTGGTCAGCCGCGACGGCATCATTCCCATCACCGCAGATCAGGACACGGCGGGACCCCTCACCCGCACGGTGACGGACGCCGCGATCCTGTTGGGCGTGATCGCCGGCTACGATCCCAACGACTCGGCAACGGCGGCATGTCTGATCCCTGGCAACTGCTTCAGCGACTACACGCAGTTCCTGAACGCCCGCGCGCTGAGAGGCGCACGCATTGCGGTGCTACCTCCGCCGACTCCGCTCGCTCGCCAACCGCCAGGCGGTCATCGACAACGCCGTGGCGCGTGCTGAGAGCGCAGGGTGCATCTGTGCGGATTCTTGCCGTGTCCGGACATTCCGCCGCAGCCCGGCTCTTGCGTCAGCTACCCGCTGCCTCCGGTTCCGCCGCCGCCCGCGCGTGCGGTGCTCATCAGTGCTGCCTGCTACGGGTTCAAGCGCGACCTGAACGCGCGTACTCGCGGGCACACCGGGCGCGCCGAATCACACGCTCGCTCGAGATCGTGGCCTTCAACAGCACCTTCGTGCCGCCGATGAAATACGGGCGAGGCCATCGCCGAAGCTGGCCGCGCAGGTCGACATCGGTCCCGGAAGTGCCGACACGCTCCGTTACCTGGACGATCGCGCGATCGATCTCGTGGTTCTCGCGTGACGCCCTGAACGCGATCTACTTCGGGCCGGATGGCATCAGGGGAACGGCCGACGATCACCGACGCGATTCTCGCGCTCGGCAACAACTTCGCGGCGGCGCCTGCGAAAGCCGGCTTCCCGAGCGTGACGGTGCCCGGAGGATTCATCTGCTGGCCGATACCAATCCTCCGACGAACGATCCGCCGATCAACGGACAATTCCCGCAGACGGTCACGTTCTCCGGACCGGCATTCTCCGAGCCGCGGCTGATCGGACTCGCGTACGCATTTGAACAGGTGACGCATTACCGCGTGCCGCCGTCGAGCACGCCGCCGCTGGCGAGCGACAGCGTAGGAGACCGCTAATCTCACAGCCCGTGGCGACCGTGGCGGCGAGCACGCGAGAGGTCTCGAGCGGCTCGAGCGGCAACGACTGAAGAATGCCGGGCCCGTGGAAGAAGGCTGAAAGGAGCCTCACGGCTGATGATAGCGTACAGACCGGAGTCGCGGCGGAACCAGATGGTGACCTGGCTGCGGGGCGTGGACTCCCTCAGGCGCGTTGCCTGACACGCGTGACGTCTGGGTCGGCCTTTCCGGAAGGCGCTGCATGGGTGCGATGGAGTGGCTACGAGACGAGAAGCCAGATCAGGCCCACGAGGCCAGCCATCAGGAAGACCGCCGCCAGGCCGACGGCGAGATAGGACGGCCTCAGGATGCGCTGTCTCGATCACCGCGTCCGAGGGGTTGCGCGGATCGTAACGGACGTCGAGCGCCGTCCCGGCGGCGTACCTGTCGCAGTGTTCACGAGCGAGCTGCGCGAAGCCATGGCTCATCGTGGAGGGGAAGAACGTCACCCGATCGCCCGAGTGGGCCGTGCCGCCGACGACGTAGCGGTAGTTCACGCGAACGTTGATGCGGCTTGTCGTCGGCCCGGTGCTGTCGGTGGGGTTGATCTCGCGGGTGACGGTCTCTGTCCAGGAACGGGTGACCGTGCCTTGCGCGTGCGGCCAGCGGCCCGCGCGCCGAAGCCCTCCATACCGGCCGGCCGAAGAAGAAAAGGCCGGCGGCGCCTGCCGCGGCGATGATCGCCGCACCCTGGATCGTGTCCATGGCGTTGCCTCCGCACGAGAGCGGGTCACGATTTTCACTCGTGTCGTCGGACGGCGCAGCGCTAGCACGGCCGCCTGACTCGCGGCCAGTGGCGGGAAGCCCTCCTGGAATCGAGCCGGCCGCAGTGCCAGATGCCGCCGCCTGGTCAGAATAGAGCAGCGCCAGAAATTCGGGGTGCGATGACGTTCAGCCCTTCAGACGGCCGCTAACGCGACGGTCCGCGACGCCGCGGCACGACGGTGAGTTTCTTGCCGCCGATGCGCTCGACGGTTCTACGCGCCAGCCCCTCAGATCAGTCCAGTCCGAGTGGGACCGCCGCTGCGTTGCCGCGTTGTCGGGCCTTGCGCCAGAATCCTGCCGCGCAGACCGAGGCCGTAGATCCTCCAACGGCCCTGCGGTGGGCGCTTTGCCGGCGCGTAGTCGAAGTGCTCGTCCTCGGTTTCGAGGAACCGGTAGTAGATCCGGTAGAGCTCCTCGCCGAACACCTGCTGCGGGGTCTCGACGCCCAGTGGGATCGCATCGGTGCCGAAGAGAATCCGGTCCTGGTAGCGGTCGAAGAATTCTGCCGCGGTGCGCGGCTGGCGCCCGAGCTCGCCGATGCGGGCGCCAATCTCGACGTGCACGTTGCGAAAGCGGTCGAGCGTCTCGCCGACCGCCTGCAGGTTCTCGGCCCAGTGGCCGACGTGCAGTCCCACGAAGGTCGTGTTCGGGTGTTTCGCGAACACACGGTCGCGGGCCTCGAGGATCTCCTTGAACGACGGGAAGTCCTTGCCATGAAACGACCAGTCCGGATGCGCGTTCAGCTCCTCGAAGCGCTCGTTGAAGCGATCGATCGGAAGGAAGAAGGCCTCCGGATCGCCGACATGCATCGCGACGGGCATTCCCAGCCTTCCGCAGGCCTCCCACATCGGATCGAAGCGCGGATCGTCGACTCTCACCAGCTTTCCGGTCGGACCACCGTCGCGGAGATAGAGGCCCAGCGTCTTCAGCACCTTGACGCCGACCGCGCCCGCGCCTGCGCCTTCGCGATTTCGTCGGCCTGCCATCGCGCATACCCGGCCTCGGCGGCGCGCGTCCACGCGGGCTCGGTCATCGACAGGAAGCGGCGTGGAAACGCCCGGTCGAAGACCGCGATCGTCGCCGACAAATCCTCGCCGAAGCCGCCGGTCAGGTTCACCATCAGTCCGCAGGTTGACGGCGTCCATCGTCTTCAGCAGTTCGGCCGGCGGCACCGGCGGTCGATGGCCGCCCGGCGACGCGAGACGTGGGTGTGGAAATCGATTACCGGAAAGCGCGCGCCCTGCACGGTCGTCATGGCGACGTGCAGCATGCTCTTCGGCTCGAACTCCGGTGAGCGGCAGCGGCGAGGGCGCCGGCGGCTGCGCCTGCGCGCTGGCGATCTCCGCCCGCCCGGCGACGGCGGATCCGGCGAGTCCGGCGGCTGCCGTCGCGCGAGCCATTGCCGTCTGGTCGACTGCGTAAAGGTGTCGGTCATCGTGCCTCCGAGGGCGGCCGAGCGCCCCAGCACCCACAGTCTCAGCAATTCCCGCTGCACGAGGGACCGACGCGGCCCGCCGTCAAGCGCGCAGCACGGCCCCGAAGGTTGCCTCAGGCTCGAGGACTCAGAGAGAGCCCGCCAGTTCTTCCCACGAGGCAAACTCGTGTTGCCTCAGACAAGTGTCAGCTTCGATTGAGCGAGCTTGGCTACTTTCTCGATTACGATGTATCTCGAGACCGCGTATGTTCAATCGTTTTCACCCGCACGAGCGTCGGGTCTTGCTGTCCTACCTTTCGCTCCCCAGGTCAGCCAGTTCCGGGTCGAACGCCATCGAGCCCGAGCACGACTCCTCCTCGGGGTGCTGGACTCAGAGGCAGCGGGCCTCGGCTGCCGGATCCTCGCGCGAGAACCGGTGTCGCCCTCGACGACTTTCGCAGCGACATCGTCCGTCGTCTCACTGGCCGTGAAAAAGTCCCCAGAGTCCGACGACATCCCGTTCAGCGCCGTCCTGCGAGCGTGCGCCAGCAGACATGCGCCGGCCGAAGAAGCCGAGAGCGGCTGTTGCACAACGACGTAGGCACCGAACACCTGTGTGCTCGGGCTGCTGCGCGAGGGAGCGCAGCGTCGCGGCCGACGTTGCTGGCGGTGCAAGAGGCCCAGAGGATCGAAGCCGTCCGTGAGGCGATCGTCGAGCTGCGCTGCAGCCGCGGCGAGAGCAGCCGGAACCGCCAGGCCCACCGCTGACGCCGGGAAACACCCTACCAATGGCCGTGGATCCCGTTCGTGCCCGTCGCGAACGGTGCACATCCTCCATTCCGGCATGCGGTCGCCCGAGGAGCCGGTCATCAACCATGCGTAGGCCCGGTTTTCAGCGCGTACGGCTTCACCGCCGGAGGACTATCATTGTTCGTCGCGTGAGGGGAGTCGCTGGCACGTGCCGACATCACACCTGACTCCGCTGACGATGCGCGGTTCGACGTTACTCATGGTGCTGCCAGCAGCGGGAGACCCGCAGCCACGGTCGCTTCGGTTTGCTTCAATCTGCGATCGAGCGGCACTTCGCCGTGGACGCCAGGTGTGGAAAGACGCACGCGCTGATGTTTCATCGGTCTGACAAACACCAATCCGCTTGACGGATGCCGTGTGGCGGTATCCCGATCCGGAGCCCGGCACCGGCTTCTCGAGCGTCGTGTTTTTCGGTCTTCATGGGCCGTTCGACGGACGCGCCGATGTTCCCACTCGAAGGCTTCGCGCGGTGCACTCAGTGCCATTCACGTTCCTGGGTGAAGCTGGTTCGAGGAGATTCTGGGCGGACAGGTGATCGACGAAACGGGCCTGACCGTGGAATCTACGGTTTCGAGCTGAAGGAGCGCGTGTGAATACGCCGGAAGCGCTTCGATACAGGTGCTGCGCGACGAAGCGGGGCTGGTGATCACGCGGAGACAGCGCGGAGATACCGACGCTCATCGTGCGGCAACGGGAAGCGGAATATGAAAGCCAATGAGCGTGATTGAACTGTCATAGCCATACCGGGCCCGTATCCTAATTCCCTCTGCGCGGATCTAACGTTCGCCAGTTGGAACCGGATCGCCGACTGGCTGAACCGCATCCAGGCGCTCCAGACGGCGGCGTAGGAAGACAACAACGACTTTCGGCATGGTAAGGTGCGCGTGGAGGTTGGGCTCACGCACCACGCTCGGTTCGCTTGGCGAGGAGGATGGTGGGCTTGCCCGGACCCTCGGCGTCAGGAATAACGCCGACTACTGTGTAGCCAACCCTCTGCCAGAAGCCCAATGGGTGGGCGCCAGTTGGCTTGAGATCACGCAGGGCTGAAATAACGTCGAGGAACAGGTCCTGCCCGGTGAGGGTCGTGCGGCCCACCTCATCACTCGTACCCAACAGCATCGTCAGTGCGCCATTGCCGGCGGCGAGGCGTTCCACGTCATTGACCAACGCGCGGCCGTACCCTCGGCCTCTCATCCCTTCATCGACAACGAGCGGATGAAGCTCCCAGACCGAGCCGTAGTCGTGGCGCGCTCCTACCCAGCCGACAACGCGACCATCGATGAGGAGAACGCGACTGAGCATGCCGGGCTCCAGTGCTCCGACCACTTTCGCTCGGGCCGCCTCCACTGTCGGCACCCACGTCGGCGAGAGATCTCGAAACGAGCGCACCAACAACTCACAGACCTCCAGGATGCGGTCCTCGTCGCCAGGGCCCATCGTCACGATCGTTGGCTCGGACCGCTTCACGTCTGGCTCAATCAATCGGCCCGGAGACGCCGCGGTAATAATTCAGCCAGAGTTGCAGCCATCCCCGAGGCGACAATAACGCGGGTCTCAGCATTGCGCGGGTTGACCTGCCATAACAATTCTCGACAGCGACCGCAGGGAGCCAGAATGTTCCCATCGCAGTCCACGGCAACAATGGTGTGGATTTCCGATTCGCGCGACTTGAGCATCTCCGCAACTGCGGCGTGCTCAGCGCAGAAACCGAGGCTGCAGGCTGTATCGATACAGATGCCTGTGTAAACGCGACCCGTTGGCGTCACCAACGCTGCCGCGATACCACCGGCAACGCAGTCTTCGCTTGTACGGAATTCCCGCAAACTTGGCAGCAATACCGATCAACTCACTATCAGTCATATGATGTGTAGCGCGTAGTTTCACCGGCACAACTGGCACCACGGCGGAGGACGCGTTCAGTGGCGCCTTCGCCACCGATTGTTACTGCTGAAATCGTTCTCTCCCTTCATCCCGCAGCTCTGGATGTGCCGCTCAGAACGTGATCGGGCGAAGGCGAGACTCGTCTCTGTAGCAGAACACGAAGCGGCGTCCGCATTCGTAACTTTCCTCGGCCGGTTATTTCTGAAAAGGTGCTTGATCCGATCGTCAGACACTCGTCCAGTCGCCAGATCCCGTAGCGCTGCTTGATCGTCTCCATCATTCGCGCAGAGCCGGGAGAGGCAGCAACCAAGCTTCACGAGTGCCATTCAAAGGCCTTCCGTGAACTAATGTTGGCGAAGACGATCTCCAGCCGTTCGCTTGGTCCCCAGGACGCCCGCGCCGTGACCCTATCGTGGTGGCCATTGTCAAGATGGCGCGATGCAGGAATGACCGCTGCACTTCGGCCTCGCGCGTCAAAGACCTCATAGACTGCAACGTATGGGAGTGGAGGAAGAGTGATCTCTCGTGCCATGCACGCGACGCAGGCCGTCCGAGATGCGGGAAGCTTTCCAGAGTGCCAACGCGCTCCACGATGGATTGCGCGACGCGTCGTGCGGACTCTGGGCGGCTCTCGGCGATGAAGTCGCAGATCCGTTCGAGGTCGTCCGCGGCGTCCGTCGTCCAGCGGACGCGCATCAGCCGCGATATCGCCGATCCATGCGAGACATGACTCGTCGTCTCGACTAGGCGGCCTTCGCCGGCAGAGGCGCGACCCTTCTCAACTTCGACACGAAACCACTCGTCGTGGTCCATTGAGCTGGCCAAGAGGTCGAGCGCGACTTGGTCGACTGTGCGCCCCGTCTCGGTGGCCAGGCGGGGTCAACTTTGCTTCGAGTTCGGGCGGAACTTGCGAGTTCATACGCCAGCGTAGAGTGGGCGCGAGTCCCTGTCAACAGATGAGGTCGCGATCGTCGCATCGCATTCGCTTTCTACGACGAAATGGCGTCGAGGATCGCCTTGCGCAAGTCGAAGCCTGTTGCTCGCTCGCCGTGCGCTCGATGCGCAGGATGCGCTCGGCATCGGACATGGCTGCGAGGCCGTCCAGGAACGCGCGATGCGGGTGTCGGTTGCCGCCGGGATCCGGTCGAGCGCGGCGCGGAGGATGTCGCGGACAGCGCCTTCAGCGCCACATCTCACGATGGAACTCCTGAGCGTCCGTGATGGTCGGCGGGTTTCCGTGCGTAATGGCAGAGCGGAAGCCGTAGAACGACGAGAGGAGCTTCGAAAGTTCCTGCGGGCGTGTTTCGGCGGCACCCCGGCGAGCAGGCGCACGCGCGCCTACGGTTAGACGCCGCTATAGCCGAAGCTCGCCTTACGATTCGCGCTGAGCGAAGAGCACACATGTAACTGAACGAAGCATAC
>ERZ1370068.5521-contig-4545_pt1 | contig 43946 bp, 80 predicted proteins | sample MGYA00561227_ERZ1370068 | MGnify/ENA primary metagenome ERZ1370068 (study PRJEB38410, sample SAMEA6850437) | metagenome | study: Metagenomic assessment of the ecological functions of the soil: analysis of the soil microbiota associated with the...
GTGTACTTCGTTCAGTTACGTATTGCTCGTGTAATACAGCACCCGCCCCGCGTCACCAACTCTGCGGTCTTGACCATCTCAACGCTTGTTAAGTCATCACGCCAGCCGGCAATCCCGAGCACCGAGCAAGACACCGGAAGGAAACGGCAAGCGCCGGGGAGAACTCGTCGCGATCTTGCCGCCCTTGGTGGCATCGCCGCCCGCGAAGCTCGATCGCGTTCTGCGCCATACCGCAGCACCTCCGTGCATCTCCGCGAGTCACCGTAGCTTGGCCGATATTGCGGCGGTGAGCAGTGCCAGCGTCAAGTGTCGGATCGCCGATCGACTCGAGCAGCTGGACCTGCTCGGCGGCGAGCGCGGAGGCCTCGCGTCGGCTGCGCGTTGAAGTACGTCTCCATGACGGGCCCGGACATCGCGATGGCCGGGGACCGCTGATCATCCGCGGCGAAGGCAGAGATCGCGCAGCTCGTCGAAAGCCGGACGCGAAAGTCCGCTGCCGCCTACTCGTGCGGAATCCGGTCGCGCAGAAGAGGGTTCGAGGGGCGATGCGCATTGCTGCCGGTCGATCTCGGGTGATCGTCGGGGAGCCGATCGGCGACCTGCTGCGCTTTCTTCGCCAGCCTCCTCGAACTGCCGCGTTGATTGTCGCCGGTAGTTCACCCACGATGCTGACGCGCATGTGCCGGTCGAATGCTGCTTGCGGGTCTTGCCGGCGACCTCGCAGTGCGCCGCGATGCGAGGGCCGCGTTCTGCGTCCAGCCGGAGCCCAGGATCGCGATCCCGGATCAACCGTGACCAGCCGTCGGTGTAGTTGTGCGCGATCGGATTTGAGTTGTGATTCATTGGCAACCGCGCGGATCAGCGGGTGCCGGAACGCGTACTCGGGGCAGTGGACCGAACCTCACCTGGTCGACCGAGTTCCGCCGCGATGAGCGGCGCCACATCAGGTCGTCCACGCAGTGACGGCCAGCAGATCGTCATCGAATCGCGACCCGATGACCGCCGCGGCATTCAACGTGCGCTTGGCGGCGGGGTCGAGGACGAGTCCAATGCGTGCGCGATGGTTGCGTGAGAGGTGGCCGGGACATCGGCGTCGTCGACATCGCCACGCAAGGAGTATGCGCCGGGTTGACCGTCAAGCACCCCGCGCTCGGCCAGATCGCGTACCATCCCTCGGCGAAGAATGGGTTGCCTGCCGCTCGTTCGGCTACTCGTGCAGCCAGATCCTGCCGAGCTGCGGTTCCGCCGCAGCAATTGGGCGGTCCAACGTCGCCGCTTGTGCCTCGCTCAAGTGGCCGCAGCGCGATCGTCTGCGCGCCCGGTATCTGGCTCAGTCGACCGCGGTACTCAGGCCGGTAGGTGATCAGCGTCAGCGCCGGGATCCGGGGGACCACCGCGAGAGAAGTCGGCGAGCATCGACTCACTGACTTCGTCGATCCAGTGCGCGTCCTCGATGACGTAGACCATCGTGGGTCTCGGGGCGGGCCAGCGACGCGGCAGGTTAATCAGCGCGGTCAACCGTCGCCGTTGCGCGTCGGGGCGACATCGGGCAGTGCGAGTCGCGGCGTCCCGAATGCCCAATAGGTCCTCGAGCAGGACGAGGTCGTCGGGATCGGCGTCTTGGAACTGGTCGCGTACGTGGATCGCGGCTCGTGACGGCGTCAAGATCGTTGATTCCCGTGCCTGCGCGCAACAACCGGGCGACGCGCATGGAACGGGATGTCGCGAGTGTGCGACTCGCAGTAGGTGGTGATCACCGCACACGCTCGCGGCCGGCGGCGATCGCCGCAGGCTTCACGGATGAGTCTGCTCTTGCCGATGCCCGGCGGCCCGACCACGCTGACGACACGCCGGCGCCGCCAATCGCGCTCATCGAGGACTCGCAGTGGTCGTGTTGAGTCTCCCAACCGCCGACCGACCAGATTCGACTCGGTGCGACGTCAGGGCCGGCTGTTCGCCGCATGGCCAGCAGCCGCCGGGCGCGCACGGGCTCGTCGGCACCCTTGATCTGAACCGAGTTCGGGCTCACCGAGGACAGCCGGCGTCTCCACGAGTCGAGCGGTCGACTCGCTGAGCATCACTCCACCTGGCGGGGCAACCGATTCCATGCGCTGGGCCATTCCCACTTGCTCGCCGATCGGTGGTGTAACCCAGAGGGCTCAGAACCGATCTCGCCCGCGATCACCTGCCCTGAGTTCAGGCCTATCCGCAGCGGAACTCGACGCCGTCGAGCGTCGCTTGACCTCTGACGCAACAGTCTCTCGCTCGCCGTTTGAATCTCCAGAAGCGCCGCGAAGGCGCAGCCATACGTCATTCGTGGCCGTGCGCGCCGAAAACCGCCATGATGCCGTCGCCAGTGAATTGAGTTGACAGTCCCGCCGTATGCTTCACCACAGTCGTCGAACAGTCGAGCAGTTCGGTCATGATCTCGCGGCAGGCGCTCCGCGCCCGCCGACCGCGGCGGCGATGTCCATGGGCGCACCACATCGGCGAACAGGACGTTACCGCTTGTCGCCTCGGCAGGGAGCGCTGCAGCGCGATACGGAGTGCCGCACTCGGAGACAGAACTCGGCGTTGGCCGGTAGTTCCGTTGCGCACGATGGACAAGTCGTCATGGCATCGCCTCGGCCCACGCCATGTGACCCTCAAAGCCGAGTTCCGCGGCCATCTTTCGGTAGCTGTCCCCGAAGTTCTCGGTATGTTGCGTCGTCGCCCTGGGCCTGTGCCAGCAATGCCCGCAATCGCAGCAGCCAGATATCGTTCAGGACAAATCCGGGTTCGGTCGGGAACGCTGCTAGACGATCGATGGATGCTTGTGCATCGCGCGAGATCCGCGTCGGAGCCGCGCCCCAACAGTGACTCGACGAGCACGGAGGATGCCAGTGCAATCCACTGTGCCGCTTCCTTGGCGAACAGACCATCGAGCGCTGTACGCACCAGTTCGATCGCACCGTCGAGGGTCGCCCAATTGCGCCTTTCTCCCTTGCGGTATGTACCTGGATGACGAGCAAGGTGTTGCCGGGGCAGCGGTTTTGAACGCTCGGATCCGCAAGCGTCCGCGAGCAGCTTGTGACCAGCTTCGCGCTCGGGGGCTTCTCGATAGACCACAGTGATAGCTCGCGTGGCTCGTGCCATGGTCAGGACCGGGTTGTCGCCGAATTGCTCTGCTGCAGTGAGTATGTCGGCTGTTTGGCAGAAGAGCGATCGCGTCCGGTAGCAAGCCACGCCGTTTGCGATGGGAACCATGCGGACGGTCCCAGAGCACACCGGAGCGCATTGCGGGGGTCAATCGACATCAGCCGCCGCGATGGCGCGCGAAAAATCGTCCTTCCAGCCGGGAAGTCCTGCATGAGGCAGCGGCTGAGGCCACGATACGCGATGGCGGTCGTGAGCGGAGATACGGTCAGCATGCTGCGCCTTGACGAAGTTCGCCGCCAGCCAAATCGATGACTCGCGCTTTGCGCCATCGTCAGCGCCAAGTTGAGAAACGACCGGGTTCCAGGGATTGACGGACATCAGAGGTGACGGAAAGCGCAACCGTCAACGTTGGGTCGGCGACGGAATCGAGCAGGTAAAGGGTGAGTTCTGTCGCGAGGCGTGACGACTCCGCTCGGAAGCCCCTAGGCCTGCAAATTGCCTGGCCATCGGCTCAGGCCACGCAGGTTGCGATCGCGAGCGAGCGCTCGTCGCCTGCTGCGGCGCAGAGGACCGCGCAGTTCGTCGAATTCGATGCCAGACCTTCGGCGCATCGAAGCGATGGTGCGTTGGCGCACAAGAAGAGTGCGCGGCGCGATGCGCGCATTGCCGTGCGATCGGCATGCGGTCGGGCGATCGATCGGCGACCTGTTGTGCCCTGATCAACTTGACCGCGCGGCGGCAATGTTGCGCCAAGTCGAGCAAGTCGCCGCCCGCATGTGCCAGCTGAACGCTGCACGGAGATCGCCCGCCGCCTCGCAGGTGCTCGGCGATCAGCGCTGCATTCTCGTCGAACGAGTCCGGCTCGCGTGTGTTCGATCGCGGCGGCCAGCGCGCCGGTGCAGCTGCGGCGCGATCGGATTTGAGCTGCGACTCGTAGGCCACCGGCGCGGATCAGCGGATGGCCGGAACGCGTACTCGGCGTCGCGGGGCGAACCACGACCTGGTCGATCAGTTCGCGCCTCGATCAGCTGGCGTCGACGTCCGGTCGTCGATCCCAGTGCTGGTCAACAGGTCAGGTGTCAAACCGCGACGCCGATGACCGCCGCGGCGCTCAGCGTGCGTTTCGCGGTCGGCGTCGAGGCGGTCGATGCGCGCGGCGATGGCGGCCTGCAAGGGTGGCCGGCACACTGATCACGTCAGCCGACGTCACGTGGCGCAGGTACGCGCCGCGGCTGCCGCGCAGCACGCCGCGTTCGGCCAGAGTCGCGCACCGATCTCCTCGGCGAAGAACGGGTTACCGGCGGCGCGTGTCGGCGATCAGTTCAGCCAGCCCGCTGCAGCGACTGGATCGGTGCCGAGCAGCTCGGCGACCAGCGCTGCGGTCTGCGTCATCGCTCAGCGGCCGCAGGGCAATGGTCTGCGCGCCGGGCACGCGGTCAGCGCGCCGCTGGTACTCGGGGCGGTAGCGTGATGCAGCACCAGCGACGGCGTCTGCGGGATCACCGCCAGGAAGTCGGCCAGCATCGACTCGCTGACCTCGTCGATCCAGTGCGCGTCCTCGATGACGTACACCGCCGGCTCTGGCGGGCCAGCGACGCGGCATTGACCAGCGCGGTCAACCGCCGCCGCCGCGCATCGGGAGCGATGTCGGGCAACGCACGCGTCCGGGTCGCCGGATGCCCAGCAGGTCGTCGAGCAGCAGCCAGATCCTCGGGGTCGGCGTCGGGAACCTCGGTCGCGCACGCGCCCGCGCGCCGCCTGCATCGTCGAGATCGCTCGACCCCAGTCGCCGCGCGCAGCAACCGCGCCACCACATGGAACGGGATATCGGCTGGCGTGCGACTCGCAGAAGGTCGGTGAACACCTCGCACGCCGCGGCCGAGCGCGCAATCGCGGCCGCTTCGCGGACCAGTCGGCTCTTGCCGATGCCCGGCGGCCCGACGACGCTGACGACGCACCCGGCGCCGCCGATGGCCTCGTCGAGGATCGCCGGTGACGGTGTTGAAGTTCCCACGTCCGACCGACCAGAGTCGACTCGCTGCGCCGACTGTGCGCCGTGTCGCCGATGCCCAGCAGCCGCCGGGCGCGGCACCGGCGTGTCAGCGCCCTTGATGCGCACCAGCTCCGGCTCGCCGAGGACCGCTGCGTCTTCAACCAGTCGGGCGGTGGACGCGCTGAGCATCACCCCACCCGGCGGGGCGACCGACTCCATCCGCTGAGCCATCCCGACCTGCTCACCGATCGCGGTGTAACCCAAAGGCCCGAACCGATCTCACCGGCGATCACCTGACCCGAGTTCAGGCCGACCCGCAGCTGCAGGTCGACACCGTCGCGGTCTTGGACCTCGGCGGCGAGCCGCTTCGCCTCCTCCTGAATGCCCAAGGCCGCCAGGCAGGCGCGGAACAGCGTGGTCCTCCAGCGTGATTGGTGCGCCGAACACCGCCATGATGCCGTCGCCGGTGAACTGGTCTCACGCGTTCCGCCGTAGCGCTTCACCACGGCCGTGGAACGGTCCAGCAGTTCGGCCATGATCTCGCGCAGCCGCTCCGCACCCACCGCCGCCGCGATGTCCATCGAACGGACCACGTCGGCGAACAGCACCGTCACCTGCTTGTACTCGGCTGACGGCTGCGGTCGACGCGATCGGGCACCGCAGGCATCACAGAACCGGGCGCCTGCTCGCGGCTCGCCGCCACATGTCCGGCATGTCACTGCGCCATCTGTAACCCCGGTCGTCCTGCTGAACTGAGGATAGGGTCGCAGAACGGCGCCGCCGGGACCGTTATTGACGTGCGGTTATGGCTTCCCGCCAGGCCGCCAGCTTGTCGGCGTAGCGCATGGTCTGGGCGGGGCTGGTCGACGGCAGCCGCCGGTAGCCGAAGCTCCGGTGCGATGCGGACCAGCCGGTTGAAGTTCTTCTCGGCTGCGGCGCCGTTGAAGAACACCCGGGTGATCTGGGGATGACGTTCGAACAGCTGGCCGAAGTCGTTTGGCCACCATGCTGTCTGGCTCCACCGCCGGAGTCCAGGCTGCCGACGCCGGCATGACCGCAGTACGTCCCACACCGCGACGCCGTGGGCCGTCAGCGCGCGTAGTGCGATCGTCGTATCGGCTGCCGGAGGCATCGAACCCGAAGATCTCGCCGGTGATCCTCCAGAACGCGTTTCGCGGATTGGCGTAATACTGCCTGCGCGCCCAGCGACATCACGCTCGGCATGTTGCCGAGAATCAGGAGCCGCGCGCGCCGTCGTCGATGATCGGCGGCAGACCCGTACAGCAGCGGCGCGGTCATACGCAAGCAGGTATACCGCTTGGTGGCGGTGGCCGGCGACGCCGATGGCCGATCGAGGTCGATCCGAAGGCCTGCTCGACGGTCTCGAAGGACAGGCGCGTGCCGAACGGGCCGAGCTGATCGCAGTGGCTGCTTGAGCGGGGATTCACCGTCGGAACAGATCCGGGGCGCAGTTCGCGCCGATGCTGCTGCCTGCGGGCCGCATCGTCGGCGATGACGGCCGTACGTGTCCGCCCGCGCAGATCTGCGATGAAACCGGCATCGATCTGGAGCTGCTGCAGGCGATCCAGCGGGCACTCGGTCATGCCCAGGGTCGACGATCCCGATGCGGCCGTCCATGCTGCGGGCCGACAGCCGAAGCCGCGGCGCCGCGCAAGGTCTTCATCGACGATGGGCCTCGAGCCGCGAGCAGGTGATCGCCGTGACACGCGGATGCTCGGCCATGGTCTCGCGCAGACCGCGGAAGCGATGCGCCAAGTCGTCCTCGAGGCCGGTGATCCGAGCCCGGCGCGCACGGAACTGCAGACTCGCGCAGGCCTACGAGGGCTTGGTGCAGCAGATGTCGCCGCTGCTCGGACCGCTGGTGTGAGGACGTGCTGCGCGTGCAGCTGCGGCACACCGTTGGAGACCGAGGCGGTCAGCGTCGCCGAGCGGGCCGCGGGCACGCCTTCCCGGAGCGCGCAAGGTCGACGGTGGCGTTTCGCCGACCTCTGTCGGCTTCACCCGCCTGGGCGAGGCGGTGCCGCCGGAGGAGCTGGAGAACCTGGCCAGCCGGCTGTCCGACCTCGCTCACGACGTCGTCGTCGCCACCGGTGCGGTTCATCAAGACGATCGGCGACGCGGTGATGTTGGTCAGCACGGACCCGGTTGCGTTGCTGCGTGCGGCGCTGGAACTGTCGGCCGCCGCGGAGAAGTACGACGACTTTCCGCAGCTGCGGATCGGACTCGCCGTCGGGATGCGCGGTCAGCCGGGCCGGCGACTGGTTCGGCAGCCCGGTGAACGCTGGCCAGCCGGGTCACCGGGGTGGCGCGCCCGGACACGGTGCTGGTCTGCCGAATCCGTCCGAGAGGCGATTGGTGCTGCCGACGGATTTTCCTGGTCCTTCGCCGGGCGGCGCGCCACCTCAAAGGCGTCAAGGGCGAAGTCGAGGCTGTTCCGGGCCCGCGCGGCGAGGCTGCGGAATAGTACGTTGACGGCATGGCGGCGGACGTCGATATCGAGGCGTTGGGCCTGCTCGACGGCCTCGAAGGCGGGGCGCGCGAGGACGCGCGCCGCAGCTGATCAGCCTGGCTGCTCGACCGCGGCTTTTTCCATCGACCACATTCGCGCGTCGGTCGCCGCGCGCTCGATGTTGCCTGCCCACCGGGTGCTCGGCGACGACGGCGAGCTACGTGTCGGCGCGCGAGGTCTGCGGATCGACCGGGCATCGAGCCTGGAGGCTGCTGCAGCGGATTCCACGCAGCGCGCCATCGGCCTACCGCAGGATCGATGGATCCCGACGCGGCCGTCCTGCTGCGCGGACGGTGCACGGCCGCCGAGCGGCGTCGCGCGCAGGTGCTTCACTGGACCTGGGCATACGAGCCCGACGTCGCGGTTCGCCGTCATGCGGGTGGTCGATGGAGAGCCTGGAGTCACGCCGCCGCGATGTGATGCACGTGAGGCGGCGTCGAAGACGACATGCTGCGAGCCCGGCGCCTCCGAGAGGTCCGAGCTGGCCCGAGGCCTCGGAGGCAGCTGGCACGTACGGGGGCGGCCACGATGCTCGGGCCGCTGATGGAGGACCTCCGCTTGCGCCTGGAGCTGCGGCATTCAGCTGCAGAGACGGAGGCGGTGACAATGGCGCCGACCGGGCCGCGGCACGCTGCCTGGCGCGCGTCGAGGTGACCGTGTGCGTTCGCCAACCGTACCGGGCTTCACGCCCCGGCTGGGCGAAGGCGCTGCCCGGCCGAGGAGGCTCGAGCGGCGTGGCCGGTCGGCTGGCCGAACTCGCGCACGACGTAGCCGGCCGCACCCGGTGCGGTTCTGCGTCAGAGTCGATCGGCGATGCGGTGATGCTTTGGTCTCGTGTCGACCGCGGTGCCGTCTGGTCGGTGCGGTTGCTGGACCTGGCCGACGCCGCCGCGGCAAACGTGACTTGCCGCGCCTTACGGATTAGGCGTCGCCTCCGGGGTGCGCGGTCAGCCGGGCCGGGGACTGGTTAACGCTGGAGCCGGCTCCAATGTGGCGAGCCGTCGATGACCGGCGCGGCGCGTCCGGGACGGTGCTCGTCGCGGAGTCCACCAAGGATACAATCGGCAATGCGGGCCGTTTTGGTGGTCATCGATGGGCGCGCGACGCTGTGGAGCGTAGAGCAGTGGGGTGGCTTCTTCCGCGTGCGGCGCGCTCGCTGACCTGCCTTCCGCCGAAACCAACGTTGGGCGCGAAAGTGCGAGGTAATCGAAACCATTTCGTCGATCTCGACGAAGGGTGGTCACGGAACCTTCGGTTTGAACTTCTCGATGTTCCATTCGCGGCAGCCGCTACCGCGACGGCGTGAACCGGCGCAGCCGCAGGCTGTTGGTGACGACGAAGACCGAGCTGAGAAGCCATCGCGGCGCCGGCGATCAGCGGGTTGAGCAGCCCGACGGCGGCCAGCGGGAGCGCGGCGACGTTGTAGGCGAACGCCCAGAACAGGTTGCCCTTGATCGTCGCGCAGCGTGCGCGCGGGACAGCCGGATCGCGTCGGCGGCGGCGCGCAGGTCGCCGCGGACCAGGGTGAGGTCGCTGGCCTCGATCGCGACGTCGGTGCCGGTGCCCATCGCGAGGCCGAGATCGGCCTGCGCGAGCGCGGCGGCGTCGTTGACGCCGTCGCCGACCATCGCCACCACGCGGCCCTCGGCCTGCAGCCGGCTTGACCGCGTCGACCTTGTCGGCGGGCAGCACCTCGGCGATCACCTCGTCGATGCCGACCTCGGCGCGCGACCGCGCGGGCGGCGGCCGCGTTGTCGCCGGTGAGCAGCACCGGCGTGCAGGCCGAGGCCGCGCAGCTCGCGCGACGGCCTCGGCCGAGCGTCGGCTTGACGGTGTCGGCGACGACGAGCACGGCCGCGGACCGCGCCGTCCCAGCCGACGACGACACGGCGGTGCCGCCGCGGCTTCGGCCTCGGTCGGCCGCGCGGCGAGCTCGTCGGGAGCCGTCGGGCCCACTCGTCGCGCAGCCAGCCGGAGCCGGCCGGCCACGGCGCGACTGCCGTCGACGACGCCGGCGACGCCGAGCCCTCGTGGTTCGTCGAACGCCGCTCGACCGCGCGGCGAGCTCCGCGTCGCCGCGGCGCGCGATCGCCCGGCGCGATCGGATGCTCCGAGGCGTGCCTCGAGCGCGCCGGCCAGCCGCAGCACCTCGTCGTCGGTCCGTCGCCGGCGACGTGACGACGTCGACGAGCGCCATCCGCCCGGTCGTCACCGTGCCGGTCTTGTCGAGCACGACGGTGTCGACGCGGCGGGTCGACTCGAGCACCTCGGGGCCCTTGATCAGGATGCCGAGCTGGGCGCCGCGGCCGGTGCCGACCAGCAGCGCGGTCGGCGTGGCCAGCCCGAGCGCGCACGGGCAGGCGATGATCAGCACGGCGACGGCGGCGCGTGAACGCGGCGGTCGCGCGTGCCGCCGATGCAGCAGCCAGACGCCGAGGTGGCGACGGCGAGCGCCGATGACGATCGGCACGAAGACGGCCGAGACCCGGTCGGCCAGCCGCTGCACGCGCGGCCTTGCCGCTCTGGGCCTCGGTCGACCAGCCGGGCGATCTGGGCCAGCTGCGGTGTCGGCGCCGACCCTGGTGGCGCGGACCACGCAGCCGCCCGCCGGCGTTGACCGTCGCCCCGGCGACCGTGTCGCCGGGACCGACCTCGACGGGCACTGGCTCGCCGGTCAGCAGCGACGCGTCGACCGCCGAGGTGCCCGACTCGACGACGCCGTCGGTCGCGACCTTCTCGCCGGGCCGGACCACGAAGACGGTCGCCGACGGCGAGCTGCTCGATCGGGACGCGGTTTCGCTCGATCCGTCCCGCAGGACGGCGACGTCCTTGGCGCCCGATGCTCAAGCAGGGCGCGCAGCGCGCGCGCCGGACCGGCGCTTGGCGCGCGCCTCGAAATAGCGGCCAGCGAGAATGAACGTGGTGACGGCAGCGGCGACCTCGCAGGTCAGATGCGGTTCGCGCCATCGCCATTCGGACAGCAGGCTGAAGCGTCATCTTCATGCCCGGCATGCCGGCGTCGCCGAGTGAAGAACAGCGCCCACACCGACCACAGGTAGGCGGCGAGCGCGCCGACGCGAGATCAGCGTGTCCATCGTCGCGGCGCGGTGGCGCAGGTTCGCCCACGCGGCGCGGTGAAACGGCCAGCGCGCCCCAGAGCACAACGGGCGAGGCGAGCGTCGAGGGCCAGCCACTGCCAGTTGTCGAACTGCAGCGCGGGAACCATCGACAGCAGAACCACCGGCACGCTCAGCGTCGCCGAGAACCAGCAGCCGTCGCCGCCACGACGCGGCCTGCGTCGGGACTCCTCCGATGGCACGACAGTCGTCGCGCGGGCGTGCGGCAGCGTCGCGGTGTAGCCGGTCTCCTCGACCGCGGCGCACCAGGTTCTTCCGGAGTAACGCATGTCCGGGAAGTCGACCGTCGCCTGGTCGGTGGCGATGTTGACGGTGCGCGATGACGCCGTCGATGCGGTTGAGCCTCTTCTCGACCCGCGCCGCGCACGATGCGCACGTCATCCCACCGACTCCGAGCGTGAGTTCGTGCCGGTCGGTGGTGTCGGCGGCGACGGTCATGGTTGCCACACAACCATATACCCATAGGGGGTATAGGTAAAGGTGACGACGAAGGGATCACCAAGATGACGCGGAAGCGAACCACTCCTGATCGGTGCAGGCGACATCGTCCTGGCCAAGCGAGGGCATCGATCCCCGGGTCACCGACCTGGCCAACCAAGATCAAGGGCGCGCAGGATCCCGAGATCAAGCAGATGGCAGGACTGGCTGATGCAATGGGGCAACCCGCCGATGCCGTCCAGCTCCGGGTGAGGGCACGGTGGCCGTGACATGGAAGCGCATAGACCCGGCGGCGCGATGGGGATGATGTCCGACGAGCAGATGATCTTGCGCTGAACCACGCCGAGGGCGTCGAGGCCAGCAGGTTGTTCCTGACCGGCATGATCGCGCTTGCCACGAGGGGGTAATCGCGATGGTGCAGACCGAGATTGAGACCGGTCAATTTCCGCCTCGCGCAGTCGAGCTGGCGGGCTCGATCGTGACACCCAGCAGCAGAGATTGACACCATGAAGGGCATCCCGGCGACGCCGGCGTCATCGCCGTGCGCATTCTCGTGCAACGGGTATCCGTCGGCGTCGGTGTCCGTCGACGGTGAAGTGGTCGTGGGCGGTGCGACTGGACGGTCAGGGCCTGCTCGCCCTGCGGTGTCACCCACTCCGACGATCGGCGACAAGGCTCAGCGGCTGGCCGAAAAGCTCTGGCAGTTACGCACTCGACGATGAGAAGTCGGCCGCAGACATCAACGCACCGATCCCCGTGGTCAGTCAGTTCACCCCAGCGCCAACACCACGAAAGGCCGACGGCTCATGCTGGAACGCCGCCGACCCGGCGCTGTCGCCGAACCGCTGGTGACCGCTTTCGCCGATGCATTGCGCTGGTCTGGTGCGCGCAGGTGGATATCGGCGTCTTCGGCGCGCACACGCAAGTAGAGCTTTCGTCAACGACGGTCCAGTGACCGTCCTGCTCGAGTTGGCGACCGGAAGTCTCTTTGGCGGGAGCCTGGAACTTTGTTCGGTGATAGGTCGGGGTTTTCGGAGGCGCTCCCTACGGTTGCAGTGTGCAGATGCGTTACCGGTACCGCATCGAACCGACACCCGCCCAGCGGCAAGATGCTGGCGCGGGTGTTCGGGTGCTGCCGGGTGGTGTTCAACGACGCACTGCGGGTCCGCGAGCGAGGCGTATCGGGCCGGGATGAAACTGTCGCGACAGCCGAGATTCAGCGCCGGGTGATCACCGCAGGCGAAGACGACCATCGAGCGTGGCATGGCTGGCGCGAGGTGCCCAGTGTGGCGTTGGTGCAGTCGGTCAACGACTCCCGGCGGGCGTGGCGCAACTTCTTCGACTCCCACACCGGGAAACGCAAGGGCCGCAAGCGTGGGCCGGCCGCGGATGAAGTCGCGCAAGGATCACCGGCAGTCGTTTCGGCTCACCCGCAACGGATTCTCGCGTCCGGTCCAGTGGCCGGTTGTTTGTGGCGAAGGTGGGCGAGGTGCGGGTGCGCTGGTCGCGCGATCTGCCCGCGCGAGCCGTCGAGCGGTCACGATCATCCGGGAACCGGACGGCCACTACTACGCCAGCTTCGTCGTCGACGTCGCCGCGCACACCGCTGCCGCGCGGTGCAGCGGAGGCCGGGGTGGATGTGGGCATCAGCGCGGTTGGCGACGATCGCGACCACCGACGGGCGCGCACCGACGTTGCGAACCCGAAGCATTTGGGCCGCAAGCTGCGCAAGTTGCGGCGGTTGGAGCGGGAGAAGTCCCGCCGGCAGAAAGGATCGGCACAACAGGGACAAGACGCGGCGCAAAGTGGCGATCGCGCACAACGAGGTGGCGCGGGCGCGGCGGGACTATCACCACAAGCAGGCTTTGGCGTTGGTTCGCGAGAACCAAGTGATCCACGTCGAGGACCTCAACATCGTGGGCATGGTCAAAAACCGTCGGCTCGCCCGAGCAATCTGCGATGCGGGTGGGGCCAGTTCGTGCGGATCATCGGCGAGAAAGCCGACCGCTACGGGCGCACCGTGCATCAGGTGTCGCGGTGGCTGGCGTCGAGCAAGACGTGCTCGGCGTGCGGGCACCGGCTCGACGAACTGCCGCTGCAGGTACGCGCAGTGGACGCTGCCCGACGTGCTGGGCAGTCCACGACCGCGACTACAACGCCGCCAAGGTCATTCTCGCCGCCGGGCGGGCGGAGAGACTAAACGCCTCCCACGCAAGTGGGCGGGACCGCGAACGCGGTTCCGGTGGAGCACCAGTAAGACCGTCCACCCGGCAGGCGGTGGGTGATGAAGCAGGAAGCACCCCAGCCAGCGGCGTAAGCCGCCACGGGAATCCCGACATTCAGTCCGAGGAGCACGTCAACTACCGGGTTGCGGTGACCCGTACACCTCGAGGGCTGGACGATGACGAAGCCCTGCCCGTAGAACGACACCTGAAGCGCCTCGCCGGAACCGCGACCGATCAGCGCGCCCGGCCTTGAAGCTCGTCTTCAGCTGCGTCTGCAGGTTCGCCGACCACGCCACGACCGCGTTGGTGTCGGCAAAAGTCGGCGCCTCCGCCGCGTTGAGTACGACCGGTGGGCCGTCGGTGGTCAGCGCCACCCATCCGGTGCCGCGCAACGTCGTGTTGAACAGCCCGCCCGCGACCATGCTGCCGCCCTTCACCCGCTCGATGTTCCAGTCGAGGCTCGAGGAGAACGCGAGCACGTTCTTGCCGCTGATCGACAAGCCGGCATTGTTCAGGTTCAGCAGATGCACGTCGCAGGCTCGCTCGGCGAGGAACACATCACCCTGACCCTGGCACCGCATCAGCGGCAGACCCTCTCCGGTCAACGCCTTCTTGATGAACTTCGACGCGCCGCCGCCCTCGAAGGAGAAGTCCACGTTGCCCTGATAGGCGACCATCGACCCCTGACGCGCCATGAACGGCCTCGCCGAGGCGCACGCGCAGCAGCTTCGAATTCTGGTTCGCGATCGGCTTCGCCTCTTTTCGCTGAACCGCCCGTCGACCAGATCACCGGTGATGCCGGCGAATCCGTCACCTTGAGCAGGGCCGGCCGAGCCCCAGCGGTGGACCGCTGCTGTTGGCGCGCCCGCCTGGTGGTCCGGCACCGGCGCGGCCTACCGCCCATCGGCGCCCGGCCGACCTGACCGCGATGGGAGACCTGATCGGTCCAGCGCTGCCCGTCCCACCAGCGGTACTCGTAGCGGCCTTCGGATCTGGTCGCAGCTTGCCAGGTCCGGGTCATCACGATTCACTCGATTTCGTGGAGATTTTCGAAACTATGCCGCGGTACACAACGCTGGCATCCTTATGTCATGGCAAAGGAAGTCGACCGGGTGCGGGCGCAAAGCGCCCTCGCGGTCATCAAGCAGCACCCAGGCATGGTGCTGTTCGCGGTTTCGCCGGCGATCGTGGCGCTGGCCGCGGTGTGGTGGTTGTTCGGCGCGGGCTGGGCAGCGCTGCTGCTGGTGGGAATGGTGCTCGGCGCGGGCGCCGCGGTCCTGATGAAGCGCAAAGTAGGAGTCCAACAAGACCTCAGCTGTTCGCTCGTGGTGAAAGCCGTCCCATCAGCGCTGTAACAATGTAATCATGTAATCATGCGACATCATCACCTCCATGGCCGACGGTCCGGCCGCCCCGGCGGCTGGCAACAGGCCCAGCAACCCGACGCAAGCGACGCCGCCGACTGGTTCGCCGGCCGGCTTCCCGACGGCTGGTTCGCCGGCGACCCGACGGTCGTCGTCGACCGCGAAGAGATCACCGTCATCGGCCGCCTGAAGGAACCCGAGACCACCGACGGCACCGAGAGCGAAGCCCGCGCGTCGGGACGCGTCGCCCGCTTCCGCGAGGAGACCCGCCCGGAGCGCATGCGGATCGCCGACGAGGCCGAGGCCCGTTATGGCCGCAAGGTCGCCTGGGGCGTCGAGGTCGGCGATCCCGGACGTCTCCCGAGCGAATCCTGTTCACCCACATCGCCGTACCGGTGATGACGCGGCTCAAGCAGCCGGAGCGCCAGGTGCTCGACACCCTTGTCGACGCCGGGGTGGCGCGGTCACGCGTCCGACGCGCTGGCCTGGTCGGTCCGGCTCGTCGGTGAGCACGCCGACGAGTGGCTGGAGCAAGCTGCGCGACGCGATGAAGAACGTCGACGACCTGCGCGCCGAGGGCCCGCAGCTCTAGACGCGCTCGACCCCGACGTACGACGAACTCAAGCGCCGCGGTCTGCGACAGCGGGTCGACGGGTCCGCCGTCGATCAAGCAGGTTGCGGTTGGCGCCGTAGGACTCCGGCTGCGAGCCGCCGCGCGGGTCGAAAATCCTTGAGCCCCAGCCGTGGTCGACGATGACCACGCCACGGCGCGGCCGCTCGTTGACCGACGCCGCCAGTTCGATCGCGCCGACGGAGGAGAACACCTCTCACCCGGTCGCCGTCGCTGATGCCGAGCGCGGCGGCGTCGTCGGGGTGGATGACCACCTCGTTGCTGCTTGCCAGACGGATGCAGGCCGGGCAAGCTCGTTGAGCCACGAGTTCATCGAGTGACGGTTGCGCCGGTTCGCCAGCTGGAACGGATAGTCCGGCAGGCGCCTCCGGGCCCGGTTCGGCGAGCAGCTCACGGGCCCGCTGCCACGAACTCCGGTGGCGCCGGCGTGCACTTCTTGTCGTCCGTTCTCAGCGCTTCCCTGAAGTGGCCGAACTCTCGCGGGCCCAGCACCCAGCCGTGCGGATGCGCCATCACGTCGCGCCATTTGATCCTGCGGCCGTTGACCTTTCGCCCGGTAGCCACGACCAGCCTGTCGATCCAGTGCGGGCCGAACTCGAGGCTGGCCTGCGCGTGAGGCGCGCGAGCCGGCGCGTGGCCCTGATGAAGCCGTTGAGCCCCTTGGCGCCGAACAGCGGCTTGCGCATGGCGATCGCGAGATCGACGAAGATGCGCCACTCCTGACGGGCGCCTGGCGGCGGGTCGACGGCCTTGGCGCCGTACTGCAGATACGGCTCGTCGTGCATGTTGCTGGTGAACGCGAGCAGGTCGTCGCGTTCCAGCCAGTGCACGGCGGGCAGCAGCCAGTGCGCGTGACGGTGGCTCTCGCGCTGCACGAAGTCGATGGCCACCAACAGATCCAGTTGTGCGAGCGCCTTGTCGAGTTTGGCTCCGTCGGGCCCCGAGACCACCGGGTTTCCGCAGTTGATCACCATCGCGCTGGATCTGGCCGCGGCCCGGCAGTGGTTATCTCCGCGGGCAACTCGCTGAGCGCGTGCGCGCCCGCGACCATGTCCCGGCCGGCCAGCCGGCTCTTTGTGCGGCTTGGCCTTGGCGAGATCGGCCAGCCGCAACGCGTCGACGTAACCGGGCTCGTACCTGCGGCCGCCGGGACGGTCCATCCGGCCGGTGATCACGTTGAGCACGTGACCGAGCCACTCCGCGACGGTGCCGCGCAAGGTGCATGGAAACCCCGGTCCGGGTCACCACCATCGCCGCCGCGCGCGGTGGCGAAATCCCGGGCCACCTGCTCGATCTGGCCGCGAGGGACGTCGCATCGTGATGCCAGATCGTCGAGGTCGGCGTCGGCGACGAGCTTGCGCAATTCACCGTACGCCCGTTGCGAGTTCGGTGCAGTCCTGTCGATGCTCGAGACCCTCGTCGAGGATCACCTTGACCATGGCCAAGCAGCAGCGCCCAGTCCTGTCCGGGCCGGACCGCGAGATGGACGTCGGCCTTCTCGGCGGTTTCGGTCCGCAATGGGTCGACGACGACGATCGTCGGCGCCCTGCTTCTGCCGCGTCCAGCGCGCGCCGCCATCCGCCCGGCACCGTCTCCAGCCAATTCCACGCGCTCACAGCGGGATTGGTGCCGACCAGCAGGAAGTAGTCGCAGTTGTCGATGTCGGACACCGGTGCCATGAGCATGCGACCCGTACATCGCGGAGGCGACGACGTGCATGGCGTTCTGGTCGACCGAGCCGACGAAGTACCGGTTGTGGGTGCCGACGGCGTCCAGCCACGCGTTCATGAAGATGATGTTCGACGACGAGAAGCCGGACGGATTGCCGTAGTAGATGCCGATCGCGTCCGGGCCGTCGGCGTCGATGAGCGCGTTCATTCGGGCGGCGATGTCGCCGATGGCCTCGTCCCAGCTCGCCTCGACATAGGTGTCGCCGACGCGACGCATCGGATTCAAGATCCGCCGGGGATGCTCGACGAGCTGGTTGGCGGTCCGGCCCTTGGCGCAGAAGTCCTGCCAGGTGTGGGGTTCTGCTTGTCGGCCGGAGATCTTGGTGACTCGGTTGTCCTCAACCGTCACTTCAACACCACACGAGGCGAGGCAGTACCGGCAGAAGGTGTGCACCGTCCTGGGTCTCCGTGGTCACTCCTGCCCGAACCGATCCGTAGGTCCGGCGATTGAATTGAGCGCATCGCTTGATTCACCGCTAGGCCTGGGTCATAGCCCAGTATTCGCCACGCCGGGCCAGCAGTTCGTCATGGCTGCCGCGCTCGACGATCTTGCCCGCCTCCATCACCAGGATGACGTCCGCATCGCGGATCGTCGAAAGCCGGTGCGCGATGATGAAACTCGTTCGATCGCGGCGCAGCTCGCCCATGGCGTGCTGAATCAACAGCTCGGTACGGGTGTCCACGGAACTGGTCGGCCTCGTCGAGGACGAGCAGCTGCGGACGGGCCAGGAATGCGCGGGCGATGGTGATCAGCTGCTTCTCGCCTGCGCTGATGTTGCCGCCGTCGTCGCTGACGCATCGTCTGGTAGCCGTCGGGCAGCATGTGAACGAACCGGTCGACGTAGGCGGCCTTGGCGGCGTCGATCACCTCGTCCTCGCTCGGCGTCCGGCCTGCCGTAGGCGATGTTGTCGTAGATCGTGCCGCCCAACAGCCAGGTGTCCTGCAGCACCATCCCGATCCGGGATCGCAGCGACTGGCGGCTGACCGACGAGATGTCCACCCCGTCAACGAGAATGCGCCCGGAGTCGACGTCGTAGAACCGCATCAGCAGATTCACCAGCGTCGTCTTGCCCGCACCGGTCGGCCCGACGATCGCCACCGTGCTGCCCGGTTCGGCCACCAGCGACAGGTCTTCGATCACCGGTGTGCCGGGCCGGTAGCTGAAGTTGACGTGCTGGAACTCGACCCGGCCGCGCGGACCGCCGTCAAGGCGACGGCAGCGTCACGTCCGGCTCCGGCGACTCTTCCTCGGCGTCGAGCAGATCGAAAACCCGCTCCGCGCTTGCCACTCCGGACTGCAGCGTGTTGTACATCCCGGCGACCTGAGTCAGCGGCTGGTTGAACTGGCGAACGTACTGGATGAAGGCCTGGATGCTGCCCAGCGTGATCTGGCCCGTCGCGACCTGGACGCCGCCGACCACCGCCACCGCCACGTAGCTGAGGTTGCCGATGAACGTGGTCGGCCGGGCCCGACCAGGCCGGAGAAGAACTGTGCGCCAAAGCTCGACGTGGTACACGTCGTCGTTGAACTCCCGGAACTGCTCCATCGCCCTGCGCCCGGTGACCGAAGGTCTTGACCACCGTGAAGCCGCTGTAGGTCTCCTCGATGTGGGCGTTGAGCCGGCCGGTGTTGGCCCACTGCGCGACGAACAGCCGTTGTGAGCGGCGGGCGATCGCCCGGGTTATCCAACAGCGACAGCGGCACCGTGACGACGGTGAGCAGCGTCAGCAGCGGCGAGATGGTCAGCATCATCACCAGCACCGCCACCACGGTCAGCATCGAGGTCAGCAGCTGGCTGATCGTCATCGACAGCGACGTCTGAATGTTGTCGACGTCGTTGGTGACCCGGCTCAGCACCTCGCCGCGTTGCCGCGAGTCGAAGTACGAGCAGCGGCAGCCGGTGCACCTTGTCCTCGACATCCGACCGCAGCGCCACCATGGTGCGCTGAACCGCGACGTTGAGAATGCGGGCCTGCAGCCAAACCAGCAGCGCGGCAATCAGATACAGCCCGAGCGCCAGCAGCAGCGTGCGGCCGACGGCGCCGAAGTCCACCCCGCGGCCCGGCACCACGTTCATGCCCGACAGCAGATCGGCGAACGTGTTGTCGCCGCGCGCGCGTGCGGCCGCGATGGCCTGCTCCTTCGTCAGCCCTGCGGGCAGCTGGCGCCCGATCACACCGTTGAACAACAGGTCGGTGGCGTGGCCGAGGATGCGCGGGCCGATCACCCCGATCGCGATGCCGCCGACCCCCAGCAGGATCACCAGGGCGGTCAGCCCGCGCTGCCGGCGTGAGTCGCTTGACCAACCGGATGGCGGAGCCCTTGAAGTCGCGGGACCGCTCGGTCGGCGCCTGCACCATGCCGCGGATCTGACGCGCCAGCGGTCGCGGTCATCGGCCTCCCGACTCCGGCGCCGAGCGACTGCGAGTCGGCGAACTCGGCGTAGGTCGGGCACGTGGCCAGCAGCGTCTCGTGCGTGCCGACACCCACCACCTGGCCGTCGTCGACGACGACGATCTGATCGGCCTCCGCGACCGTCGAAATGCGCTGCGACACAATCACCACCGTCGAGTCGGCGCGACGACGTCGCGCAGCGAGGCGCGGACCCGCGCGTCGGTGTGCACGTCGAGCGCGGAGAACGCGTCGTCGAACAGATAGATCGCCGGCCGGCGGATCACCGCGCGCGCGATCGCCAACCGTTGCCGCTGCCCGCCCGAGAAGTTGATGCCGCCCTGCGCGACCGGCATCGCCAGCCCGTCGGCGTGGGCGCGGACGAAGTCGTCGGCCGCCGCCACCCGCAGCGCGTCCCACATCTCCTCGTCGGTCGCATCGGCCTTGCCGTAGCGCAGGTTGTCGGCGACCGTGCCGGAGAACAGGTAACCGCGCTGCGGCACCAGGCCGATCGCCGACCACAGCTGCTCGGTGTCGTAGTCGCGAACGTCGACGCCGTCGACGTGCACCGAGCCGCCGGTGACGTCGTAGAGCCGGCAGATCAGCGATATCAGTGTCGACTTGCCCGAACCGGTCGACCCGACGATCGCCGTGGTGGTGCCGGGTCCGGCCGTCAGCGAAACATCCTGCAGCACAGGGCGGTCAGCGCCGGGATAGCTGAACGTCGCGCCGTCCAAGCGGATCTCGCCGCGGACGGCGTCGGGCCGCACCGGGTGCTGCCGGGCTGGCGATCCCCGGCGTGGTGGACAGCACCTCGGTGATCCGTTCGGCGCACACCGACGCGCGTGGCAGCAACACCAGCATGAACGTCGCCAGCAACACGGCCATCAGGATCTGCATGAAGTAGGACAGGAACGCGATCAGCGAGCCGACCTGCATCTGGCCGTCGTCAATCCGCAAGCCGCCGAACCAGATCAGCGCGACGCTGGAGATGTTGATCACCAGCGTGGTGACGGGCAGCATCAGCGCCTGCACAGCGGCCGGCTTCCAGCGCGGTGTCCGACAGCGCCTGGTTCGCGACGCCGAATCGGTTGCGCTCGAAGGGCTTCCCGCGCGAATGCTCGGATCACCCGGATGCCGGAGAGCTGCTCGCGCATCACCCGGTTGATGCCGTCGATCTGCCGCTGCAGCCGCCGGAAGATCGGCAGCAGGTGCGACACGATCCAGTAGTTGGCGAGCGCCAGCACCGGAACGCTGACCAGCAGCAGCCACGACAGGCCCGGCGTCCTGATGCACCGCCATGAAGATGCCGCCGATCGACATGATCGGCGCGGTGATCAGCATCGTGCAGGTCAGCTGCACGAAGCAGTTGGATCTGCTGGACGTCGTTGGTGGTGCGGGTCAGCAGCGACGGGGCGCCGAACCGCGCCGTCTCCTCCGCCGAGAAGCCGGTCACGTGGCCGAAGATCGCCGAGCGCAGATCGCGTCCGACGCCCATGCCGGCGCGCGACCCGAAGTACACCGCGCCGACGGCGCAGACCACCTGCAGCGCCGGTGACGGCGAGCATCACGCCGCCGAGTTCGACGATGGTCTCGCAGATCGCCCTGCGCGACGCCGTCGTCGATGATCGCGGCGTTGACCGTGGGCAGGTACAGCGACGCCAGCGTGCTGATCAGCTGGAGCCCCGCGACGATCGCGAGCAGCGAGCGATACGGTCGCGCATACCGTCGCAGCAACGCCCAGAGCATCCCGTTACTGTCGCACACCACCCCGACGTAGTTGTGTTCGGCAGGGCCACCTGAGAATTCGATAAATGAGCAGGTCAATCGGCATGTCGGTGGTTGAGGTATTGGGCTGCCGCTACAGTGCATGGCGTGACCCCCAGCAAGTGCGCGACCGGTACGACGCGGTCCGCGAAGGCTGCTGGCCGTGGCTGCCGCGGCCATGATTCCGGTGTTTGCGGCGTGCTCCGACAGCTCGGGGTCGACCTCCCTGGCGTGCCGCAGTCGCCCGCACCGACGCAGAACGCCTCGCACGGGCCGTTCTTTCCGGAGTGCGGCGGCGTCAGCGACCAGACGCTGGCCGAGCAGACCCGGGTCACCGGCCTGGTCAACACGGCGCGCAACTCGGTCGGCTGCCAGTGGCTGCAGGGCGGCGGCATCCTGGGGCCGCACTTCTCGTTCACCTGGTATCGCGGCAGCCCGATCGGGCGCGAACGCAAGACCGAGGAGCTGTCGCGCGCCAGCGTCGAGGACATCAACATCGAGGGTCACAGCGGGTTCATCGCCCTCGGCGAGGACCCGACGATCGGCAACAACCTGTGTGAGGTCGGCATCCAGTTCCAGGACGATTTCATCGAGTGGTCGCATCAGCTTCGCCGAGCAGCCGTTCCCGGATCCGTGCGACGTGGCCAAGGAGCTTGACCCGCCAATCGATTGTGAATGCCAAATGAGCCGGCTCCCATGGCCGCAGGGCGCTGGCCGGCCTGATCGCCGCGCTGTCCGTACTCACGATGCTGACCGGCTGCACCAAGACCGTCGAGGGCACCGCCGCCAAGTCGGGATCCGGTGACGTTCCCCGCAACGACGACTCGGCCAAGCAGTACCCGAACCTGCTGAAGGAATGCGAGGTGCTGACGGAGGACATCCTCGCCAAGACCGTCGGCGCCGACCCGCTCGACATTCAGAGCACGTTCGTCGGCGCGGTGTGCCGCTGGCAGGCGGCCAACCCGGCCGGCCTGATCGACATCACCCGGTTCTGGTTCGAGCAGGGCAGCCTGGACAACGAGAAGCAGATCGGCGCAGAACCTGAAGTACCAGATCGAGAACCGCTCGATCGCGGGCGTTCCGTCGATCGTCATGAAGCCCAACGATCCGAACGGCTCGTGCGGGGTGGCCAGCGACGCCGGCGGCGTGGTCGGTTGGTGGGTGAACCCGCAGACGCCGGGCATCGACGCGTGCGGGATGGTGATCAAGCTGATGGAGCTGACGCTGGCCACCAGCTCCTGAGCACTACGCGGCACGTGGAAGCTGACCAGCGCGGCGCCGCTGAGCGTCAGCTGGTCCCACGGCTCGCCGGTGCGCAGCACCGCGATGGCAGACGTCGGGAACTTCGTCGAAATGCGTTCGGCCGCGGTGCTATTGCTTCCGTCCGCGGTGGCCAGGCCGAGTGCCACCGACGACATCGTCGGCTCGTGGCCGATCACCAACAGGGTCTCGACATCGGGTCCGAAGCGTGACTCGACGCTGTTGATCTCCTCGATCACCGCGCCCGGCGTCGCGTCGTAGAGTCGGTCGACGTAGCTCACCGGCGCGTCGATGCGGGTCCGCGCCAGGGTCTCGCGGGTGCGGGTGGCCGTCGAGCACAGCACCGCATCCACCGCGGGCGCGTGGGCCCGCAGCCAATCGCCCGCCAGCTTGGCCTCCGTTCGCCCCGCGCGGCCAGCGGCCGTCGTGGTCGGCCACTCCCGGCGGGTAGTCCGACTTGGCGTGCCGGAGCAACAGCAGCGTGCGGTACCGATCGGTCACCCCTATCACCGTAGGGCATGCCGATGCACCTCCCGGGACTTGTCGGCGCCCGGACCTACACTCGCGATGCCTAGCAAAGATGCGAGGACGATGCGAGAGGAAGGCGAGGCCGAGATGCGATTCGTGCACACCGCCGACTGGCAACTCGGCATGACCCGTTACTTCCTGAACGGCGAGGCGCAGCCACGGTATTCGGCCGCCCGTCGCGACGTCGTCGCCGGATCTGGGGCGCTCGCGGCCGAGGACGCGGGCGCCGAGTTCGTGGTCGTCGCGGGCGATGTCTTCGAAGACAACCAGCTACGCCCCGCGGACGGTCAGTCAATCGCTTGAAGCCATGCGCGCCATCGGCATTCCGGTGTACCTGCTGCCGGGCAACCACGATCCGCTGGATGCGGCATCGGTGTACACCAGCGCGCTGTTCACCGACCGAATGCCCCGACAACGTCACGGTTCTCGACCGGGCCGGCGTGCACGAGGTGCGGCCGGGGCTGGAGATCGTCGCGGCGCCGTGGCGTTCCAGGCGCCGACCAGCGACCTCGGTCGCCGAGGTGCTCGACGACCTGCCGGCCGACGGCGTCAATCCGCATCGTCGTCGGCCACGGCGCTGTCGACATCTTCGTACCCGACAAGGACAGGCCGTCGCTGATCGGGCTTGCTGCAGCTCGAAGCCGCCATCGCCCGCGGCGCTGTGCACTATGTGGCGTTGGGCGACAAGCACTCTCGCATGCAGGTCGGCACTGCCGGCCGGATCTGGTATTCCGGATCGCCTGAGGTCACCAACTACGACGACATCGAGCCCGATCCCGGCCACGTGCTGGTGGTCGACGTTGACGATGACGATCCGAGTCGGCCTGTGCGCGGTCGATCGCGAGACGGGTGGGCCGCTGGCGGTTCGTGACGCTCTGCACGCACTCGGTGGACAGCAGCCGGGACGTGGCCGACCTCGACATCAACCTCGACCTCATGCCGGACAAGGAGCGCACCGTGGTGCGGCTGGCGCTGAGCGGATCGCTGACCGTGACGGACAAGGCCACCCTGGACGCCTGCCTCGACAAGTACGAGCGGCTGTTTGCGGCGCCCTGGCCTGTGGGAGCAGGCAGACCGAGATCGCGGTCGATCCCGGCCGACGGTGAGTTCGACGACCTCGGCATCGGCGGTTCTCGCCGCGGCCGCTGTCGACGAACTGGTCGGCCGCCGCGCGGTCCGACGGCGAGGACGCCGACGACGCCAGGGCGGCGCTCAGCTGCTGCTGCGTCTGCGTCGACAGGGGCGATGAGCCGCTTGCGGCCTGAGTCGAAGAGCAAAGGGCGATGAGCCGCTTGCGCGAAGCAGCCATAGCGCGAAGAGCAAAAGGCGCCGATGACGCTTGCGCGAAGAGCAAAAGGCACTGTCGCAGAGCTGCACCGGTTGTCCTGACGAATTACCGCGGTATCACCCACCGCGAGATCGAATTCCCCGACCGCGGTGTGGTGGTGGTCAGCGGCGCCAACGAGATCGGCAAGTCGTCGATGATCGAGGCGTTGACCTGCTGATGAGCGCCAAGTGACAGGTCGAACGAAAAAGGAAGTCAAACAGGTCAAGCCCACCCATGCCGACGTGGGTGCCGAGATCACCGCCGAGATCAGCACGGCCCTTATCGATTCATCTATCACAAGCGGTTTCCACAAGCGCTGCGAGACACAGCTGACCGTGCTGGCGCCTCGTCGCGAACAGCTCACCGGAGACGAGGCACACGACCGGGTCCGCGCTGATCGTGGAACGAGACCGTCGATCGACGCAGCTGTGGCAGGCGCAGCGCGTGCTGCAGGCGGCGTCGACGGCAGCGGTGGACCTGTCGGGGTGCGATGCGCTGTCGCAGGGCGCTCGACGTCGCCGCCGGTGGGCGGCGCAGTTGTCCGGCGCCGAACCGCTGCTCATCGACCGGATCGACGCCGAATACCTGCGGTACTTCACGCCCACCGGCCGCCCGACCGGCGAGTGGGCGGCCGCGATCGAAGCCGACTGAGCGACGCCGACGACGAGGTGGCGCGGTGCGCCGCCGCGGTCGCGGAGGTCGACGACGCGCGTGTCCGGACGCATGCCGCCGCTCACCGCCGAGCTCCGAGCGACTGGCCGGGCGAGCACGCGGAGGCGGCCGAAGCGGCTCGGCCACCGCCAGTGCGGCTGCCGAGGAGGTCGCCGCGCTCACGCAACAGCTCAAGCAGGCGGAGGTGGTCGCCGCGGCCGCCGGACGCGCACGCTTGCAGCCTCCGTGTCGGCGCTGACTGAGCGGCGACAGGCTGCGCGCCGACGTCGACGAGCGGCACCGCCGACGGTCGCCGAACTGGAAACCGCGCGCGGCCAAAGCCCATGAGGAGGAGCTCGCACCGCCCACAGAGGTACAGGTGGCTGCCGAGGAGGCCGCCGAACAGGCGCGCGGCCGGTCCAGGCGAGTCCAGGACCGCGTCGACGCCGCCGCGCCGCGCCGTCGATCAGCGTGTCCGGACCGGGACGAGGCCGACCGGCTGGCAAGCCGGCCTGGCCAAGATCGACGCCGCGCAGGCGAGGGTCGCGCTGCGGTCGAGCGCGAACTCGCGGGCCATTGCGCTGACCGATGACGCATCGATGCGCGACATCGAGACGGCCGCCGTCGGCCGTCGAGCGGGCCACCGAGCAGGCCGAGCTCGCGTCGGCCCATATCAGGCTCGTCGCCGTCGCCGACATCGAGGCTGCGGGTCGGCGGCGAACCGATCGCGCATCGAGTGCCGGCGGCACTTGGACGGCGAGCGCCACCACAACGACCGAGATCGACGTACCGGGCGTGCTGTACGCGCGCGTGTGGTGCCCGGTGCTCCCGCGTCAGACACCCAGGCCAAGCTCGATGCCGCACAACAGGTTCTGACGGCGGCGCTGACGGCATGCCCGAGTCGACGATCGTCGCGGCAGCGCGCGTCCTCGATCGAGCGTCGTCGCCGAGAACTGGTCGGTACCCGCGACAAGTTGACCGCGACGGCCCACGGCGCTCATCGGTGACGACGATCGTCGACGCGTTGCGCGCCAGCGCCTAGCCGAGTCCGCGACGGCGAAACCGTTGACCGCACCCGGCGCTGACGGGCTGACCGAACCGATCTGGGAAGCCGCACCGTGCCGAACTCGATCGCCGCCACTGCCGCACACCAGCGGGCCATCGGCCGACTGTGAGACGCACCTCGCAAAGGTTGCAGAAGCGCGCGGCAAAGCGGCTGGGAGAGGGCAACCCAGCGCCAGCGTCGTGCGTGAGAAGCTGACGGCCCGCTCAGGCGCCGAACGCTGACCGTCGGACGGGAGCGGTTGGCCGCCCAGCAGCGTGCGACCGCACGACCGACGACGAGCTCCCGTCAAGGCCGAGGCCGACATGGAAGAAGGCGCGGCGCGCCACCGGGCTCGTCGCGGACCTGGGCGCCGAGTTGGCGCGCAGCGCACCGGACACCGTCGCCGCCGCGCTGACGAGGCACGGTCCGTCGGGCCGACGCGCTGAGCGAGCCGCCACGACGAGGTCTGCCGACGGCGCTGCGCGAGGTGACCGTGCGCAGCTGAAGGTCACGGCACCGAGGGGCGCAAGGGTCAGCTCGACGCCGCCGAGACCGAACGTGAGCATGCCGAAGCGGATACCTGCGCATGCACCGGCGGGCCCGCGGCCGCCGCAGCTGCTGCGCTCGGTGATGGCTCGGCACCGCTGATGCGCCACCCGGCTGCGCTACGTCGACCCGTTCCGCAACCAGGTGGAGCGGCTGGGCCGCATCGTGTTCGGCGACACCTTCGAGGTCGAGATCGACAGCGCAGCTGCGGATCTGCAGCCGGACACTGGCCGTGGGCCGCACCGTTCCGTACGAGTCGCTGTCGGGCGGCGCGAAGGAGCAGATGGGCATTGTCGCCAGGCTGGCGGGCGCGGCGCTTGGTCGCCAAGGAGGACAGCGTGCCGTGTCGGTCATCGACGACGCGCTCGGCTTCACCGATCCTGACCGGCTGACCAAGATGGGGGCGGTGCTCCGACGCCGTCGGCTGGCGACGGCCAGGTGATCGTAGTTGACGTGCAGCCCGCAGCGGTACCGCCAGCGTCGGCGCGGTGCCCACCACATCGAGCTGAGCGCCTAAGCCGCGTGTCTTCTCGAAAGCGTCATTCAATGTTGACGCCGCCGATGAGTGGTACGCGACTAGAAGCATGTCCGCTTTAGGCGGCCAGCAGATCCCGGATCGCCCGACAGCGCGAACACGCGTCGCATCGCGTCGATCGCCGTCGGCGTCGCCGCCGAACTTCACCCTTGCGCAGTGCGGCCTTCGCGCTCCGGCGGCCGTCGCGCCCAGGCGGGCGGCGATCAGGTCGGCCGCGGTCGCAGTCACGGTCGCGGCGGGCAGCACCCTGCGCGGCGGTCAGCCCGGCGCGGTCGACGGCGAACTCTGGAACCGGCGATCGTCGATCGCTGATCGCGGTATGAGGCGTTGCAGTCGCCGGCGGTGGCGGGATCGAAGGCCAAAGCAGGATGCCCGCCAGGAACCCGTTCAGCGGCGTCAGCGCGCTGTCTCCGGCACGACCATGTCGAGCCCGAACGTGGCGATCGCCTTCACCACGGGCAGCACCTTGCGCCAGCCCGTCTCGCTGAGGGTGTAGACGGTCCGCGCGACGGGTGGCGGCAGCTCCTCGCGATCGACCAGGCCGGCGTCCTCGAGCTCGCGAAGCCGGTCGGCCAGCAGGTTGGTGGCGATGCCGGGCAGCTGTGCGCGCAGGTCACCGCACCGGCGGGGGCCGCCGATGAGTTCCCGCAGGATCAACAGCGTCCACCGCTCGCCGAGCACGTCGAGGCCCCTTGGCGATAGGGCAGTTCTGGTTATAACTCCTTCGAGCGGACACGGGAATATTCTACCACTGAGACAAGTAATCTAGTCGTGTAGCTTGAGAAACACTGTCTGAAAGGTTTACATTTACTGTCCATGAGCATCCGGACACCACCCCATTCTCCCAAAGATCACCCGATCGCCGCGCTTGCAGTCATCTGCCTGTAGCGCGCTTCGTCGCCAGCGCTCGACGCGACAATCGCCAACGTCGCCGTCCCAACGGCTGAGTCGCGCGAACTCGACGCCAACACCGCCGATCTGCATGGATCGTAGACGCGACACACCGCTGGTGATGGCCGGTCTAATGCTGTCCGTCGGCAGCCTGAGTGACCGTTACGGCCGACGTGGCTTGTAGCCCGGTCCTGTCGCGCTGTTTGCGATTACTTCCGCCGTCGCCGGCGCAGTTGACTCAGCAGACGCGCCTGATCTGGCGGCGCGCTGGCGATGGGCGCTCGGCGCCGCGGTGATCTTCCCGCCACCCTGGTCGCTGATCACGAATATCTTCACTGACCTGATACCGCGGGCCAAGGCGATTGGCCTGCAGGCAGCCATGGTGGGCGTCGGCGTGGCCAAGCCGGGCCGATCACCGGGGGCTGGCTGCTCGAAAACTTCTGCGTGGGGCGCGATCTTCCTGGTCAATGTGCCGATCGCTGTCGGTGGCGATCGTCGGCGGGTTGCTATTCGTTCCGACGTCGCGCGACCCTGCGGCCCCGCCGGTCGACGTCGCGGGCTTGGTCCTGTCCGTCGTCGGCGTCGACCGCCGCTCGTATACACAATCATCGGAGCGCCGAACGTCGGATGGACCAACTGGCACACACCATCGCCGGATTCGCGGTGGCCGCCGTCGTCCTCGCCGCATTCGCGCTGTGGGAGCTGCGCACGCCTCATCCGATGCTCGACGTGTCGGTCTTTCTTCAACCGTCGGTTCTCCGGCGGCAGCCCGGCGATCACCGGCCGGTTCCTCACCCTAGTTCGGCTTCATCTTTCGTCATCACCCAGTACTTCCAATTCATCAAGGCCTACGGCGCATTTGAGACCGGTGTGCGGCTACCGCCGGTCGCGGTCTCGATCGCGGTCGGTAGTGTCCTCGGCCCCGCATCGTCGAGAGCGGATCGGCACCACAGCCGTTGTCGCCGGCGGGCTGGCCATCTTCGCCGCGGGCCTGGCCTGGGCGTCCACCGTCGACGCCGGCACTCCTACGCTCTGGAGATCGCCGCGCAGATGGTCCTGCTCGGCGGTGGCCTGGGCCTGACGTTCTCGCCGGCCACCGAGTCGATCATGGGATCACTGTCCGCCGACAAGGCAGGCTGTCGGCTCGGGCGTCAACGACACCACCCGGGAACTGGGCGGCACACTTGGCGTCGCGATCGTCGGCAGCGTGTTCGCCTCGGTCGATACTCGGGCCGACTCGGGGCCCAATACGGTGATCGCAGTGAGCTTGCCCGCCGGTCCTGCGGTCCACGATGCGAGGGCTCGATGGCGCGCGGCGGAACAAGTCGTCGGACAACTGCCGACCAACCCTGGCCGCAGGCGTCCGCGACGCCGTGAACACCGCCTTCCTCGACGGTCCGTTCATCGGATCGCTGGTCTGCGCCGCGATCGCATTCGCCGGCGGCTGTCGTCGTCGCCAGCCTGGCTACTTCCCGCCCGAGAACGTCAATCAACCACTGCCGCAGGCGAAACCGAGCAGTCCCAATCTGATGGGAGATCAACTCAATGAGCTACACCGAGGCACGTGGACCGAAGGCCACGGCACGATCCAATACTTCACCCGATCCGACGGCTCCCGCCTGCGCTACTTCACGGCAGGCAGCGGCTTCGGCGCTGGTGCTGATGCACACCATCCGGCACTCAACTGGATTACTTCCACCGCGTCGTCCCGCAGCTGTGGGATTCTGTTCACCGTCTACGCGCTGGACCTGCCCGGCACGGCTGGTCGGACATCGTGCCCGGCGCCCGATACGAGGAGCCCGAACTGCGGGCCGCGGTGGTCGAGTTCCGTCACCGGGCTCGACCTGCACGACGTCACGCTCGCCGGCGAATCGCCTCGGCGGTGCGCTGTCCCTGCACGCGTCCGTCGACCTCAAGGACCGGGTGAGGCGGGTGGTCGCCTTCAACAGCCACGACTACCTCGGAGCCGGACTCGAACGGGGCAACCTGTTCGCCCGGTTCATCATCAGTTAGCATCCGCACGCCGGGCCTGGTCCGGTCTTCGCCGCGATAGAGAACCGCCCGATCATGAAGGGCATGCATGCGCGGCGGAGTCGTCGACGAAGCGCAGCGCCGCCCGACGATTTCATCGTCGAGCTCCGAAAGAGCGGACGCCGCGCAGGGCTATTCACGAGTGGCGAGGGCGATCTACCGCAGCCTCAGGGATTCGAGAGGCGCGCGACCGCTACCGGGACGTGTCCGTTCCCGTCACGTTGGTCTTACAGCGGAACACGATTGGGCACTGGCCGGCGGAGCGTGAACACGTGGCGGGGCCTGTCGACCCATGGTCGAGCGGATCACCGCTGCCCGACACCGGCCACTTCTCGGCTCTGGAGCGCCCCAACGAGATGGCCCGAATTCTGCTGGAGCGGTGATCAGATGCGTGAACGAGCGAGCTGGGGCAAGCACCTACGTGCTGGGTCACGCCGACACCGAGATTCAGCGACTACTGCTGCAAGGACGTCTATATAACGACCTCACCGAGCAGCGCGCTGCGCCTCGCGGGCCTGCGGCCGGGAATGCGGGTGCTGGATGTGGGCCGCGGCCTCGGTGACGTATCGTTCGTCGCCAGCGCGGCTAGTCGGGCCCGCCGGGACCGTGCTCGGCGTCGATGCCTCAAGCGATGTCGTCGAGTTTGCCCGCGCCCGCGCCGCTGAGCGGGGCCTGACCACGGTGAAATTTGAACAGACGACGATTGCCGACATCGCGGTGGATGAGGTCGACGCGGTGATCGGACGGCTGATCCTGATGCATCTGCCTGATCCGATCTCGACGCTGCGGCAGCTTGCCGGGTTCGTCCGCCCCGGCGGGCTGATCGCGTTCTGCGAGTCCCGACATCGGGGCCGTGCGCAGGCGTCCCGGACCCACCGCTGTCGCGGGCGCTGGTGGACGCCATCGTGCGCGCCTTCCAAGGTGCGGGCCTCGATCCAGCGTTCGAGCAGCACTGCATACATTGTTTCGAGAAGCCGGGGTCACGCGCCACAGCTGACCTGCGGCGCCCGTGGGGTACCCCGAAGGACACCGGAAGTCTGGGCCTACGCAGTTGAGGTATGGCGGTTGTTGTCTCCCATCGCCGAACAATTGGGCTTGGTCACCGATGAGCTCGCCGGATATCGAAACGCTCTTGCCGCGAATGCTGGAGCAAGCCGCCGCGGCGGACGCCATCGTCATTCTGCCGCCGATGATCACCGCGTGGACTCCCAGGCGCGCGAACTGACCGTGCGTCGCCGGTTGGACTCCCAGACTCCGGCGGATGGACGCCGACTACATCGTTGTGGAACAGGCTCTGCCGGATCGGTGCGTGGCCAACCGGCCGAGCGCCGATCCGTCAGTTCAGGTCGTGGTGCTCGAGGCAGGCCCGCGGACAAGGACAGAGTTAATCCATATCCCGGCGGCATGCGCCGAAGCTGTTTCGCAGCGGGGTGGATTGGGATTATCTGACCGAGCCGCAGAAGGCAACTCGACGGCGCGTGAGATCTATTGGCCCAGAGGGAAGACGCTCGGCGGCTCTTCGTCGATGAATGCGATGATGTGGGTGCGTGGTTTCGCAGCCGACTACGACGAATGGGGCAGTCTGGCCGGCGACGAATGGGACTACGCGCACGTCGAGAAGTACTTCACCAGGATCGAGAACGGTCCGCTCGGTGATCTCGCCCCAGCTCAGTCCACGCAGCTGACCGCGGCCTGGCTACAGGCGGCGCGGGAGTGCGGCTATCGGGTTGACATCGCCCAATACTGTGCTGCGCCGGAAGGATTTTGCGAGGCTACTGTTACTCAGCGCAAGGGCGCTCGGTGGAGCACCGCCGACGCCTACCTCAAACCGGCGCTGCGTACGGCCTAACCTCACGCTGCTCACCGGGGCCACCGCCACCCGGTGATCTTCGACGGAACGCGAGCCGTCGGTGTCGAATTCGAGCAACTCGGCTCGCGCCGCGTTGTCAGGGCCCGCGGTGAAGTGGTGCTGTGCGGCGGTGCGATAAACAGCCCCAGCTATTGATGCTGTCCGGCGTCGGCGACCGCGAGCAGCTGGCCGACCACGGGATCGGCGTGGTGACGCACTCGCCCGGAAGTCGGAGAGAACCTGGCCGACCATCTCTGTAGTGGTGCTTGGCTCTGATGTCCCGCGCGACACCCTCTTCGCCGCCGAAAAGCCTCTGCAGCTGGTCAATTACCTGGCCCGCCGGCGCGGGATGCTGACGTCCAACGGCGTCGAGGCGTACTGGCTTCGTTCGTAGCCGTGCGGAGCTTGATCTGCCCGGATCTCGAGCTGGCGTTCGCGCCGGCGACCGTTCTTCGACGAAGGCCTCGACTATCCTTCCTATAAGCGGTCACGCCTTGGCCATGCGGGCCGATCCTCGCTGAAACCGCGTAGCCGCGGCACGTCACTTCTCGCGGTCAGGCGAATCCGATGGACAAGCCGATCATCGACCCGCAGTACCTCACCGACGACGCCGGCGCGGACCGCGCGGCCCTGATGGAGGGACTGCGGAATTTGCGCGAAGATTGCAGAATCGCCGGCAATGCGCGACGTGATCGGAAAGATCGCCAGGCCGCTGGGGGCGAGCACGCTGGACGACACCACGCTGGAGGAGGCACTCAACACGGCTGTCGCACTACCGCCTATCACCACCCGGTCGGCACCTCGCCGAATGGGCAAGGACGATGCCAGCGTGGTCGATCCGCAGCTGCGGGTGCGCGGCGTCGACGGGCTGCGCGTCGCCGACGCGTCCGCGATGCCGGCCATCATCCGCGGGCACACCCACGCCCCCAGTGTGCTGATCGGTGAGAAGGCGGCGGACCTCATTCGCGCCGGCTAGCGACACCTAGGCGCCGGTGTCGGGCTGCCGTCGGGCGGACTCGCGATGTGGCCCGCGCCAGCACTTGCGGCCCCGGTCGTCAGCGCTTTGCGCCACGGCGCAACACCATCGATCTCGACCTCGATGGTGAAGCCTGAGCACGGTGCGAATGAGCACGATCATCCCCAGAGACTGGCCGCGTCGGTCAGCGACGGCTTCGACGTGACGGTCTTGACGATGTCGGCGGCAACGAGCAGCTCCAGGCCGAGCAGAATGGCTCCGCCGATGGAATTTCGAAGCGTCTTGAAGGCACGCGCACCGTCGAACTGCCTCCACGTGACGGCGGCCAAACCGATGGCATACCCGGTCCCCAGCACCATCGACGAAACGCCCAACACTTCGAACGCTTGCGTCGCACGCCTCGAAGAACAGCTCCAAGTTCACCGGAAAATCACATCGTCTCCGTGGTCGACCTGTTCCGCGAGCTCTAGCTACCTGAGGGGCAGAATGGTTGGCGATGACGATGAACGCCAAGCGTCGCCGTGCGCACGACAAGCTGGCCGCGCTGCCAGGCGTGCGTCCGGTGCGGCGACCGGTCTCGCCGGACAGATACGACGAGTTCGACTCTACTACGTCCGTACCGGGCGGAAGTCGATGAATCCACTGGTCATCATTCCCCGGAGGACCGGGTGCGGCGTCGGTGGCGCTGTATCGCGGACTGCGCAGGCACGCGGCGGCCAAGGGCTTCGACGTGATCATGATCGACCACCGCGGTGTCGGGATGTCCCGCCACGACGACCGCGGCGCCGACCTACCGCCCGAGGCTCTCACCATCGACCAGGCCGTCAACGATGTCGCCGCTGTCCTCGACGACGCTCAGGTCGGCAAGGCGGTGATCTACGGCACCTCGTACGGCACTTATCTCGCCGCGGGAGTCGGTGTGCGCCACCCGGATCGGGTGCACGCGATGGTGCTCGACTCGCCGGTGCTGTCGGCCCACGACATCGACGCCGCGCGCAATGCCACCCGGCGGGTGCTGTGGGATGGCGAGGATCCCGAGGCAGCGGAACTGGCACCGAAGGTGCGGACAGCTTGTCGACGACGGTGTGCTCACCCCTGAGGTCGGACAGCTCACCGCGGCGGTCTACGGCTTCGCCGGACCGGCGGTGCTTGCCCGCCAACTCGATCTACTGCTGCGCGGCCGACGCGGATTGTGGACCGTGCTCGACCAGGCATCGCGGCTTCTGTTCGAACGCAAGGCGCCGTACCGCCACGAGCCCGACCTGGTCGGCCGGATCGGGTTCCGCGAACTCAACTACGGTGCGGTGCCCGACGGCAAGCCGCTCGACCCGGCCGTAGCGTTCCGCGAGTTCGCCACGCAACCTTTGGAATTCGAAGCCGAGCCCTACGATCTCACCGCGGAGATGCCGAAGTTCAGCTGGCCGACGGTCGTCATCTCCGGTGGCCGCGATCTCATTACCCCGCGGGCGGTCGCCCAGGAAATCGTGTTCTGATTCCCGACTCGGTTCTCGTCGAGTTGGCGACTGCGGGCCACAGCGCGATCGACGTCCGCGAGCAGGCCGCCTTGGACGTCGTCAAGGCGGTGTACGACGGCGAAACCAGCCGCCTGCCTGCCCGCGCGAAGGAGAGCTGGACGCGAAGCCGGGCGGCCTGGGAATCCGGCTGCTGGTCGGCGCGATCGGCGCCGCCGCCGCACGTCGAATCCCGCGCTGCCCGCCGTCATCCCGCGCGCCGTGCAGCGGGCTACTTCATGAAGCCGATCTTGCTGTAGTCCAGGTCACCGATGCCGGCCGGGCCGAAGTTCGCCAGGTTGCTGCGCACCGCGACGTTGCCCGCCGATTGGAACAACGGCAGGCTGAAACCGACGCCCCAGATCAGCTTGTCGAGTTCATTGGCCAGTTCGCGCGCCTTCGCCGAGTCGAGTTCGTCGAAGGTCTGTTCGGCCTTCGCATCGATCTCCGGACTGCTGATCTTGCTGAAGTTGCTCTCCGCGTTGGTCGTGTAGATCTGGTTCAGGCAGCACAGCGAGAACGCGTCGCCGACCCAGGTGAACTGCGCGATGTCGAAGTCGCCGGGGATGATGTAGTTCGTGAAGAAGCCGCCGCCGCCCTTCGCGTCGAGCTCGAGCTTCACGCCGATCTGCGCAGAGACCGTTCTGCGCGATCTGGCCGACCTGTTTGGTCGTGTCCGCGTCGTAGAGCACGTGCGCGGATCACCAACTGGCGGCCGTCCTTCTCGCGGAACTGGCCGTTCAGGCGCCAACCGAGCGCGTCGAGTTCCTGTTTGGCCTTCTCCGGGTCGTAGGCCACGACGGCACTGTTGTCCCGGTAGCCCTCCTGGCCGGCGACGAAGATGTGGTTGTTCAGTGGAACCGGCTTGTCGACAAGGCCCCGCTGGGTCACATTGGCGATGGCCTGCCGGTCGATGCCCCTTGGCGACCGCCAGCCGTAGCGCCTTGTCCTCGAGGATCGAACCTTTCGCCCCGTTGAACGTGAAGTGATACCAGCTCGCGCCGGGCGCGCCGGATCGAGATGCCGGTTGTGTTCCGCGCGGTGGTCAGCTCGGGTTGCGAGGTAACCCCGGTGGCGTCGATGGTGTTGTTCTGCAGGGCCGGTATGAGGGCGGCGTCGTCGAGGCACCAGATAGGTGATGCTGTCCAGCAGCGGTGGCGTTCCACCATTTCGGGTTGCGGGTCAGCGTGATTCGCTGCGCGGTGCGGTCCAACGACGTGATCAGCGAACGGGCCGGCGGATGGTCCGGGGCGATCGAGTTGTCCCTTGTTGAACACCTCGGGATTCGCGGTCATGCTCTGGGCAGCAGCATCGTGTTCCGCGCGAACATTCCCCGCCATTCCGAATAGGGCTTGGCGAACGTGATCACGGCCTGGCGATCGTCCACGCCCCGGGTCACACTTTCGATCGCGGTCGCTGCCGTTGCGGCTGGCAATCGTGGAAGGCCTTGTTTACGCCTCTGGTTGAGTCGATCTGGGATTTGATGTCTTCCCATGTGATGGGCGCGTCATCGCTCCAGACCGCCTTGGGGTTGATGGTGTAGGTGACGACCTGCGGGCTTTCACTGGTCAATTCGACGTTGGTGAAGTAGTCGGTGTTGACCGTCGTCGATCCGTCCGATCCGACCCGGAACGCGCGCGGCATCGTCGTCCGCAGCATGGCTCCGGCGTCGGCCACGTTGCCGTCGATGTGCAACGAGTTGAAGTTCGACGGGTACTCGGTCAGCGACAACCGGAGGTTGCCGCCCTGTCGCAGCGTGGCGGGATCCTGCGGATTGATGTCGCTCGTCTTGCCGACCTCGGCCGTTGCCCCCGGGCGACGGCGCTCCTCGTTGCTGCTGGCAGCAGCCGGCAACCGTGAGTGCCGCCACCAGTCCCATGGCGAGCAGACGCAAAAGCCCCCGACACGCCGTGCCGGAGGAGCTTTGCGTTTCTCCAGCTGGCGCGTGAGCCCAGTTCGCGCAAGTTGAAGGCTCATGGAGACCGACTCTAGCTGTGGTCTGGTTCCGGTTGAGGCACTGCGGCCAGCAAATTGCGGGTGTATTCATGACGCGGCTTGGCGAACACCTGGTCGCCGTCGCCCTGTTCGACGATCGTGCCCTTGAACATCACAGCGACCCGGTGCGCCAGGTGCTTGACCACCGACAGGTCGTGCGAGACGAACAGGTAGGACAGTCCGAACCGGTCCTGCAGATCCAGCAAAGCAGATTGATGATGCCGGCCTGAATCGACACATCGAGCGCCGACACCGGTTCGTCGTCAGGGCCAGGATCTTGGGCTGCAGCGCCAACGCACGGGCGATGCCGATGCGCTGCTTCGGCCGCCGGAGAACTCCGCCGGATAGCGGCTGGCGTCGGCGCGGCGCAACCCGACGATGTCCAACAGATCGGCAACCCGATCGTCGGTCCTCTTCTTGTCAAAGCCGTTGGCGGCCAATGGCTCCGCGAGCACCTCGAAAACGGGTAGTCGAGGGTCCAGGGATGCCACCGGGTCCTGGAACACCACCTGTACGTCACCGCGCAGTGCCCGTCCGGGCCTTCGCATCCAGCGTGGCCACGTCGGCGCCGAGCACCTCGATGGAGCCCGACTGTGGGGCGCTCAGATCGAGGATCTGGTGCAGCGTCGTCGACTTGCCCGACCCCGACTCGCCGACGATGGCCAGTGTGCGGCCCTGCTGCAGTTCGAAGCTCACTCCGTCGACAGCGCGCACCTCGCCGATCGTGCGGCGCAGCACCACACCCTTTGTCAGTTTGTAGGTCTTGACCAGATCTCGGACCCGCAGCACCACCGGGGCGTCGGCATCTGTCTTGTCGGCGGCCGGCGGCGCGGTGGAGACGCCGTAGATGTCCGCGGCACTCCGCCCGGCAACATGTTCGGTTCGGATGCAGGCGGCGTGATGGCCGGCGCCGACCGGGACCAACGCCGGCTCGGCGGTCCGGCATTCGTCTATGGCCAGTGGGCAGCGCGGCGCGAACGGGCAGCCGGGCGGCAACGCGGCCAGCGACGGCGGCGCACCGGGATCGGCACCAGTCGCTCGCCCTGCGCAGCGTCGAGTCGGGGAACCGAGCCCGAGCAGACCCGCGGTGTAGGCATCCGGCGGTCGCGGTAGAGCTCACCGACCGCGGCCACCTCGACGGCACGACCGGCGTACATCACCAGCGCGCGGTCGGCGAACTCGGCGACCACCCCGAGGTCGTGGGTGATGATCAGCACGCCGGCGCCGGTCACGTCACGCGCAGTCTTCAGCACCTCGAGGATCTGCGCCTGCACGGTGACGTCCAGCGCGGTGGTCGGTTCGTCGCAGATGAGTAGGTCGGGGTCGTTGGCGATGGCGATCGCGATGACCACCCGCTGTCGCTCCCCGCCGGACAGCTCGTGCGGGAACGCACGCACGCGCTGTTCGGGTTTGGCGATGCCGACGAGGTCCAGCAGCTCGACGGCTCGGGCCCTGGCCGCTGCGCGTGTGGTGCCGCGGTTGTGGATCTCGATGGCCTCAGCAATCTGGTCGCCGACGGTGTAGACGGGCGTAAGCGCAGACATCGGGTCCTGGAACAACCGTCCCGATGGCCTTACCGCGGACAGCGGACATCCGTTGGTCGGAGAGGCCGAGCAGCTCGTTGCCGTGCAGCCGCACACGATCCGGTCACTTCGGCGTACTCCGGCAGCAGTCCGACGACGGCCATCGCGCTGGCCGACTTGCCCGCACCCGATTCGCCGACGAGGCTACCACTTCGCCCGCGTCGACGTGGTAATTCATCCGCGCACGGCCGCGACCCGCTCGGTTTCGGTGGGAAGGCGACCGTGAGGTCGCGTACCTCAGGAGACTCACTTACGTCTCCCTCGCAACGTGCGGGCGCTGGGATCGAGTGCGTCACGTAGCCCATCGCCAACAAGGTTGGCGCACAGGATGATCAGCACCAGCACCCCGGCCGGAAACAGGAACACCCACGGGAATATCGTGGCCGCCTTTGTGCCATCTGCGATCAGCGTGCCGAGCGATACGTCGGGGGTTGGATGCCGAAACCCAAGAAGCTCAAACCGGTTTCGGCCAGTATCGCGGTGCCGACGTTCAACGTGGTGTCGATGATGAGCAGCGAGGCGACGTTCGGCAGGATGTGACGAACGATGATTCGCCAATTGCTCACGCCCATGTACCGCGCCGCCACGACGAATTCGCGTTCCCGCAGGGTCATTTGTCATCCCGCGCACGATGCGCGAGCTGATCATCCAGCCGAACACGGAGAACAACACGATCAACCAGAAAACCCGATCGGATGCGCCAAGGCGCGGGTGACGATCGCGACCACGATGAAGCTGGGCACCACCAGCAACAGGTCGACGATCCACATCGAGGTGCGATCGCGCCAGCCGCCGAAATACCCGGCGATCCGAACCTACCGTCGCGGCGATGATCGTCGCGATGACGGCCACCAGCGCCGATCAGCATCGACTTCTGCATACCGCGCAGTGTCAGGGCCAGCAGATCCTGGCCAAGTGCGTTGGTGCCGAACCAGTGGCCGGTGCTGGGCGGTTGCTGCAGCGCGTAGTAGTCCAAATCGGTGTAGTTGTAGGGCAGCAGCGGCGGCAACGCGTAGCAGCCGACGAAAAACAGCAATAGCAGTGCCAGCGCCACGACCGCGAGGCTTGTTGCGCAAGAACCGGCGCCACACCAGGGTGCGTCGCGAGGCGAACTTCTGCGCGTCAAGACCGGACTTGGCCGCCGTGGCGCTTTCCGTGGTTACCGGTTCGGTCATGCGACTCGCACCCCTGGGATCGAGCGCGGCGTAGATGACGTCGGACAAGCAGCCCCGCGAGCAGGATTGTCGCACCGGAGAACACGGTGACGGCGGCGATGATGTTGGTGTCTTGGGTTGCGATGCCCTGCACCACCCACTCACCCATGCCGTGCCACCCGAAGATCTTCTCGGTGAACACCGCACCGGTGACCAAACCGCTTACGCCGTAGGCGAATAGCGTGGCCATCGGGATCAACGCCGTCCGCAGGCCGTGTTTGAACAGCGCCTGCCGCCGGGTCGAGCCCTTGGCCCGAGCCGTGCGGATGAAGTCCTGGCCGAGCACGTCCAACATCGCATTGCGCTGATGGCGGCTGTACCCGCGCGCTGGCCAACAGCGCGAGGGTGAAAAGTGGGCAGGACCAGGTGCTGCAGCCGGTCTACGAACTGATTCCATGCCCCACCGACCGCATCCGGCGAAGGTCTCGCCGATGTACTCGAACAACTGCACGCCGAGGATCGAATTCACCCACGCAGCGCGACAAGGATCAACCAGTTCGCGGTGACGAACACCGGTGTGCTCAGTAGCAACAGCGATAGCACGGTGATGACGCGGTCAGATAGCCGGTACTGCCGGATAGCTCCCCACGCGCCGACGACCACACCGATCATCGTGCCCAGCACCGAACCGATGACCAGCAGCCGCAAGCTGACCCCGACGCGGCGCCCGAGCTCGTCGGAAATCGGTTGACCAGTGATCGTCGATGCCGAAGTCGCCGCGTACGGCACCGGACGCCTAACGCACGAAACGGACGGGGATCGGCCTGTCCAGGTTGAGCTCGGCCGCCTTGGCGTCGATCACGGCCTGCGGCGGCCGCGGATTCCGCTGCTTCGAGGCTGTCCAGCGGTTCGAACGACACGGACGTCAGCGTGAAGGTCAGGAAGGACGCCAGCGCCAACAGCACGACGTAGTTGAGCAGCCGGCGGGCCAGGAACCGCGTCATCGGCGAGGTCCGGCTGCAGGCATGCGCACAGGGTAGGAGATGTCCGCGCCTGTGGCGGCGAAGTGGCAGGCCCGGCGCGGCTAGGCAATTCGCACCGGCCGCCCAGGCTGCCTACAGACTGCGCGCGAGTTCGCTGGGTCTTACCTGCACTTTCAGGGTTCGTCGCGCCGAAGGGGCGAGTCGGCAAAACCATGAATGGAGGTTTGAGAAATGAATTCGCAGAACCGGAAGACCGTCAAACTGCTGGCCGCGGTCATCGGCGGCAGCGCCGTAGTGACCATGGGTGCCTTGAGCATGGCCATCCATCAGCAACAGGCCGCGCCGGGCGGCGTCGCGGCGAGGGTGCTGACGATGAGGTGCGACGACGACCGCGTCGGTCATACCGGCGACAGTCGAGGCGACGTCGATGGCCGTGCCCATCATCAAGGGCTGCGCACCGCTGCCGCCGAGGAGAAGGCCGCCGGAGTAGCGGCCCCGTCACACCGCCCGACGTTTCATCTCCGACCTCTCCGGCTACCCAATAGGCCGGAGGGGTCGTTGGTGACCCTCCTGCACTGTTCGGCCAGACACCGAAATGGAGTGGTCAGAGGTGAAATCGAGGCAGTTCAAATTGGCGTCGGCAGGGGTTGGTGCTGCGCCGTAATCGCCATGGGTGCGCTGGGACTGGCGTTCAGCGACATCGGCGCGGCCCAGCCGGAGCCGCCGCCACCCGGCCCGGTGACGACATCGGAGATGACGACCGGCGAAAGCGTTACCGGAGACCGCAGCGACCGACGTGCCGGAGACGTCAGTTGCCGTACCACCTATCACTACGCCGCCGTCGACGATAACGACAGCAGCCCCCTAGATGAGTAATTCCAAGGGGTGTTACTGGTGTGGCTGCTGTGAATTCGAGGTGAGGGTGTCCAGGATTGGCGTTGTTAACCGCAACTCTCGAGCACTGGAGGCTCTTCGTGGACGCTGACCTGGACACCCTCGCTACCGCACTGTACGTCACCACCGATGATTTCCTGACCGACAATCCGCAGCATCGGCCGTGGCGTCCGAACGTCGGGATCACCCCGCGCCTCGATGACGCCGAACTGGTCACCCTGGTCGTGCTGCAAGCACTGCTCGGGTTCACCTCCGAGGCCAGGTGGCTGCGCTATGCGAACAGCCGTCTGCGCGGGCTGTTTCCTTATCTGCCAACACAATCGGGCTACAACAAACGCGTGCGCGCGCGGCGACGACGATGCTGCGCGCGGTGATCGCGCATCTGGTTGCGATGCACCTCCTCGGTGCACCGACGACGTGTGGGTGGTCGACTCGACGCCGGTCGAGTGCGGGCGATCGCGGGAGCACCACGAAACGCTCCGACCTGGCCGGGTGGGCCGAGTACGGGTACTGCGCGTCGCACTCGCGCTTCTTCTGGGGACTGCGACTGCACCTGGTGTGCGCCCTGTCCGGGCTGCCGGTGGCGTTCGCGCTGACCGGCGCCAAAGCCGACGAACGCGAACATTCTGCTCGGGATGCTCGACGCCGACCCGCACCTGCTCGCCACCCATCCCGAACCGACGTTGATGGCCGACAAGAACTACTACGGCAGCCAATTCGAAGCCACCCTGGCCGACGCCGGTATCGAGCTACTCCGCCCTGCCCGCAAGGGAGAGAAACCCCGTGCGGGACAACGCTTCTTCAAGCCACTGCGGCAGGTAATCGAATCGGTCAACAACACCCTCAAGACCCAACTCGACCTCGAACGCCACGGAGGACGCACCATCGCCGGAGTCGCCGCACGCGTCCTACAACGCATCCTCGCCCTCACCGCCGCCATCTGGCACAACGACAGAACCGACCAGCCGATCCTGCGATCACTGACCGCACTACGACCACTGACCCTTGGAATTACTCATCTAGTGGTATCGCCGCGCAAGCACACCGAAATGGAGTTGCCTGAGATGAATTCGAAGAAGCTCAGATTGGCGTCGGCGACTATCGGCGCGAGCGCGTTAGTTGGAATGGGGGCGTTGACCGTTGCGCTGAGTAGCGACAACGATACTGGCACGTATTGTCTCCGACCCCGAGATCACGCGCTTGGTGAGACAACGACAAGCTCTACCGCACCGGCCGAACCCGAGACGACGCTCGCGGTGCCGGAAGTCACGGCCGAGCCGCCGCAGATGGGTTCGGACCTGAGTCGCAGTCAGCGCGGATCAGTTCCCGTGCGGTGGCCCGTTTCCGATGCTGGTTAGGGTCACCGCCGAGCCGGTGCGCGTGGCGGCGACGGTGACGGTGTCGCTCGGCGCCAGCGAGCCGTTCATCCCGGCCCCTGGCGGAAGCCGCGTAGATCTGGTGTGTACCCGTCGTCGCTCCCTGACGACGACCATGATGGGGTCACCTCGTCGACCGTTCCGGTCTGGGTCAGCTTAGTGGTGTAGCCGCCGTTGCCGTCGCGGGACTGACGTATTCGCTGTGGTATCGCGTCCAGTCGGGCCCGGCTGGGCCGGCGCCGGTGGTGAGCCGCCGGGTGCGGGTGGTGCGCCGTGCATCGGCCCGCCACTCCTGAGTCCCGCCGCCCATTGTGTGCCGGGCTTTCGGTTGCGGCGTAGATCGCGGGCGCCGCCCACCCCGCCGATCACCGCAGCCACCCCGACGGCGGCGAGGGTCTGACTGCACTCCAGCCGTGGGAACGCTGCTGCGCTGCGGTTTCGGAGGTCATCGATCCACTGTGCAGCGTCTACGATATGTGTCGGCTGTAGGCCGCAGGTACCGCATCGATGGGTTGTTCGACAGCTCGCACACAGAAACGGCACAGCGTGTGCCAACGGCCACCACGAATAACGTGGTCGACGTGGGCATTTCCCGAACGGTTCTATGTGTGAACGCGAACGAGCCCCAGCGCGTCGTCATGCGCCGGGCCGACGGCAACCCGATCAATGGTGCTTGTCGTCGACGACGAGCCCGTCCTCGCCGAGTTGGTGTCGATGGCGCTTCGTTATGGGGGTTGGGAGATAGCGACCGCAGGCGACGGCGCGACCGCGATCGCGCTGGCCCGGGAGAACCCGCCCGATGTGGTGGTGCTGGACGTGATGCTGCACGGACATGAGCGGCCTCGACGTGCTGCGCAAGCTGCGCGGACGGATTCCGCACCTGCCGCTGCTGCTGCCGACGGCGAAAGACTCCGTGGAGGATCGGATCGCGGGGCTGACCGCAGGTGGAGACGGCGACTACGTCACGCGAGCCGTTCGGCCTGGAAGAAGTGGTCTGCGGCTACGCGCGCACTGCTGCCGTGCGGACGGGAGTCACGAGCGAGACGGGCGGCGCCAAGATCGTGGTCAGCGACCTGGCGCTCGACGAGGACAGCCACGAGGTCACCTGCGGCGGGGACCCCATCTCGCTGACCGCGACCGAATTCGAGCTGCTGCGGTTCATGATGCGGAACTCGACAGCGGGTGCTCAGCGAAGGCGCAGATCCTGGACCGGGTGTGGAGTTACGACTTCGGTGGGCGGTCCAACATCGTCGAAGCTCATACGTGTCCCTACCTGCGCAAGAAGATCGACGGTGGCCGGGAACCGATGATCCACACCCTGCGCGGGGCCGGGTATGTCCTCAAGCCCGCGCGTTGAGCCACCAGGGCGCCTGAGCCGGGATCCAATCCCCGGTTTTGCTTCGCCGCGGGCGCGGTTGCCGTCACCGTGGTGCGTTGTTATAATACGTAACTGAACGAAGTACAA
>ERZ1370068.9565-contig-8334_pt1 | contig 43939 bp, 86 predicted proteins | sample MGYA00561227_ERZ1370068 | MGnify/ENA primary metagenome ERZ1370068 (study PRJEB38410, sample SAMEA6850437) | metagenome | study: Metagenomic assessment of the ecological functions of the soil: analysis of the soil microbiota associated with the...
GGTATGCTTCGTTCAAGTTACGTATTGCTAGGCGATGATCTGTCCGACGAACAGGTTGATCTGCGTGATGCCGCCGGAGACCGCGACGGGCGCCGCAGGCGAGCAGCTTCTTACTGGCGTGAGACGCGGACGCCTGAGGCGCGTGCGCACGCCGATCATCCGCGCCGCCACGACGACCATGAGGAGCTGCGCCGCCCCGCCGATGAGCACCGCCACGACAGGAGCCGCGCGACGGTCAGTCCCTCCGCACCGATCCAGATGCCGAGCGCCAGCGCCCCGATCAGGGCGGCGTTCAGGAGGATCCCGGCGCGACCGCAGCCGCGGACGAAGCGGCGGTGCGCGTTCAGCATGCCGCTTGCCATTGCGGTCAGCGACATGTACAGATCGGAGTAGGGAACATCACCCGGAACAGTTCGACCGTCAGATCGGGCTTTTTTCGGCATCCTGACGAAGCCGGGCGCGATCGCCGCGACGATCAGCGCGGCGTGGCGAGGAGCACCAGCGCGGTCAACGCGCCGAGCACCAGCACCAGCACCGACAGCACCTCATCGGCAAGGTGCTGCACCGCCCCTCCGGCCCTTCGCCCTCAGCTCGCGCGCGGGAAGGCGGTGCAAAGGCAGCGTTGAACGCGCCCTCGGCGAACAGGCGGCGAAAAAGGTTCGGAAAGCGGAAGGCGGCGTAGAAGGCGTCCGCCGCCGGTCCCGCCTGACGCCGCCGCCATCAGGGTCTCGCGGATGAATCGAAGACGCGGCTGCCGGGCGTGCCGCCCCGACACTGACGAACTGCCGGACGGGGCTCATGCCAGCGCGCTTCCTGGCTCGCGCGCGCCGGCGTTCACGCAAATAGTTGCTGCGCGAAGCAAAACAGAGCAGTCCGTGTCCCGGTCGCCCGGCGTTCGCATTGCCCTGCCCTGGTGCCGTAACTCGCCACAATGAGAAGAGCATCAACCGCAGAGGTGATTGACGGCGCTCGTTCCCCGACCATCGCGGCGATTTCCGGCGGGATTCGGATCCCGAGCACCACGCCAAAATCCGTCGGGTCTATAATTCCGTCCCGGATCAGCCCGCGGAATGGTCAGTGATCTCATCGTGCATCTTGCCTATTTCGCGCGTCGTCTGGTCGAGATCATCGGAAAGGGTCTGCCAGTTCTGCCTGTTTCCCGCATCGCTCAGCACTCTTTCCTGCAGGCTGACCTTTGCCCAATAGGAGGATGTGGAGACCTGCTTGAAGTCCTTGGCGTGCTCCTTGATCGCTCCTTCAGACAGTCCGCCAATAGGCTTGGCAGAGGTGCAGCCGCTTGTGGGTCGCGCCGCACAAGATAGGTCGTGCTGCACCATTTCGGCGTCGGGACCGCCGGGGTCCGACGCGATCGGCGCTAACGGCGGCGAGCTTCCACATCTTCGCGACCTCGGCGGCACGTCGCCTTATCAATGCACGCCTTTATGTCGGAATCGGTCCAGCTGCCGTCGTCGACCGGGGCAGGGGCAGCAGCCGCGCGATCTTGCCGGTCGCCGAGCACGGTCGGAGATCTTCGCCGAGGAGGTCATCAGAAATAGCCGGCAACGATCACTCCCACGCCGAATGCGACGGCGAGCAGCCCACCCGATCAGGAGGCCTGCGCCAGATACCCCGCCGCCGCGGGCGATCTGCGGCTTCGGCCCCTGTATCGATCCGGAACTGCCATTCAGTTGACAAATACAAATTCGCCACAGCCATTCGGCGAACGCCCAATCGAAAAAGGCTCAACGACGGCTTAAACGTCCTTGGCCTCCGCCCTTTTACGAGATGTCACCTCCTGCGTCTTCGCCTCTTCGGTAGCCGGGCCGATCGCCGCCAGCAGATCTTTGCGGATGCGATTCTGGCGGGTCTTCGCCTTAGCCGCGATCTTATGGCCGACGAGGTCCGTCACATAGAAGGTGTCGACGACGCGCTCGCCGAACGTCGCGATATGCGCCGAGGCGATGTCGAGACGACTCCCGGAAATGGTGTGGGTCAGGTCGTAGAGAAGGCCGTGCCCGATCGAGCATTCGACCTCCACGACGGTGAGGGCGCTCAGACGGCGTTATCGAGCCGCACCTGCGGCTCAATGCTGAATACCTCCCGCGCCGCCGGCTCTTCTGTCGCTTGCCTACGAGCGCCGTGTCGAGCCGGATACGGCCCTGCAGTGCCTGCTCGATAAGAGCGGCAATGCGCTTGCCGCGCCGCTCTCGTCCTCATCGCGGTCGAACGCGCGACTGAAACCGTGTCGAGCGCGCGCCCGTCGGCGGTAGTGAAGATCTGCGCATCGACGATATTGGCGCCGCCAACGGCGCAGCACCGGCGTGACCGAAAGCGGGATGATCGGGCGCGAGCACGATCAGCTCAGTCACCGCCTCGGCATCAGCCGGAGGTAGCGAGTTTCAGCTTTCCTCGGCAGCGCGCACGAACTCGGCGTGCCGCACCTGCCGCATATCGACCCGCAGCCAATAGGCCGGATAAAGCTCGACGATACAGCGCTCCTCCGCCGGCCAATCGGCCACCGCCCGACGGAAATGACCGCGGTCGCCACGCGCTGCGCGCGGACCGCGGAGAAGCCGCCGGTCAGCAGCGGCTCCGGTCTCATAATAGAGCGTGCGCAGGAGCTGGCCCTTCCAGCCGTTCCAGACGCCTGGGCCCGACGCGCGCGGATGTCGGCAACGGTCAGCACCAGCAGCAGCTTCATCCGCTCCGAGCGTCTGCACGACGGCGGCGAAGTCGCGATCGGTCTTGCGGTCGGAGAGGTCGCGCGACTGGGCGTATGCTCGACATCATGCAGATGCTGCTCGACCAGCCACAGCGACGGTCTCGGTCTCGGCCGGCGATCAGGCCGAAGCGCGGACAGAGCTTCGCGCGCGACCTGCGCGCCGGCCGATGCGAATGGTCCTCGAGGCGGCCCTTGGCGATGTCGTGCAGGAACGCAGCGCGACGTAGAGCGACGCGTCGGTCCTGGATGGCCGGCATGATGCGCGGTCGCCAGCGGATGCGGCTCGGCGGCCTCGCCGTGCTCGATGTCGGACAGCATGCCGATGGCGCGGATCAGGTGCTCGTCCACCGTGTAGTGGTGGTACATGTTGAACTGCATCATCGCGACGATCTTGCCGAAGTCGGGCACGAAGCGGCCGAGCACGCCGGCCTCGTTCATGCGCGCGCAGCGTCGACTCGGCGTTCTTCGTCGGAGCACAGCATCTCGAGGAAGATGCGGTTGGCCTTCCGGATCGTTGCGCAGCTTGTCGTCGATCAGCCGCAGCGAGCGGCGCAGCACGCACGCGCATCGGCGAGTGGAAGAAGGCGCCCGTCTGCTCGGCCTTGGCGAAGAAGCGGATGAGGTTGACGGGATCGCGCTTGAACACATCGTCGTCGGCGACGTTGAGACGGCCGTTGTCGATGCGAAATCGCTGTGCAGCCGCGGATGTGGCGCCGGCGCTGCGCGAGCCGACAGGAACAGGCGGTTGAAGCCGCGGCGACGGCCTTGACCTGCGCGCTCCTCGAGCGCCGGCGCAGAAGATGCGGGTGAGGTCGCCGACGTCCTTGGCGACGAGGAAGTAGTGCTTCATGAAGCGCTCGACGGCGCTGCAGGCCGCGGATGCTGACGTAGCCGAGGCGTCGGCCAGTTCGCGGCGCTGCACGTCGAAGGTCAGCCGCTCCTCCGCCCGCCCGGTCAGGAAATGCAGGTTGCAGCGCACCGCCCACAGGAAGTCCGCGGCAGCGTCAGGAACAGGCGAGTATTCCTCGCGCGCGAAGACACTCCGGCATCGACCAGCGCTTCGATTGGCGCCGACGCGGTAAGTATTTGGCGATCCAGAACAGGGTCTGCAGATCGCGCAGGCCGCCCTTTCCGTTCCTTGACGTTCGGCTCGACAAGGTAGCGGGACTCGCGCCGACGCCGCGAGTGACGCTCATCGCGTTCGGCCAGCTTGGCGGCGATGAACTTGGCGCGCCGTTCCGCGCGACGACCTCGTTCTGGAAGCGCGTCTGTCAGACTCGTCGAACAGGGCGTGGTCGCCGGCAGAGGAAGGCGCGCCTCCAGAAGCGCGGTGCGCATGGTCATGTCGTCGTGCGCCGCCTTCGAGACGTACTCGTGCACGGTGCGCGTGGCGTGGCCGACCTTCAGGCCGCAGGTCCCACAGCAGATAGAGGATGTATTCGATGACGCTCTCCGACCCAGGCGGTCTGCTTGTAGGGAAGAAGGAACAGGAGATCGATGTCGGAATCGGGGCGCGAGCGTGCCGCGGCCGTAGCCGCCGACGGCGACCAGCGACAGGCGTTCGGCGGATGTCGGGTTGCTGGCTGGAAAGACGTGCGTCGTGGCGAAGTCGAACAGTCGCTTGGATGATCGTATCGGCGAGCGCGGCAAGCCGCATCGGCGCAGCGCTCGCCCTGCCGGTCCTGGGCGAGGCGGTTGCGCACGATCCCGCGCCCGTTCGACAGCACTTCCCTCGGGAGGTCAGAGCGCGGCTTTTGCGCGCTGCCGGCGAGCTTGCGTTTCGCTCTGCCGCGATCGCACGTCGAGCGCTGCCTTCAACCCGCTGCCGTCGACGGGGCTTTCCGCTGCTTGCAACTGCTGCACTGCAATGATCTCGTCCGCACCTGTCGAGGCGGTTTTCCGCTTAGCATGGCGCAGACGGAATGGCACCCATGGGCCGCACTTCGGCGTTCTGCAGGGTCGGGACGTCGTTCATCCTCTGAGTTGATGGCGGATTGAGGTCGGGCGGCGGCCGGGCGGCCCGCCACTGGATTCTCCGCGGCAATTGGCTTACGCAACGGCAAACATGTCGAAAGCTCCCCTGACGTGATCTCCCAGAAGGCAAAATACGCGTTCAAGGCGCTGGTGCTTGCTCGCGCAGCGGGCGCGAAAGGTCGCTGCAGACCGACGAGATCGCCGTGCAGGCGGCGATACCGCGGAAATTCCTCGAGCAGATCCTCTTGCAGCTGAAGGCGAATGGTCTGGTCGACAGCCGCCGCGGCCGTTCCGGCGGTTACCACCTCGTCGCCGACCCGCAGGCGATCAGCGTCAGCCAGGTCGCTGCGCATCGTCGACGGACCGATTGCGCCGCTCACCTGCATCTCGCGCACGCCTACGCTCGCTGCCGCGACTGCCCAGACGAGACGCATTGCGCCGTGCGCCGGCTGTTCGCCGAGACCTACGCGGCGACGCTGGCGCGGCTGGAGACACGCAATGCTCGCGACCGCGCTCGTCGCCGAGCCGGCAATGGCAACAGGCAGCCGCTCACCCCGCGGCCCGCTCGAGCTAGTGGACGCAATCTGACGCTACCGGATCGGATTCTTCGGAAAGCGTTTCTACAAAGCCGACGTTGTTGCCGAAGGCTTGTGCCTTCTGAAATCCTATTAAGTCGGTAGAGATTGTCCGCGTTCTAACAGCCGGGAGACCCGACATGAGACGCAGCCTTTTCCGGACCCTCGCCGCCGCCGGCTTACTCGCGCTTTCGCGATCGGCGGGTCGGCGCTGGCGGCCGATGTTTCGCTTCTGAACGTATCCTACGATCCGACGCGCGAGCTTTACAAGCCTACGATGAGGCTTTCGCCGCTTACTGGAAGGACAAGACCGGCGACACCGTCACCATCGAGCAGTCGCACGGCGGCTCGGGCAAGCAGGCCCGCGCCGTGATCGACGGCCTCGACGCCGACGTGGTGACGCTGGCGCTCGAGGCTACGACATCGACGAGATCGCCGAAGGCAGGCCTGCATGCCAAGCCGACTGGCAGACGCGGCTGCCCGACAACAGCCGCGCCCTACACCTCGACCATCGTCTTCCTCGTGCGCAAGGGCAACCCGAAGGGCATCAAGGACTGGGGCGACCTGGTCAAGCACGGGCGTCGCAGGTGATCACGCCCAACCCCAAGACCTCCGGCGGCGCGCGCTGGAACTACCTCGCCGCCTGGGCCTATGCGCAGACGCAAGCACGGCGGCGACGAAGCCAAGGCGCAAGGAGTTCGTCGCCAGCCTCTACAGCAACGTGCCGGTGCTCGACACCGGCGCGCGCGGCTCGACCGATGACCTTCGTCGAGCGCGGCATGGGCGACGTGCTGCTCGCCTGGGAGAACGAGGCCTATCTGGCGCTCGACGAATTCGGCGCCGACAAGTTCGACATCGTCGTACCCGCCGACCTCGATCCTGGCCGAGCCGCCGGTCGCCGTGGTCGACGCCAATGTCGACGCCAAGGGCACGCGCGAGGTCGCCGCAGGCCTATCTCGGAATATCCTCTATTCGCGACGGAAGGCCAGACGCATCATCGCCAAGAACCACTACCGCCCGGCCAAGCCCGAGCGTGGTGCCGGCCGAAGACTCGAGCGCTTCCCTGAGATCAAGCTCGCTCACCATCGACGATCCGCTGTTCGGCGGCTGGAAGAAGGTCGCAGCCGTACCACTTCGACGATGGTGGCGTATTCGACCAGATCTACAAGCCGGCCCAGTAAGCCAGGATGCCATGTCGACTGGCTACGCCGCGCTCCAGCCGCGGTGGCAATTCAGAAGCCGAGCGTCATTCCGGGTTTCGGATTGGCGCTCGGCTTCTCGCTTGCCTACCTGACGCTCATCATCCTGATCCCGCTTGTCCGGGCTGGCGCTGGCGTTCGGCAGCCCTCGGCTGGTCGGAGTTCTGGGCGATCGCCACCGACCGGCGCGCCGTCAAGTCGCTGAGCTCGTCGTTCGGCGCCTCGCTGATCGCCGCTGCGGTCAACGCGGTGTTCGGCTCTCATCGTCGCCTGGGTGCTGGTGCGCTACCGCTTTCCCGGCCGCCGCATCGTCGACGCCATGGTCGACCTGCCGTTCGCGCTGCCGACCGCGGTCGCCGGCATCGCGCTGACCGCGCTCTACGCGCCGAAAGGCTGGATCGGCCATCTGCTGATGCCGCTCGGCATCAAGGTCGCCTATACGCCGCTCGGCATCGTCATCGCGCTGATCTTCATCGGCCTGCCCTTCGTCGTGCGCACCGTGCAGCCGGTGATGGAAGAGATCGACCGCGAGGTCGAGGAGGCGGCGGCGACGCTCGGCGCCAGCCGCTTCCAGACCATTCACCGCGCGGTGCTGCTGCCGGGCCTGGCGCCGGCGCATCGTCACCGGCTTCGCGCTGGCCTTCGCGCGCGCCGTCGGCGAATACGGCTCGGTCATCTTCATCGCCGGCAACCTGCCGTTCATGTCGGAGATCACGCCGCTGCTGATCGTCATCAAGCTCGAGCGAATACAACTATGCCGGCGGCCACCGCGATCGCCGCGATCATGCTGGTGATCTCGCTTCGTCATGCTGCTGGTCATCAACCTGCTGCAGTCGTGGAGCCGCAGAGCGCTATGGCTGACATCGCGATCATCGCCCCGCCATGCAGGCGCGCACGCACCGCTGACCGCAGACGCCAGCACCGAGCGCCGGTCGCGCGCTGTCCTGATCGGCGCTGGCGTTCGTCTTCCTCGGCGTGTTCCTGCTGCTGCCGCTGGCCATCGTCTTCGACGAGGCGCTGCGCGATGGGGCTCGGCCTATGCTGGCGCTGGCATCACCTGACACGCGCTCGCCGCGATCCGGCTGACGCTGCCGGTGGCGGCGATCGCGGTGCCGCTCAACCTGGTCGTTCGGCGTCGCCGCCGCCTGGGCGATCGCCAAGTTCGAGTTCACGCGGCAAGAGCCTTGCTGACCACGCTGATCGACCTGCCGTTCTCGGTGTCGCCGGTGATCTCGGGCCTGGTCTACGTGCTGCTGTTCGGCGCCGCAGGGCTGGCTCGGCCCGTGGCTGCAGGCGCACGACATCGAGATCATCTTCGCCGTGCCGGGCATCGTGCTCGCCACCATCTTCGTCACCTTCCCGTTCGTCGCGCGCGAGCTGATCCCGCTGATGCAGGAGCAGGGCACCGGCGACGAGGAGGCGGCGCTCGTCGCTCGGCGCCAGCGGCTGGCAGACCTTCTGGTCACGTGACGCTGCCCAACATCAAGTGGGGCCTGCTCTACGGCGTGCTGCTGTGCAATGCCCGCGCGATGGGCGAGTTCGGCGCCGGTCTCGGTGGTGTCGGGCCACATCCGCGGCCTCACCAACACCATGCCGCTGCATGTCGAGATCCTCTACAACGAGTACAACGCCGCCGGCGCCTTCGCGGTCGCCGCGCTGCTGGCGCTGGCTGGCGCTCGTCACGCTGGTGCTGAAGACTCTGCTTGAAATGGCGCTACGGCGACGATATAGCGGCAAGCCGCGGCCACTGAGACGAGCCGATGAATGCTGTGCTCAGCGACATTGCGCCGAAGCTCGAGCGCTCGTCACGACCGTGCGGCAAGCGAGTTCTGAGCGCAGCTTTCGCCGGCGCTGCACGACGTCTCGCTGGACATCGCGCTCGGGCGAGCTGATCGCGCTGCTGGGTCCGTCCGGCTCCGGCAAGACGACGCTGCTGCAGCGTTCATCGCCGGGCTCGAGCGGCCGACCGAGGGCGCTGTCTATTTCGGCGGCGAGGACGCGCTCGCACCAAGACGCGTGCAGCGAGCGCAATGTCGGCTTTCGTGTTCCAGCACTACGCGCTGTTCCGCCACATGACGCGTGTCCGAGAACATCGGCTTCGGCCTGAAGGTGCGCGACCGCGCGCCAGCCGCCCGCCGACGCCGAGATCAGGCGCGCGTGCTCGAGCTGCTCGACCTGGTGCAGCTGACCGGCCTGGAGAAGCGCTATCCCGGCGCAGCTGTCCGGCGGCCAGCGGCAGCGCGTGGCGCTGGCGCGCGCGCTGGCCATCGAGCCGCGCGTGCTGCTGCTCGACGAGCCGTTCGGCGCGCTCGACGCGCAGGTCCGGCGCGAGCTCGCGCCGCTGGCTGCGCGAGATCCACGACCAGCACCGGCCACACCACGGTCTTCGTCACCCACGACCAGGAGGAGGCGATGGAGCTCGCCGACCGGGCGGTGGGTGGTGCTGGACCAGGGGGCGGATCGGGCAGGTCGGCAGCGCCGATGAGGTCTACGACGCCCCGGCTTCGCCGTTCGTCTTCTCCGCCATCGGCGGATCGAGCGCGCTGCCGGTGGCCGACCGGGATGGCCGCGTGGTGCTCGGCGATCGGACCGCTCGAAGATCGGCGCGGCGAGCGGCGCGGACGGGCCCGGCGATGCTGCGTTTCGACCGGCCGCACGATGCGGCGATCGGAAAGCCCGGCACGACAGCGCGATCGACGGCACGGTCACCTCGGTGCGACTGGCACGGCTCGATGCGGCGGCTGGAGCTCTCGATCGGCAGTCCGGCGGGCACACGGGTGGAAGTGATGCGACGCGCGGCGGATTTCCCGGTGCGGCCCGGCGGCGTCGTCGCCTTCACTGCCGACGCGGTGGCACCTCTACCCAGCGGCGTGAGGCGACGGCTCAACCCCGATGATCACGGTTGGCGCGCCTACGACAATGACGCCGCCGTGTGCGGTGAGATCGCCAATCTGGCTGCCGGCAGCCGTTGACCATGACGGTCGCCAGGCCTTCGCGATCACGTCGGCCTCCGGCGCACACTGCCTGATCGGTCACGCGCGCCTGCGGCATCACTGTGATCACGGTCGGAGACCCATGATGATCGGTCCGCCGACATGCGGCACAGGCCAGTCACCATCAGGCAGGTGTGCATGTCGTTGATCACGCGGCCAGCTGACGCCCATGCAAGCTCCTTCGTGCTTGCTGCAGCCTAACCCTAGCTTTGCCGGCAGACAACGACCCCGTTCATGGGACGACGGGTGGTCTCGCGCCGGACCGGAGGACTCGCGGGGCGCAAGCCTGCGATGGCGGCTCCACCAGCGAAATGGAGCCTGTAACGGGGCGGGGCGAGAGACCGATCGTGAACGCGCGGGGGAGCGTGACCGGCGCGGGTTACTCGACGCGGCGGAAATAGGCACCGCGGGAAGCCGGCCTGGCAGAGCTTTCCGTTGACGCCTGGATCGTTCCCATGTTCTCGATAAAACCGGCAACATTGAGTTGCAGCGTATTGTCGTCGATGACCGCCGAGGCTGAGCCGCGTCACGCAGATGCGCGCCTTGAAGGAATAGCGCAGGCTGTCGATGCCGCTTCCAGCCACCGGTATCCAACGCTTCGTGACAAGGGGCGTGCCCTTGAGCTCCATAGACATCGCCGGAATACTGGTTGAGCTGGCCGGGGAGGAAGTGTGATGTCCGGATCTCGCTGCCGATGCCGGCGGGACGGGAAAGCGGAGCTGAAGGTCTCTCCTACATAGCGCGCCAGGCAATTCTTGACCGAAGTCAGCGCGTGAACGCTCCGCGAAAACGCACCTTCTTCTGCGGCGGACGCAGCCGAGCTTCAATGCTGAGGAATCCGCTGTGAAAGCGACAACGACGATGGATCGTTTCATGGTGACCTCCTTCTCCCACTTCGTCGCTAGCACGACGTGCCGGCCAACGAGACGGCGGCATCGTTTGTTGGTGAAGCGGGAAGAGATTAATCGCCAGCGCGGCAGGCGTCGTCGGATGCGCTAGGCCGGAGTTCATTCGCGGTCCCCTATTGAGGCAGTTTCAATTCTGCCGGGCCCGCCCTATGGTCGCGGCCACAAGACGCGGAGACGTCATCGAGTCGTTTCCTTTGGGCACCTTTGCTCGCGGGCACCGCGCTTTCCGAGCCGACGCCGCCGCTCTCGAAGCGAGCGGCTCGGCGGTGCCGTCGTGCCCGATGCGTCCGCTGGAGGGACGGGCGGACATCGAGTCATAGAGATCAGGGGCCCGATCTACATGGGCGACGTGATCACGACTGACATCAAGGGTCAGGTCGACATCTTATTCGTCGACGACCACGTAATCCGTCGTGGGGGCGAATTCGAGAGAGTTACGATCGAACGCCTTCGTGTTCGACGCCGACAAGAACCGCGCAGGATGTCAGCATCAGTGCGGTCAGGGTGCCGTTTCAGCTTCATCACGGGGAAAAGTCCGAAGGACAATTACTCGATCAAGACGCCGACGACGATCGACCGGCGTCCGCGGTGCGGCACATTCGATCTGGCGGTGCGTGCGGGCAGCGGCAGATCGACGCTGGTCGTGCACGAAGGCGGTACCCAATGTCTGCGACGAGACCGCAGGCAGGTGTCTCGAGGGTCGGCACCGGCAACATGGTGGTCCGGAGAAGCGGGCGGGGGTTCATACTGTTCCTCCCGGCAGGGGAACGAAATCAGCGTCTGCAGTCGTTCTTTCCCTTGATCAAGTCGCCAGGCAGGTCTTCCCCAGGCCTTCGTTGTCCCGATCCCCGAGCAGCGTGGGGCTGACACCCGGCACCGGACCCGGGTTCCTGCACAACGACGACGGTGACGTGCCGGCTCCCCCACGCCTCCTCAGCCGGCGGCGCCGGCACCCGCGGCCCCGACGGCCGGCCGCCGCGCCATTGGGCGCAAACGCCGGGTCTCGGCGAAGCAATGGCCACGGCGTTCTGAAACGCGGCCAATCGCCCGCGACGCGGGGAATTTTCAGGGCGTGAGCTTGACGCTCAGAAGGTTGGCGACCGTGACGAGGCAATCGTCTGGCGCGCTGATGGTGAAAGGCAGAGCCGTGGAGACGTGCCGGCCTTCGCGGCGCTGGTGACGTTACGAGTGTTGTTGTCCCAGAGCTGCGGGAGCGGCGCGGCGGTATTGCCGTTCCAGTCGCCGCCGCCCGCCGACGAGCCGGGGCCGGCAATGCGGCGACTGTTCAGCCTGGTGATCTCCCCGGCGGTCGCGGCGATATCTGGACGCCTACGCCGCTTTGCCCGTCCGCGCCGATATCGTGGAACAGGACTTCGGTGGCGTTCGTCACGCTCAGCGGAGCGAGAAGCCGGTAGGCAAAGTCGTCGAAGAACATCTTGCCCGGCGAGACGCGTGTCATAGACCGAAACGGTCGACGTTCCGGTGCCGATCAGCACGATCGAAACCCCTTCGAAGAGCGGCGGTACCCGATTCGACCCACGGGCCTCTCTCCTCCGTGCTCCCGTTCGCACCGGGGCGGGCAGGATCAGGTAGAGGCCATTGCCGTTGGCGAGCGAGCGGGATCGTTCCCCGAAAGACCGTTGTCCGATCCCCGCCCCAGCACGGGGACGCGCCCGTGCCCGATGGGGATGCCGGCGATGTTCGTAAACGGCCCGTTGGCGACTCCGCGCTTCAGATATATGTTCGAGGCGGCGGCGGTTGGCGACGTTGTAACCACGGCCCAATAGGCGAAGGCGCGCTGGACTGGCGTGGTGACGCCGCTGATCGCAACACCGCCTTCGCCGCGGTTGCGCAGCCCGACCGCCCCCCGGTTCCGAACGAGGCATTCGCGAACGTGAAGCTCGGAGGTTGATCTGGCCAATGTCCTGCGTGGCGAAGGTGGTGGAGAGCGGGTGGCTCGATGGTCTTCGAGTTGCGAGGGCTGCGCGAAAGCCGCCCCAGCGGTGCACGGCGCAACATCAAGAGTCATCACCAGGCGCGCCGAGTAGTGCCCGAAAACATGTCTTCGACCGATCCATCAAAATCTCGAAAGACCATAAGCAACCGTGCGCGTATCAGTAAACAGACCTCGAGCCGCGGTCGCGTGGTGATCCAAATCGCGGGTCCGGCTCCGGAAAATCGGATCATCCGGACTGCTCTCGCCGTCGCCAGCCTCTTCAATTGGTAAATCACCTCCAGCGCCTCCTTCGGCGACAGCTCATCGGGGTTGATCCCGGCAAGCGTCACAAGCGCCGGCGCTACCGCATCTGGCTCTTTCGGCATCACGGCGAAGAGCGGCAGGTCATCGATGATGGCGACGGGACGCGGCGCGCTCTCCCTTCTCGAGCATCCCGAGCACTTGGCCCGCGCGCCTGATCACGCTCGCCGGCAACCCCGCGAGCTTCGCCACCTGGATGCCGTAGGACCGGTCGGCCGCTCCTGGCGATCACCTCATGCAGGAACACGACGTCGCCCTGCCACTCCTTCACCTTCATGGTGGCATTGGTGAGCCGACGGAGCTTCGCCGGCGAGCGCCGTCAGCTCGTGATAGTGCGTGGCGAAGAGCGCGCGGCAGCAGTTCTCTCGTGCAGATGCTCGACCGTCGCCCAGGCGATCGAAAGCCCGTCGAAGGTCGCCGTGCCGCGGCCGATCTCGTCGAGGATGACCAGCGAGCGCGGCCCGGCCTGGTTCAGGATCGCGGCGGTCTCCACCATCTCGACCATGAAGGTCGAGCGGCCGCGCGCGAGATCGTCGGCTGCGCCGACGCGGCGAGAACACGGCGTCGACGACGCCGATATGCGCGCGCGTTGGCCGGCACGAAGCTGCCCGCCTGCGCCAGGATCGCGATCAGCGCGTTCTGGCGCAGGAAGGTGGACTTGCCTGCCATGTTGGGCCCGGTCAGGAGCCAGATGCGGCCCGCTTCATCGGGCGAGGGGATGCGCCTCATCCTGAGCTGCGAGCGACAGCGAGCCTCGCGAGAGCCGAGATCGCAGTCGTTCGCAACGAAGCTCTGACCGGACGCGCAGCGCCTGTTCGACGACCGGATGCCGTCCGCCTTGGATCTGGAAAGCGAAGGCTGCTGTCGACTTTCGGACGCACGTAGCCGTCGCTCGCCGCAAGCTCCGCCAGCCCCGACGCGACGTCGATTTCAGCGAGCGTTCGCGCCGCCCTGCCGTATCGCTGCCTCGTCGCTCGCAACGGCATGGCTGAGATCATCGAAGATGGAAATTTCGATCGCAAGCGCCCGTTCCGCGGCGCTCGCGATCTGCTGCTCGAGCTCGGCAAGCTCCGCGCTAGTGAAGCGCATGGCGCTCGCCAGCGTCTGCCGATGAAAGAATTTCTGTTCGGCGCCGCCGTTCGCGCCGAGCGCGGCCGCCTGCGCTGCGCTGACTTCGATGAAATAGCCGAGCACGTTGTTGTGTCGGATCTTGAGCGAGCGGATGCCGGTCTCACCGGCATAGCGGAGCCTGCAGGCCGGCGATCACCTTGCGGCTCTCGTCGCGAAGCTTGCGGGCTTCGTCGAGCGCAGCGTTGTAGCCCGACCGGACAGATCCGCCGTCGCGCTTGAAGAGCGGCAGCTCGGCTGCAAGCGCGGCGCGGAGCATCAGCGCGAGCAACAGCGGGAATTCTCTAAGACAAAGGGCGGGCTGACCGCTGCGGGTCCGCTGCTCTCGTCCGCATCGAGGTCCAGCATCCCGGCGATCGCTTCCGCCGCCTGCAGCCCAGCGCGGATCAAGTCGAGGTCGCGCCGGGCCGCCGCGGTCGAGGCCAAGACGCGAGAGCGCGCGCAGCATGTCAGGCAGGGCGGCGAGCGCGTCGCGCACGCTGCTGCGAAGCGCCCCCGATCGACGAAAGAATTGCACCCCGTCGAGACGCTTATTGATCTCGTCCGGATCGGCAGAGCGGGCTCGCCAGCCGCTCGGCGAGGAGCCGTGATCCGGCCGCGCTCCTGGTTCTGTTGACCGCGGCGAAGAGCGTGCCGGTCCGCGCACCGGAGCTCGAAACAAACAGTTCGAGGTTGGCCCGGGTGGCCGCGTCGATCCGCATCGTCTCGCTGTCGTCGAGCCGCTTCGGCGGCTCGATCGGCGGGCGCTTCGCTACCTGAGTTTTCCACATAGGCGATCAGCGCTGCGCCCGCGGCGAGCTCGGCACGGGAGAAACTCCCGAACGACTCCATGGTGTTGACACCAAAAGGCTCGACAGGCGCGCTTCCGCATGGGCGGCGTCGAAGAACGCCGCGGGGGCGGCGTCAACGCCGCTCCGGCATCTCGCCAGCTCGCGCACAGCCGCTTCTTCCGCCAGCCGATCGAGAACGACCAATTCGCGCGGCTCGATGCGGGAGAGCGCCGCGGCAAGTCCGCCCGGCGGGACTTCCAGAATTCGGAACTCCCCGGTCGATATGTCGATCCAGGCGAGCGCGTGCCGGCCGAGGTCCGGCGCTGCCTGGGATCGCGCACCAGCGCAGCGAGGTAGTTGTTGCGGTGCGCATCGAGCAGCCGCTCCTCGGTGATGGTGCCTGGCGTGACGAGGCGGATCACGGCGCGACGCACAACCGACTTGCCGCCGCGCTTCCGCGCCTCCGCTGGGTCTTCCGTCTGCTCGCAGACTGCCACGCGGATGCCCGAGGGCGATCAGCTTCTGCAAGTAGTCGTCGGCTGCATGCACCGGCACGCCGCACATCGGAATATCGTCGCCGAGATGCTTTCCGCGCTTGGTCAACGTGATGCCGAGCGCCCGCGACGCGACCAGCGCGTCGTCGAAGAAGAGCTCGTAAAAATCGCCCATCCGGTAGAAGAGCAGGCAATCCGGATTGGCGGCCTTGATCTCGAGTACTGCTCCATCATCGGCGTGACGCGGTCGGCGTTCGCCGGCCGGACGTCGGTGACAGCAGTGGGGAAGCATCGGAAAAGGGCTGACCGCCCGCCCGTCCGTCGGCTGTCTCGGCTCCGCTGGCTGCATTCCGAGAACGCTAGCAGAGACGGCAGCGTGCCCGCCACAGCGCTCCACCGTTCCGCCGCGGCTTGCCCACCGCGGGAATTGCCTGCTAGTGCTCACCTCGCGGCGGGACCTTGTGAGACCGCAAACGAACTCAATGAGTTGTGACGCGCTGGCGTCACCATGCCCGGGGCCGGAGGTCCCGGAGTTCAGCGCGGCTGGATCGGAGGCCAAGCCATGGATGCTGAGACGATCTTGGAACGCCGGCGCCTGCGCCGGCGCTGCGAGCTTCTGGCGAGCGACGGCGTTCGCGATCCTCGTGATTGCGGTCGTCGTCGGAGCAAGCGTCAACTCGAATTTCCAGAACTTCGAGGCCGGCGCCATTCGGCGGCCAGGTCGCCGACATTCAGGATCGACGGGTTCATTCTTACGCGGCCAGCGGCGGTCGAGGTGATCGACAAGCGCCGCCAAGGCCAAATCGGTGAAGGGAATCCTGCTGCACATCGATTCCGGCGGCGGCGCCGCGAGCGGCGGCGAGGCGCTCTATCGCGCTGTGCGGCGCGCGGCCGAGGCGAAACCGGTCGTGGCGGTGATCGACGGCCTCGGCGCCTCCGCCGCCTATACGACCGCGATCGCCGCCGATCACGTGGTGGCGCGCGCGAGCGCCATCACCGGCTCGATCGGCGTGATCTTCCAGATACGGCAACGTCGAGGATCTCCTGACCAAGATCGGCGTCAAATACGCTGAGATCAAAAGCGCGCCGCTGAAAGGCGAGCCCTCGCTGTTCCATGCGCCGCCGCCGGGAGCGGAAGCGATGCTGAAGCGCGTGATCGACGATACCTACGAATGGTTCGTCGGACTTGTCGCCGACCGCCGCAAGATGCCCGTCTCGATCGCGCGGTTGCTCGCCGACGGCAGCATCTATAGCGGCCGCCAGGCGCTCAAGCTCAAGCTCGTCGACGAGGTGGAGGGGACGAAGAGGCGCGCGCGTGGCTCGCCACGGAAGAACGTCTCCAGGACCTGCCGATGAATGAATGGAAACCCGACGAGTCATATTTTTCGATATTCCAGACGCACGCTGTGGCGGGAGGCCCTGCGTCTTCTCGGGATCGATCGCAGGTGCGGCCGCCTTTTTGCCAGAACGACTTGCAGTTGACGGTCTGCTGTCGGTTTGGCAGGCTCCGCTTCTCGCTCGATCCGATCGCTAAAGGGGGCCGGTGTGATCAAATCAGAGCTTATAGAGCGCATTAGTACGCGCAATCCGCATCTCTTCCAGCGGGATGTGGAGCACATCGTGAACGCGATCCTGGAGGAGGTGGTGGCCGCGCTTGCGCGCGGCGACCGGGTGGAGTTGCGTGGCTTCGGGGCTTTTTCGGTCAAGAACAGGCCGGCCCGCGTCGGTCGCAATCCCCGCACCGGCGAACAGGTCGTGGTGTCGGAGAAATACGTGCCCTTCTTCAAGACCGGCAAGGACATGCGCGAGCGATTGAACAGCCCCGGAGGCTGACGTGCATGCCCTCGCCACCATCCTGAAGTGGGTTATCCTGCTGCCGGTGCTGCTCGTCGTCGTGCTGCTTGCCGTCGCCAACGACCAGAGCGTGACAGTGCACCTCAATCCCTTCGACAAGTCCGATCCGGTGCTGAAGGTCGACTTGGCGCTTTACCAGCTTCTTCTCTGTATCGTCTTGTTGCTCGGAGTGCTGGTTGGCGGGTTCATCGTGTGGTTGAATCGACTGCAGGCGCCGCAGTGCCGCCGATGAGCGAGACGATGACGTGGTGTTGTCGCAGGTGCGTGTCGAGCGGTCTGAGCAGCGCCGCGCCGAGCAGCATCCGGCGCGCGCCTCGGCCTACCTGCCTCGCCCCGAGCGCAGCTGAATTCTCCACATGCGCGTCATCGGCGCGGAAGATCTTGCGCGGACGTTCACCTTTCCGCTGCTGATCGAGCGCTGCGAGAGGCTTTTCGCAGCGACATCGAAGTTCCGCTCCGCCACCATCATCCGATCGAGCGGCCCGGCGAGACCCGCCGCGATGCTGCCTGCTGATGCCAGCCTGGCAGAAGAATGGCGGCTATCTCGGCGTGAAGGTCGTGAGCTTCTATCCCGGCAATGCCGCGCGCTCTCTGCCGAGCGTCTCCGGCACATACCTCCTTGATGCGGGGCGACACCGGCGCGCCGCTTGCGGTGAGTCGACGGCCAGGCGCTGACGCTCTGGCGCACTGCCGCCGCCTCCGCACTTGCCGCCTCGTATCTCGCGCGCAAGGACGCCAGCCGCTTGCTCATGGTCGGAGCAGGTGCGCTCGCGCCATACCTGATCGAGGCGCATGCGAAGCGTCAGCCCGATCGCCGAGGCGCTGGTATGGAACCACAATCCTTCGCGCGCCGAAGCGATCGCCGCGCGGCTCTCCGGTCGCGCCTACTCAGTGCGTGCGATCACGGATCTCGAGTCCGGCGTGCGCGGGGCGACGACGTCATCTCCTGTGCCACCCTGTTCGCGCGAGCCGCTGGTGCGGGCGCCTGGTTGCGGCCTGGCGCGCATCTCGATCTCGTCGTCGGCGCCTTCACCCCAAAGATGCGGGAAAGCGATGATGAAGCGGTGCGGCGCGCGACGGTGCCGCGTCGACACGCGCTCCGGGGCTCTGCACACGGAAGCGGGCGATATCGTGCAGCCGCTCGCTGCCGCAGTGACTGCAGGGCGGCATCGCCGGCGACCTTTTCGACCTCTGCCGTGGAAGAGCAAAGGGCCGGCGAGCAGCGGACGAGATCACCTGTTCAAATCCGTCAGGACAGCGCTCGAGGGACCTGGCCGCCGCCGCTCTCGCCTTTCGCAACAGAGGGTAATTTAGGCTTAATCTGCCGTCGCAATCTCGCCGCAGGCGCTTGGCGATCGTCTGCCGCCATTTCCGCGTGGTTTTCGTCGACCACCTGGCCGAACGCGTGTTCCTGGTCCTCGAGGAGCGCCGGCATCGACGATCTTCTTCTGAGCCCGTCCCGGAAGCGCGCCGAGGGTCTGGATCACGCAATCCGTCATCTTGGACCGCTTGTCGCCATCCATTTCAGCAAGCGGGCCATCGGTCTGATGGTGGAAGAATCGCTCGCAATGTGACAGTGGAAAGTCGCCGCGATTGCGGGCGTCGCAATCAGCATCGATGTCAGCGGCACTTGCGTCGAAGGCGAAACTTTTTCACGCGTAAACCTCCTAGAGCCGGCTAAAGAATATCCCTCCCGCCGGTCCGGTCCGGTCAAGCCGAGGGCGTCCGGACCCGCAACGATCGTGACAGGGCCACGTTCCTGCTGACGGGAAGGCCGGCTGAAATTCTTCCCGCGACGAAACCCGTGGCAGGCCTTGCCGCGCTTCGCCGCAACTGCCGCTTGCGCGGCCGGCCCGTTGGGCTTATATGGCTGGCAACACATCTCGAATTCTCAAATCGAGGGTGTGGTCCCGCGGGGCCGCTCTTTTTGCGTTGCCCAGGGCTCGGCCGTCCGGGCGAGGGGTTGGAGGAGGCATAACCAGCACGTTTGACGCGCGAGACCGGGAGTCGAGGCCCGCATCGCCCATCGTGGAGCCGATCGCCAACGATCTCGGCTACGACCTCGTCGCGCGTCAAAGGTCGTCGAGTCTGAATGGCATGACCGTGCAGATCGTGCGCCGAGCGTCCGGACGGCACGATGACGGTGGAGGATTGGCGAGACGCTGTCGCGCAACATCTCGCCGGCCTCGACGTGGCCGACCCGATCAGCCGCGAATATCACCTGGAAATATCCTCGCCCGGCATCGACCGGCCGCTGACCCGCGCCAAGGATTTTCAGATCTGGGCCGGGCACTGAAGCGAAGATCGAGATGGAGGAGGCGGTGAACGGGCGCAAGCGGCTGCCGCGGCGTGCTGCTCGGCGTGCGGGATGAAACGGCCGGCATCCGGCTTCCCGACGCGCTCGTAGAAAGCGACGCGTGGCTGCCGATGGGATCGATTGGCGAGGCGCGGCTCGTGCTCACCGACGCGCTGGTGCGCGAGTCGCTTCGCCTCGGCGAAGCGAATTCGAAAGACCGGCGCTCGAAGAGCCCGATCCTCGAAAAATCCAACGAAATGACAAACTGCAGATTCAACGGAGCTGAGGCAAATGGCTGTCAGTGCAAACAAGCTGGAACTCCTGCAGATCGCCGACGCGGTCGCGCGCGAGAAGACGATCGACCGCCGCATCGTCATCGGCGCCATGGAGGACGCCATTCAGAAGGCGGCCAAATCGCGCTACGGCGCGGAGACCGACGTGCGCGCCGAGATCGACGAAGAAAACCGGCGAGATCCGCCTGCAGCGCGCTGCTGGAGGTGGTCGAGACCGTCGAGATCGACGCGGCGCAGATCGCGGTCGAGGAGGCGCGGCTCACGGAACCCGGCGGCGCAGATCGGCGACTACATCTCCGAGCCGCTGCCGCCGCTCGATTATCGGCCGCATCGCCGCCCAGTCGGCCAAGCAGGTGATCGTGCAGAAGGTGCGCGAGGCCGAGCGCGAGCGCCAGTATGAGGACTACAAGGACCGCATCGGCGAGATCGTCAACGGCACCGTGAAGCGCGTCGAATACGGCAACGTCGTCGTCGATCTCGGCCGCGGCGAGGCGCATCATCCGCCGCGACGAGATGATCCCGCGCGAGACGTTCCGCTACGGCGACCGCGTCCGCGCCTATATCTACGACGTGCGCCGCGAGCAGCGCGGCCCGCAGATCTTCCTGTCGCGCACGCATCCGCAGTTCATGGCGCAAGCTCTTCGCGCAGGAAGTGCCGGAGATCTACGACGGCATCATCGAGCATCACGCGCCGTCGCGCGCGATCCCGGCAGCCGCGCCAAGATCGCCGTCGATCTCGCAGCGACACCGCTCGATCGATCCGGTCGGCGCCTGCGTCGGCATGCGCGGCAGCCGCGTGCAGGCGGTGGTCGGCGAGCTGCAGGGCGAGCGCATCGACATCATTCCCTGGAACCGCGACCCGGCGACCTTCATCGTCAACGCGCTGCAGCCGGCCGAGGTCACCAAGGTCGTGCTCGACGAGGAGGCGCGAGCGCGATCGAGGTCGTGGTTCCCGACGACCAGCTGTCGCTCGCCATCGGCCGGCGCGGCCAGAACGTTCGTCTCGCCTCGCAGCTCACCGGCTGGGACATCGACATCCTGACCGAGGCACGAAGAATCCGAGCGCCGGCAGAAGGAATTCCCGGATCGCACGCCAGCTCTTCATCGCGGCGCTCGATGTCGACGAGATGGTGGCGCAGCTGCTCGCTTCCGAAGGCTTCGCCAGCGTCGAGGACATCGCCTTCGTCGAGCGCGACGAGATCGCCGCGATCGAGGGCTTCGACGAGGGCGACGGCGGGGAGCTGCAGGCCCGCGCCCGCGACTATCTGGAGAAGATCGAGGCGGACAGGACGAGGAGCGCAAGAAGCTCGGCGTGTCCGACGATATCAAGGAGGTGCCCGGCATCACCACCGCGATGATGGTCGCGCTCGGCAAGGCCGACATCAAGACGCTCGAGGACCTCGCCTCATTCCGCCACCGACGACCTCGTTGGCGGTGGAACGAGCGCAAAAGGACGGCGAGACCGTGCGCTACGAGGGTGCCTCGGGCACGGAGTGTCGCGCGAGGAAGCCAGAAGCGATCGTGATGCAGGCGCGGCTGAAGGCCGGGCTCGTCACCGAAGCCGACCCTTCGCCCACCCCGCCCGTTGAGGCGCCGGTCGAGGCAGCGGAGGCGGCGACGGCTGCACGCAAGCGGGTCTGGCAACGGAGGCCGGCGAACGGCAAGGGGGCGGGACGCACGCGCATGCGTGCGCGTGTGACCCGCGCCGATCTTGCCGGAGAGGCGGAGCTGATCCGCTTCGTCGCAGCGCCCGACGACCTGATGATCTGGCCGATTTGAAGGCGAGGCTCCCTGGCAGAGGGTGTGGATCGGAGCCGAGCGCAGGCTGGTGGCCGAGGCCGTGAAGCGCAACGTCGTCACACGCGCGCCCTGCACCGGCAGCTCTCGCCTCAGCTGACCTGCCCGATCAGGTGGCCGCGCGGCTGAAGGAGGCAGCGCTCGGCCGTCTAGGTCTGGCGCGCAAGGCGCGTGCTGTGCTGGCCGGCTTCGCCAAAGTGGAGGCGGCGATCGCCAGCGAGCCGCTGGCGGCTGTCCTTCTTGCCGCCGACGCCGCTGAGGATGGGGCCGCAAGATCGCGCAGGCGCTGCATCGCCGCTTCGGCGGCGAAGTTCCCATCCTGTGCTGCGGCTATTCGGGTCGGAGGAATTGAGTTTGGCAATGGGACGGCCAGATGTGATACATGCTGCCGTGCTTCAGGGGGCCGGCTGGCAACAGTTTCGTGGAAGCGGCTAACCGTCTTCAGCGCTACGAGGGCGCAGAGGGTGGCCGCGGTGGCATTGGGGAGCCGAGCCCGCAGGACATGATGAATGAGTGATACGACAGAAATGCCCGACAAGACGCTGCGTGTTGGCGGACCCGGAAGCCGCTTTCGCTGAAGCGCGACACCGACACCGTGCGCCAGAGCTTCTCCGGCGGGCGGTCGAAGGCTGTCGTCGTGGAGGAAAACGCAGCGTGTTGCCGGGCCTGCCAAGCGCCTGACGCCGGCCGCGCCGGTTGCCGATACCCCGGCGCCCGCCGAGCCGGCGCGTCCGCGCGTCGCGCTGAAGCCGCGCGAGCCGGAGGCGCAACCGGCAAACGCCAACGCCGGTGCAGGCGCGCCCGCGCACCGGCGGGTGGATGCTCCGCACGCCCACCGATGCCAGAACGTGATGCGCGCGAGCATGCGCTGCAGGAGGCGCGTGTCCGCGAGGCGGAGGAGCGGCATCTCGCTGAAATCGAGGCGAAGCGTCGCTCCGAGGAGGAGGCCTCGGCTGGCGCGCGAGCGTATCGATGCCGAGCGCCGCAAGGCCGACGAGGAAGCGCGCAAGCAATCGGAGGACCAGGTTCGCCGCCGCGCCGAGGACGAGGCGCGCCGTCGTCTGGGCGAAGAGGCCCCGCCGCTAGCAGGCGCGCACCGACGGTGCGGTTGCCGCCGCCGCCCCGGCGCGCCCGGCGCTCGGGCTGCGGGCGCCGATCAAGCGTCCTGGAAGTTCCGAAGCCGACCCGCACCAAGGCAGCTCCCGGCGGCCAGCGGCAGCGTGGCCGGCTGATCGTCACCAATGCGCTCGAAAGCGCCGAGACCGAGCGCGAGCGTTCGCTCGCCTCGGTGCGCCGTAAGCGCGAGAAGCAGCAGCGCCAGGCGCATGGCTTCCAGCCGACGACCGAAAAGATTTCCGCGCGACGTGGTGATCCCCGAGGCGATCACCGTGCAGGAGCTCGCGCGAACCGCATGGCGGAGCGCGCCGTCGACGTGATCCGCCTCCTCGCGAAGGGACGGCCAGCTGGTCAAGATCACCGACGTGATCGATGCCGACACGGCGCAGATCGTGGCGGAGGAGCTCGGGCCACCATGTCCGGCGCGTTGCCGCAGCCGACGTCGAGGAGGGTCTGTTCGATCCGCCCGACGCCGAGGAGACGCTGTTGCCGCGCCCGCCGGTCGTGACAATCATGGGCCATGTCGACCACGGCAAGACGTCGCTGCTCGACGCCATCCGCACGAGGCCGAACGTCGTCGCCAGCGGAGGCGGGCGGCATCACCCAGCACATCGGCGCCTACCAGGTGCGTGAAGAACGGCCAGAAGATCACCTTCATCGATACGCCCGGCCATGCGGCGTTCACCGCCATGCGCGCGCGCGGCGCGCAGGCGACCGACATCGTCGTGCTCGTCGTCGCCGCCGACGACGGCGTGATGCCGCAGACGGTGGAGGCCATCAACCACGCCCAGCGCTGCCGGGCGTGCCGATCATCGTCGCGATCAACAAGATCGACAAGCAGGACGCCAATCCGACCCGCGTCAGGACCGAGCTGCTGCAGCCACGAGATCGTGGTCAGGATCGATGGGCGGCGAGACGCTCGACGTGGAGGTCTCCGCCACCAAGCAGACCAATCTCGACAAGCTGCTCGAGGCGATCCTGCTGCAGGCCGAAGATCCTGAACCTGCAGGCCAATCCGATCGCCCGGCCGAAGGCGTCGTGGTGGAGGCGCAAGCTCGATCGCGGGCCGCGGGCCGGTTGCGACCGTTCTGGTGCAGCGCGGCACGCTGCAGCGTCGGCGACATCATCGTCGCCGGTGGCGAGTGGGGCCGCGTGCGTGCCTTGATCGACGATCGCGGCGAGCAGATCTGTGAGGCGCGGACCGTCCACGCCGGTCGAGGTGCTCGGTCTCTCCAGGCGTACGCCGGAGGCGGGCGACCGGCTCGGCGTGGTCGAGAACGGAGCGCGCGCCCGCGAAGTCACCGGAGTATCGCCAGAACCTGCGGCGCGACAAGATGCGTGGCGCACGCGCGCCGGCGCGCGCGGGTCGCTCGAGCAGATGATGCACCGCGCTGTCGGCGCAGGCGAAAACGGCTGCTCCCTGATCCTCATCAAGGGCGACGTGCAGGGCTCGGTCGAGGCGATCGTGCAGGCGCTCGACAAGCTCGGCACCGAGGAAGTCGCGCGCGCAGATCATGCATGCCGGCGTCGGCGGCATCACCGAATCGCGATGTGAGCCTCGCCGCAGCGCTCGGAGCGCGCCGATCATCGGCTTCAACGTCCGCGCCAACGCGCAGGCGCGCGACCGCGGCGGAGCGCGAAGGCATCGAGATCCGCTACTACAACATCATCTACGACCTGGTGGATGACGTGAAAGCGGCGATGTCGGGCCTGCTCTCGCCCGAGCGGCGCGAGACCTTCCTCGGCAACGCCGAGATCCTGGAAGTGTTCAACATCTCCAAGGTCGGCAAGGTCGCCGGCTGCCGCGTCACCGACGGCAAGCGTCGAGCGCGGCGCGAGCGTCCGCCTGATCCGCGACAACGTCGTCATCCACGAGGCGAGCTCTCGACGCTGAAGCGCTTCAAGGACGAGGTGCGCGAGGTGCCGGCCGGCCAGGAATGCGGCATGGCCTTCGAGAAATACGAGGACATGCGCGCCGGCGACGTCATCGAGTGCTACGCGCGTCGAGGAGATCAGCGCGCACGCTCTAACTGCGGACGTTCCGATACCAGGGACGCCGCGTTCGAGGATTTCGAATTCATTTGATGCCGTCATCGCCGGACTTGATCCGGCGATCCATTCCGTAACGGGGCGAGGTCTTTTCGGTTTGCGGAATGGATGCCCGGGTCACGCCCGGGCATGACGACAATTTACGGGGTCACACAACAACTACCCATGCCGCAGTTTGAAACCCGCCGCATACAGGCCAACCCTCCCAGCGCCAGCTCCGCGTCGGCAGAGCTTGTGCGCCATGCGCTCGCCGAAGTTTTCGCGCGGCATGAGGCGGGCGCCGAACTCGACGGCGTGCTCGTGTCGATCGCCGAGTACGCAGTGTCGCCAGACCTCAAGCACGCAACTGCGCTCGTTGCGCCGCTCGCCGTGAAGGAGCCCGACGCTCTGGTCGGAAAGCTCAACAAGAGTGCCCGCTATCTGCGCGGAAAAATCTCCCCGGCGCTGCGCCAGATGCGCTCCATGCCCGACCTGAAGTTCATCCTCGACACGCGCTTCGAGGACGACAGCCGCGCATCGACCAGTTGCTGAAGTCGCCGGAAGTCGCGCGCGACCTCGGCCCGCCGCTCGGCGAGCCCGGAGACAGAACTGAAAAGGACGCCTCCTGATGGGCCGTCGCGAAAAAGGACGGAAAGTCGACGGTTGGCTGGTGCTCGACAAGCCGGTCGGCATGACATCGACGGAGGCCGTGGCGCGGGTGAAGCGGCTGTTCGATGCGCAGAAGGCCGGCCACGCCGGCACGCTCGATCCGCTCGCCTCCGGTTCGCTGCCGATCGCGCTCGGCGAGGCGACGAAGACCGTCAGCCATGCGATGGACGGGCGAAAGCTTTACCGCTTCACCATCGGCTGGGGCGTCGAGACCACCACCGACGACATGGAAGGCACTGCCGCCGCGACCTCCGATGGGCGCCCGAGCGCGGAGAGAAATCCGCGCCCGTCCTGCCGGAGTTCACCGGCGCAATCATGCAGGTCCCGCCGCAATTCTCGGCCATAAAAATCGCCGGCGAACGCGCCTACGATCTCGCCCGCGAGGGTGAGATCGTCGAGCTGGAGCCTCGACTGATCGACATCCACCGCCTTGATCTCGTGGAAAACCCCGACGCCGACCATTCTGTTTTCGAGGCCGAGTGCGGCAAGGGCGCGTATGTCCGTGCGCTTGCCCGGGATATGGGCCGAAAACTCGGCACGCGCGCCCATGTCACCTCGCTCCGCCGGCTGGCGGTCGGGCCATTCGGCGAGGCCGACATGATTTCGCTGGAAAAACTTGAGGAGTTGCGCCACTAACGCCGCGACTTCCGGCGGCCTTGGGGCCGAGGAAGCGTTGCTTTCGGTTGCGACGGCGCTGGACGACATCCCGGCGCTTGCCATGACCGAGAGGGATGCGGTCCGCCTCAAACGAGGCCAGGCCGTCATCTCCTGAGAGGGACGGGACGCGCCCGTCACTTCCGGCCCTGCCTATGCGATCTTCGGCGGTTTGCCCATCGCGCTCGGTGAGGTCGATCAGGGCGCATTCAATCCCCAAGCGTGTGTTCAACCTGTCCGACGGCCGGCAACGGCCCGGCAAGAGAATTGAGGATATGACCGATGTCGATCACAGCTGATCGAAAGCAAGTTCTGATTAAGGAATACGCGACGAAGGAGGGCGACACGGGCTCACCTGAAGTTCAGGTAGCGATCCTGTCGGAGCGGATTTCCAATCTGACCGAGCACTTCAAGAGCCACGTGAAGGACAATCATTCGCGTCGCGGCCTCCTGAAGCTCGTGTCGCAGCGCCGCCGGCTTCTCGACTATCTGAAGTCGCGCGACGCCCAGCGCTATTCGGCGCTGATTTCGCGGCTTGACTGCGCCGCTGAGGCTGCCATCCTGGAAAAGCGAACCGCTTTTCGGAAGAGGTGCTTCGGTTGAGGCGCGCGCCGCAGCGGCCGGATTGTCCGGCCGCATGTCCGACTGAAGGCGGGAATGGCCATGGCAGGATCGCCGGTCGCTTGTGAGCTGGAATTCTCCGGCTTTGAAGCGCCCGGCCGTCTGTGCGCATGGCCTGTCCTCGCATTACGCAAATGACTGAAAGGACTGACCATGTTTGACCACCAGCGCGTGGAATTGGAATGGGGCGGGCGGAAGCTCACCCTCGAGACGGGCAAGGTTGCTCCGGCAGGCCGACGGCGCCGTCGTCGCCACCTACGGCGAGACCACCGCTGCTCGCCACCGTCGTCTCCGTGAAGGAGCCGAAGCCTGGGCAGGATTTCTTCCCGCTCACCGTGAACTACCAGGGAGCGCTACTACGCAGCCGGCCGCATTCCGGGCGGCTTCTTGAGCGCGAGGGGCGCCCGACCGAGAAGTGAGACGCTGACCTGGCGCCTGATCGACTGGCCGATCCGCCCGCTCTTCCCCGCGGGCTACAAGAACGAGACGCAGGTCGTCGTCACCGTGCTCTGCACGACCTGGAGAACGATCCCGACATCGTCGGCACTGGTCGCCGCCTCCGCGGCGCTGACCTCTCTGGCGTTCCGTTCATGGGACCGATCAGCGCGGCACGCGTCGGCTACATCAACGGCAGCTACGTCCTGAACCCGACGACCGACCAGGTGAAGGAATCGAAGCTCGATCTGCGTCGTCGCCGGCACCGCCGACGCCGTGCTGATGGTGGAATCGGAAGCGCAGCAGCTCTCGAAGACGTGATGCTCTGGCGCTGTCATGTTCGGGCACCGCGAGATGCAGGCGGTGATCGGCGCGATCATCAGCTCCGCGGAGCGCTCGGCCAAGGAGCCGCGCGACTTCGCGCCGAGCGACGTTTCGGAGATCGAGACGGCTATGCTCGGCATCGCCGAGGCCGATCTCCGCGCCGCCTGCAAGAATACCGTGGAAGCAAGAGCGCTACGCCGCCGTCGACGCCGTGAAGGCTAAAGTCACCGCCGCGCTCTTCCCGGCCGATGCGGAGCCGCGCTTCGACAAGGAGAAGGTGGCGTCCGTCTTCATGAGCTGCAGGCGAAGATCGTTCGCTGGGAATATTCTCGACACCGGAAGCCGCATCGACGGGCGCGACCTGAAGACCGTCCGGCCGATCGTCTCCGAGGTCGGCGTTCTGCCCCGCACGCACGGTTCGGCGCTGTTCACGCGCGGCGAGACGCAGGCGCTGGTCGTCGCCACGCTCGGCACCGGCGAGGACGAGCAGATGGATCGACAGCCTGCAGGGCACCTACAAGGTCGCCTTCCTGCTGCACTACAACTTCCCCCCTACTCGGTCGGTGAGACGGGCCGCATGGGCTCGCCCGGTCGCCGCGAGATCGGCCACGGCAAGCTCGCCTGGCGCGCCATCCGTCCGATCCTGCCGGACAAGCCACGAGTTCCCCTACACGATCCGCGTCGTCTCCGAGATCACCGAGTCGAACGGCTCGTCCTCGATGGCGACGGTATGCGGCACCTCGCTCGCGCTGATGGACGCCGGCGTGCCGCTCGAAGGCGGCCGGTCGCCGGCATCGCGATGGGCCTGATCATGGAAGGCGACCGCTTCGCCGTCCTCTCCGACATTCTCGGCGACGAGGATCACCTCGGCGACATGGACTTCAAGGTCGCCGGCACCGAGCAGCGGCATCACCTCGCTGCAGATGGACATCAAGATCCAGGGCATCACCGAGGAGATCATGAAGACCGCGCTCGACCAGGCGAAGGACGGGCGCATGCACATCCTGGGCGAGATGTCGAAGGCGCTCGGTGAGGCGCGCGCCGAGCTTGGCGAGCACGCGCCGCGCATCGAGCAGATCAAGATCCCGGTCGACAAGATCCGCGAAGTGATCGGAACCGGCGGCAAGGTGATCCGCGAGATCGTCGAAAAGACCGGTGCCAAGATCGACATCCAGGACGACGGCACGGTAAAGGTCGCATCAGCCAACGCCGAATCGATCCAGCGCCGCGCTGAAGTGGATCCAGGCGATCGCGGCCGAGCCGGAGCCCGGCCAGATCTATCAGGGCACGGTGGTGAAGATCGTTGATTTCGGCGCCTTCGTGAACTTCTTCGGCTCGCGCGACGGCCTGGTGCACGTCTCGCAGCTCGCGCCGCAGCGCGTCGCGCAGGTGAAGGACGTGGTGAAGGAAGGCGACAAGGTCTGGGTCAAGTATCTTGGCGCCGACGAGCGCGGCAAGGTGCGCCTGTCGATGAAGGTCGTGGACCAGAAGACCCGGCCAGGAGATCAAGCGCGACGACGAGGCGGCCGCCTGACCGGCCACCGAGGGTAGAGAGCTGAAGGGCGCCCCACGGGCGCCCTTTTCACATCTGCGATACCAAGCCGCATCGATTGCGCAGCGCCTCGCGCTCGCCACCTTTAGATGTGGCGCCGCAAGGCTGCCTGGAAAAAGGCAGCATCGGACACTGGCGACTCAGCAGCTCAACCCGGAACCCCGATGGCGGGTCGGCGTTTCTTCGCCCAGGACGCGAGGGGGCCGTTTCAGGCCCAGATGTCGGTTTCCGCACAAAGCCCCGGGATCGAACCCCGGCGGAAGGAGGAAAAATGCCTTCGTCACGCATGACGGCGCTGTTGGCTCTGCTCGCGGTGGCCGGGTATCAGAACAGGGACAAGCTCGGCGATATTTTTGGCAGGATCACTGGCCAGGGCCCTTCCGGTTCAGCGCCCGGCCAAGCGCCCCTTGGCTTCGGCGTCCGCCGGCGGACTTGGCGGTCTGCTTGGCGGTCTGTTTGGCGGCGGCCGCACCGGGAGCCCGGGTGGAGGGGGAATCCTGAGTGGAGGATTGGGCGACCTGATCAGCAGCATGTCGCAGAACGGGCACGGGGAAGCCGCGAACAGCCAGTACGAACGAGGCCTCAACAAGGAACTTGACGCCAGTCAGCTTGAGCAGGGGCTTTGGCAGCGAAACCCTCGACGAGATTGCGGCCAAGACCGTGCCTCCTCGCGCGCGGAACTTCTCGCGCGCCTGCAAAGCGTTCTGCCCACTGCCGTCGATAAGCTCACCCCGGAAGGCCGCCTGCCGACCGAGGCTGAAACGATGCAGTGGAAGGCCTAGACTGAGCGACGGATCTTGAACGAGGGCGGAAACAATAAATGGGCATCATCTGGACATTATCATCGGGGCTATCGCGGGCGTCGTGGCGAAGTTCCTGCACCCCCGGCTCGAATGAACCGAAAGGCTTCGTCCTGACGGCTATCCTCGGTGTCGTCGGCGCCATGGTCGCGACCTGGCTCGGGCAGGCCGTCGGCTGGATAGGCCCGGCGAAGGTGCGGGGTTCATCGGGGCGGTCGTCGGCGCGATCATCGTTCTGGTCATCTGGGGCATCGTCGCTGGCCGCACGAATAGAGCGGCCTGAGCATCTCGCGGCGGCTCAACTGAGATGCCGGCGGTGAAGCCGCCACTTGACGGCCTTTCAATCCAACGGGCGCCCTGCGGGGGCGCCCGTTCTGTTTCACGTCACCTGAACAAGACCCACGGATCAGGCGGTTTGCGCGACCCATTCACCGGAGATCTGCCGTGTCGCGACGTTGATGCGGTTGAAGGTGTTGATGAGCGCAATCTGGACGACGAGTGCTGCGAGCGCCGCCTCGTCGTAATGCCGGGCGGCTTCGGCTCAGACCTCGTCGCTGACCGGGTCGGCGCGATCGCTGATGCGCGTCAGCTCCTCGGTCAGCGCGAGCGCCGCGCGTTCCGGCTCGGTGAAATAGGGCGTGTCGCGCCAGGCGGCGACCGTGAACAGGCGCTCGTCGGATTCGCCCCGCTTGCCGGAGTTCGCGCGCATGCATGTCGACGCACACGCTGCAGCCGTTGATCTGGCTCGCCCGCAAGTGGACAAGCTTGCGCGTCACCGACGGTAGGCCGCGCTCGGACGATTTGTTCAGCGCGAGGAGCGCCTTCAGCGCGTCGGGCAGGACAAAGAGGGGATTCTTGATCCGGGCTTGCATGCTTGCTCTCCTTCTCGGCTTTCGATTGTCGGCCCCGAGTTTTGTGTCACATCGGCCGGCTCCCGTTCGTCATATCCATGACGGATCGCGGCGAGGGAATGTGACCGATGGCTGAAAAGAAAATTCTGGCGAGCACGGCGCATTGCGGCTCATTCTTTTCCGGAGGATCGCCTACCCTTGATGTATTCCACTCGTTACTTGCCGTTTACTGTGCAGACCGCTGGCGAATCGTGGTGGCTCGCAATAAAGCGATGTAACGAACTCGTTCATCTGCGGTTCATGCGCGATCGGCTTGATTTCGCACCAGTAACAGTGCTTGATTTTGTGATGGCGATTGGCTTGCGCCAAAAATCTCGCCGCTCGCCGACACCTCGCACGAGCGGTGGAAGGATAAGCGCACGGGCGACGGTGCGCAAAGGGGGTTGCTGATGAGATGGCTCCGCGCATCTGCCGCACTCTGCCTCGGCGCTTCTTCTCGCTTTCATTTCTCTGATTAGCCTGACAGCCACGCCCGCCAGGGCGCAGGGCTTATCGAATATGTCGGCGGCCAGGGCTTCGACCCGCGCGACATGCGTGGCCTCATCATGTCGATGGCGTTCTCCGGCAACGAGGTCGCCGGCAGCTTCCGTCTCACCAGCGCCTGCCCAGGGCGCCGTCTCGGAGAATGGCGGAGAGGGAACGTTCACCGCCATCCTGACCGGCGCGTCTGGGAGAGCCCTTCAGCGACGATCATTGGCAAATGGCAGGGCATCGACCGCCCCCTGCGCGGGACAGGCGCCGACACAGAATTTCGGGGACATCTCCATCCTCGTCCAGCCGGGGCCGCAGGGTCAGCCCTTCGGTCGTGGTCACCTTCACCGGTCAGGTGGCGCCGACGCCGAGCGTGCACTTCTTCGCCCTCAAGAAACCAGCAGGTCGCCGATGGCGGCGGATCGCCGGTTCCGCCGGGTACAGGTCGACTCATCACGGCGGTGTCGCCTTCGACCTCGCGCGATAGCCGCGGCATGGACATGTCGCTCTTCTTCCGCGGCGCGCAGGTCAGAGGTCATGATCCGCGTTCCCGCCGATTGCACCAACACCGGAATCCTCGTGGCGGTGACCTCAGCATCGAGGGGCGGTGCTGAGCGGGCCATGGGAGGGGCGTGCCAGCGTCATCGAGGGGACATGGGGCGGCACCACGCTTCCGCTGCGGCGCCATGGCAGAGCATCGGCGATCGCGGCATCGCTCCGCATCGTCATCGACAAGCGGCCGGACGGCAGCCCCGGCGTGGTCGTGAACCTGGTCGATGACGATACCGGGCCGCCTGGGACGTTCTTCACCTTCGCGCCATACGGCAAGGAGTTCGTCGCTGGCAGGGGGTCGGACCGGGAGTCGCGATGAATTATCCGACGGCCGGTCCTGGGATACGCGCTGATCCGAGCGGCCAGCGACGATGCCGCTCACGCTCGCCGGCGACAAGGTCTCCGGGACCATCAAGAGCGCCGGCACGTGCGATTTTGCCAATGGCCTCTTCTTCCCAAGCGTCGATATCAGCGTCGAGGTGGCGGCCCGCGGTTCGTGGAGGAGCAGGGCTCCATTATCCACGGTTCCTGGGCGGCAACGTAACGGGATGCGCCAACCCGCCGGCGCCGGCGCCCTGTCATCCAGCGCGGTGACGTCTCGCGTCTTCATGGGTCCTGACCGGAACGGCGAGCTGACTGACGCTCACCCGCATCGCCGCCGGCGGCAGCTTCCGCGATTATTTCTATCGCCCGCTCGGCCAGAGTTTCGGCACCGGCATCGCGCCCGGGAATATCGGGCTGCCGGAGACGGTTCTCACCTATCCTGACGGCACGCATTTGCCGATGGGCGCAAGCAGCGTCTGGAGATCGCGTTCCCAGGGCAGCCGCGTGCACGGCAGCTTCCATGTCGAGCCGGTGTGCGTCGGCAATACCATGTCGCTCGCCGGCGGCGACGCCTTCTTCGAGGGGGCACCCTCAACGGCGATTGAGAATCCCAGCACCACGATCACCGGCCTCTGGGGCGGCAATGCGCGGTTCTGCGACGGCAGCACCAAGCCTGACTTCGGCATGATCCAGATCACGTTGCAGCCGCTGCCGAGCGGGGAACTCCGCAGGTGATCGTTCAGCTCGCGGGACTGCAGGCTTCCCTGCGCCTACGTCCATGCGCCGCTTGGCCAGGTCGCCACTTCTTTCGGCGGCGCCGCGATGGTGCCCGATACGCTGTTCGGCAACGCCGTCACCAACTGCATGATCCCCTTAGTCGGAGATCTCGGCGCACTCGCCGTCGGCCCGCCCACGCTGCAGCAGCCGACGGGGCAACGGGGGCCACGCAACCCTGGAGCGCGGGCTTCTCGCATCGTCGCACCTCGACGCCTCCGGCAGTATGGGGGACGAAGGCAAGATGGATGAGGCCAAGGCGTCAGCGCGGCAGGCCTTCGGGCAGATGCGGGCGATACGGAGGTGGCGCTCATCGCCTTCTTCGATTGCAGCGATATTCGCGTCGTGCAGCCATTCACCATCGACTCCGGTCCCCGCTGCTCGCCGCGCTCGAACCGATCATGCCGTCGGGTGGAACGCCACTCGGCGAATCCGCCGGCTTCGCGGCTATACAAATACATGGAAGACAACGCCTCCTCCACGGACCGGGTAGCTGACGACCTTGACGGACGGCCAGGAGAGCTGCGGGGGCGACTTGAAGCGGGACTGCAGAGAAGATGGTCAACCCATAACGAGATCTCCGGAGGATCTGATGACTCCCGGCCGATGCGCGTTGACCCTGACCGTTATCGTGTCAGCGCTCTGCTGCAGCCCTCTATGCGCGGCAAGCAACCGCACCGTCACCGACAATGCAGGTGGAGGTCCCGGCATCTGCCAGCCCGGGGGACATCGGGCACTTGGCGCAGCTGCAGCCGCCGCCCTTTGCCCGGCCAACCGGCCAACGTGCAGGCGGTACACTGCAGCCCCGCCGCTCCCCTAACCAGCCAGCGGCAGCCGCGGGTCAGCTCCACCTCCACCTCTCCCTTGCCGCGAACGCGGCCGGTCAGCTCCAGCCGCCGCCGCTGCCGAACGCGCAGACCGCGAACGCCGCACTCCGCTCAGCCTCCCGCCAATCCGCTTGGGCCTGCGCCCCCATGCCTCCAGGCGCAGGGCGCGCCTGCTCGCTCCCGGAACGGGCGCCAGGGCCAGGCGCGGCGGGCAGCCCGGCAGCAAGATCCGGCACGCGGCTGCAGATCATCTCGGTTTCCACGTCGACGACACGACCAAGGCGCAGCTTGAGGACGCCGCCAAAGGCAGCAGTGGTGGAAAATACTATTCGGCCGGGAACGCGCAGGAACTGACCCAGGCCATAAGGCGACTGGCCTCGGCACCGGCGCGCCGGTGACGAACCCGTCCGGTCCGGCCGCCTGTCGTCAACCTTGTCTCCGACGCATCGAACAGCATGTGGGCCAGATCCAAGGGCTGCCAGCGATCGATATTGCGCGCGATCTGATCAGGACATTGCTTTCGAGCTGGGATCCGAATGCCGACCTGGGTCTCATCGCCTACGGCCACAACTGCCCAGCCGATTGCAGCGACATCGAATCGCTGATGAAGTGCTGTGCCGCTTGACGCTAACGCCTTCAACACGCTGGTCGGAAACCCGACGCCAAAGGGCAAGACGCCGCTCACCGAAGCCGCAGGGCCGCCGGGCGAGGCTTGCCTGGACGGATCGCCCGGCAAGCGTGATCCTGTTCAGCGACGGCATCGAAACCTGTGGCGGCGATCCCCGCTCGCTCGCACAGGAGTCATGGCGGAAGGCGTGAACTTCACCGCCCATGTCATTGGCTTCTCCGTCAATGCGAACGAGAAACAGCTCGCGTGCCTCGCCGAGTCGACCGGCGGCCTGTTTCTCACGGCCGATACCGAGCAGCAGCTTTCGCAGGCGCTGCAGATTTGTCGCCAACCGCGCGGCGGTGAACCCCCGTCGCGACCGATCTCATCACGCTTGAGGCTTATGATCGATCAGGCGAACGGCTGCTCGATCACCCCTCCGGCGTGGTGTGGACGATCACGTCGCTCGCCAGCGAGGATATGGTGCCGCTCACTGCTGGCTGTCGCGCTCCGCATTGCTGCTCGCCCCGGTCAATACGTCGCCGAGGCATCGTGTCGGCGCTGCCGCTGCCAGGGCGCAGTTCACCGTCGTCGCCACAGAGGCGCGGACCGTGCAGGTAAAGCTCGGCGTGACGCAGGTCAAAGCGGTCGAACTGCGGCGAGCCGAACAACGACTTCCAGCCCCGCGCAGGTCACGATTGCCGGCGGCTTGAAGGACAACATCCCGCCGACCGGCGACGAGGACTTCTGCGGCATCGACGCGCCTGCGCCTGGCGTGCTGACCATGGCCGCGACCGCGGCCCCCGCGCCCATACAGCTGGTGGTGCGGGTGATATCGACCGCGCGCCCGTCCACGATTGGACTAGCCAGCTTCCTGCCCGGCGCCGCGCCGGTCGGGGCAGACCTCCCTGAGGCCGGACGCTACGTTCTCGAAGTGGCTGATCCTACAGCGACAATTCCGCACCCGACCAGTACGCGATCAGCTGGTTTCACGCCGGTCGTCGACGCGACCGAGCCGAACGAAAGCCTGACGCGCCCGGCGACCGCTGCACGCTCAACACGCCGGTGCCGGTCGCGATCTTCCCGAAAGGCGAGCACAACTCTCGCCGTCGAGGTGGAGGACCACGGAGAGCTGACGCTGACGGCCGCCAACGCGCCGCCGGGATCGACCACCATGCGCATCTACGGGCCGAGCCATGAGATCCTGCGCGACTGGCAGACGGCGCCGGCGGGCGTCAACGAACACCATGGTAGTCGATCTGCCCGGTCCCGGCCGTTACGTGCTGGAGCTTGCCGACAGCTGACGACGATGCGCGCTCGCCGCAGCCCGCTGTCGCTGACCGCCACCTTCACTGACTCGGTCGACGCCAACGAGCCGAACAACAACACCGCGGCGGCGACGCGTTGCACTCGGCGCGCCGGTGGTTCACCATCCTGTGCGAGGCGACAACGATTTCTTCGGCTTCGATGCGCCGCACCGCGGTCATATTAAGGCGACGGCGACCGGGCTGCCGAATATCGAGGTCACCATGCGGCTCACGATGCCGACCGCAACGTCGTCAGGGATTGGGCTGCGGCCCCGGCGGCCGGCGTGGATCTGGTCTTTAATCCGATCTGCCAGCCCGGCCACTATTGGCTGCAGGTCTCCGACAGCTACGACGACCAGCGTTCCGTCCAGCCGAGCACGCTGAAGGTCGAGTTCACCCCGCCGAGGACGCGGCGGAGCCGAACGACCGTCCGCGCGACGCCAGCCCCCTGCCGCTCGGATCTCCGGTGCTCCAGACGAGCATCCTGGCGAAAGGCGACCACGACTTCTGCGTGATCGACGCCGCCGGAGGCACGTCGCTCACCGTCCGTGCCGACAACGTCCCGCCGAATCTCGAGGTTACCTTCCGTCTGCTCGACCGTAATCTTAATGTGGTGAAGGATGAACCGGCCCGCCGGCGACCGGCGGGAAGACGGAGATAGAGTCGATATCCCGACGCAGGGCCGCTATTTCCCGCAGATCGTCGACGCCTATGATGACCAGGAGCTCGGCAGCAGCGGCGTTTCAGTGACCGCGACGCAGCCATGACGCCTGACACTTCCCTTCGCCGCAGTTATTCAGGCGATTGCCTGCAGCTGCGGCGGCTCCTCCTCGAGCTTCAGGAGCCCAGCGGCATCGGCGGCGCGAAGTAGAAGCCTGGTGCGCTTCAGGAGCAGCCGGCGGCGCGCAGCAGCGGCGCGTGCTCGATCGTCCCACGCCCTGGCCGGCAACCCGGAAACCAAGCGAGTGCCCCGAGGTTGCAGACCGCGGCCAGGACGGCGCCCGCCTTTCCGCTCGTCATTCAGCAGGAACGAGCGGTCCACTTTTATCTTATCGAAGGAATAGCGCGACAGCAGGCCGAGGCTGAGCGTTCCGATGCCAAATGAGTCCATGACCGATCCTGACACCGGCGTCGCGGATCTCTCCAACTCGGCGAAAGCCACTGGACCCGTTGCGGCCGAGGATCGACCTCTGTTGACCTCCACCTCGAAGCGCGGCGGTGGGATGTTATGGGTCTTCCAGCTTGTCCACGATGAAGGTCTCGATCCTCGTCGCGTTTCAGCTGCGTCGCCGACAGGCTGATCGCCAGCTGCCGCTCTGGCGGGATCAGCGCGTAGTCGCGCGCGGCCTGGCGGATAACCCATTCGCCGATCGGCACGACCAGGCCCGTTTCCTCGGCGATCGACACGAATACCGCCGCTGGAACCAGGCCCTTGCCCGGGCAGCACGCCAGCGCAGCATCGCCTCGTAGCCGATGGTCCTTCCGGTCGAAAGCTCGATCTGCGGCTGGTAGAGGAGCTGGAAATGGTCATTCTCGAGGGCATGCCGTAATCCGTCTTCGAGCGTGCGCCGGCTGGCGAGATCCTCCGCCATCTTCGGGATCGAAGAAACCGCCACGTGCGCCGCCCTCGCTCTTGGCGCGGTAGAGGGCAAAATCGGCATTACGCATCAGCGCGCCGGTGTCCGCACCGTTGTCGGGCGCCACCGCCAAGCCAATCTGAGCAGCCGATCTGCAATTCGTGGCCGTCGACGCGGAAGGGACTGGACACGAGGTTCAGCACCGCTCCGCGAGCGGCTTCAGCATCGACGGATCGGTCAGTCTGCGGCACCACGATGGCGAATTCGTCGCCGGAGAGCCGCGCCAGCAGGTCGCCGCTCGCGCAGCGAGCCCTTCAGCCGCTTTGGCGCAGGCCCTGAAGCAGCCCGTCGCCGACCGCATGCCTGAGCGTGTCGTTGACCGCTTTGAAGTCGTCCGAGATCAAGCAAGAAAAGCGCCGTCTTGTGGCCGCTCTGCTCGATTTTCTCGAGCGTCACCGCCATGAATTCCTCGAACTGCTTGCGTGGCTGGCCAGGCCGGTCAGCTCGTCGTGCAGCGCGAGGAAACGGATCGCCTCGTTCTCCGCCGAGAGCTGCCGCTGCCGGTATTTGAAGCCCGCCATGAAGGAGAAGAGAGGTAACGATGGCGACGCCGCCGCTGGACAGCCCTTCGCGCGTGAACGAGCGCGATAATATCGGCGGCGGTGCCGGTCTGGTAAACGCGCACGGCGAGGCGGGCGCGGCCCTTCTTCTCCGGCGGCAGGAGCACCCAGCTGTGGAAGGGCACGCGCTGGAACCAGCTGACCCGTCGACGTGTAGGAACCCGCTCGCGACCCCGTCGAGCGCACCGGGACCCGCCGCGGGTAACCACGCGCGCGTCAGCTCTGCGCCGGCATCCGGACCGTAAATGGGGAGCGGCGACCGCCCATGCGGGACGAGCATGACGCGGTCGATATTGGCGATGCGCAGCGTGCCCGCCGAGCGTCTCGACGCTGGTTCCCGCCGGGGTCGCCTCGAGTTTGCCGCTGCGGCTCAGCGACCGCGACCCACAGGTCGGCGCGGGTCAGGTGCGTCGTCCGCCATCATGCGGCCGAGCGCATACTCGCCGAACGCGTAGGCGGCGACCAGCACGCCGCCTGCCACGAGAAAGATCGTTGCGTTGTGGCGAACGGTCGCGTCCCGATATGACTCACCCTAGCCGTCCCTCAGTCTGCCGCCGCTCCCGCACGGCCGAAAAATCACGATCCCTCGCTCTCGATACGGGATGGTCCTTAGCCTTCCATGAACGCGGGGGACAATCGGAGCCGATCAGCCTGCCGCCGAAAGCGGCGTGGCAGCTTCACCGGCCGGCGGCTCGGTGGCCTTCCCGCCGCTGCGTGCATCGCGTTTCGGGACGCCGAACAGGAAGCCCTGCACGATGCTGCAGCCGGCGGCGCTTCAACAGGTCACCTGCTCGCTCGTCTCCACCCCATCGGCGGTGACGTCGATGCTGAGCGTGCGCCCGAGCGCCACGACGGCGGAGACGATCGCCGCCACGTCCGCGTCCTCGGTAAGCTGGCTGACGACGCTGCGGTCGATCTTGATCTTGTCGAACGGGAAGTGGGCGAGCGAGGCGAGGCCGCTGTAGCCGGAGCCGAAATCGTCCATCGCGACGCGCACGCCCAGCGCCTTGACGCGGTTCAGGGGACCTCCATCACGTCGTTCGCTTCGGTCAGGAACAGGCCTCGGGCACCTCGATCTCAGCCGGTCGGGAGCGAGGCCTGATCTCCTTCAGCACCCGCGCGATGCTCTGGTCGACCGCCTGCGCGCGGAACTGCGCAGCACAGAAGTTCACCGCGACGGTGCCGGCGTTCAGCCACGAGGCGGCGTCCTCGCAGGCTTTCCGCAGGACCCAGTCGCCGATCGGGCAGATCAGGCCCGTCTCCTCCGGCCACGGCGAGGAAATCGCGCGGCGCGAGGATGCCCTCTCCCGGGCGCTCCCAGCGCACCAGCGCCTCGTAGCCGCGCAGCTTGCCGGTCGCGAGATCGAGCTGCGGCTGGTAGAACACCACGAATTCGTTGCGGAAAGCGCCAGACGCATGTCGCGCTTCGAGCGCGGCGCTGCGCTGCATGTGCTGCTTTCATCTCCGTATCGAACACGGCAAGCGCGTTCCGCCCCATCGTCTTCGCCTTGAGAGGCGCGTTGTCGGCGGCGCGGAACAGCATCTGGCCGCTGTCGGCGTTGATCGGGTAGAGCGCCGCGTCCGATCGACGGCGCCGAGCGTGACGCTGGTGCCTGGATCTCGAAAGGTTCGGCGATGCGCTGCCGCGGATATTGTCGGCGAGCTGTGCGGCATATCGTGCGCCGCCTCGCCCTCGACGATCACGCGCGAACTCGTCGCCGGCGACGCGCGCGACGCGGCCAGGACCGCTGACGAATTTCTTGAGTCGTTCGGCGGTGAGCTTCAGCACTTCGTCGCCGGCGGCATGCCCCCAGATGTCGTTGACCATGCGGAAATTCGTCGAGGCCGAGCATCATCAGACCGATCTGTCGGTCGGCGGTCGATGCGTGCTCGATCGCATCGTCGAGCACCAGCGCTACGCCGGAGCGGCGTCGGCACGTCGGTCAGCGTGTCGCGCGGCAGGAGGCTCGATCGAACGCCTTCTTCCGCGGCCGAACCATGCGCCCGCGCGTCACCACAAGGGCGACGCGATCACCGCCAGGACCGCGAGGCCGACGGTCACCATGCCGATCCACGCTGCGGAAAGCGCGGCCGAGCGCATCGAGCGCCGACGGTCTGGTCGACCTCGACGTAGAGGTGCCGAGCATGTCTTGCCAGTCCAGCTACCACCGGCAACACGTCGCGCTCTCTTCAGCGCCGATTCCGACAGGCCGAAGAGGCTGGCGAGAGAGGCGGCGCCTCACTCGGCTGACGGCGCCGGCCTCTGCCGCCCGCCGAGGTCTTCGATGTCGCGGGTGCGAAGCACCGCTGGCTTCGCCGGCGAGCGCGCCGGGCTGCACGCTGGCAATCGTCCTGCCGTTCGCGTCAACGTAAGCGTAGCGCGCACGTCGATCGGCGCGAGGGCGCCGCTGGTGACGATCGACTTGCCCTCGGCGAACTGCGTCACCAGCCCCCTCTGCGGCGGCGATGGCATCGCTTTGCTCAGGATCGAGCGGACGAAGAGCCGCGAGGCGACGAAAACGGAAAGGCCGAGTGCAAAGCCGACGAAGAAGACGACGATGGCGGCCTCGTACGCTTCCGAAGATGGTCGCTGGGCCGGGGGTCCCACCTTTTTTGCAACAAACCCCATTTCCCACTTAAGATTTTGGCTATCCCCGGCTTTTCCTGCACGCGGTGGACTTGCTGGCAGGAGACCTTCAACCAGGCTCAGGATGCTGGCCTCGTCCCCGCTGCCCTGAAACATCTGCGGATCTGCCCATCACAACCTACTGCCGATCTTGGGCTTCAGCAAGTCGGAGGCCGCGCCGGCCCCAGAATTTCTCAACATGGAACCATGCGCGATTGCTCGCTGAGGAGGTGAGATCAGGCGGCGGCGTCAGCTACGCCCCCAACATCAGTGTTGAATTACTACGCACTGCGAGTAATTCACAATCTCGCCGCTCAATGGGGGACAACAAAATGACCGAGCGTGCTTCAATACCTGTTGTTGCGGGACTGGTCGCGCCGTTTCCCGCCCCCTCAAAGTGTCGGATCGGCTTTTTGCCGCTGGCGTGACAGTCACGCAGACGCCAAGGTGCAGGCCGGAAAGCTCCAGTGTGGCCGGCCAGACGCCAAATGCGAGCCAGAAACGTTACGCTCGACGGCCGTCTCAACGGCCAAGTCGGGCGCCAGCTCGGTCTTCTCGTTCGCGCTGACGAAGACTATCTGCAGCTTCCGACTGCATCGTTGGATCTGAAGGCGGGAAACCAGCACCGGCTCTGAGGCGTCGCCTGTTGCGGCGCGCGGGGACTGGCGCCCCGCGCGGCGCGTGGCTGGCGGCCACGGCCTATCTCTCCGACGACTCGTTGCCTTCCGGGGATCGAAATGGCGCGCAAAACATGGCGAAAGCACCAACAAGCCGCCCGCGACTAATATCGCATTCTGGGAGAAATTCGCGTCCAAGAGGCGCCACTGGCGCGCAAGGTTTGACGAGGCGCACAAGGTCCCGCCGGCCCGCAAGGGCCAGAGGGCCCCGGCCGCCGATCGACTGGACTCGGGCGGCGGCCCTGGCTGCGGCAACTCACCCCAATCCCACGATCGCGGATTCTGCGGTGACGTCCGCCGCGGTCCAGGATGGAGCGATAGCGGGCGCCGACGCGCTCGACAAACAGCCTCCCACTGCTGGAGATCTTGCGATCGAACTCCGTAGGCCAGGCCGAGATTGGCGACGGACGGCGTCGCGGGCTGCCAGAGATCGCGGATGACTCAACCGACTCCGGCAGAGACTCGTCGACTTCGGCCTGACGAACCAGGACATCCGGCGTTCTGTTTGCTGAAGCCAGTGCCGGCTGGCGACCTCGATGAACTCGAGCGGCGGGGTTACGGTGCACAAAGCTCGGCGCCGTTGGAAATTGCCAAGTGGATCTCGGGCGAAATATCACCGTTTGCACTGGCGGCCGCCACGATCGGGCCGTCGGGCGCCGAGCGCCGCGGACGGCGAGGTCTATGTCGCAGGCCGAAGCACCAACCCCGAAGGCGGTGTGTTCACGTAGAGGCACAAATAAAGAGCGATTCGGCTTGGCGGCGGATAAGCTTCATTCATCTGCTCGATCGTGGTCTGCCAGCGGCTCAGGTCGTCACGCCAGCGGAACAATCAGACGTGACGCGGAGACTTTTGCTCGGGGTGCCCACGGACACTGCAAGAAGCCTTCCTATCGCGACAGCCCCGGCGAGCCGCGGTTCACGCTGCGGTCGCCGCGCACGCGGTGAGCGGATCAGGACGGGGCAGATGGTACCGCGCAGCGCGGCGGGTGCGCGAGCCGCCTGACTTTTGCCGAGGGTGGAAACTCCGGCAGCCGCAGACGCCGGGTGAGGCACTCGATCGCCTCTTGGACAAGCGGCAGAGCCGTGGGACTCACAAGTCGCGCTGGATCATGGGCCGACGAGATCCTAGCTTTTGGCCGAGCTGGTCGAAGGCGTTCCAGATCTGGGATCAGTTCCGTTTGCGCCGGAGGCTGACACCCCAGGCTGGATGTCTTGTCAGCCAGGAGCAGCCCACGAGATGCGGTCGAAGTGGTAGCTGGTAATCCGGGTGCGACAGAGTGGGCCGCCCGCTGCCGCATACTGCCGATGGTCAACTTGGCTCAGCTTCCGGCTGCCGAAATGGCTGCGCAGCTTGCTCGGCCGGACAGGCGCGATTGTATCGCAGTCGGCGATTACATGAGATCAGATAAACGCCCGGCTGACTAACGCCGCGTATCAACTTCTCCGACCGCCGCCGGCTCGGCCGAGTGCTGGAGATCGGCTGGGCGGTGGCGAGTTACGCCGACCTGGTGGGAATGGCGCCTGACCTCACTTATGCCGGGTGGCGCGTCGGACACCAGCGCGGTAGGAAAGGCCAGTGAGAACAACCGCGCGCCTACCAGGCAGATGAGGGCCGGGTCGAGCTTCGACTGGCGCCGGTCGACCACCTTACCTTTTCCGGACGGGTCTGTTCGACCTGGTGCTCTCGCCGTCACATTTGACGGTGTCACTTTTTGGCCGGACCAGCACTACCGGGGCTTACGCGGAAATCCGGAGGGTGCTTCGGCGATGACGGATTTGTCGCTGCTCGCATCGATGACACTGGAGACTTCCGCACAATCACCGACCGCGCGGCCTGTATACGGATTTCGCGTGCCCGGATCGCGCAGTGCTTTGGGTGCTCCCTCAGCAAGCAGGGTCTAAGCGCGTAACTTGCGATATCTTACCAGGAGGGAGGCCAAGCTGGTCTGGGACGGCGCAATTTCCATCGGGCTATCATATGGTGGTTGCGCACGCAGATTGGCCGAGCGAGCATTCGATCCGAAGCGCCCCTTGGCCTCGAGTGTGTTCCCTTCGCTCGGCTTGTCTCTACTCTCTTGAACCCCCGTTTACGCGCCATAGATGATGTCTTCGCATCGCGTGTGAATATGGCGAGGCTCGCGATTGAAACGAGCGGGATCTTCCAGGAAAGGTGCATGGCCGGTGTCTGAAAACCAGGACGCGGCACTTGTCCGGGATACTTTCAGAATATGATTTCCCATTGCCGGGAGGATCACTCTTGTCATCGCTCCCCTGCGTCATGAGAACCGGTATTTCCAGCATGCCGAGCACGTCGTCGAGTTGGACCACCCGCGTGACGAGGGCAGCCTGTACCTCAGGCGGAACGACCATAAATTCCAGCAGAGAGCCGCCCTCGTAATCGTCACTCGGCAGCGGCCTGGCAGTGCATGCACGCAGGAAGGCTCGGATTGCTTGAATGTTGGAAGGCAGATCATCGGCGGTTGCGCCGGGCACATGATCGAGGAAGCCGGGTCCCATCGCGCATGCCAAATGCTGAGGTGTCGAGTGCTAACAGCAGCGCCCACGAAGTTGATGCCGGCGATAGCCTCCTGGCCGTGTGCTCGAACGTAGTCGCAAATGATAAACCCTGCATACGACCACCCAACGAGAACGGGGCGTTCCGAGACCAAGCTGCATGATGATCGCAGCAATGTCGTCAGGCCCAGCTGGGGCTCGGTGTGTTCTCTTGCGCCTCGGGTGCATCCGACATGCCGTGGCCGCGAAGATCGAAAGCGACCAGTCGGAACTCCTCGGTCAGCTTGCTCTGTATTGCTTTGCCAACAAAGATGATTTTGAGACCAGCCGTAGCATGAGCAGGATGAAGTTGGCGCCGCGCTCTTCCCCACTCGCGCACGTGCAGCCCTCACGCCGCCCCGCGCCGATTACTGAGTGAGATCTTCATGCTGAAGCGCTCCGTTCGCTGATCCCCGGGCGGGATTGACGATCGCCTGGTCAGCGCTGGAAGTGAGTGTTGTAGCAGCCGTTGTAAAAGAGGGCTGCAAAGCGATTTGCTGAATTTGCTCCGAGCGCTGGAAATCACGACTCGAAGCTACCGGCTTTGAAGGTCCACTCGGATCAGGCAGACCGTGCAGGTGGAAGAAACGAAGACCCTGACCTCGCTTGGGAATTCGGCGAAAGCGGGCAGCAATACGTAACTGAACGAAGTAC
>ERZ1370068.9530-contig-8302_pt1 | contig 43932 bp, 71 predicted proteins | sample MGYA00561227_ERZ1370068 | MGnify/ENA primary metagenome ERZ1370068 (study PRJEB38410, sample SAMEA6850437) | metagenome | study: Metagenomic assessment of the ecological functions of the soil: analysis of the soil microbiota associated with the...
CCCAGGGTTGCGCTCGGGACGCAGACGGGCCGCCAGTCCCCGCAGTTAGGAGATCGAAGCCGACGAGGTCGTCGCCGACCCCCGCCGACGAGGCCGGTGATCCGGTCCTGTCAATAGCCGAGACTCCGTCACGGCCGGCCTCGCCGATACCCTGCGGCCGCCGAGATGCGGCGCCAGCATCGTGTGGACCCTCACCTTCGCCAGCCCTCGTAGATGCGGCGGTAGGTCGGGAAGCTGGAGTCCGCCGCCGACCGGAAGGTTGTTGGGCCTCGTTCCACACGCACCAGTGCTCAGTCGCGCATCGACCTCCCCGCCCCACTGCTCGAGAGGCAGCCCCAGACCGCCATCCTCGGAGCGCGATGTAGCGCGCAGGTCGCCATGCGCGGTCGTCGTGAGGGGGACGGAACTCTGGCGAATGTGATCACCGGCAGTGCACCGCGTCGAGGACGGCCTGCACGTAGGCAGCAAACAGGTGCCACTCCACACACCGGGTCCGGCAGCACGGGCTTGTCGAACACGAAGATGCGCATGACCTGGGCGTGTTCATCAGCTTCAGCTGCCGCCGGATCTTGTCGCGGTGCTCGCCGATCCCGACATGCCACCAGGCGTCGATCTCGTTGAAGCCGTATCGTAGCTGCATGCGCCAGCGCCGCCGCGGGGCGGTGGAGAGCAGGTTTGTTGTCCGTAGCCAAGCTCCCCGCCTTGTGCCTCTTGCCGGGCTCAACTCGACGATCTCGATCAGCTCGCGCAGCCGCGCTTCGCGGCGAAGTGCCGCCGGCTGAAATCTTCCCCCGTATCCCCCGCACGATATCCGCGTAGCGCCCAGGCCGCGCCAGCAACGTCGAGAACCTTGTCGTGCGCACACTTTCCGTTCAGAACCAGCTCCAGCGCGTTCGCCGTAGATATCGCGCACATATCCGCAGTCCAGCAGGAACAGCGGATAGTCGTGCGGCCGCGGGCGTCTCGAACGTCCGGCAGGTCACCATCCCTAGCCGCTCGAACAGCGGTCGATAGACCACCGGGTTGAAGGTGCCGCGGCTCATCGTCCTCGATCACCTGTGCGAACGGCACAGGCTGCATCGGCTCGACGCCGAGCCTGGTGAGGTAGTCGCCGTCGATCCTGAAGATGTCCTCGATGCCCATCTCGGCGGCCCAGTAGCGGCAGGCCGGCCCAGCCGTGCCCGAACAGCGCGATCCGGCCCACCTGCTCACGCACCGGCAAATTCCACCGCCTGCAGCATCTGCGCCATGCCGTGCCAGCGGAACTTCGAATGGCCGACGTAGACCATGTCGAACTCCCCTTCTCGGCGAATTCCAGCGGCGCCTCCCAGCTCGGATCGTAGAGGTGAAAGAGGAACGGGCGGACGTTGGCCCGCAAAGGGCGAGGCGTGGGCTGGCACAATCTTGTCGGAGATGCTGTCGCAGAAGTCTATCCACCAGCGTTCTCGGCGCCGTTGCGGTGGTTGAAGTCGCCATGCACGAGCAGCGGCATCGTTGTAGCGCCCGTCGCAATCGATGACGACGCGCCGCCGGCGAGGAACCGCTGAGAGCAGTCTCGCCCAGTCCAGCTGGTCTCCGTGCTGCAATCCCGTCGTCCATTCGAACACGAAGACGACCGCGTCCGCGCGGCGCATCCAACGAGTGGTTCAGGGCGATCTTGGCGTTGGGTGGCCGTAAACGGTCACCCGTGGCTCATCTGCGCGGCACGCGCGTAGCCCTGAAGGTCCAGCTGGCTCCCCTGGTTCTCGTAGGCATAGTAGACAAATACCAGCTTCATTTTCGTTCCTCGACCGCGCGGCCCTGTGTCAGTCGCGAGCGCTGCGACCAGCTCCTCGACGCGGCGTTGGTAGGAATGGTGCGTGACCGCGGCGTCGGACGTCCTCGACGATGCCCGGTAGTGATCGGGCCGCCGCAACGCGTCCAGCACCTCTCGGCTACGCGGCCGGGCAGATCAGCTCCGCGCGGCGGGCTCGTACACAGCCTCCGCCAGCCCGGCTCCAGCATCAGCAGGGGGGTCGTGTCGGCACAGAACTCCTCAAAGTACCGCAAGGTCGGGTACTTGGTGTGTTTCAGGTAGGGTCGCTGCGTTGCAACATGTTGATGCGGCCCGTGCCCATCGTGCGAATGACGTCGGTAAGGGCACCGCCGATGCCGTCCGGATCCGCAACCTGCGGAACGCGTCCCGCTCGACCCGGTAGGCCGCCTCCAATCCCAGCTCGGCCGCCCACGCCGGCACCGCGTCTCCACCAGGAGGCCGACGAAGCCGATCTCGCCCACCTGGTCGCGAATCTGCTCGAAGGCCGGCAGCAGGTCGCCGGCGGAAACCTCCTTCCAGCGCCACCACTGTGGCCGACATGTCGTGGATGTCGTAGGCCTCGGCGGGCACGGCCGCCGCTGGCGCCACGAGGGCGGATTGAACCCGGAAGAACGGCAGTGTCAACTCACGCGGGGTCGCCCGACGGCGCCAGCGCGATGGCTGGATGATCTGGCCGGCGAGCGCATCGCAGTGCTGCAGCCACTGGTCCGTCCGTCCTCATCCTTGTAGTTGCGATCGTACCCATCCACCACGACCAAGCGGCCTGCACCGGGCGTCAGCGTCGGGATGTATCGGTGCTGCCGCGGACAGCGGCCAGCACGCTACTTCCTGCAGGCGATTGACGCGGTAAAGCCTGACCCGAACACGTAGATGACGCGGTGAAGGCCCGCGCTCCGGAGAACCGCATGCCGGACATGCCCGGGTCTGGCATGCCGTACAAGGCCATGGTGCGGCCGAGTTCCTCGCCGACCCGCATATAGTTGGCCAACGCGTGAGCAGCCCGCGTTGCTGTGGGCTCCATCACGAACAGGATGTTCATGGCATCCCCCGATCCCAGCCTCGAAAGCTCCCGGAGGACCTGCACGACGTTGCCTCGAGCCTCCGGCGGTTCCGAGGCTGTCCTGCTGTGAAGGGAGGTATCTGAACGAATGATGAATACGCCGACACCTTCGACATTGGGCAGAAGCGGCGTACGATTGACGGCAGCGACACCGGCGCGCCCGCCGCCCACGATTGGCCAAGGCTGCGCAGAAACGTCCACAAACGAGAGAACGTGTACGGAGTTCGTGCTTCTCCGGGAGGTGGGGCCGCTCGGCTGCAGGCGGCAGCGCAGCTGCTCCCTCCGCCAGGCAAGCGCCGAAACCAGCTCCTCGACCCGGCTGCGGTAGGAGTGATGCACCATCAGGTGACGGCGAACCCTCCTCGACGATGCCCCGGTAGTGGTCCGGCCGCTTCAGTGCATCCAGCAGCTTCGGCTACCCGTCCCGGGCAGGGTCAGCTCGGCGTCCGGCGGGTCCGTACACGGCCTCGGCGGCAAGATCGGCGTCGAGCATCAGCAGGGGGATCGTGTCGGCGCAGAACTCTGGAAATACCGGCCTGTCAGGTGCTTGAGGTGCGCGAGCACCGGCCGCCGCGTGAAGATGTTGACGCGGCCGGTGCCCATCGTGCGAATCACGTCCGTGTAGGGCACGGCAGTCGCAGTGCGGATCCGCAACCTGCGGAAGGCTTCTGACTCGAGCCGAAACGCCGGCTCCAGGCCTGCTCCTTCTGCGCCCACCCGAACTGCGTCCCACCAGAGGCCGAGAAAGCCGATCTCTCCCACCTGGCTGCGGATCTTCTCGAACGCCGGCGGCAGCAGGTCCTCGTTGACCTCCTTCCAGCGCCACCAGTTGTGCCCGACTGCAGAATGTCATAGGTCTTGGCCGGGGCCGCAGCAGCGGGGTCACCAGCGCCGGGTTGAACCCTGAAGAAGGGCAGCGTCGCCACGCGTGGGTCGTCGCGCCTGCGCGAGTGGGCTTGATGATGTTGTCGGTGAGTGCGTGAATGTGCAGCCACTGGCCCGTTCGGCCTCGCTGCGGGAGTTTGGTCGTACCCGTCCAACGACGATGAGCGGATTGAACCTGGCCGTCGGCGTCGAGGATGTAGCGATGCTGCCTGGGGGACGGTAGCCAGCATGGCCACCTCTTGCAGGCGATTGAGACGGTGCAGCTTGACCTGGAACAGGTACATCAGACGCGGTCGAACGCGGTCGGATCGGTCGAGAACTTCACGCCCGGCATGTTGGGCTGGGACGGGCCGAAGAACGCGATCTTGTGGCCCAGCTCCTCCCCGACCCGCATGTAGTTACTAGTGCGTGCGTGTTGCCGGCATTGTTGCGGTGCTCCATCACGAACAGGATGTTGGCGGCACCCCGCCTCGCAGGCCGCTTGCGGTCCTCGAAGAGCTCTCGAGTTCCTGGTAGCGTTGCGCATAAGCAGGTGACGGGCCAGGTGGGACCCGGCCTGCAGCACCGCCTCCCAGTAGGCTCGTGGCCGGCGCGAGTCCGTCAGGTGGGCGAGGATATCCTCGCCCGGCACCAGGGCCAGGGCCGCAGGCCGAGCACGCCGAGACCAGCCCGAGGCAGCATCAACACCGGCAAGGTGTCCGCGTAGAAGGTCTCGAACGTCCGGTTGGTCACGAGGCCGAGATGGCGGAACAGCGGCCGGTGAAATACCGGCGCAACCGGGCCTTTCCGAGCCGGGCCGACCACCTCGTCAAAGCGAACGCCGTTGCGCACCCCATCCACGCCAAGGTCGGCGAGCAGCGCCATGTCGGTGTCGACGCCGACAATGCCCCTTTTCACCGCCCATTCGGGTCTCTCCGTCCAATCCCAGCCGACGAGTGTCGCTGACCGATTCGCGGCGACCGGCCTGGCCGTGTACCGCTCCAGGAAGCGCTTCTGACCCGGCCCCACCGCTGCCAGTTGCTCCCGATATACATCATCCCGTAGGGCTTCTCGCCTGGCCCGGCCTCGCGCCATGCGGCCGCCGCATCCTGTGCCGTGTCGTGACGCTTGGCCACAAAGCCCGGATCGAAGCCATGAAACAGGAATGAGCGGACGTCCGGGCGGAGCGGCGACAGCGTCGGGCTGCGAAGACCGTATCGGAGACGGCTTGGACGGCTTCCACCCACTCCCATCCCTATGTGGCCGTCGAGCTTCTCCAGGTGGTTGAAGTCGTGATCCAGCCGAATGGTGTCGTTGAACCGCCCCCAGAGGTCCACGACAACGCGCCGATCGCGCGGAATGCCGTCGAGAATGCGGGCGAGGTGGGGCATGTCAGGGAAGTCCGACGGCACCCGGACGATGAACAGCGCCAGATCCACTTCCTTTGAGATCGGTTGTGCGCGGGAGCCAACGGCATATCCGCGTTCCGGCCACCGTAGACGGAAACTTCGCCGTAGACCGAAACAGTGTGGCCCTGCGCCTTTGCCGCGTGGACGTACTTGCGGATGGTGAAACGCTCCGGCACCCACGGCTCCACCCAGTTCACGAACAGGAGGCCCATCGCGCACTCCTGGCGTGAGCGGCGAGCTCGTCTCGGCCCATGCGACCGGTCTTGGCGAGTCCCTGCTTCGAAAGTCGTCCGCGGCTCCCAGCCCAGGACCGATTGCGCACGGCGAAATGTCGGCGGCACGGCGCGCTGTTCTCCCGGCCGTGGCGGCGCGTACTTGATCTGGCGGTCGCCGGCTCCGAACTCGCCGCAACAGCGCGCGAGGCCAGCTCGTTGATCGACAGGGACCGTCCCGAGCCGAGGTTGATCACGGAGCCGTACGCGTCCGTATTGCCCAGCGTCCGGAACTCCAGCCGTCCACGATGTCGTCGACGTGAACGAAGTCGCGCGTCTGCTTCCCGTCGCCGAAGATGGTGATCGGCTCGCCCCGGAGCAGGTTGCCCAGGAGATGCCGAGAACGCCCTGATACGGATTATCCAGCGCCTGGCCTGACCGTAGACGCTGTACATGCGCAGCGTCGTCACGTTGAAGTCGAAACCCATGTCCGGCCGCTGCCCGCCGTCGCGTGCACGTAGCGTTCTCCGCATGCTTCGTAATCCCGTAGTAGAGTCCGGCCGGCAGGGCTCGGTTTCGGGTGTGGGCACCGTCTCGAGGGCCCGTACAGGTCATCGAGCTGGCGTAGATGAGCCGCGGACCTTGTACTTCAGGCACAGCTGGAGGATATTGATGGTGCCTTCGACGTTGGTGCGCAGGTCGGCGACCGGGTCGGAGAAGGAGCGGATGATCGACACTTGACCGGCGATGTGACAGACCGCGTCGAGCCTGCGGCGAAAGTCGGCTCGACTTCGGCGGGCTTGGCTACGTCCGCATGAGCAAACCGGACGCCGGCCGGCGCAGATTTTCGCGTCGCCCGGTGGACTCCGTTGTCCACCACCGACACGTCATGTCCATCCGTGAGCAGCCGGCGGCTGAGGTGGGTACCGATGAACCCCTCGCCCCGCCGGTGACCAGAACCCTCATCTCACAAGCTCCTTCCGGTGCCGGCGGGCGTGACCATCAGAGTCCTGGCCCGCAGGCAGTGCGGAGGGACCGGACTCGCTTTGCATTCCAGTGCCACATAAGGCGATGTTCGTCCATGGAAACGCGGCGCCATGCGGCAGGCCGCCGCAAACGTTGCGTGCACGCTCACGAGCATGCGCTCGCGACCCAACGGCAAGCATTCATGTCTCATTCACAGTCCTTCCTTCACACCAGCAAGGTCTCGGATGGTCGGGTTGACCAAGCCAGTCGTCAGATACTGGCCGCATCCCGGCGGCCATGGAGGAGGGGGTGTGGTGTCCGTATTGACGCAGCCATAGCCACGGGCCGGCCTTCGCGCGTTTACAACGCGCGAGCCAAGCCGGCACCCTCTCGACACACCCTCTCGCGGATTAGGTTCATGCCTACTAAACGGATTCTGACTACTGGCGGCGCCGGGTTCATCGGTTGCAATGCGGCACGCTTCTTCGGCGCGCGAAACTGAACGTTACGGTGCTCGACAATCTGTCGAGAGCGGGGACGGAAAGAATCCTCGAGTGGCTGCAGGACGGAGCAACCTCGACTTCGAACGCGTCGACATACGCGACCGGGGCCGGCGTCGATCGTGTCATGGCGGAAGGCCGCTTCGATGCCGTTCTGTGCATTTGGCGGCACAGGTGGCCGTCACGACTTCGCGTGGCCGACCCCGCACCGGATTTTGCGATCAATGCCCTCGGCACATTCAACGTGCTCGACGCCATTCGGCTCCATTGTCCGGAGGCTGTTTGCATCTTTGCCTCGACAAACAAGGTCTACGGCAAGATCGCGCGCCGCGACGTCCGAGCTGCGCGGCAATCGGTACGCCTACGTCGACCGGCCCCACGGCATCAGCGAAAGCGAGCCGCTCGATTTCCTGTCGCCCTACGGGTGCTCGAAGGGCGCTGCAGATCAGTACGTCCTTGATTTCGCGCGAATTTACAAGATCCCTGCCACGTCGTTTCGGCAGTCGTGCATCTACGGACCGCGCCAGTTCGGCGTGGAGGATCAGGGCTGCGGCTTGAGTTCGCGATCGCGTCGATGCTCGGCCGGGACATCACCATCTACGGGGACGGCATGCAGGTCCGGGACGTCCTGCACGTCGACGATCTGGTGCGCGCCTACGAGGCGGCAATCCGTGCACCCGACAAGGTGACCGGCGAAGCATTCAACATTGGCGGCGGCCCCGAGCAGCTCCTGTCCTTGCTCGAGCTGGTCCAGTTGCTCCGAGCGTAAGCTTGGCCGCAAAATCCCCCTGCAGTGGGATGATTGGCGCCCCGGCGACCAGCAGGTCTACTGCTAGCGACATTCGCAAGCTCGACAAGTTGTCGTCGGTTGGAAGCCTGAGATCGGCGTCAAACGGGCATTGGGCAGCTCATCCACTGGGTGGAGCAAAATTGCACCACCATTCAAGCGATTGGGCAGCCGGCGCCCAACTCCCCGGTGCCGGATCGCGAATTGTCGGGGACAATCGGCATCTGATTGAACCTTATCTGCCTCGCCGGCGACTGAGCCTCATCTGCCTCTAGGAATCTGCTTCTGTCTGGGACACCATGACCAATCGAAAATCCATCCTCGTTACCGGAGGTGCCGGCTTCCTGGGCTCGCACCTGTGTGACCGTCTGCTTGCCGATGGCCACCATGTGGTCTGCGTCGGACAATTTCTTCACCGGGCGCAAAGCAGAACATCGATCATCTGATGGGGCATCCGCGCTTCGAGCTGGTGCGCCACGACGTGACGTTCCCGCTCTACGTCGAGGTCGACGAGATCTACAACCTCGCCTGCCCGGCCTCGCCGATCCACTACCAGCACGATCCCGTGCAGACGACCGAAGACCAGCGTGCACGGCGCCATCAACATGCTGGGGCTCGCGCAAGCGCCTGCAGCGCCAGGATCTTCCAGGCCTCCACGTCAGCGAGGTCTACGGCGATCCCGCGGTGCACCCGCAGACCGAGGACTACTGGGGCAACGTCAATCCGATCGGTCCGCGCTCCTGCTACGACGAGGGCAAGCGCTGCGCCGAGACGCTGTTCTTCGACTATCATCGCCAGCACAAGCTCGAGATCAAGGTCGCGCGCATCTTCAACACCTACGGCCCGCGCATGCACCCGCAACGACGGGCGCGTGGTGTCGAACTTCATCGTGCAGGCGCTGCAGGGCGAGCCGATCACCATCTACGGCGACGGCAGCCAGACCCGCTCGTTCTGCTATGTCGACGACATGATCGAAGGGTTTGTCCGCCTGATGGAGACGTCCGGACGCACGTCACGGGCCCCATCAATCTCGGCAATCCCGGTCGAGTTCACGATCAAGGAGCTGGCCGAAACTTGCGATCGAAATGACAGGCTCGCAGTCGAAGCTGACCTACCTGCCGCTGCCCCAGGATGACCCCCGGCAACGCCAGCCCGACATCACCTCCCGCCAGGACGCGCCTCAAGTGGCAGCCGACGGTAGAGTTGCGCGAAGGGTTGGAGCACACGATCCGCTATTTCGACCGGCTGCTGTCCTCGCCAGAGCCCGCCGCGCACGCCATCCGCAATTCGGTCAAAGTTGCGCAGATACAGGCCTTGACCGGAGCCGATCTCGGCCTCCAGGCGGGCCAGGTCGGTCAGGGATTGAGAGCCGGCGGCGCCGTGACTGGGCGCTGTCCCCGTCCGCGCTGATGGGTCTGATGGGCCGTTGAGTGCGCGCGCCGCTCTGGCTGTTGCCGGCTCCTTGCCCCAATGTGCATCTGAGCCCTCAGATCACCCATCCGCTGCGACGCACGGGTTTCACCTGCACGCCACTGCTTGCCTGAGGTTCGCGCCGCATGCCTTCCGCCAGGACGATTGCCTATCAAGCGCTGATTGTCGTGGCGCTGCTCTTGCTGTGGGAGGCGACCGCGCGCGTAGCGTGCACGGTGCATCTTGGCTTCGCCAAGCAGCCCGACTGGTTCGCCTATTCGCCGGATTCAGGATGGGATCGCCGCGCGAATTTCAGCGGGTTGGACGATTGCGGCGTCGATCGCACGTTCGACGATCAGGGCCTGTGTCCGAGGGAGGCCGCACGTCTGGCCGCGAGGCGGGAAGGACAATTCCGCGCGGTATTCCTCGGAGACTCCAACACCTATGGGTCCTGTCGCGAGACCGACGAGACCTTCGTCGGCGTGGCGAACCGCCTGCTTCCGGACGTTGCCTCGGTGAATCTCGGAGTGAACGGCTACACGTCCTATCAGGGGTACAGGGCGCTCCTGAAGTACGGCAAGCTCATCGACCCCAACATCGTCTTCATATCGTTCAACTTCAACGATCGCCGCTTCGTTCTGCAGCCGGAGCAGGCGGACGGCGATGCGGCGTTTCGACGGCTGCATTCCTCCAATCTGATCCGCAGCCTGTCCGAAACCAGCTACCTTATTGGACGGTCAGCTACGTGAGCAGCAAGCTCAGTTTCGGCAGCCCCAGAGCGACGCGCATGGTCGGCGCCATGTCCGCGGCCAATGTCAGGCTGGACCGGGTTCGGCCGAGGGTGGACCCGCAAGCTACCGTGAGAACCTGACGAAGATGGTGCAATGGGCCAAACAGCACGGCGCCGCCGTGGCGTTCATTCTGCTGGGGGACAATCCGAACCAGACGATGCAGCTGCGCGACGGCCTGAAGTCCCTCGACGAGGGCAACCTGGACCAGGCGATCGCGTCTCTCAACCAGGCGAAGGACGACCACGACGACCAGTGGTTCTCGGCGTTGGCGCGGCTGTATCTGTCGAAGGCCTACAACAGAAGCGGGCCGGAACGACAAGGCGCAGGAGGTGCTGTCGCTGGACAACGCCATCGCGGGGGTCACCGGGGGTATCCGGTCATACTGGACACCGAGTGATCAGCGGATTCGCGTGAAGGAGATCGCGGCCGAGCACGGCATTGCGCATCGTCGACGCGGCGCAGCGAGCTGAACAAGACTCCTCGACGTCTACCGGGGATTTTTGCCACTTCGATCAGAGGGGCCACGCGACCGTGGGCCGGCTGGTTGCCGACGCCATAGTGGCTGCCAGAGCAAGCTGGTCGGCGGGCAAGCGCTAGTGCCCCGTCTCCGAATGCGCGTGCCGGCGGCCCTTGCGCCCGGGCACTGCCGTGGCCTATTCGGGTGGATCGGATGCTGGAGCTTGCATGTCCAATCTGCCGGGAAGGAAGGGGCGGTCGGACGCTCCCCGTGCTGCCACCTCCGAGCGTGCCCGATAGACCGCTTGCCGCCGAGGCCCGCTTCGGCAGCGACGTGGCCGCGCGATACGCTGCGCGCCCTCGACATCCCCTACATCGCGCCTCAATCCGGGGCGAGCTTCCGCGGGCTGCACGACAGCCTCGTCAATCACCTCGGCAACGAGCGCCCCGCCATGCTGCTTTGCCTGCACGAGGAGCACGCGGTGGCGATCGCGCACGGCTGGGCCAAGGTCACGGGCCGCGCGATGGCGGCGGCGGTGCATTCCAACGTCGGCCTGATGCACGCGACCATGGCCGTGTTCAACGCCTGGTGCGACCGCATGCCGGTGCTGCTGATCGGCGCCACCGGCCCGGTCGACGCCGACAAGCGCCGTCCGTGGATCGATTGGATCCACACCGCGCGCGACCAGGGCGCGCTCATCCGCGGCTACGCCAAGTGGGACGACCAGCCGGCCTCGCCGGCGGCGGCGCGCGAGGCGCTGGTGCGCGCCAAATGGATCGCCGAGACGGCGCCGCAGGGCCCGGTCTACGTCAACCTCGACGCCGGCATGCAGGAGGCGGAGCTCGCCGCGCCGCTGCCGCCGCTCGACGTCGCGCGCGCTCGACGCCTGCGGCGAGCTCGGCGGCCGATCCCGACCTCGTCGGCCGCGCCGCCACCGCGCTGGCCGGCGCCGAAGCGGCCGGTCGTGCTGGCGGGCCGCGGCTCGCGCACGCTCGGAAGCCTGGGAGCAGCGCGTGGCGCTGGCCGAGCGCATCGGCGCGCGCGTCATCACCGACCTCAAGCTCGGCGCCGTCTTCCCGACCGACCATCCCCTGCACGCGGGCATGCCCGCCATCTGGCTCGATGCCGATGCCAGCGCGGCGCTCTGAAGGGGCCGACGTCATCCTCAGCCTCGATTGGGTCGATCTCGGGCGGCACGATCAAGGCGGTGTTCGGCACCGCCGGCCCGCCCGCCAAGGTCATCCACGCCTCGCTCGATCATCGCCTGCACGGCGGCTGGAGCATGGACTATCAGGCCCTGCCGCCCGTCGACATGTTGCTGGCCGCGGAGCCCGATGCCGTCGTCGGCGCGCTGCTCGATGCGCTGCAGGCGCGCCCATCCAAGCCCAAGGCCGAGCCGCGCCCGTTCGCCGTCGACGGCCGTTCCGCCGGGCACTCTGCGTATCGCGCAGCTGGCCCACGGGCTGCGCCGCGCCGCGGAGGGACGCGAGGTCTCCCTGCTCCACCTGCCGCTGTCCTGGGACGGCAAGCTGTGGCCGTTCCGGCATCCGCTCGACTTCATCGGCCAGGATGGCGGCGGCGGCATCGGCGCGGGCCCGGGCATCTCGGTCGGCGCCGCGCTGGCCTTGCGCGACAGCGGACGCCTGCCCATCGGCATCTGCGGCGACGGCGACTTCCTGATGGGCGCGACGGCCATCTGGACGGCCGTGCACTACCAGCATCCCGCTGCTGATCGTCGTCGCCAACAACCGCTCCTTCTACAACGACGAGGTGCATCAGGAGCGCATGGCGCGCCTGCGCGGCCGGCCCGTCGAGAACAAGTGGATCGGCCAGCGCATTGCCGATCCCGACATCGACATTGCCGCACTGGCGCGCGCCCAGGGCGCGCAGGGGTTCGGGCCGATCGCCGGCGGCGAGGACCTGATCGCCGCCTTCGAGGCGGCGATCGCCGCGGTCGATGCCGGCGGCGTCGCCGTGGTCGACGTGCGCATCGAGCCGGGCTACACGCCCGCCATGTCTGCAGCAGTCGTACGATCCGCCGATTGATGCGCGGCGCACGGGGCCTGGATGTCCGGCATCGGCGAGAACGAGCCAAGAGCTGGAGAGGTCCGCGCCTCGGGCACACGCCGGGCCGTTGCTGCTGGTCGAGGACCTCGTCAAGACGCTTCGACACGCCGGAGGGCCCCATCACCGCCGTCGATCGCGTCTCGTTCACGCGTCGCGCAGGGCGAGCTCGTCTCGCTGATCGGCCCTCCGGGCTGCGGCAAGTCGACGCGTCTTCAACATCGTCGGCGGTCTCGTCGCCGACGTCCGCAGGGCCGCGTCGTCGGTCGACGGCGAGGCCATAGCCGGGCCGCATGCCGCCATCGGCATGGTGTTCCAGGAAGAGTCGACGTTTCCCTGGCGCACCGTGCTCGACAACGTGGCCTTCCCGCTCGAGATCGCAGGCATGCGCAAGCGCCGAGCGCATCGAGCGTGCCGATGCACTTCGTGAAGCTCGTCGGCCTCGACGGCTTCGAGCGGCGCTATCCTGCCGAGCTGTCGGGCGGCATGCGCCAGCGCGTGTCGATCGCCCGCGCGCTCGGCTTCGGCGCCGCAAGATCCTGCTGATGGACGAGCCGTTCGCCTCGCTCGACGAGCAGACGCGGCTGCTGCTGGGCGACAAGGTGCCTGCAGATCCAGCAGGAGCTGAACCAGACGATCGCTGCTCATCACGCACAACATCACCGAGGCCGTGCAGCTCTCCGACCGCGTCCTGGTCATGACGCTACCGGCCGGGGCGCATCAAGCGCGTCAGTCGAGATCGACCTGCCGCGTCCGCGCACGCTCGGCGATCGTCTCCAGCGATGCCTTCGGCCGCTACGTCGCCGAGATCTGGGAGCGACCTGCGCGAGGAGGCGAGCCGCGGCATCGCGCGCCGACGGAGGCGCATGCCGCGACCGGCAGGCGGCGCTGATGGCTCGGCGCCAGTCCAGCGTCGTCGCCGCGGCTCGCGCGCGCTCGTCGGCGCTGCTCGAGCTTGGTCGCCCTCGTTTGCCGTCCTCGAAGCGCTCATCCGCGCCAGGCTCATCAACCGCTTCGTCGTGCCGCTGCCCAGCCAGATCGCTGCTGGCGTTCCCGCGGATCATCGCCGAGGAGGACGTCCTCGGCCGCTTCCTGCATGACCGCCGGCGAAGCTGCGGCGGCCGGGCTCCTGCTGGTCGTCGATCGGCGATCCCGCTGGGCGTGCTGCTGCACCGGTGCCAGGCTCGTTTGCGCCGGCGGTCGAGAGCTGGATCGGGCGCGATGGCGGCGGCGCCGCTGGTGCTCATCTATCCGCTGTTTCTGGTGATCTTCGGCCGCAATGCCGCTGACCATCGTCATGATCGGCTTCGCCGCCGGATTGGCCCCCGTCATCCTGCAAGACGCTCGAAGGCCTGCGCGCCACGCGCCCCGTGCTGATCGACGTCGGCCGCAGCTTCGGCTGTCGCGCTCGCCAGCAATTCTGGAAGATCCTGCTTCCCGCGGCGCTGCCCAGCATCTTCGTCGGGCTGCGGCTCGGGCCTGATCTTCGCGCTCATCAACGTGGTCGGCGTCGAGTTCCTGATCAACTTCGGCGGCCTCGGCCAGCTGATCAACGATCTGGCCGAGCGCTACGACCTGCCCGCCATGTACGCGACGCATCTGCTTCGTCATCCTGGTCAGCGTCGTGTTCTTCGATGTGCCTCGAACGGATCGAGCGATGGCTGCGACCGGTGCAATAGCACGCAGGCTCCCGGCAGCGCGCGCGCACGTTCGCGCGCAGGTGCTGGTGACGCGCGCGACGATCGTTGCGGCCGCGCTGGCTGCTGTGGGAGCTGCTGGCCCGCTCCGGCCTGCTGTTCGAGGGCGTCGTGCCGAAGCTCGCGGTGATCGGCCGAGGGCTCGGCCGACGCTGCTCGCCTCGCCGGCGTTCTACGTCAACCTGCAGACGACCGCGGGCGAGGTCGGCGACCGCGCTCGTCATCGGCGGCGCGGCCGGCCTGCTCGTCGGCCTCGTGCTCGGCGCGCAGCCGCTTCCTGGGGCGTGCCTTCGAGCCCTATCTCCACTACCTGGGGCCGACGCCCAAGATCATCTTCTTCCCGATCATGATCATGTGGTTCGGCACGGGCCCCGGCTCGCAAGATCGCCATGGGCGCGGTGTCGTGCTTCTTCCCCGTGGCGCTCAGCGTGGCGGCCGGGCATGCGCCAGATCGACCAGGTGCTGATCCGCGTCGGGCGCAGCTTCCGGGCCAATCCCGGTGCAGATGGCGCTGCAAGATCTATCTGCCGGCCATGCGCGAGCCGGTGGTCAACAGCTTCCGGCTGGGCTCGGCGATGGCCGTCATCGGCGTCTGCTGGCCGAGACCAAGCTGTCCAACCGCGGGCTTGGCTTCATGGTGATCGACAGCTATTCCCACTTCGACATGCCGGCGCATGTATGCCCTCATCATCGTGATCTTCGTGCTGGCCGTGGCGCTGAATGCCGGGCTCAGCCGCCTGGCGAACGATGGCCGTCCGCAGCGGGCCGGGACCCTGGGCTGACGATGCGGAATGCCCGGCTGCGCCCGGCACCTCGCCGGTGCCGGGCGCAAGCCGACCCTCCCGCGGCAGAGCCTGCCGGCGGCGGCCAATTGTGTTCACGATGTCAAAGAGCCGGCGCCTTGCGGGGCCGATCGCCCGACGGCGGCCGAAAGGCCGCGCTCTGCCAAGCGACAGGCGAATTATAAGCCATGCCAGGGCGGGGATTGGCGGCGCGGCCGGCCTGTTAACCATCACACCTTCACGGTCTCGTGGGTGGAAGCGTGGAAGAGCTCGCGCGGGTCGACAAGGCGCGCAGACAGCCCCTGCGCGTGGTGATGGCGCAGGAAGGCTTGGCAAGGGTGCCAGGTTGGGGCGAGGCCGTAGGACCAGTGGTCCTGGCCCAGCAACTCGCGCGCGGCCTTCAGCTGCTCCTCGAAGAAGGGCAGCATCACCTGGTGGTGGCCGTGTCCGCGAGGTGGGCGAGAGCCTCCGTTTTGGCCTGGGTGAAGGCCTTCAGCACGGCCGCCGGCAGCCACGGGTGGCGCTCGGCCAGCGAGCGGCGCACGCCGACGATGTGCATGATCGGGAAGATGCCGGTGCGCCGGTAGTAGTCCTGCGCCGCGGCCGTGGGATCGTCGAACAGCCAGCCGACGCCGCCCTTGCCGTGGCAGGACGGCTGGCGCGGCGAGATGATGCCGTCGGTGTCGCCGGCGGCCAGCATCGACGCTGAGCGTCGCGCCATCCGGCGCTGCCTCCAGGCGGACCGACGGCGGAAGAGACAGGGCAATCTTCTCCGGCCGGCCGGGCTCCTCCAGGCCTCCGCGCACCCAGATAATGTCGGACGGCGCGACGCCGTGGTCGTCGGCCAGCAGCGCGCGGGCCCACACGTTGGCGGTGAGCTGGTACTCGCCGATGCCGACCCTGCGGCCCTTGAGGTCCTCAGGTGCCTTGATGCGGTCCTTGCGGACATAGATCGCCGTGTGGCGGAAGGCGCGCGATACGAACGCCGGCACGCCGACGTAGGGGCAATCGCCGCCGGCCGTTCTCACGACCGTGCTCGAGAGCGAGAGCTCGCGAAATGTCGAACGCCTCCTGCCGGAAGGCGCGGAAGAAGATCTCCTCGGGAGTGAGCGTCATGACGATCGGCGTCACGCCCGTCGATCTGGACGCGGCCGTCGATCAGCGGGCGCGTGCGATCGTAGTCTCCGACGGCGACGGATAGCTCGAGTTTAGCCATGGTGCCCCGATTGCTCAAACGACAGCGGCGCGAGGAAACACGGAACGCCGGCCGCAGTCAAAGCTTGGGCGTGTTGGCGAGTGCCTTGAAGGCCCAGATCTCCCAGGACCGGTCGACGGACGCGTCATTTGGTGGCGGCGATCTTGGCGGCCTCGCTCTCGTTGAGATAGACGACACTGCCCATCTTGAGCGACCTCCGGCCAGGATGCGCGCATTGATCTCGGCGTAGACGCGCGCGACACGCCTCGCTTGATCGAAGCGCCCACGGCATTGAAGGCCGTGCCCGCGCATGAGAACGACGGGTGCTCCGGCCCAGCGCCTTGGCCAGTGCGGCGCCGAGCTCGGGTGCGCTCACCAGCATGTTGGTCCTGCTGCCGCCGGCCTCCCGGATCTCGAATACCGGCGCTGCCCGCACCAGGAAGCCTCGCCATGTGCGAGACCGGCCGCAGCGGCGTGCCGGTGACGCCGAACGGCAGCAACGCCGGCGCGTGGCTGTGCACTACCGCCTTCACCTCCGGGCCGCGCCTTGTAGATCTCGGCGTGAATATAGCGCTCGCTGAACATCTTGCGGCCGCGCTGGTCCTGCGGCTGGCCGCTGAGGTCGAACTCGATGACGTCCTCGGCGGTGACCATGCCCGCCGCCCGCGCCCGTGACATGAAGAACCGGCTCGGGTCGTTTGGAGAGCGGAAGCTCAGGTGGCCGAAGCCGTCGGCGATGACGCCCTGATCAGCCAGGATGCGATTGGCCACGACGAACTCGGCGATCGCGCTGTCCAAGCTGGCCGCCGTCGCCGGCTGGCGCGCCGGCCGGCGCCGCGCCGATGAGGCAACAGATCGCAAAGGCGAATGCGTAGGGTGTCCTTGTCATGATTTTCATCCCCGGGCTCCGCACAAATGCGCATGAACCCGCCCGTTACGGCCGTCAAGGCCATTGGTCTGCAGCCCCACCTGCCACGCCTTCAATCGAAACGTGCGCCTTCTGACAACGAGTGCAGTGTTATGCATGAATTACGGCATTGACCCTGATGAAGCACCGAATGCAGTCTTCCGCACCAGACCAGGATGCAGGGAGGCGGCTTCAGCATGCGTGTACGAAAGCTCGTTGCGGGGGCGCTGATCCTCGGCCTCGTGGCCCTGTTGGGCGTTCATCACCCGGCCCGCGCGCGCAGCAGGCGACGGGCAAGTACATCCTGATCCAATCCACCACGTCGACGGAAAACCTCGGCCTCTTCAAACACCTGCTGCCGCAATTCACAGCCAAGACGGGCATCGAGGTGCGCGTCGTCGCCGTCGGCACCGGCCAGGCCATCAAGAACGCGCAGAATGGCGACGGCGACGTGCTGTTCTGTGCACGACAAGCCATCGGAGGAGAAATTCGTCGCCGAGGGCTGGGGCGTGAAGCGCTTCGAGGTGATGTACAACGACTTCGTCGTCGTCGGCCCGGGCAGGACCCGGCCGGCATCGCCGGCTCCAGCGACGCTGTCGCCGCCTACAAGACGATCGCCGACGCCAAGGCGCCGTTCGTCTCGCGCGGCGACGACAGCGGCACGCACAAGGCGGAGCTGTGGCTGTGGAAGGACGCGGGCGTGGACGTGAAGGCGGCGTCGGGCACCTGGTACCGCGAGGCCGGCACCGGCATGGGCGCCACCATCAACACCGGCGTCGGCATGGGCGCCTACGCGTTCACCGACCGCGCCACCTGGTCGAGCTTCAAGAACCGCGGCGACTACAAGATCGTGGTCGAGGGCGACAAGAAGCTGTTCAACCAGTACGGCATCATCCTGGTGAATCCGGCCAAGCACCCCAACGTGAAGCAGGCCGAAGGCCAGGCGTTCATCGACTGGGTGCTCTCGGCGCGGGGCCAGGGCGCCATCAAGGCCTTCCAGATCAACGGCGAGCAGCAGTTCTTCCCCAACGCCAGCCCCCCAGGCTGAGGCCAGGGCGCAACTGACGGACGCCGCGGCTGTCGGGCAGCGGCTCCCTCGTGTCACCGTCGCACCAGCGGTCCGCTGGCCTTGCGCCAGGCGTCGAGGCCGCCGTGGACGTGGCAGGCCGCTGGCGATGCCTGGCATCCTGCGCCGCACTGCACCGCCATGGCCGAGCGCTCGCCGAAGGCGCAGTAGAAGACGATGCGCTTCGCCCGTGGCGGCCGCCAGCTCGTGCAGCATGCCGCCGGGGCGGATGTTGGCCTGCAGGTCGGGATAGGGCGCGTGCAGCGACGCCGGGATCACGCCGTGCTTCTCGCGCTCGGCCGCGCTCGCGCAGATCGACCAGCGCCACATTCGGGCTGGCCCAGCAGCGCCATCGCCTGCGCCGCCGTCACCGCCCAGCCCTTGCTGCGCGATCTCGTCCTGCGCCAGGCCCACGCGCATGTTGGCGGGCACCGCCACGTCCATCATCTTGGGGTTGGGCAGGTTGAGCTTGCCCATCAGGTCGACGTACTCGTCGACCGATTTCACCTGCAGGCGCGGGTTGAAGCGCTTCTCCTCGCCGATGGTGGAGACCGTGTCGCCCTTGTAGTCGTGCGCCGGGATAGACCAGCGTATCCTCCGGCAGCTTCAGGAGCTTGCCGAACAGCGACTCGTACTGCGCCCGCGCGCTGCCGTTCTGGAAGTCGGTGCGGCCGGTGCCGCGGATCAGCAGCGTGTCGCCGGTGAACACGCGGTCGCGCATCAGGAAGCTGTAGGAATCGTCCGTGTGGCCCGGCGTGTAGAGCACGTCCAGCGCCAGCCCCTCGATGGTGAGCTTGTCGCCCTCGGTCACGCGCATGGAGACCACGTCGACCTTGGCGTTCTCGCCCATCACCGTGATGCAATGCGTGCGGTCGCGCAGCGCGCCGAGCCCGGTGATGTGATCGGCGTGGATGTGCGTGTCGACCGCCTTGACCAGCTTGAGGTCGAGCTCGTTCACGAGCTGCAGGTAGCGGTCGACCTTCTCCAGCACCGGATCGATGATCAGCGCCTCGCCGCCTGCGCCGGCTGGCGAGCAGATAGCTGTAGGTGCTGGAGACGCTGTCGAACAGCTGGCGGAAAATCATGGCTGCGTCCACCTAAGATCACACACGATCATTCTAACATATGTGGCAAGTGTAGATTTTTTCAACCGAGCATGGCGAGGCGCAGCCCACTGGAGGATTTTCGTGTATGGACGCCCTCTGACCGCGCCAGCCATGCATCTTCATTCTGCGTGAGCAGACCCGATTCAGCCCTGTGGGAGAATGTCGTGAAAGCCTTCGATTGGCACAGCGACGCGATCGCTCGCAGCACGCCGATTACGGCATCGTATCGAAATACGCAGAACGTGCGCAGGTTCTTCCAGAGACAATGCGGCAGTCACTTCAAGTTCGATCGGCCGTTCATGGCGTGGCTCAAGAACGGGACGCCCAAGACGATGGGCGACGCGGTTGACGAATGGCTAAGGCGTGCACGTGCAGCCGACTAGAGGCGCCCGATGGTGCCTTGCCGGCACAGATACGGGTTCTGGTCGAAGGCGCCTCTTGCACCACCAGAGTTCTACGGCGCTGGAGCGCGGCTGCAGTCGCGCTCCAACGGGCCGATCAGCGCGGCTGCGGCACGATGCGGATGTAGGGCTTGGGCGCCTTCCAGCCCTTGCGGATAGGTCTTCTTGGCGTCCTCGTCCGACACCGAGCCGGCGATGATCACGTCCTCGCCGTGCTTCCAGTTCACCGGCGTCGCCACCTTGTGCTTGGCGGTGAGCTGGAGCGAGTCGATCACCCGCAGCACCTCGTCGAAGTTGCGCCCCGTGGTCATCGGGATAGACCAGCACCAGCTTGATCTTCTTGTCCGGCCCGACCACGAACACGTTGCGCACCGTCTGGTTGTCGGCGGCCGTGCGTCCCTCGCTGGAGCTGCCTGCTCTCGGCCGGCAGCATGCCGTAGAGCTTGGAGACGGCGAGCGTCGGGGTCGCCGATCATCGGATAGTTGGGCGCGTGCCCCTGCGTCTCCTTGATGTCGTCGGCCCACTTGGCGTGCCGGTCGATCGGGTCGACGGAGATGCCGATGATCTTGACGTTGCGCTTGTCGAACTCGGGCTTGATCCGCGCCATGTAGCCGAGCTCGGTGGTGCACACCGGCGTGAAGTCCTTGGGATGCGAGAACAGCACGGCCCAGGAGTTGCCGATCCAGTCGTGAAACTTGATGCGTGCCGGTCGTGGTGTCGGCCTCGAAGTCGGGTGCCGTATCCCCAATTCGCAGCGTCATTCGCAAACCTCCTGCAATCAATGGTGCTCCATCCGTCCCGCCGGCAGCCCGCGAGGGCTTAACGCGTCTTGCAACATTAGACACCCGGAGGGACGGTGACATCAACACTAACGATGCGTTGCGTCCGGCACGTGGCGCTCGCCCGCTGCGCGGGAAAGCCCTGGTGCGTCGCATTGCCTCTTTGCGCCTATCTTGGCGCTCGCCGCTGCAAACGGCAGTCAGCGTCGTTTCGCGGTTTCCGCGGGAGCTCCGTCGCAGGGCGGGACCCGCGTTGCAAGGTGCAAGAAATTTAAGGACTGGCTAGCGGCACCCATACCAGCTTGCCGGCTCGAATTAACTGCAAGTTATCGTCTGGCCCCTAGTCTGCCGCCGTCGGGATGTGAGCGAACATCTGGTTCATATCATGTTGAGCGCGTACGGCAGCGCCGGGAACGAGCAGCCTCCCTGATGGCGCGAGTACGCCTCGCCGCTCGCCGGACGCCGGTGCTGCGGCAGCAAGGCCTGCGTGGCTGAGCACGCGGCGCGCATCGAGACCCAGCTGGCGAGCAAGGTCAAATCCGAGTTCATCGCCAACATGAGCCATGAGCTGCAGCACGCCGCTCAACACCGGTCATCGGCTTTGCCGAAGCTGCTCGGCGAATACGAGCAGCGCCGGCTCTGCCGGACGGCCGAGATCGTCGAGTACGCCGACCTCATTCGCGACGCCGCCACGCACCTGCTCGCCGTCATCAACGACATCCTCGACATCTCCAAGATGCAGAGCGGCAAGATACACGCTGGATGCCCGCGAGGTCGAGCTCGACGACGATCCTGCAGGCGTCGCTGGCCTCGTTTCGAGCAGCCGCGACCGACCTCGGCGTCACCCTCGAGGGCCAGATCGAGCCGACCTGCCCGACCGTGCAGCGGCGACCCGGCCAAGCTGCGCCAGGTCTTCAACAACCTGATCAGCAACGCCATCAAGTTCACGCCCCCGGCGGCTCGGTGCTGGTGGACGCCGGCGCCACTGGCGGACGGCGGCGCGACAGTCACGCGTGCGCGACACGGGCGTGGGCATGACCAGGGACGAGATCGCGGTGGCGCTCACCCCGTTCGCCCAGGTCGATGCCAGCCGCTCGCGCTGGCGCGAGGGCACGGGACTGGGCCTGCCGATTGCCAAGGCGCTGGTGCAGCTGCACGGCGGGACGCTGGAAATCCGCAGCGCCAAGTCGCTCGGCACCGAGGTCGCGGTCGCGCTGCCGTCGCGCTTCGAGGTGTCGGTCATGCGCGGCCGCGACGGCTCCTGCTCAGATCCGCGCAGCGGAACGCTCCTAGGTGGATACGATGGAACGCGAGATCACGCACGATGGCGGCGCACGAGCGCTGAACGCTCAGCAGGACCCCGACACGCTCCGATCGGCCGTATCGTGCTCGGTGACCGGCTGCCAAGGCCATCGTGCATGCTGGAGGGCGGCACGGTCGGCGAGGACAAGCGGCTGCGCGAGCGGCCAAGCAGCGTCCCGAGATGGGAACGCTGTTTGCCATCGACACCGACCAATACGGCGGTGCTTGCCATCGTCTCGGCGCTGAGCGTGCCGGTGCCCGCCCAGCGCGAGGGCGAGCGCGAGCTGTGGATCGCCGAGCTCGGGCCTCGTCGGCGAGCTGTGGAAGGCGCGGACGGGCGCGCCGCATCGTTCAATCGCGGCGTGTCGGTCTATCCGGCGCTCGGCGACCGCGTGCGCGTCGCCTCCGCGCAGGAGCTGGAGCTAGGCGTTCTGCGGCGACAAGCAGCAACTCGGTGCGGGTCGGCTGCATCCGGCAGGACCCTCAGCATCTCGGCCACTGATCCGCGTCGACGACCTGCTCGGCAAGCATTTTGCCATTCTCGGAACCACCGGCACGGGCAAGTCGCTGCACCACCGCGCTGATCCTGCGCTCGATCCTGCAGAAGAATCCCGGCGCGCACATGGTGCTGCTCGATCCCGCACAACGAGTACGCCAACGCCTTCGGCGAGTGGGGCGGAGGTCGATCAGCCAGCGCAACATGCAGCTGCCCTACTGGCTCCTCACCTTCGAGGAGCTGATCGAGGTGCTGATCGGCAATCCGCAGGAGCGCAAGGCGGAGGTCGAGATCCTGCAGGAGCTGATCCCGATGGCCAAGAGCGCGCTACGGCTACCGGCCGCGGCAACACGCAGCGAGGTCTGCGCCTGCGTCGGCCGCGCGGACGTCAAGTACACCGTGGATACGCCGGTCCCCTATCGCATCTCGGACCTCATCCAGACCATCGACGACCGCATGGGCAAGCTCGAGAACAAGCGCGACCTCTCGCCCTACCGCAACGTCAAGACGCGCTCGAGGCCATCAGTCTCGACCCGCGCTATGCCTTCATGTTCGGCTCGCTCACCGTCTACGACAGCATGGCGCAGATCCTCGGCCGCATCTTCCGCGTGCCCGTCAACGACAAGCCGATCACCATCCTCGAGCTCACCGGGCCTGCCGACCGAGATCATCAACGTCGTCGTCTCGGTGCTCTGCCGCATGACCTTCGATTTCGCGCATGTGGAGCGAGGGCCAGGTGCCGGTGACGCTGGTGTGCGAGGAAGCGCACCGCTACGTCCCGCCAACCCCAACCTCGGCTTTCGAGCCGTGCAAGCGCGCCATCGCCAAGATCGCCAAGGAAGGCCGCAAGTACGGCGCCTCGCTGTGCATCGTCACGCAGCGGCCGGCCGAGATCGATCCCGACCATCCTGTCGCAGTGCAACACCGTCTTCGCGCTGCGCATGTCGAACGATCGCGACCAGGAGATCGTCAAGTCGGCCATTGCCGATACGGGCTCAGGTCTGCTCGAGTTCCTGATCGGCGCTCGGCCAGCGCGAAGCCATCGCCTTCGGCGACGGCGTCACGCTGCCGGTGCGCATCAAGTTCGACGAGCTGCCGCAAGCATTGCCTGCCGCGCAGCTCGACCGCGCGCTTCACGGAGAAGTGGCAGAAGTCGGTGGGCGACGAAGGTTTCCTCGAAGCCATCGTCGGACCGCTGGCGCAATGCGTCGTCGAGCCTCGGCCGCGGACGCAGCGCATCAGGTGACGATGTTCGCCGAGGCCATGAGCCTGCAGCAAGGTCCCGGTCCGTGGAGAGTCCGCCGCGGCGCGGGCACCGCGAGCCCATCACGTTCCGATCGGCGCAGCCGCGCGCAGCCGAGGTTTTGCAACTCGGCATCGGGGCGCCGGCGAGCCGACGCGGCCGCCGCACCCAGGCTGCCGCCAAGCCTCCAGGCAAGCGCGAGCGCACTCGCGCTCGATCCGCGAACGCCTGCAGCAGCGCTGAAGCCGCAGCTCCGCTGGCCCCGCGCGCTGGCACTGGCGAGCGTTCTTGCTGCACATCACCCGCCGGCTTCTTGAGCCGCGACCCGAAGCGCTGCTAGTGGCTGCGCCTGCAACGCGAGGCCAGGCTTCCGCATGAGCGCAATCATTCATCATGTCGATCCTGTCCGGCGGCTCGGGCACCCGCCTGTGGCCGCTGTCGCGGGCCATGTACCCCAAGCAGTTCATTCGCTTCTTCGACGACCAGCAGACGTCGAGCTTCCTCGCCGCCACGCTGAAGCGGCTCGGCAGCGAGGAAGGCTTCGCCGCGCCGATCGTCGTCTGCAACAACGACCACCGTTTCCTCGTCGAGGAGGAGGCCGAGCGCGCCGGCGTGACGCCCGCGCGCCATCGTGCTCGAGCCGGCGGCGCGCAACACGGCGCCGGCCGCCGCGGTCGCCGCGCTGCATGGTCGCAGCGCCAGGACCCGGCAGGCATCCTCGTCGTGATGCCGTCCGACCACGCCATCACGGACGAGCCGGGCTTCGTATCAGCCGTGCGGCGTGCCGCCGAGGTGGCCGCGCACGGGCAGGCTCGTGCTGTTCGGCATCGCGCCGGAGCGCGCCGCACACCGGCTACGGCTACATCCGCCGCGGCGCACCGCTCGCCGGCTTCGCCGGGCCTATGCCGTCGGCGCTTTCACGGAGAAGCCCGATCAGGCGCACCGCCGCGGCCTACCTGCGACGCCGGCACCTACTCCTGGAACAGCGGCATCTTCGTGTTCGGCGCCCGCGCCTTCCTGGACGAGCTGGCGCGCCTCGAGCCCGCCATTCTCGACGCCGCCCAGCAGGCGCTCGCCGACGCCAGCGAGGACCTCGGCTTCCTGCGCCTCGAGGCCGAAGCGTTCGCGCGGGCGCCCGCGCATCTCCATCGACTATGCCGTGATGGAGCGACACGCGCTCCGCCGCCGTGCTGCCGGTCGACATCGGCTGGAGCGATGTCGGGTCCTGGTCGTCGCTGTGGGAGCTCAGCGCGCACGATGCGCGACGGCAACGCGGTGCACGGCGACGCGCTGCTCGAGGATCACGAGCAACTGCTACGTCCATTCCGAGACGCGCGCTCGTCGCCACCATCGGCGTCGAGCGACCTCGTCATCGTCGACACCCCCGATGCGCTGCTGGTGGCCGACCGCGCAAGGCGCAGGACGTGTCCGCCATCGTCGCCACGCCTCAAGGCAGGCCAGGCCGCAAGGAGCACGCCCAGCACCTGCGCAGCTACCGTCCCTGGGGCTACTTCGAGACGCTCAGCGTCGCGCCCGCGCTTCCAGGTCAAGCTGCTGCACGTCAAGCCCGGCGCGCAAGCTGTCCATGCAGATGCACCACCATCGCTCCGAGCACTGGGTGGTGGTGCACGGCACGGCCAGGATCGACCATCGGCGGGGAGGAGAAGCTCGTGCGCGAGAACGAGTCCGTCTACATCGTCGCCACCCAGTGGCACCGGCTCGAGAACCCCGGCAAGACTCCGCTGGAGCTCATCGAGGTGCAGATCGGCAGCTACCTCGGCGAGGACGACATCGTCCGCGCCGACGACGTCTACAACCGCGCTCCCGACGAGACGAAGTGGAGCGGCCCCGGCGGATGCCAAGGGCTGGTGCGCTCCGCGCCTCGTCCAGCTCAGTGCTTGGTCTCGCCGGTCGGCGCATTGCCGAGGTCAACGGCGGTCTGCGCCGTGCTGATCGGCTTCGGCGCCGGTCGCGGCCTGCGCGGCAGGCTCGTGGAGCCTGCGCTGGAAACGCTGGTAGCTCAGCGGGATCGTGCCCAGATAGAGCAGCGTAAGCATCGCCAGGGTGCCATAGGGATAGGTCAGCAGCAGCGCAACGACAGCGGCGGTCCCGACGAACAACGGCATAACGTACTCGGGCGAAATGCGCTCCCCCAGCAGCTTGCCGGAGAAGGTGGGGATGGTGGACACCAGCAGCGCCGCCATCGCCAGCCGTGAGAGGGCGATCAGCCAGGGCCAGCTGCGCACGTCGAACAGGCCGAGGCCGTCGAGATAGAGCGGCAGCAGCACGGTGATGGCGCCCGCCGGCGCCGGCATGCCCGTGAAGTAGTCCGACTGCCACTTGGGCTTCTCCACATCGATCATGGTGTTGAAGCGCGCGAGCCGCAGGCCCGTGGCCAGCGCGAACACCAGCGCCACGATCCAGCCGAAGCCGCGCGGGCAGGCCGCCGAGCCCCCAAATGAACACGATCACCGCCGGCGCGACGCCGAAGTTGACGAAGTCGGCAAGGCTGTCGAGCTCGGCGCCGAACCTGGATTGGGCCTTGAGCGCGCGCGCCAGCCGCCCGTCGACGCCGTCGAGCAGGGCGGCGATGACGACGAGCGCAATGGCCAGCTCGTAGCGCAGCTCGATGGCCATGCGGATGGCCGGTGAGGCCGGCGCACAGGCTCAGCAGCGTGAAGAAGTTCGGCACCAGCATGCGCACGGGATCTTGTTGTGACGAAACAGCAGCCGGCGGCGGCGGCGGCGCTCCTCGTCTTCCAGTCTGGGCAGCAGGGGGTCCATGGCCTTCCTCGCCTTTCGCTGCATCTTGCGACTACTGCTGGCGCGGGCCTCGCGCTCCGGCTCCGTCCGACTCGAGATCGGCCAGCATCGTCTCGCCGCCGATCGCGCGCTGGCCGACCGCGACCAGGCGCGCCGCGCCCGGCGGCAGATAGAGATCGACCCGCGATCCGAAGCGGATCAGGCCGAACCGCTCGCCCACGCCGACGCTATCGCCCTCGTTCACGAACGTCACGATGCGCCGCGCGATCAGGCCGGCGATCTGCACCACCGCGATCTCGCTGTCGCCGGCGGTGGCGATGACGATGCCGCGCCGCTCGTTCTCCTCGCTGGCCTTGTCGAGGGCGGCGTTGAGAAAGCTGCCCGGCACGTAGATCGAGCGGGCGATGCGGCCCGCCACCGGGAGCGCGGTTGATATGCACGTCGAAAACGGAGAGGAAGATCGAGACCCTGAGCGCTGCGGCCGTCGCCGAGGCGCGAGCTCGGCCGGCGGGCGCACGCCGCTCGATGGCCGCAGATGCGCCCATCGGCCGGGGCGACGACGAGGCCCTCGCGCAGCGGCGTGACGCGCGGCGGATCGCGGAAGAAATAGGCGATCCACGCGGTCACCAGCGCCGGCCAGCCAGGCCAGCGGCGGCCACAGCAGGAACAGCAGCAAGCGAGACGACCGCGCCGATGGCCAGGAACTTGTAGCCGTCGCTGTGCACGGGCACGATGCTGTCGGTGATCGTGTCGAACAGGCTATGAGGCTCGGACACGAGACCTCCCGACGCGAGGCGCGCTAGCCTCACGCGCTCGACGAGCTGCGCTGACAGCCGCTTCATCGCGCGCAGACCTCGACCCGGCCTATCGCGTCGGCACGCTCGCACTATTGCACCGGCACGGCGACAAACCGCAGGTCGCCCTTGCCGTCCTCGAGGCGCAGCAGCACGGCCTTGCGCCCGGCCTTCTTCACCTTGTCGACGCTCTTGGCGATGTCGTCGAGCGAGGCGACCGCCTCCTGCGCCACCTCGACGATGACGTCGCCGACCTTGACGCCCTTCTCGGCGGCAGGGCTCGCCGGGTCGACCTCGAGCACGATCACGCCCTTCGTGTCCTTGCCGATGCCGTGCTTGGCGCGCAGCTCGTCGTGTGAGCGGGGCGAGCACGAGGCCGATGAGCGAGGAGACGCCCGGCGAGGTGACCGTCTGCCGCTCTTGTCCTTGTCGCGATCCTTGCCCTTGCCCTTGCTCTTGGGGCTCTCCTTCGCCGACGCCTTGACAGGCTCGTCCTCCTCGGCGAGCCGGCCGACGGCCACCTTCAAGGTCGTGCTCTGGCCCTTGCGCAGAAGCTCGACGTCGACGTCCTTGCCGATCGGCGTCTGCGCGACGAGGCGCGGCAGGCCGCGCATCGATCGTCACGTCCTTGCCGTCGAATTTCAAGATCACGTCGCCGTCCTGGATGCCCGCCTTGGCGGCCGGGCCTCCTGCGTGACGCTCGCCACCAGCGCGCCGGTGTCCTCCTTCGACGCCGTAGGCTCTCGGCCGATGTCGTCGGTGATGGTCTGGATCTTGACCCCGAGCCAGCCGCGGCGCGTCTCGCCGAACTGGCGCAGCTGATCGACGACGACCGCGGCGGTGTCGGACGGCACGGCGAAGCCGATGCCGATCGAGCCGCCGGTCGGCGAGATGATCGCCGTGTTCACGCCGATGACCTCGCCGTCCATGTTGAACAGCGGCCCGCCGGAGTTGCCCTTGTTGATGGCGGCGTCGGTCTGCAGGTAGTCGTCGTAGGGCCCGGAGTTGATGTCGCGCTGCTTGGCCGAGATGATGCCGACGCGTCACCGAGCCGCCGAGGCCGAACGGGTTGCCGATCGGCCATCACCCAGTCGCCGACCTGCATCTTGCTGGAAGCGCCGAACGGCACGGCCGGCAGCGGCTTCTTCGGCGTCACCTTGAGGAGCGCCAGATCGGTCTTGGTGTCCTTGCCCAGCACCTTCTCGACCTTGAGCTTGGTGCCGTCGTTGAAGTTGACGATGATCTCGTCGGCGCCGTCGATGACGTGGTTGTTGGTGACGATGATGCCTTCCTTGCCGTCGATGACGAAGCCGGAGCCGAGCGAGTAGCACCTTGCGGTCGGCCGGCGACTTGCCGCCCTTGCGGTTGAAGAAGTCCTCGAAGAACTCCTCGAAGCGGCGCGCCCTTCGGGCAGCTTTGCGGCAGCGGCACGCCCTCCGGCCCCTTCAGCGTCTGGCTGGTCGAGATGTTGACCACCGCGTCGATCAGCTTCTCGGCGATCGGCGCGACGCTGCTGGGCCGCGATTGCGGTTCTGCGCCGGGGCCAGCATCGCAGCAGGGCCGGCCAGCGCGCGAGACCGGTCGCGACCGGCTGGGCGGCCAGCCGGTGGAGCCGGCCGCGCCGGCGTCGCATGCACGCATCGTGGCGTCTTGGAACGCACCGGCGCTCGCTCATGGCCAGCGTCTCCTAAGCGCTCGTGCACTTCAACCAGACTCCGCCGGCGACAACGCGCGACAGCGTCGTCGAACGGCCCCGCATCAGCCACGCACCAGCCAGACGACGACTGAACCCCGCAGCGACTGCCGCCGCGCCAGCGGTGCGCAGCGTCATGCTCGGGCGTATGCGCCGCCGCCGCCAAGAGCTTGAGGCCCAGCTGCGGCGCGGCCGCCCACAGCAGGCCCTCGATCACCATCACGAGTCCGATCGCAACGACAAGATCGCTCATCGCTTCGGTTGAGCGCCCGGCGAAGCTGTTGTTTCCCGGTCGGATTGGTGAAGTACCTGAAGAACTCGCTGTCGGGCGCCAGCAGCATGCGCGTGTCGGCCGACCTTGATGCCCTGCTCGTAGGCCTGCATCGAGCGGTAGAAGCCGAAGAAGTCGGGATCGCGGCCGAACGCCTCGGCAAAGATGCGGTTGCGTTCCGCGTCGCCCTCGCCGCTGGTGCGCTCGCCCTCGCGCGTGGCCTCGGCCTTGATGATCGTGACCTCGCGGTCGGCGTTGGCGCGGATGCGGTTGGCGGCGCCCGCGCCCTCGGCACGGAACTCGGCCGCCTCGCGCTGGCGCTCGGCGCGCATGCGGTCGAAGATGTTCTTGGAGTTCTGCTCCGGCAGGTCGGCGCGCTTGATGCGCACGTCGACCACCTCGAGGCCCGAACTCCTTGCCTTCCTCGTTGACCTGCTGGGCGATGCGCTTCATCGAGCGCCTCGCGCTTGTCGCTGCACGACGTCCTGGAAGGTCGATGCCGCCGAGCACGCGGCGCAGCGACGACTCGATGATCGGGCCGAGCCGCGAGCGCACCTTCGCGCTCGTCGCGCACGGTTTGATAGAACAGCAACGGATCGGTGATGCGATAGCGCGCGAAGGCATCGACGACGATGCGCTTCTGGTCGGACGCCGTCACCTCCTGCGGCGCGGTATCGAGATCGAGGATGCGCTTGTCGAAGTAGTCGACCGTCTGCACCATCGGGATCTTCCAGTACGAGTCCCAGGCTCGGTGATGATCCTCACCGGGACTTGCCGAACTCGAGCACGATCGCCTGCTCGTTCCTGATGCACGATGAAGAGCGCGAAGTAGGCGGCTGCGGCGGCGCAGTCCGACGATCACCACGATCGTGGCGGCTAACAGGGCTCTGATCATCAGTTGGCCCCTTCTTTGCGCTTGTTCAGCTGGTCGAGCGGCAGGAACGGCACGACGCCCTGGCCGCCCTTGCTGTCGAGGATGATCTTGTCGGTGCCGCCGAGCACGCGCTCCATGGTCTCGAGATACATGCGCTTGCGCGTCACCTCGGGCGCCTTCTTGTATTCCTCGTAGACCTTGAGGAAGCGGGCCGTCTGGCCGGTCGCCTCGGCCACCGTCTGCTCCTTGATAGGCCCTGGCGCCCTGCAGGATGCGCTCGGCATCGCCGCGCGCCTCCGGGACGACGCGGTTGGCGTAGGACGCCGCCTCGTTCTGCAGGCGCTCCTGGTCGGCGCGGGCGGCCTGCACATCGCGGAAGGCGTCGATCACCTGGGTCGGCGGGTCGACCTTCTGCAGCTGCACCTGGTCGATGCGGATGCCGGCGCCGTAGTGGTCGAGCACGTCCTGCATCAGCTTCTGCACGGCCTGCTCGGTCTTCTGGCGCGCCTCCGTCAGGAGCGGCTGGATGTTGGATTGGCCGACGACCTCGCGCATGGCGCTCTCGGCCACTTCCTTCACGGTGATCTCGGGGTTCTGGATGTTGAAGAGGTATTTCTGCGCGTCCTTGATGCGCCAGAAGACGACGAAATTGACATCGACGATGTTCTCGTCGCCGGTCAGCATCAGGCTTTCCTCCGGCACGTCGGTCACGCCGCCGACAGCCGCGCGCCGCCCGGCCCGCGCATGCCGATCTCGATGATGTTCTGCCGCGTCACCTTCGGCAGGCGCACCTCCTCGATCGGATAGGGCAGGCGGAAGTGCAGGCCGGGCGGCTCCTGGCGGCTCGGCCTTGCCGAAGCGCATGACCACGCCGAGCTCGTCGGGGTTGACGCGGAAGGTGAAGGCGTAGAAGGCGACGACGCGCCGCCAGCCACCGCCACGCAGGAAGACGAACGAGCCCGGGCAAGCCGCGTAGCCGCCGGGCATGACCTGCTTCGAGCTTGTCCTGGCTGCGCTTCAGCAGCTCTTCCAGGTCTGGCTGATGCGTGGGCCGCCCGGAGGGTCCCTGGCCCCAGGGTCCGCGCCTCCCGGCGGCCGCCGCCCCCACTCTGATTACTCCAGGGCATGAGGTCAGCCTTTCCGGTGTCGCCGCGCCGGTTGCGCAAGAGCCCGCTCCGCCCCGGCGACAAGCCGGGCCCAGCGCGCCCCACAACCTGCATACTGCTAGGAAATCCGCCTGCTTTTGTGTTGCTTATAGGGCACCCTCCCGGTGCGCGCAAATAGAACCTGTGCGGTGTGGGTTATATGGGGGCAGAGGAGGGCCCTGGACCATATGCGGCGGCGCTAAAGCTTGCCGCTCCAACACGATGAAATCGGCCGGATATTGGTCGCCGGAGCCCTGCGGCATGAGCTCCCGGGCCGTCTCCCGCCAGGTTGCGGACATCGGGCACGTCGAACCGGTGTCGCCCGTGGGCGTCCCGTGCACGAGGGTGAGATAGATGCGATCTGGCATAGGCGAGCGCGGTGCAGGAATATCCCCTCCCCGCCGATGATCATCACCTCGTCCACGCCGCGCTTCGTCGGCCAGCTCCCGGCCAAGGTCGATGGCGTCTCTCGACCGGGCGGCAACCTCATGACGCCGGGAGCGTCGAAGGTCGCGCCGTGCGTGGCGACGACAGTGTTGTCGCGCGCCGTCGAGCGGCTTGCCGATCGAGTCGTAGGTCTTGCGGCCCATGATCACGGGCTTGCCCAGGCGTGATCTTGCGAAACCACTTGAGGTCGGAGGACAGCCGCCAGGGCAGCTTGCCGTTGCGGCCGATGACCGCCGTTCACCGGCGACACGGCGACGACGAGGGCGATGTGGACTTCGGCCGCTCACTCAGCCACCTTCGGCCTTGATGTGCGGATGCGGGTCGTAGCCCGACAGCGCGAAATCCTCGAAGCTTGAAGTCGAAGATCGAGCGCACGGCCGGATCGATCTCCATGCGCGGCAGGGCGCGCGGCGTGCGGGTGAGCTGGAGGTCGGCCTGCTCCAGATGGTTCAGGTAGAGATGCGCGTCGCCGAAGGTGTGGATGAACTCGCCCGGCCTGAAGCCCGTCACCTGCGCCATCATCAGCGTCAGCAGCGCATAGCAGGCGATGTTGAAGGGCACGCCCGAGGAACACGTCGGCCGAGCGCTGGTAGAGCTGGCAGCGAGAGCCGCCCGTCGGCGACATAGAACTGGAACAGGCAGTGGCAGGGCGCGCAGCGCCATGTCGGGGATGTCGGCCGGGTTCCAGGCGGTGACGATCATGCGGCGGCGTGTCCGGGTTGCGTCTTCGAGCGTCTCGACCACGCTCGGCGATCTGGTCGATCGTGCGCGCCGTCGGGCGCCGGCCACGAGCGCCACTGCTGGCCGTAGACCGGGCCCGAGATCGCCGTTCTCGTCGGCCCATTCGTCCCAGATCGTGACGCCGTGGTCGTTGCAGATAGCTGACGTTGGTGTCGCCGCGCGAGGAACCAGATCAGCTCGTGGATGATCGACTTGACGTGCACCTTCTTGGTGGTGACGAGCGGAAAGCCGTCGGCCAGATCGAAGCGCATCTGGTGGCCGAACACGCTGAGCGTGCCGGTGCCGGTGCGGTCGGTCTTGCGCACGCCTTCGTTGCGCACGCGGCGCATGAGGTCGAGGTATGCTGCATGCTCGTTAGATGAGTGCGATTCGCGCGGCTTCCACCCTGTCACGTGGGCAGCGGAACGATACCTGAGCACAAGTACGATGAGCGAGTTGTAGAGCGCATGGCAGAAGATGGCGCACGCGCAGGCTGCCCGTCCGCCACAGCAGCCAGGAGAAGAAAAGCCCGATCAGGAACACCTCGACGATGCCCGCCGGTCGAATAGCCGGCGTGCAGGGCTGTCCACAGGCCCGTCGTGACCAGCGCTCCGCCCCAGAAGCCCAGCCCGCGAGCGCGGCCAGCGCCGAGAGCAGAAAGCCGCGGAACAGCAGCTCTTCCGACAGCGGCGCGCCGACGCCCACCACCAGCAGCGCCAGCACCCATTGCTCGCCGAACAGCCGCACGAACGGGCGCAGGTCGGCGTACATGTCCTGCGGGAAGAGGCACATACTGAACGGCGCTCACTACCACCTGCAGTGCCGCCATCAGCAGCACGCCTTGCAGATAGACGCGCGGCTCCGACCGCGGAGCCCTGAGCGCCAGGACATCGCGGATCCTGCCGCCGAACAGAGCGCTGGCCAGCCAGCGTCAGAACGACGGTCGTCGCCTGCCGCAAATGCCGAGCGTGGCGCAGCTCGGTCATATCCTGGCCGGGCGCCGGAGGGCGGCGGAGCTGCCGACAAACATGAGCGACGGCAGCCAGGAATGCTCAGCGCCGACGATCGCCACGCCCGCCAGCAGCGCCCGCAGCGGCGGCCAGGGCGTCCGCGGCTCGTAGGCCGCCGGCCCCCGGAACAAGCCGGTGCTCGCGCTGCTGGATCACTGCCATGGACACACCTCGATGGTTGTCCGGCCGCCGTGCACAGCGTCCAGATCGCTTCACTGTCAGGCAAAGCTTTCATTAAACGCCGTCGCTGCCTATATTGAGGGTGCCGGATTCGTCCGGCTATGGCGATAAATGGACGTCGTAATAAGCCCATCGGACCCGGGGCAGTACCCGGCGCCTCCACCCCAGCGGTCAGAGACCGATCTCTGACCCCTGCGGCGGGGAGCGAACTAGGATCGACGAGGGTGTAAGGGCGCGCTTTTGCTCGGCATGATACCGCCGTTATCGGGTCAATCAGAATAGTTGCCAATGACAACTATGCTGAGGCTGCTCTCGCTGCGTAACGCGGTGCGATAAGCCTGAACTTGAAGCCCTGTCGTCTAGCAACGCCAGGCGCGGTTTCGGAGGGCACCGGGCAACAGAAGCCCTCCACTTCCTTGCGCCACGGGAGGCCCGTGGTCTTTTATTGCCTATGACGGCTGAGCGGGAAATCGACTACGAAGCCCTCGTGCGGAGCGCGATGCGCGGCGTGGTGCGCACCGTGCTGGCGCGCGTCGCCAAGTCCGGCCTCGCCCGGCGAGCACCATTTCTACATCGCCTTCAGGACCGACGCGCCCGGCGTGAGCATCTCCAAGCGGCTGAAGGAGAAGTACCCCGAGGAGATGACGATCGTCCTGCAGCATCGCTTCTGGGGCCTGATCGTCAAGGACGACTACTTCGAGGTGAAGCTCACCTTCGACAGCATCCCCGAGCGCCTCGTCGTGCCCTTCGACGCCATCAAGGTCTTCTTCGATCCGAGCGTGCCCTACGGGCTGCAGTTCGAGGACTTCGATATCTCCAGCGCTGCCGCGCAAGAGCTTGCCAGCACCGCAGCGCGAGAGCGGGGCCCGAGAGCGACGCCGCGGACCGGCGAAGCGGACCGAGCGCCCGACGCTGCCCCGGCGCCGCGCAGAGAAGAAGCCGCGCGCACCACGCCGGCCGCAGCCCGAGAAGACCGCCCGGAGCGTGCGCCTGGAGCAGACGCCGACAAGGCGCCGCCGGCAAGTCGTCGCCGACCTTGGTCAAAGCCAACGAGCCGCCGCCCGGCGAAGGGCCCCAAGGTGGTCAGCATCGACGCCTTCCGCAAGAAGTGACCGACCGGGCCGCTCCCGCTAGCAGCAATAGTCCCAGTAGCCCCGGCTCCTGGTAGGGGTCGGCCCAGTACCAGCACAGGTCGGGAGCCGGGCGCCGCGGAATCATGCCGACCGCCGCCGCAACGGTGACGATCGTGCCGAGCACGACGCAGCAGCGACAACCGTGCCGTAATAGGGTCGCCGCGCCCACGGCCGATAGCCCCAGTAGGGCCGGCCGGCATGGGACGCGCCGCCATAAAATCGCGGTCCTGCCTCGCCAATATTGGGCCGGCTCGGCCAATCTGCCGGAGCCATCCACCCTGGAGAGCTGGCGGCGCGCGAATAGGCAGCCGCCTGGCTCTGCGTTGGCGCGAAGCGCGAGGACACCAGTCCCAGCGCCCCAGTCGAGTCCATGTCTCTTCATCGTCGTCACCTCTCGTGCTCAGGCAGGCCCCGAGAAAACACGCCGAGTTTGGCAATCGTGCGGCTTGACTGCCAGCCGGAGTTCAATTCGGCGCCTCCGGCTCCGTCAGGCCAGCAAATTGGACCGCGAGGTCGCGGCCGCGTCTAATATGCTGTGAGGCTCTGCGAGGTGCCCTGTGCCGTCGAGTCTTGAAGATGATCACTTCCACGGTCGCGAAGCCGGCTTCGTCGGGCTGGCTTGGCCAACGACCAAGGCTTGGCTCGTCCACCGCGGCCGCTTTCTCGACGTCACGTTCCTGCTGGAGGTGGGCGATGCCGCCTATCTCGTGCGCATCCACCGCGGCCGCGTCGAAGGCCGTCGACAAGGGGCCGCTTCGTCATGCCGCGCTGGACCTTTGCGCTCAGGGCCTCGCAGGAGGCCTGGGCGACGTTCTGGCAGCCGATCCCGCCGCCAGGCTTCCACGACCTGATGGCCATGATCAAGACGCGGGCGCTGAGGCTCGAAGGCGACCAGCATCCCTTCTTCGCCAACCTGCTCTACTTCAAGGAGCTGCTGGCGCTGCCGCGCGCGCCGCGGCGGAGGCGCAGCCGATGAGCAAACCCGCGTTCGAGCCGGCCGTCGGCCGCTATCTGCGGCTCGACATCGCCGGGCAAGCCGCACCGGCTCTATGTCGAGGAGGCCGGCGCGGGCATCCCGCTGCTGTGCCTGCACACGGCCGGCGCCGACAGCCGGCAGTACCGCGGCCTTCTCAACGACGCCGAGACGCTCGCCGAGCTTCCGCGTCATCGCCTTCGACCTGCCCTGGCACGGCAAGTCCTCGCCGCCGGCGGGCTGGCACAAGGCCGAGTACAAGCTGACCTCGCGCGCCTACGTCGACACCATCATGGCCGTGGTCGACGCGCTCGAGCTCGACAAGCCGGTGGTGATGGGCTGCTCCATCGGCGGGCGCATCGTGCTGCACCTGGCGCTCGAGCATGCCGCGCGCTTCCGCGCCCTCATCGGCCTGCGAGTCCGGCGCCCACGCCGAGCCCTACTACGACCTCGACTGGCTGCATCGCCCGGACGTGCACGGCGGCGAGGTGTGCGGCGGCCATGATCTCGGGCCTGATCGCCCCGACCGCGCCCGAGGCCGACCGCTGGGAGACGATCTGGCACTACATGCAGGGCGGCCCCGGCGTGTTCAAGGGCGACCTGCACTTCTACACCGCCGACGGCGACGTGCGCGGCCGCGTCGGCCGAGATCGACACCGGCAAATGCCCGCTCTACCTGCTGACCGGCGAGTACGACTACTCCTGCACGCCCGCCGACACCCGCGAGCTGGCCCGCCGCATCAAGGGCGCCGAAGCCACCATCATGGAAGGCCTCGGCCACTTCCCCATGAGCGAGGATCCGGCGCGGTTCCTGGGCTACCTGCGGCCGGTGCTGGCGAGCATCCTCAAACGGGAACCGAAATCATGACACCCATCGGTCTCTTCAAGGGCGAGCGCGCGCTCGTCACCGGCTCGGCCTCCAACATCGGCCGGGCCATCGCGCTGGCGCTGGCGCGCGAGGGGCGCGGCCGTGCGCTGCGTCGACATCGATGCGGCGCGCAACGCCAGCCGTCGTCGAGGAGATCGTCAAGGCCGGCGGCACGGCCGGAGTCCGTCATCGTCGATCTCGCCACCACCGACGGCTGGCGCGCGGCGCTGCCGGGCGTGGGCCAGCCGATCCACCTGTTCGTGCACTCGGCCTCGCCGGCCCGCCGCGAGACGGACAACCGCGCTCGCCGTCTCGGAGGCGACCTGGGACGGCATGGTCAACACCAACGTGCGCTCGGGCTTCTTCATCGCCCGCGAGCTCGGCCGGCGCATGCAAGAGACGGCGGCATCAAGGGCCGCATGCTCTTCATCACCTCGCTGCACGCCGAGACGCCGCGCAACATCCCGCACTACGCCGCCTCCAAGGCCGGGCAGACCATGGTGGTCGAAGGAGCTGGCCCGCGCGCTGGGCCCGCCGGCATCCGCGTCAATGCGCTGGCGCCCGGCGCGGTGCCGGGCGGCGGCTTCAATGCGGCGGCCTTCAAGTTCGACGGCAAGATCCCGCTCGGACGCCTCGGCCGGCCCGAGGACATGGCCGACATGGCGACTGGCGCTCCTGTCCGACCGCTTCTCCGGCTACGTCACCGGCACCACGGTCGCCGTCGACGGCGGCATCGCGCTCTACAACTGGATCCCGCTGCCCACGGCCTGAGCCGCTGGCGAGCCGCCCATTGCACCCGCATACGCCGCCGTTATAACCCGGCCAAATTCCGGGCAGCCCGCGCTCGGCCGGACGTGCCCCGCCTTCCCATCAGGAGATCTGCCCCATGGCCCAGCAGGTCAACGAGATCAAGGCTCGAGCGCGCGCGCGCTCCGGCACCGGCGGCGCGCGCGCCGTCCGGCGCTGAGGACAGGGTGCCCGGCGTCGTCTACGGCGATGAGCGCGAGCCCGAGAACATCGCCCTCGACGGCCGCGGAGCTCACCATCCTCATCGGCCGCGGCAAGTTCCTGTCGACCGTCATCGACCTCAATGTCGACGGCAAGAAAGCCCGCGTCATCCCGCGCGAGGTGCAGCTCGATCCGGTCAAGGACCAGCCCATCCACGTCGATTTCCAGCGCGTCGGCGCCGGCGCCCGCATCCGCGTCAACGTGCCGGTGCGGTTCGCCAACGAGAGCCTGTCGCCGGGCCTCAAGCGCGGCGGCGTCCTGAACGTGGTGCGCCACGAGATCGAGGTGACCTGCCCGGCCGACGCCATCCCGGACTACTTCGAGTTCAACCTCGAGGGGCTCGAGATCGGCCGCTCGGTGCACATCTCGGCCATCAAGCTGCCCGAGGGCGTCAAGCCCACCATCCTCAATCGCGACTTCACGGTGGCCACCATCGCCGGCCACAAGATCGAGGAGGAGCCCACGCCCGGTGCCGAGGTTGCCGCCGTCGAAGGCGCCGTGCCGGCCGAGGGCGAGGAGGGCGCTGCCCGCCGCCGAGGCTGGCGCCGACGCCAAGGCGGCGCCCGGCAGGAGGGCGCCGCTGCCGCCAAGGCTCCCGCCGGCAAGGAAGCCGCCGGTGCGAAACCGGCCGCGGCGCAAGCCTGCCGCCGACAGGGGAAAGAAATAGGCGCCGCGGTAGGCTCTCGAGCCCCGCTGCGAACGTAGCCCCATGAAGCTCTTCGTCGGCCTCGGCAATCCGGGCAGCGAGCATGCGCGGCAGCGCCACAACGTCGGCTTCATGGCGGTGGAGCGCATTGCCGAGCGGCACGGGCTCGGGCCCTGGAAGAAGCGCTTCCACGGGCTCGTCTGCGAGGGCCGATCGGCGGGCAGCGCGTCATGCTGCTGAAGCCGCAGACCTACATGAACGACAGCGGCCGCTCGGTGGGCGAGGCCCAGCGCTACCTCAAGATCGACGGAGGGCGACATCTACGTCTTCCACGACGAGCTCGACCTGGCGCCGGCAAGCTGAAGGTCAAGACCGGCGGCGGCAACGCCGGGCACAACGGCCTGCGCTCGCTCAGCGCGCACATCGGCAACGAGTATGCCCGCGTGCGCATCGGCATCGGCCACCCCGGCTCCAAGGACCTGGTGTACCGCTACGTGCTGCACGACTTCGCCAAGGCCGACGCGGCCTGGCTCGAGACCGCTGCTCGATGCCATCGCCGATGCGGCGCCGCGGCTGGCGGCCGGCGACGACGCCCGCTTCCTCACCGACGTGGCGCGCGCGCTGAAGGCGGGCGAGGCGCCGCCCAAGGCCGCGCGCTCCGCGGCCCGAGCGCGAGACACCCGAGCCACCTGCGCCGCCGCGCGCCATCCCGCCGGCGAGCGCCAGGGCAAGCGCGATCGAGCGCGCTGGCCGAGAACCTCAAGAAATGGCTGAAGGGCCGCGGCCGAGAGAGCTGATCGATGGGCTTCAAATGCGGCATCGTGGGCCTGCCGAACGTCGGCAAGTCCACGCTCTTCAACGCGCTGACGCAGACGGCGGCGGCCGAGGCCGCCAACTATCCCTTCTGCACCATCGAGCCCAACATCGGCGACGTCGGCGTGCCCGACCCGCGGCTCGACCGGCTGGCGGACGTCGCCAAGTCGGCCGCCGCCGTGCCGACGCGCCTCACCTTCGTCGACATCGCCGGCCTGGTGCGCGGCGCCTCCAAGGGCGAGGGCCTCGGCAACCAGTTCCTCGCCCACATCCGCGAGGTCGACGCCGTCGCCTACGTGCTGCGCTGCTTCGAGGACCACGACGTCGACGCACGTCGAGGGCCGCATCGATCCGCATCGCCGACGCCGAGACGGTCGAGACCGAGCTGATGCTGGCCGACCTCGACAGCCTGGAGCGCCGGCCGCGAGCCGCTCGCGAAGAGGGCGCAGGTCGGCGACAAGGAGGCCAAGGCGCAGGTCGTCCTGATCGACAGGGCGCTGGAGCTGGTGCGCGCCGGCAAGCCGGCGAGGCTTGCGCAAGCTCGACGCGGAGGAGGATCGGCTCTGGCGCCAGATGCAGCTCCTGACCGCCAAGCCCGTCGCTCTACGTGTGCAACGTCGACGAGGCCTCCATCGCCGGCAATGCGCTGACCCGCAAGGTGGAGGAGCGGGCCACGGCAGAGGGCGCCGGCTGCGTCGTCATCTCGGCCAAGATCGAGGCCGAGCTTGCCGGCCTGGAGCCGGAGGAGCGCGCCTACTACCTGCAGCATCTGGGCCTCAAGGAGCCCGGCCTCAACGCGCTGATCCGCGAGGGCTACCGCGTCGCTGGACCTCATCACCTTCTTCACGGCCGGCCCCAAGCAGGCGCGCGCCTGGACCGTGACGCGCCGGCTCCAAGGCGCCGAAGGCCGCCGGCGCCATCCACACCGACTTCGAGAAGGGCTTCATCCGCGCCGAGACCATCGCCTACGACGACTTCGTCGGCGCTCGGCGGCGAGATCCCCGCCAAGCAAGCCGGCAAGATGCGGCTGGAAGGCAAGGACTACGTCGTCAAGGACGGCGACGTGATGCTGTTCCGGTTTGCGAATTCAGGCGTTGGGCTTTCATCCAGTAGCGGATCCGGCAGACGCCAACCCGCTCGCTGCGTCCAGCAGACTTGATCGTCAGCGCCCGTGAAAATCGATGGGTGTTCCCGGCCCGGGGAGTTCTCCGCAAGCTCGCCAAGCGCGCCCGCAAGACCGGACGCCGACGACGCGTGCCAATGCGTGATTTCCAGGTCCTCTGCTCCGCCGTTTGCGGACTCGATCGTTCGGTGACGGGCTCGTGGATCGGCTTAACATCTTCAACCTCGCCCGGCCGCGGAGCGCGCGGCGGTGCGCCCTGCTCGCTGATTTCGAGTCGCAGCCGGGTGGCTCTGCCATCAACGACAGCGCCTTTGGAAGCAGCAGCGTGTACGTTGCGGGCTGCCGGGCCTGCCGCGCGCCGGGGGCGATACGACACCGACCCGGGCGCTTGCCTCCGTGCTGATCCGCACGCGCGCTCCCCGGTGGTAGCGGGCCGACGCTGACCTTCAACCCCACGACCTCGTCGGCAGCAATCCCATGCGGCAGAAGCGTCAGCTCGACGGAACCTTGTCGCGGTTCGTCACCGGCATTCAGATTGGTCAGCGAACAGTATCGCGCAGAGGCATGCGATGATCCTGACCAAGAACTCATGCCCTACATGCATGACCCTGGTGCGCCCCTCCCACCACGATGGAAACTGGATTCCGCCTTTCGAGGCCGGCACCGTGCGCCGCCATCGCAGCATGCGGAGGTTGGCGCCGGTGTCAGCAGCGACGCGAGTATTCAACGACGAATCTCCGGCAGCCTGCTTGCGCGCCCGAGGCAGTCGGGCGGTCGGCGCCGTCAGCGCCGCAGTAAAGGTGAAAGGTGCCGGAACGGGATGGTGGCCGAACATCACCAGCGTGCCGGCGTAGTTGGGACTAGAAGGGCCCGGCACCCGCCAAGTCAGGCGGGCCATCGACAAGACACTCCGGAATTTTCGCCCGTGCTCCGCGGCGGGGATGTCCATCGTGACCTTCGCGAGCAAGGTAGGCGCGCTTGGACCGGTCGCCTCGGAGCAGCGCCGGTGGAACCGCCACCTTGGCTGTTGCTATGGGCGCACCCCGACGTCTGGATTTGCGCGCTGAACCGCTGAACCTGTCTAGCCGCAGGCGGCCGTCCCGGCGGCGGCCACCGGTAGAGGCACGACTTCCTCCCGTCCCAGGCTGATAGTCGTAGCTGAACTCGCCAATGGTCGCATAGTCACCGGCTTTCGTCTTGGTGACGGGCTGTTTCCGGAAGTCGGTGAAGAACAGGAACGGCTCGGTCGACCAGGCATGATAGTCCGTCCCCTTCACCGGTGGCTGCACGAGATATCCATTCGGCAAAATGGGAAGTCCCGCGCAATTGTTGCTTTCGGGTCCAGACATCCCAAAGCCGGTCGATATTCGCGTGATGCAGAAAGAAAATCGGGTCGACGGGCGACATGAAGTCCCCATGAGATCCGCCGATATTATTGTGGACCAAATTGTGCGGCCCGGTCTCCAAAGGCCCCGATCCTCGTGCCGTACTATGGCGACGACGACTTGGCGCTGCCGAAGGCGAGAGGAAGTCGGTCGGCGCCGCAGGGCAGCGATCACCTTCTCACGAGATACCTCTTTGGTCGTATCCGTGGTCGAGCTCCGGCTTGTCGGCTGTGAGGCCACGCGCCGCGATCAAGTCAAAGAACAGCTTGCTCCTGGGGTCGTTGATGATGTCGAACCAGAGATCCTCATGTGAAGCGTATTCCCCGGGCGAGGCAGCTGGCCATATTGGGTCTGCTCGTCGAATTTGCCATTAGGCTTGAGAATGCGCTTCCAATAATCGGATTTCGCCATGATCGCATCCTTGTAGCCGTCGTCGAAATTCATCGAATTTCGACAAAGCGCGGATTGGTCGGCGTAAGCACGCCGTCGAACATGACGGCCGGGAATGCGCGGCAGCAAACGGCTTCGTGGGATCCGGATTTTCGCTCCAATCCCAATAGGGCAGCGCGAAGGTCGGGTCGCTCGCTGCAGGTCCCGGCAGGTCTGCTCGAACCAGCCGGAGGTAGCCGGCGGTGCCACGGCAGGAACCACCAGTTGCCATGCGGGCAGTCGAGCGTGTGAACGAGCGACGTTGCGATACCAGCGGCTGCGGATCGAAGTCGGACCGGAAGGCTAGAGCATCTTCGTCGATCGCCTTCTTGTAGGCTCTTGAGCGACCGCCTTCGCGGCCTCGGGGATTGGCTAACGTTCAGGCGGCGGTATTTGGCGTGCCTCCTGTGCCCGCAGTGAGTGTTGCCGGAGGGAAGGGTGGCCGCGCTCTATGGTGGCGGCGGTCGTAGACCAGAAAATCGCGGCGAGAAACGGCTCGACGATCCTGCGGCCTTGTCGTAGGCATGGTGAGCCTCCCAATCGTGCACGAAATCAAAGGAGAGGCGACGGCTATGAACAAGCGTCATCCGGCCGTGGAACTTCGGAGAAACCGCTGCTCGGTCCCGGTCCGGTGATGTTGGTGATGTTCACGTTGTTCTTATAATCCTCGAGGTGGACCACGGTCGTCTTGTCCCCCTCCCTGCCAGGTCACAAGGAAGAGCTGGTCGCGAACTGGGCTCGACCGTGATGGCCGACAGTCTCGAAGCGCCGTGACTGCCGTCTTCGCCTATCGCCCGTGTAAGCTCAGCGACGGTTTCCGATGCGAAGTACAGCTCCACGCGAAAGGCCCGGAAAGTCCACGAGATAGCGGTGTCCAACCGCAGGAAATGCAGCCAGCCATCCACTTTTCGACTACCGTCGCTCCTCCAAAAATTGACCGTAGCGTTGATTGCGCAGATCTGAGAACTGCATCTCCGGTCGATCGACCTGCGTAGGTTGTGTTAGACGACGAAAGAGTGCGCGCCGGCCGATCAGCCTGAAGCCGGCACCACCAGCCCCCGCTTCTCCAGCAGCGCCTCGCGTCGCGGGCAGGCGGCCGCGGAAGGCCGTGTAGGCGTCGGCCGGCGTCACGGCGTGCCGCCGGCGGAATAGATGTTGTCGTGGAGGCGGCGTGGCGAGCTTGGGATCGAACACGTCGCCCGCCTCCTCGAAGGCCTGGAAGGCGTCGGCGTCCATCACCTCCGACCACAGGTAGCTGTAGTAGCCCGCCGCATAGCCGCCGATGATGTGCTGGAAGTGCGGGATGCGATGGCGCATCACGATCTCCTCGCGGCATGCCGATGCGCGCGAGCGTCTCCTGCTCGAAGCGGTCGACGTCGAGGCCCTTGGCCGTCTCCAGCGCGTGCAGGTCGAGATCGACGATGGCGGCCGCCAGGTACTCGATGGTCTTGAAGCCCTGGTTGAAGTTGCGCGCCGCCTGCAGGCGCTTCAGCAGCGCCGGCGGGCGCCGGCTTGCCGGTCTTGTAGTGGCGGGCGAAGCGCTTCAGCACCTCCGGCCGCGTCAGCCAGTGCTCGTAGAGCTGGGAGGGCAGCTCGACGAAATCCTTCTCCACGCTGGTGCCCGACACGCTCGGATAGGTGACGTTCGAGAGCAGGCCGTGCAGGCCGTGGCCGAACTCGTGGAACAGCGTGCGCGCGTCGTCGAGGCTCAGCAGCGTCGGCTCGCCCGGCGCGCCCTTGGCGAAGTTCATGACGTTGACCACGATCGGGCGTGATGTCGCCGGCCGAGCTTCTCCTGCTTGCGCCAGCCCGACATCCAGGCGCCCGAGTGCTTCGAGGGCCTGGCGAAGTAGTCGCCGAGGAACAGGCCGACGTGGCGGCCGTCGCGCTTGACCTCGAAGGCGCGCACGTCCGGGTGATAGACGGGCAGGTCCTTGCGCTCCGTGATGGTGACGCCGAACAGCTTGGCCGCCACATCGAAGGCCGCGGCGATGACGTTGTCGAGCTGCAGGTAGGGCTTGATCTCGCCGTCGTCGACGTCGAACTTGGCCTTGCGCACCTTCTCCGGCGTAGTAGCGCCAGTCCCATTGCGCGAGCTTCGAAGTTGCCGCCCTCGGCCCGCACCGCCTCCTGCAGCTGATCGCGCTCCTCGCCCGCGCGCGCGCGCGCCGGGCTCCACACCTCCATCAGCAGCTTGCGCACGGCCTGCGGGCGTCTTGGCCATGGAGAACTCGAGCGCCGAGTCGGCCGCCGTCTTGAAGCCGAGCAGCCGCGCGCGCTCGGCCCGCAGCCCCAGGATCTCGGCCACGATCTTGGTGGAGCAATACGTAACTGAACGAAGTACAA